>Ga0169931_10013948_pt1 | contig 10920 bp, 10 predicted proteins | sample Kivu_15m_20L_FD_129675 | JGI IMG/M metagenome (GOLD analysis project Ga0169931, IMG submission 129675) | Freshwater microbial communities from Lake Kivu, Western Province, Rwanda to study Microbial Dark Matter (Phase II) - Kivu_15m_20L... | ecosystem: Environmental > Aquatic > Freshwater > Lake... | reverse complement strand
CAAGGCTACTTTTGCCTTGAAGGCAGGACTAAACTTTCTGCGGGTTTGCTTTTTCATAATTGAGGTTTAAATTAATAAAAAATATTAACTTACCCTCCGGTCTGAATTTAGGGGAGTATTACAAGGTATTGAAAATTGCCCGATTTTCTAGTTTTAAACGGTCCGAATTATTGGGATAAGGTCAAGTGTTGGCCTCCAAAAAAATAACTTAATGTTTAATTTTTCTTTTTTCCTCAAAAGAAAAAAAATTAGATTGCAATAAAAGATAAAAGTTGCAGGACCTATTATAGAGAAATAGTATTCAATTTTTAATAGAAATCTAAAACAAAAGACATTTTCCCAAATGTTAAATTGATATACATTTTGTCCACAGGAAACTAACGATTGCACAAAATCAAATTCGTAATGCTTAAATTTATACTCTCCTACAACTAAAAATGTCATTTTAAATGAACTATAAAATTTAAATTATAATTTAAAGTTTTATCCAATTATCAGGCAACAATCCGTCAAAACCCCAAAATGAATTACCTTCATATTTTTTAAATCCAGGTGCTATTACTATTTTCCCATGATTAATGGATAACCAAGCGCCCCACCAACTAAAAGTACTATTTGCTATAATAAAATGCTTGCACTTACTCATTAACCAAAGATCAGCATAAGCCATTTTATCACCAATATTATGTTTAATTAAAGTGAATTGATTCTCTTCAAGTGGAATAATTGATACTGCTCTTTCAGGATCATCTGAAAAAATAAAAAAATGTGGACTATTAATATGTTGTTTAATATACTCAATTGCTTTAAGATAATAATTTGTATTTAACCCTCCTGAAGCATCTTTGCCTGAAACTGTTGAATCAAAAAATCTCACATGCAATGCAATTGAATTGTTTAACTCAATTATTTTTGAAAAATATAAATTTAGATTATCTGTTGGAGGAATAATTACTAACTCATCTCTTATTTGATTTTCACAATCTTTAAAATACTTCTCGCTTTGCCAATAGCCTTCAATATAGGTAATTCCTGTTGGCCTATAATTCAATATCCAAGAATTAAAATCAATACCATCCTGTAACAAGATTCTTTTTTTACATAATATTTGAAATTTCTTAATAAGATACCTTCGAAGTCTACTAAGTGGTTCTAGCCGTTCTAATTTATTAGCCTTTCGACAAGGAATATTAAAATTATCGAGTTGATAAAAGCGCTTAAATTCAAAATCATTAAGAAAACCAGATTGATCATCCAAAACTAGTTCCACATCATTTACTATAGACATTCTTCTAGCAGCAGCATAAATAAACAGCTGATTACCTATTCCTCCACAAATATACGTTATGATTTTATTGCACTTTTTATGTACTAGCATAGCTAAAAATGAAAAAAAGAGTACTAAATTTTAATTAAACTGAAACCAATTTAAATATTATAATAATTTAAATAGATATATTTTAAAGCTAAATTTTTATAGATTATGTATATAAAATACTATAGTTATTCACAATATGTAAGAAAACTTTAGTTTAAATAAATTTAATTATAAGGTAAAAAATTACACCAACAAATAACAATAAAAACCAAATCAAGAACCATTTCTTATTTAGTTTATTATTGCATCTTGTATAACCAATCCACATTGTTGTAAATAACAGCATAGTAGACATTATACGATAGCGCTCATGTATATACTGATTTCCTCCAGCAACTGAAATAAAAATAACCCAAAATGAAATTGGAATTATTAACAATGATGGCTGAATTTTGCGTAAATGCCAAGAATATTCAGAGGCAGATAAAACAAATGGAAAGCCTAACATTATTAATAATGAAGTTGGTATAGTCATTAAACTTTGAAAAGCTGACCAACTCCCAGACCAAAGAGCTAAAACAGAAACTGATATATTAGGCAGTGGGGAAACTAGATAAAGTAACATCCGAGGTATTAGAAATAACAAACTCTCAAATATATTAGTAGGCACCAACAACAATCCGATAGAGTTTTGGCTCCAAAAAACCGGATCATCAATGCTAACAGTTGGAGACTGAAGCCTCTCTAAAGTAGAAAGATAATCTATATCTCCACTACCAAAAGACCCAATGATTACAGTTCCTGAAAACATTGCAATTATTATCAATAATACAAAGAAAAGCTTAATTGCGAGTGCATTTAATTTGTTTTCTGACTTTAAAAAAAAAGTGATGAAGAAAATACTAATTAATGCAGGTATTACCATGCTCGTTCTAACGGCCATAATACCTAAAAGTGAAAGTACAACAACAGTTATTGTTCTAAGAATAGATTTAGAAAATTTATTTAAGTAATTACCAATAGACATTATAATTAACACAAGTAATACCGACATTAAAGATTCGCGTGATGTCATAACGTCATACCAAAGAACTTCAGGTATTAATAAAGTTAAAGAAATTAACCAGTCTGAAGATTTTCGATGCCGTACAAAATTATACGCACTTCGAATAAGAAAAAGTGTGCCAATTAAAGTTACAAAAATATTTACTAGCGCGGGGATTACAGGATTGCGACCAAATAAAGAAAATATTAAAGCGTAATAATATAATATTCCTTTGTAGTTTAAAGAAACAAAACTATTATCCCAATCATTATCTAGCAATTCGATACTTTGTAAATAGAACCTTTGAGGGTCATATCCCCAACTAGAATTATTGGGATTTAATTCTGGTAACCATCCTATATAAAACAACATAATTGTTAGCCCTATTTTCAATAACCAAAATAGACCTAAAATCCTCAGTTTATTGTCTTTGAGTTTATATGCAGTTAGGTTACATAAATAAAATCCGAATATAGTAACGAAAATAAATAAAATTGTAATCGAAAATACTGCAACACTATTGAACAAAATTAAAAAAGAGACAAAAAATAAAATAAAATAAAATAATAAAACATAATGACTTCTTAGGAATAGTATGTTTTGAAATTTATTTTTAAAAAAGGTAGGCATTAAATTATGTAATTCTTTTTCCTATGTTAAAGATCACTTTTAATTTCCGGTCAGTTCAATTTTTGAAATTCCATGATAACTAAATTGTAATTTTCTAATGAAATTTTCTTCTTTAAAATTTCAAAATCATCTGCAGGACATTCGATTATTCCATTTGCAGAATCAATAAGATCAATACGTTCAATTTTCAAATTCAAAGTATTTGCAATATTAAATATAGTAAAAGGAGAAAAGACCCAATTTGCATTAAATTCTACACGTTCACGTCCCATTGGAGTTGATAGATAAAAACGTCCACCTGGTTTTAACAAAGAAGTGAGATTTGTTAACCCTTTAACATAGCCTTCAGGATCGATAGGGTCTCCATAACGACCTAATCCAAAATGTTCAATCGTATGTAAACAAGATAAGGAATCACAGTAACCCCCATCACTAGTCATTGTAGAAATAAAAAAATTATTCATTAGATCAATTTGTTTAAACACAACCCCCGGAATTAATGATGTGATTGGCCTAATATCAAATACTTCTATTTCACGAAAACTTGCTAAATGAGCTATAAAACCATCAACTCGTGAGCCAACATCGACATGCTTTTGAGGAGAATTAAAATTAATTCTTCTTGCTACATGTAAATCTTGCCAAAAATATTCACTCTTTGCTGAGCCACCTTCCTCAAATCTGTCATGAAAACAAGGAGTTAAATTAATTTTACCCTTAAAATTTTTACGAAAAACAATTAAATTCTTAAAATAAAAAGGTATACCTCTAAATGTTTGAAGAAAAAGTGAAGGATTTATACCCAGTTGAGTTGTTAAAACCCATTGCGTTTTAATTAAAAGATTTCTTAGGTTCATGCTAATTTAAAGTTTATAAGATATTTTTAAATAAATACATTATTTTAAAAAATTAAAAGTCAAATAGATTATCAGTGAATTGGCTGATCCAAAATTGATTCAATAATGGGTTCCATTCGATTAGTGTTATTTAAAACTAGCCAATCATTAAAACTAATTTCAGGCTCGCAAAAACCAAAGTAATTGAACCTATCTTGATCTAAAGTATATTTATTCCAAAAAAGCTTTATTGCACTTTGATCTATAATTATAAAATGATCTCTAAACATTTCAAAACTATTTGAAAGATTAAAGCTAAGTGATCGACCAACTTTATTTAAAAAATTAGAACATAAATATATCTCGCATATGCGACTGAGTGAAAATTGACGATAAGTACTAGAAAAATTAACTATATCTTCAGGTGTAAATTTTCTACAGTCTAATTCCACATCAAAATACAATAGTACATCATCAATATAACCATATATAAAATGATCACTTAACCCATACAATCTAAACTTAAAGGTATTTAAAGATATCCCAACTATGCGCTTTTTTTGTCCTACAATACTGCCACATAATGGGAAAGCATCTATTAAAGAATTTAAATACGCAGCGAAACCTGGATGGTAAATTCTTTGATCTGATCTAGTTTTTAAAACATATTCAGCACCCAATTCTTTTGCCAATTGTACCCCTGATTGAGTAGTCACTAATTGGAGATTAATATTGGAAATCCCATAATAGTCAGGATATCTATTTTGAATCAAATGAACATCTAAATCTTTAAATTTTTCAATAATATCAGACCCAACTTTCCAAGTAGAAAAAATAATTATAGCATTGGGATAAAAGTATCTATATGATTTAATAGTTTCTAAAGTAAAATCAGACTTTTCAATTATTGGCCCCTGTATTACTATCGCAAATAACCCTCTACTCTTTACTCTGAAGATACTACTATCTGATTTGTTTGTTGCTTTTTTCTTAAATAATCTGAAATTGAAATAATATTGTCCTTTAAAAAAAACCAAAATAATTTTTAATACATATTTTAAATATATATTATTCATATATCAGTTAATTACAATTAACATTCAATGAAAACTAGAAGTAAAATAAGATATAAAAAAGTTTCTTATATAACTTAAAAGTAAACGGAAATAATAATTTAATTCTTAAAAGAAAATATCTTTTGTATTCGTACACAACTTTATTAAAAACAAATTTCTCCATCAAAAGAACTGACAAGATTTTAATCTTTTTATTGGCAAATTTATGATTCCGAAAATTAATATTTAAATCTCGCCATTCTTCAAAATAACAAAAGTGACTAAAATTTAAGTCCTTCATTATTCTACCACGCCAAATAATATCATTAGCAATAAATCGGGGAATAAAAGAAGCCTTATTGGCAAGTTGATTCCGCCAATAGATTGTAACGATTTCGCTTTTTTTTAATGACACCTGAGCTATCAGAGGTATACTTCTAATAAAAAGTTTTTTAAAATTATTTGAATCTATAACACTCAAATATTTCAGAAAATAATCTACCCCAATTGATGGATGCAAATTTTTTTTAAACTTTAAATTTATGTCAATGAATTCAAATACTTTGTTAATCTCGCCTGCAAAAATAAAATCACCAACATAGAAGGACTCAGATTTGATAAATTCAGAAAAAATAATTTTTTGGTCAATTTGAAATTCATTTATCATGATTTCATTTGTAAAAACATTTTGCAGCCAATCAATAATTGCTAAAGGAATTAGTTGATCTGTTCTAATTTTTAGAACATGTGTTACATTTGAATTCATTTGCAAAAATCTAATTCCTGCATATGTTGAATAAAATTGTTTTTTTCTATTATCAGGATCACGATTACATGGCAATGGATTCTCTACTACAAAAAAATTATCAATTTTATTATTTGAATATTTAAATCCGCTATCAACCCAAGTAGAAAAAATTATCTTCTCAACTAAAGGAGCAAAATTTCGAATGTTTTGATTTATTACATTTGTTGAATCAAACCCTTTATTGCTATTGTTACCTCCTTGTCCAAAGGTGATTATTGGACCTTGTATAATCAAACCCCACTTTATCTGATCAGTTTTTTGCATTAGCTTCTTTTATAAAAAAAATAAAGCATAAGAGATAAATAGGTTACTGAAAATAATAGCGATCCAACAACAGCTCCTAAAATTCCCGCATATTTAATACCAACAAATGAAAAAATTACACCTGCAATTGAAATTATTATTCCACTAGAAACGAGTTTGTCCATCATGAATAAAGACTGCAATCTTATAGAATAAATCTGAGCCACAGCAAATAATCCTCCGGATAGAAGCATCAATGGTAGATAACTTGAAACAGATAAATACTTTTTATTTACTAATAAACTAAATATACTAAAGTGGAAAATCGAGGCTATTAATACCGAGATACTTATTGCAACTATTGCTGAAATGGCAAGCTTATTTGTGAGAAATTTTACATTATTGTTTTGTTGTTGTGAGCTCGCATCCCCAACTCTTGAAAAAAATATTGGTGTTAAGAAAGTTATAAATAAAGCTGTTAAAGTTTGAATTGGCGTGTATCCAAGTTGAGAAATTACGGAAAAAAAGCCTACGTCAACTTTTGTTGAATACCTTTCCAAAAACCATCTCGCTGAACTTTGCTGAGCCCAACCAAATAAATTTGTAGCATAAAATGGCCAAGAAAATGACCATATTTTTTTTTGCCAATTGTAGATCTCCTTTTGCTGGACTAAATGATAATTTCGCTTGTTACGATTCACAAATAAAAATTGTGAAATAACAACAATCAATGAAGAAACGACATAAGCTAACAATGCAGATAATCCAGAACTGTTTATGAAAACTAGAAAAATTATTGCCAGACCGACTTTTAACCAAGCATCTAAAAAAGAATGCCAAGCTACAATAATGCGTTGACGAGCAGCATTTTGAAAACCACTTAATGCACTACCTATTGAAGAGAAAACTGCGAAAAATATTGAACTTAATGTCATCCATAGCATATTGTATTTTCTCAAATAAATTAAAAAAATAGCTGCGATAATTAAAAATATTAAAACTGCATAACAAACAATTTTTATTAAACGAGTAGAGGCGTTGATATAACCTAATAAATCGTTTTTTTCATTTGCTAATGAATAATAACGACTTATTCCATTATTAATACCTCCAAAAAAAACTAAACTAACTAAACCTGCTATAGTCAATGACAAAGAAAAGTCTCCAAATTCAGAAGGCTCAAGCTGATTTGTCAATACTCGTAACAAAACAAGACCACCTAAAATACTTAAAATTTGCCCAAAGATAATCCAAAAGCCTTCTTTAGAAAGTCGGTGAAGTCGTTTTTTATTTGTCTTATAAAAATTATAAATGAAATTTAAATACAAATTTATACGTTAAAAATTTTAGTTTATTTTATAATAATCTTTATACCATTCAACAAATTTTAGTACCCCTTCGTCTATGCTTGTTTCTGGTCTATAATTAAATTGATTAACCAACTCATCAATATTAGCAAAGGTATCAGGCACGTCACCAGCTTGCAGAGGCAAGAGTTCAATTATTGCCTTTTTATTAAGTGCCTTTTCGACTGCAGAAATAAAATCAAGTAAATTTACTGGAGAGTTATTACCGATATTATACACTCTCCAAGGAGCCTTGCTTGTGCCAGGATCTGGATTTTCACCATTCCAATTTGAATTACTAGTTGCATTAATATCGAGTGTTAAAATAATTCCGTTTACGATATCCTTTATATATGTAAAATCGCGTATATGGTTACCATTATTAAAGACTTGAATTGGTTCTCCATTTATTATGGCTTTTGTAAATTTAAACAAGGCCATGTCAGGCCTACCCCATGGTCCATAAACAGTAAAAAACCTGAGCCCTGTAGTCGGTATGTTATACAGGTGACTATAAGTGTGTGCCATTAATTCATTTGCCTTTTTACTTGCAGCATAAAGACTTAATGGGTGATCAACATTTTGATGAATCGAGAAAGGCATATTTGTATTTGCCCCATATACACTTGAACTACTTGCATAAACCAAGTGCTCAGAGTTATAATTCCTACAGCCTTCTAATATATGAGTAAAACCGATAATATTACTTTCAATGTATGCGAGAGGATTCTCAATTGAATACCTTACTCCTGCCTGGGCTGCTAAATTAACAACTTTATTAGGTAGATAAGTTTTAAATATATTGTCAATCGCAAATCTATCTGCCAAGTCAGCACGTATGTGTGTATAATTTGGATTACTGATAAATTGAGCTAGTCGCGCTTCTTTAATTAATGGGTCATAGTAATCATTATGATTATCCACTCCTATCACTATATCTCCCCTCATTAGTAAACTTTTTACCAATGTGGAACCAATAAATCCTGCAGAACCTGTAACAAGAACTTTCATATTTTAATTTAATGAATAGAAAATACTACAATTTGAAATTTAGAATTTCGCAATTGAAATAACTTTTTAAATGGTCAAAAGTTATTCCTTATATTACATTTTCTCCTTTTGATTTTAAATAATAAATTAAGTCTTCTGGGGTACCTAACCCCCACATTTTGGGCACATCAAATGTTCGTATCTTCAATCCGGATTTAATAGCATTATTGTAAACAGGGCAAACATAGAATTCATTATTTACTCTAATATTTTGCTCAATCATTTCTTCAGCAAACTTTACAAAATCACTTCCCTCTTTCCAATAATAAAATCCAACTGTAGCAATATCAGAAATTGGTTTTTTTTCTTGTACTTCTTTTACAAAACCATCTTCATCTAATTTAACAAATGACCATTTTGGATGAGTGGCTCTAAAGGTAGGTATTCCTCCATCTACCTCATTTTCATTCATTTTATAAAAGAATTCATTTGAGTCCCATTCTACAAATTGATCAGAATTAGCAAAAAAAAGAGGATTGTTATTATTGATATGCTCTTTAGCAAGTAGAGCAGTGCATGCAGCACCTTCTGTTAACCCATCTACTTCAACAATTTTACACCCTGGTGTAATTAAATTGAGTAAGATATCTAAATTGAACTTTTCTCTATGAGCTTTCTGAACAACATAAATGTAATTTGCTTCAATGTTCAAATTTTCTACCACAACTTGAATCATCGGTTTGCCTTCAACATCAATAAGTGGCTTAGGGAAAGTGTATCCCGCCTGTTGAAAACGACTACCTGCTCCAGCCATTGGAATTAGAACATTTAATTTGTTATCAACCCATTTAGGTTTTGTTTGAATCTGACCCATTTCAATACTTTGTATTTTATGATTAATGTTTTCCCAATTAACTTCTTTGGGATTTCGTACACGAAAAATATTAGCATTGGCTCTAGATGCGGCCAATAATCCATACGGAGAATCTTCCACAATTAACGATTCTTCTGGTAAAAAACTCATAATAGAAATTGCTTTCCAATACATCTCTGGATGTGGTTTTGAGTTTTTAACATCTTCGTTTGATAAAATCAAATCCATATACTCAATAATACCTAATTTAGACAGAACTGTTAAAACAGTTTTTCTTATTGAGTTTGAGCAAACTGCAATTTTATAACCATTACTGCTTAAATTATCCATGCATTGAATAAGTTGATTTGACGTTTTCAAATCCCTTAGTTTATAAAGGGTCAACTCTTGCTTTCTAGTCCAAACATCCGAATGCATATGCTTAGGTAAACTTTTCTTTTCCGATAACATATCTAATTTCTGATTTGTTTTCAGACCATCATAAATTGATAAATGCTCAGACCAGCTTATCCTGTACTTCTCTTCAAGTGCGTCATTTAAAGCATCAAAATGAATATTCTTAGCTTCAACTAAAACACCATCTAAATCAAAAATTACTAATTTTATCATATTTGAATTTTAATGTTAATATTTGTCCCCTTTGGCACTTGGTATTTTCACAACAACTGTTGTTGTATCCTCAACGGCAAAAAAATCAGTTTTTTCAAATGGCATTATTGTAATTATTTCGCCTTCTTTATACTCAACACCGTTCATTATTACTATTCCTTTTGTCACAATTGTCCACTCAGTTGCAATTTTATGAAAATGAGAATCTTCGAACTCCCCTTTTTTGTAATTTTTTACTGCTATCTCAAAATCTGGAGTTTTAAATAATGTTGGCTGAAAGTCTCCAATTACCCATCCTTTAAAAAAATCACTTAATAATTTTTTATCCATAATTTTTAATAATTTGAAATATAATCGGAACAAACGCCTATACATCTTTGCAAGCTATCGTTCTCAAGTTCTGGCATTACTGCAATACTTGACTCAATTGGTTGCTTGCCAGGAAATGCCCATATATAACCTAAAGAAGTTAAAGTTACAGTATCGGACTCATGCCAAAAATAATTTATATTTCTAGATTCCTTTTTGTTTATTATTAAATAAGATAGTGCTTCAACATTCTTGCAATGTACCCACAATTTTATACTTCTTTTGGAAATCCAATTTAAATCAATTTCATATTGAGGTTCATCATGACCAAGTAACCAATCATCATTAACCCTCCATAAATCAATTTCAACATCATATCCTTTTGCAATTGCTTCATCGATATAACCAGGACTATTTTCTAATTGTGGCTTTTTACCAATAATGTTTCCTCTGTGAGAAATTAGTATCATAAAGAAATTTAAGATTTATACAAGTTAATAGAATGTGAAGGAATAAATGAATAAAGTTGAGCAATCTCGTTCATGAATGAAATCTTGGTAGCAAGGAATGAGTTTGCAGCGTATTTAGTTAATTCTGAACTACGCTCATCCATGAAAATAACAGGACTACCCTGTCTTACAAATGGCGCGTATAAATCACTCATTAATTTCTTAGCTCTATCCGATCTGGTGCCCACCACTACTCTGTCTGGCTTCATGAAATCATCCACGGCTACACCCTCTCTTAAAAACTCAGGGTTACTCACTACATCATATTCGCCTTTGTAGTTTTGTGCAATCGCTGCACTTACTTTATCCGCGGTACCCACTGGCACGGTACTTTTATTGACAATGACT
>Ga0169931_10013947_pt1 | contig 10920 bp, 12 predicted proteins | sample Kivu_15m_20L_FD_129675 | JGI IMG/M metagenome (GOLD analysis project Ga0169931, IMG submission 129675) | Freshwater microbial communities from Lake Kivu, Western Province, Rwanda to study Microbial Dark Matter (Phase II) - Kivu_15m_20L... | ecosystem: Environmental > Aquatic > Freshwater > Lake... | reverse complement strand
TCGCCACGACCAGGCTCGAGATGCTCAGGGCGGGGGCCAGGATCAGCCACGGCTCCGAGCGGATCGACGACAGCCCCTCGTGGATCATCAGCCCCCAGTCGGGGGTCGGCGGCGAGATGCCCAGACCCAGGAACGACAGCGACGACACCAGCAGCAGCGCACCCGACGAACGCAGCGCGAACTCCACGACCAGCAGGTCGGCCACGTTGGGCAGGAGCTCGCGAACGATGATGCCGGGCGGCCGCTCGCCCCGCAGCTGCGCCGCCTTCACGAAGCCGCTCTGCATCAGCACCAGGCCCTGTGCCCGCGCGGTGCGGATCACCCCCATCATGTTGATCAGCGCGATCACGATCACCAGCACCGTCATCGACTGGCCGAAACCGGTGACGAACAGGGACACGAACAGGATCGAAGGGATCGCCAGCTTCATCTCCACGAGGCGCGACACCAGGTCGTCGACCGCACCCCGCCAGCAGGCCGCCGCCAGCCCGATCAGGCCGCCGCCCAGCGCGGCGATCAGCCCGGCTGCGAAGGCCACTCCGATCGACACCCGTCCGCCCATCAGCAGCCGCGACAGGAAGTCGCGGCCCAGCTCGTCGGTGCCGAGCCAGTACCCGGCGCCGGGCGGCTCCAGCGGCGCGTCCACCAGCTTCAGCGGGTCGAACGGAGCCAGCAGCGGCGCCAGCAGGGCCACCAGCACGTGCAGCACGACGACCACCAGCCCCAGGGTCGCGAGCGGGCGGCGCAGCAGGCGCGCGAGCACCTCCCTCACGCGGCCCTCGTGCGCGGATCGAGGATCAGGATGGCGAGGTCGGCCGCCAGGTTCAGCATCACGACCATCGCGGCCGACAGCAGCGCGATCGCCTGGATCAGGTGGACTTCGCGTCGCGTGACCGCGCGCACCAGCTCCTGGCCGAGGCCCGGATACGCGAAGACCAGCTCGACCACCACGATGCCCGAGACCAGTGCCGCCGCGTACAGCGCCATCGCCGTCAGGCTCGGGATGACGGCCGCAGGCAGCGCGTGCAGGAACACCACGCGCCACTCCGGGATGCCGGTGAGCCGCAGCCGCTCCACCGCGTCGCCGGCCAGCGCCTCGATCATCCCGACCCGCAGGATCCGCGCGAGGTACGCCACCGAGCCGATCAGCACGGTGGCCACCGGCAGCACGCCGCCCGCCAGCAGCGTCCAGGCCGGATCGCGGGTGTTCGCGGTGATCGTCGCGGGAAACAGCGGCCACCACACCGCGAAGACCATCACCAGCACGGTGCCGATCACGAACTCCGGCACCGAGTAGCCGACGATCGCGGCGGTGGAGATCGCCGCGTCGGGCGAGCGCCCCTGCCACCAGGCGGCGGCGGTGCCGATCGCGATGGCCAGCGGCACTGCCACCGCGAGCACGGCCGCTGCCAGCAGCAGGGAATTGCGCAACGGGTACATCACGATGTCCGACACCGGCGCGCGCGATACGAGGGTGCGTCCGAAGTCGAGTCGGACGGCCCCGGCGAGGAAACCCGCGTAGCGCTCGAGCGCGGGTCGGTCGAGGCCGAGCTCACGCTTGCGTTCGGCCAGCCGCTCGGGCGGCATCATCGCCATCTCGTCGGCCGACAGCGACACGTCGAGCGCGTCGCCCGGCAGGATCTCGGTGGCCACGAACACGAAGACCGTCAGCAGGAACAGCGTCAGCACCGACAGCGACACGCGGCGCAGCACGGCGATCAGCACGGATCCTCCCGCCGGGGCCGGCGCCGCACGCTCACGCCTTCCAGACCTCGTCCCAGCGGATCGACCAGTGCTGCGGGTGGTTGTTCAGGCCCCTGACCGAGGGCCGCTTGACCAGGACGTTGTTGCGCCCGGCCGGCAGCAGCGCCGGCACCTCTTCGTGCACGATCGCCTGCATCTGCGCGTAGATCGCCTTGCGCTGGGCCGGGTCGGCCGTCACCATCGCCTGCGCGTAGAGCGCCATGTAGCGGTCCTGGCCGGGGCCGCTCCAGTAGCCCGACTCGTTGTTCTCGCCGCGCATCCGGAACAGGCTGATGCCCGGGTTGCGGGGGCCCACCGCGGTGTAGGCGAAGCGGTGGTACTTGCCCTTGCTCACGTCCCGGTCGCCGGTCCGGAACGCGAGATAGCCGTCGTTCGGACGCTCCTCGATCGGCAGCGTGATCCCGGCCTCGCGCACGCTCTCCTGGATCACCTGGAAGTAGCGACCCATCTCGGGCCACTGCGGGGCGTAGTACAGCGTCGGCAGCGTGATGCCGTTCGGATGGCCGGCCTCGGCCAGCAGCGCGCGGGCCCGGGCCAGGTCGCGCTTCACCGGCCGCGGCACGAACATCGGGTCGGTGCCCGCCAGGTGGCTGTCGTTGCCGACCCAGCCGCCTCGCGGGCCGCCGTAGACGATCCGCACCAGCGCTTCGCGGTCGATCGCGAGCGCCAGCGCCTGGCGGATGCGCTGGTCGGTGAACGGCGAACCCGGGTGCTTGGGCAGCAGGATCACCGCCTGGTCGCCGGACGAGGCCGGCACGAGTTCGGTGTCGGGCTCGGCCTGCAGCTGGCGGGTCAGGCGGGGATCGATGTTGAGCACCGCGTCGAACTGGCGGGCGCGGAATCCGTTGATCGCCGACTCCATCTGGCCTTCCCGGTTCACCACCTCGAGGCGATCGAGGTACGGCAGCCCCTCGCGCCAGTAGCGCTCGTTGCGCTCGAACACCATCCGCCGCTGCGGGTCGGCCGAGACGATCCGGAACGGGCCGGTGCCGATGCCGGCGAGCCCGATGCGATCGGGTTCGGCCGCCGGCATCACGACGTTGTCGTATTCGGCCAGCACGTACGGAAACTCGGCGTTGCCGCCCTTCAGGAAGAAGCGGACCGTGCGCCCGTCGACCACTTCGGTCCGGTCGATCTGCTGGGACGCGAAGTTGCGACGACGGTGCAGCTCGAACGAGGCCGCCACGTCGCGGGCCGTCATCTCCGAACCGTCGTGGAAGCGGACCCCTTCGCGGATCGACACCTCCCAGACGTCCAGCTTCGCATCGGCGGCCTTCACCGAGGTGGCGAGCTCGTTCACCACCGCGAGCCCCTCGTCGACCCAGGTGAGCGTGTTGTAGGCCGAGCGGGTGATCAGGTCGACCATGAAGTACGGATGGCGGGTGTTGGTCGCGTCGCCACCCCGCCGGTTCCCCGAACACTGGGCGTAGACGAGCGTGCCGCCGCGCTTCGGGGGGGTCTGTGCCCCGGCCTCCATCGGCAGCAGCCGATCCAGCATCGCGAGCGACGCCACCCCGCCGGACAGGCGGGCGATCAGGGAACGGCGGGTCGGTTCCATCGCTTTTCCTTGTATAAAATTAAGCTATTTGAGTAGAATGCTTGATATTCAATTTAGGCCCACCGGATGACAGCCCGATGACCGACGAACGGACCCGTGGCGGCGCCCCCGGCCGCCGCGATGGCGGCATCACCCTGTCGGCGTTGAAGACCTTCGTCGCGGTGGCCGAGGCGGGTGGCGTCTCGCGCGCCGCCGAGGCGATCGGCGTCAGTCAGCCCAGCGTGTCGATCCAGCTGGCCGGGCTCGAGGAGTCCTGCGGCGTGCTGCTGGTCCGGCGCAAGCCCACGCTGGCGCTGACCGACGCCGGACGCGACCTGTTCGTGCGGGCCCGGCTGATCCTGTCGCGGCTGGAGGAGTTCGAGGATTCGGTGCGCGACCTGCGGGCGCTGCGCCGCGGCCGGCTGTCGGTGGGGCTGTCGGCGCCGCACTGGGCAATGCCGCTGATCGCCGCGTTCCAGAGGGCCCACGATGCGATCGACGTCGTCCCGTCGCTGGGCAACACCGCGACGCTGCTCGAGGACGTTGCGCGCTGCCGCATCGACGTCGGGATCATGACGCTGCCCGGCCCCGACCCGCAGTTCGCCTGTGCGCTGGTCGCGGCCCCCCGGCTGGCACTGTGCGTTCGGCGCGACGACCCGCTGGCCGCGCGGGCCTCGGTGCGTCCGGCCGACCTGCTGCAGGCGCGGATGGTGCTGCGCGAGGAAGGTTCGATGACGCGCAGCATCCTCGCGTCGGCGTTCGCCGCCGACGGCCTGGCGCTGCAGCCCTGGATGGTCCTGTCGTCGCGCGAGGCCGTGAAGGAGGCCGTGGCCGCCGGCCTCGGGGTGGCCGCCCTGTTCGACGACGAATTCGGCCAGGACGGCCGCCTCGCAGCGGTCCCCCTGGTGGCCAACATGCCCGCGTCGGGGATCTACGCGGTGGCCCTGAAGGAATCCCTCGAGATACCGACGGTGCGCGCGTTCATCGACGCGGCGGCGAGCCTGAGGCCGCCTGCTGCGCCAGTGCCAGCACCGGCAGGAAGTGCTCGAACGGAGGGGGCGTCGCGGCCGGGTCCTTCGCGAGGTCGTCGATGATGCGCAGGCGCACCGCCGCCTGGTGGTCGGGGTCGGCCTCGAAGACGGCCACCTCGGTCGCCGACATCGGTCCCCCCTGCAGCGCCAGCGAGCGCACCGAGTCGCCGGACAGCCGCTCGAGATAGCCGGGGCGGGTGGCGCACAGATAGCGCTTGGCCGCCACGTGCAGGGCCACCGGTCGGACCACCCCGTCACCGAACCAGCGCGCCAGCCACCGGGCTGCGTGCGCCTCGTGGCGGTCGTCGACGCCCTCGAGCGCCGGGTCCTCGCCGAGGTCGTGGATCATGTGGCCGACGTCGTGCAGCAGCGCGGCGGCCACGAACTCCGCGGTTTCGCCGTCGGCCTGAGCCCTCGCTCCCGACTGCAGCGCGTGCTGCAGCTGGTTGATGCGCGAGAGTCCGTAGCGGGCGGTCGCCTTGCGGCCGTAGATCTCCAGGAGGGAGTCGCGCAAGCCGGGCTCGGACATGATGTTCATAATTTGTAAGATATGAGCATCATATAATCATAGCCCATGAAATGACAATGCTGCGGGTCGTCACGGCCCGCTCCAGCCGCCTTTCGCCATCGCGCAAGCGTGGGTCCTTGCCGGCCGCTGGTGGATCCGCGGGCGTTCAGCCGTCCCTGCGCTCGAGCAGCCCGCGCAGCGCACCGATCTCGGCCCGCAGGGCCGCCACCTCCTCGCCCAGACGCGCGGCCGCATCGGCCGGGGCCGGCGCGGCGCCGGCCTGCGCGGCCTCGAGCTCGGCCGCGTGCTCGCTCTGGATCGCGTTCACGATCACCGCGATGAACAGGTTCAGCATGGTGAAGGTGGCGATCAGGATGAACGGGATGAAGAACGCCCAGGCGTACGGGTAGGCCTCGATCACCGGCCGCGCGATGCCCATCGACCAGCTCTCCAGCGTCATCACCTGGAACAGCGTGTAGGCGCTGTGGCCGATCGAGCCGAACCACTCGGGGAAGCGCTCACCGAACAGCTTGGTGGCCATCACCGAGGCGACGTAGAAGATCAGCGCCATCACGCCGAACACCGAACCGAGCCCGGGGATGGCGGCCAGCAGGCCGCCCACCACGCGCCGCATGCTGGGCACCATGGTCATCAGCCGCAGCACCCGCAGCACCCGCAGCGCGCGCAGCACCGCGAACGGTCCCGACGAGGGCACCAGCGCGATGGCCACCACCACGAAGTCGAACACCGACCAGGGGTCGCGGAAGAAGCGCGCACCGTGGGCCACCAGCCGCAGCACGATCTCCATGACGAACACCGCGAGGATCAGGCGGTCGAGCCGCACCAGCAGCCCGCCCCAGCGGTCCATCACCGCCGGGCTGGTCTCGAGCCCCAGGATCACCGCGTTCAGGAGGATCAGCGCGATCAGCGCCTTCTGCATCGCGGGGCGCTCGATCCGTTCGGCGAGGCGGGTACGCCAGGGGGCGGAGGGCGGCGGTTCGTCGGTAGCGGCGTTCATCGCGGCGGAGGGTCGGCGGCAGGAGGTGGCGCGGCGCCCGGGCCCGGTGGCGCGCGGAGCCGGAGCATACGGCAGGCGGGCGGCGGCGGTGGTCATTCCCGGCCGGGGTCGGGGGTCCAGGACCGCGGTGCCGGCCGCTCGTACCCCGCGGGGAGTACGCTTGCCGGACGATGGAGCTGCTCACCCGCCTGGACCGGATCCAGGCCTACCTGCTGCGCGACCTGCTGCTGCGCCACGGCGTGCCCGCTCGGGTCCTCAACGAGCACGTGCAGGGCGCGGTGGGCGAGCTGCCGCCCGAGGCAGCGCTGCTGCAGGTGTGGATCGACCGCTGCGCCGACCGCGGCCGGGCCCGCGAGCTGCTCGCCCGCCACGAGCGGGAACGCGCGCAGACCGGGGTGCGCTGGTGCCGCAGCTGCGGCGAGGAGAACCCGCCGGCCTTCGAGCTGTGCTGGCGCTGCGGGGGGACCACCTCCGAGCCCTGAGCAGCCCGTTCAGCCGGGCGGTGGCGCCCCGCCGAACAGGTCGGCGTAAGCCTGCACGGTCTGCGCCGCGTGCGCCCGCTGCGCGGGCCCGGCCGGCAGCTTGTCGCCCAGACTGCCGTCCAGCAGCAAACCGGCCAGCCCGTGCACCTGCGCCCAGTGCATGCTGGCCAGGACGATCGTGGCCTCGCCGTGGACCAGCCCGACCATCCGCATCAACTGCTCGAAGGCCCGCTCCCCGGCGGCCTGCGCGGCCGGGAAACGGCCGTGGTCGCACACCTCGGGGCGGAACATCATCCGGAACCGACCCGGGTGGTCGAGGGCGAAACCCACGTAGGCCAGCCCCGCCGAGGCCAGCAGCGCACGCGTGTCCCGCGGCAGCGCGCAGTCGATGGCCCGCTCGAGCCGGTCGGCCAGCTCCTCGAAGCCGTCCTTCACCAGCTCGGCCAGGATCGATTCGCGATCGGCGAAGTGGTGGTACGGCGCCTGGTGCGTGACGCCGGCCCGCCGGGCCACCTCGCGCATGCTGAGCGCGGCCAGCCCCTCGGATTCGACCAGCGCCGCGCTGGCGGCGAGGATCCGGGAGCGCAGGTCTGACACGGGCGCGGCGGCGCGGCGGGCAGTCATGTGGGGCAACGGGCCTCGAGCCGGAAGGCAATGTCGAGACCGGGCACTTGACAGTGTCCAGTCAGGCCCCTATTCTGCGCCGTCGGATAGACAGTGTCTAGATTCTCTGAGCGTCCCCGATCCGGATCCTTGTCATGCACAGTGCCCGATCCTTCGCCTTCGTGCTCGCCGCCCTCGGCGCCGCCGCCTCGATCGGCGGCGTGTTCGCGCTGACCACGGTCTGCACGCTCGGCGCACTGCCGATCGCCGGGCTGCTGCCTTGAGCGTCTCGCCCGACACCGCCTTCGCCCTGGCCAACGGCGTGGCGCTGCCGGCCTGGGTCGCGCTCGCGCTGGCGCCGCCCGCAGCCCGCTGGACCCCCTGGGTCTGGCGGATCACCGGACGGGTGCTTCCGCTGGCATACGCGCTGGCCTATATCGCGCTGCTGGCCGCGCACTGGCCGGCGGACGGTGGCTTCGACTCGCCGGCGGCGGTCCGTGCGCTGTTCGACTCCCCGGGCGCGCTGACCGCCGGCTGGATCCATTTCCTCGCCTTCGACCTGTTCGTAGGCACCTGGATCGCCCAGCGGGCCGCCCAGCTCGGGATCCCCCATTGGATGGTGGTGCCCGCACTGGCACTGACCTTCCTGTTCGGCCCGGCGGGGCTGCTCGCATTCATGCTGCTGCGCGCGGTGCTGCGGCCCGGCTCGCTGCGGCCGGCTCCCGGAGCGCCCTGATGGGCGTCCCGGCCGGCACCGTCGGCAGGATTGCGCACGGGCGCGGCCGCGGACCGCGCGAGTGGCTGCGGGAGTCGCTGGCCCGCGAGGCCACGCTCACCCGCTTCGGGCTGCTGATGTGGGCGGCAATGATCCCGGCCGCGCTCGCCTGGGGCCTGGACGACCGGCTGCTGCGCGGCGTTCCGGTCTGGGCCAAGCCGCTGAAGTTCATGGCCTCCACCGGCCTGTTCGTGCTGTGCACCGCCTGGTTCGTCGGGCTGCTGCCGGCCGCCCGGCGGCGCGATCGGGCGGTGCGGCTGGTGGTCTGGGGGGTGATCGGCTGCTGCGTGTTCGAGGTGGGCTACATCACGTGGCAGGCGGCACTCGGTCAGGCCTCGCACTTCAACGTGGGCAGCCTGCTGCACCGCGTGATGTACTCGCTGATGGGGCTCGGCGCACTGCTGCTGGTGGCCACCCAGCCGCTGCTGGCCTGGCAGATCGCGCGCCACGGCGACCGCACGGTGCCGGCCCCGTGGCGGTCAGCGGTGATCGCCGGCCTGGTGCTGACCTTCGTGCTGGGGGCAGGCTCGGGCGCGCCGCTGGGCGGGCTTCAGCCGCCCGCTGGCGCAGGGCTCCCGGTGGTCGGCTGGCACCTGGCCGGTGACCTGCGGCCGGCGCACTTCCTCGGCATCCACGCTCAGCAACTGGTGCCGCTGGCGGGCCTGGCGCTGATGCGGTGGGCGTCGCCGGCGGCTGCGGGCCCGGGCCTGTGGGTGTTCGTGGCCGCCTACGTGGCGGCCTGGGCCGCGCTGATGGCGCTCGGCTTCGCGCCGCCGTCACCTCCCGGCTGACGCCGCGCCGGGGGGTCGAGCGGCGGCCCCGACCCCCGAGAGCCGCTATGCTCGTTCCCTTCCGTCCGTGGCCGCGCATCCGATGGCATCGTTCCCGTTTCCCGAGCCCGCCGGTGCGGTGGTGGTGGGCGCCAGCGGCGGCCTGGGCGCCGCGCTGGTCGAGGCGCTGGGTGCCGGCGGCGCCTTCGGCACCGTGCTCGCGCTGTCGCGCCACGGGCAGGGGCCGGCCGCGCCCGGCCGGGTGCACGGCCGGATCGACGTCACCGACGAGCACGCAGTGGCCGCCGCTGCAGGCACCGCCCGCAGCCTCGCGCCGCTACGGCTGGTGATCGTGGCCAGCGGCCTGCTGCACGACGGGCCGGGCCTGCGTCCCGAGAAGTCGATCGCGGCGCTCGACCCGAACCGGCTCGCCCGCCTGTTCGCAGTGAACGCCACCGGTCCGGCGCTGGTCGCCAAGCACTTCCTGCCACTGATGCCCCGGGGCGGGCGGGTGGTGTTCGCGGCAGTCTCGGCCCGGGTCGGCAGCATCACCGACAACCGGCTGGGCGGCTGGTACGGTTACCGGGCCTCGAAGGCGGCCCTCAACATGCTGCTGCGCACGCTGGCGGTGGAGTGGTCGCGGACCGCCCCCGAGTCGGTCTGCGTGGGGCTGCACCCGGGCACAGTCGATACCCCGCTGTCACGCCCCTTCCAGGCCGGCGTACCGGCGGGCCGGCTGCTCACGCCGGCCCGCTCCGCGGATCACCTGCTGACGGTGATCGGCGCACTGGCGCCTGCCGACAGCGGCGGCGTGTACGCCTGGGACGGCTCACCGGTCCCGCCCTGAGCCCCGCCGGATCGCGCCGGCGCGCGCCGCAGGCATTGCGCAACACCCCGCGGGCCGCGCCGCTCCGGTCGGTGTTGCGCGGCTTGAGCACCGCCGGCGCCCTGCGGTAGCGTACGGATCCCTCCCGGCACGGTCCGTCCCATGCTGCGCGCGCTCCGCGAGTTCTTCGACCGCCACATCGCCCCGGTGCCCGGCAGCAACGACCGGCACTCGATCGAGCTGGCCACCGCCGCGCTGCTGGTGGAGACGCTGCGCGCCGACCACCGGTTCGTCGAGGCCGAGCGCGCTGCGGTGCTGGGCGCGGTGCGCGCCAAGTTCGGGCTGTCGCCCGACGAGGCCGAGAGCCTGATCCACCTGGCCGAGGAGGAGGTGCGGCAAGCCACCGACTTCTTCCAGTTCACCTCGCTGATCAACCGGCACTTCACGATCGAGCAGAAGATCCGGGTGGTGGAGCTGATGTGGACCGTGGCCTGGGCCGACGACGACCTCAGCGCGCACGAGCGGCACCTGATGCGCCGGATCGTGGACCTGCTGCACGTGCCGCACGCCGACGCGGCGGCGGCGCAGGCGCGGGCGCGCGACGCCCGGGGGTAGCCGGCCCTTCCCGGCCCCCTTCCGACTTGGAGACTTCGCCCGTTCCCCGCCGGATCCTGCCGGTCCTGGTGCTGTCGCAGCTGGCCGGCACCTCGCTCTGGTTCGCCGGCAACGCGGTGCTCGGCGAGCTGCAGCGCGACTGGGCGCTGACGCCCGGCCAGGTGGGCCTGCTGCTGGCCGCGGTCAACCTCGGGTTCATCGCCGGCACGCTCGGCTACGCGATGGGCCTGGTCGCCGATCGCTTCTCGCCGCGGCTCGTCTTCTTCGTGAGCTGCACGCTGGCGGCGCTGTGCAACCTGCTGCCGCTGGCGGGCGACGGCGGCTTCGCCGCCATGGTCGCGAGCCGCCTCGCGGTGGGCTTCTTCCTCGCCGGGGTCTACCCGGTGGGGATGAAGATCGCCGGCAGCTGGTACCGCCAGGGGCTGGGCAGCGCGCTCGGGTTCCTGGTCGGTGCGCTGGTGGCCGGCACCGCGCTCCCGCACCTGGTGCGCGCGCTCGGCGCGAGCTGGTCGTGGGAGCAGGTGCTGCTGGCCATCTCCGCGATCGCGGCGCTCGGCGGCCTGGCGCTGCTGCTGCTGGTTCCCGACGGCCCGCACTTCAGGCGCGGTGGGCGCATCCACCCGAGCGCGCTCTGGGTCATCTGGCAGGACCGCAAGGTGCGCGCCTCGGCGCTCGGCTACTTCGGCCACATGTGGGAGCTCTACGCGATGCTCGCCGCGGTGCCGGCGATCATCGGCCTGTACCTGGGCACCGGGCCGACGCCGCAGGTCTCGCTGCTGAGCTTCGCGGTGATCGCGATCGGCGCGGTGTTCTGCGTGATCGGCGGCCTGGTGGGCCGGCGGGTGGGCGGCGCGCGGGTGGCGGTCGCCTTCCTCGCCACCAGCGGCGCGTGCTGCCTGCTCGCGCCGCTGATGCTGCACGCCCCCGGGTGGGCCTTCGGCGCCTGGCTGCTGGTCTGGGGCGCCACGGTCACCAGCGACTCGCCGCAGTT
>Ga0169931_10013945_pt1 | contig 10920 bp, 8 predicted proteins | sample Kivu_15m_20L_FD_129675 | JGI IMG/M metagenome (GOLD analysis project Ga0169931, IMG submission 129675) | Freshwater microbial communities from Lake Kivu, Western Province, Rwanda to study Microbial Dark Matter (Phase II) - Kivu_15m_20L... | ecosystem: Environmental > Aquatic > Freshwater > Lake ... | reverse complement strand
GAGTTGGGATCGCACAATGCTAGCAACGGGAAATTCCTCGGTTCGATCGATCACGGGGCCTATGTCGTGTTCAAGGATGTTCCGATGGCACAGGTCGGATCTGCGACATTTCGAGTGACAAGTGCTGGCGCGGGAGGAGATATAGTGGTGCGTGCTGGCTCATTGGAGGGAAGGGAGTTGGGGCGAATCAAGGTGGAAGTAAACGGTTCCTGGGACGCCTGGTATGAACGAACTGCGGAACTGGCTCGCAGTTCAGAGCGTTGCGATCTCTATTTCGAGGCCGTGAATCCCACAAACCGGAGCGCATTGATGAACATCGACTGGATTCGGTTGGACCCATAAACGTCAAACTTTGTCTCAATCGCACAATCCAAAGATCCGATACAACAATCTATGTGTGGGCCGTGCGGACTCGTTTGTGAGTTTCGTGCGGGAATCAGCGACAAGTTCAGGATGGAACCGAACGATGAATGCCAGCAAAACGAACTCAGGTTTTTGGATCCTTGCAGCAACCGCTCTCTTCGGTCTGTCGTTCAGCACAGGATGCCAAGTTCAAGTGGCTGGCCAGACTCTCCCGAGCCCATACTACTTGATGGACGATGTGCAGTACTTCCCTGCTGGCTCGGAAAACAAGCTTGCTAATGAAACCGCTGCTCTGAAGGCTGAGCGAGAAGAAGCTCGTGCCGCAGCATCTGGACTGCGTCGCTAGACTCGCAAAGCAAAATCATAACAACTAGATGCGCCGAAGTCGCGAAGCATCTATTTCGGTTTTTGTTGACCTGGCGGGGGCTCGTTGGGTTGTTTCGATGGATCATCTTCTCGGCCCGGCGGAGAAGTCGACTCCACCTCGATCCCGCGAAGCCCGAGCTTTGCCACTCCGAAACCTCGGCTGTATTTGGGATCGATGATCTCCTTGGGAATCTCGACGGATTGGAAGAACGAGGTCTGAGGTCGTTCGCTCATGGCGATATGGGCCTGCAGCGTGAGTGAGTTTAATGTCATGGGAAGTCCGGTGGAAGTTCCTGTTTGCCAGATGACTGTCTTGTCTTTTTGAATGACCAATGTTGAAAAATGGGGGGTGAATTGCACGTTGAAGGTTTGTCCTCCAGGCCCCCGTTCCTGGTATGTTTCCGATCGTCGTTCACCGACGCCCATTGTGGCGATCATTTGAATTGACGCGTTAGGATCGTAGACCCAACCGTTGGCTTTGATCTTATCGATCAGCCATTGCTGAACCGTTGATGGGTCGTTTACCGACTCCATTTTGATCCCGACGCGAACTCCTTCTTTCAGGATCATCAAGGATTTCTTATCGATAGCCTTAGTGATTTCATCCACCTTTGGACCTGGTAATTTGACCGCTCCGATGGCGATCGAACCTCTGGCGGAATCCGGACGTGCGACGTAGAAAAGCAAGCCGTTGAGAACCTGATTCACCATGGGATTCCTATTGATGAACCCGTCATAGCCATCGATCCGGTAGCTCCATACCGGCAGTTGCAAGGACAAACGGTAGAGGACTCGTTCCGAGCTTCCTTCCGCCAGCAACAGGTCATCGTCTACCCATTCTATGCGGGAGCTAAATGGCGATCCGATTAGGGGCGCTTCATAAGCCTGTGGTTCTTGAGAGCCGGAGCCAAGATCCCATACGAAAACATTTTGTTCGGTGAGTGCGGCTAGTTTTGTCCCTGCTGGATTGATGCTGGCGCCGGCCACGTTTCTCGCTTTCACGGGTAAAACGTACAACAATTCACCGCTTACCGCATCGAGTAAGGAGACTTTCCCGTCTTCAGATAAGACGATTGTTTTTCGGTCAGGACTGAGGAAGATTTTGGCGTCGAAGAAACTGGAAGGCTTGAAGGAATATGCGATCTGCTTGGTATTGGTATTCCAGGCGACGTAGGTTGCAGACCCGGTCTTTGCTAGAACGATGTCCTGGTTGATCAGTTTGACGTAGGGTTCCCGCGAGACGAATGGGGAAACCTCGACACCCCATCTAGCGATCGGCTCAGCTTCGGCGTTACCCGGTTTGAGGCTCCAAAGGGTGATCCAATTGCGGTCGGGCTGGCCACTTGCACGAGCAAACCCCTCTTGGTGGATCGAGACCAGACGTTTTGTTCGAGGATCGTAATCGGTGATCATGTCGTCGGGAGTAATAGCGACCGATCCCAAGACCTTTCGTTGCTTGAGCGACACCCAATAGGCTTCGCTCTGAAAGGGGGTAGCGCCGTTTGCAAAGTTGTTTTCGCGAGCGGTCACTAGAACGAGTTGTTCGGGACCTCCAACCGGAATGACGGCAACCAGTTCCTGGTTCTCCCGTGTGAAGTAGAACCCGCAACCAGACTGCTCAAAATTCTCGAAGTAACTCGGCATGGCTCCCACCGGGCCAAGTTTCCCTTCATTGCCGAATGCCGAGATGCTGATATTCGATACGGAGCCATAATCCTCGAGTTCCGGCAAATTGGGTGTCGGACTCGGGACCTTTCCTTTCTTGATGTTCTCTTCTAACTGTTTGCGGAATTTTTTGAGATACGCCTTATCTTTTTCCCCGAGGCTTTCGACCGCTACCTCGATCTCCGTTTCATCGATCTTCATCAGTACGATCTTGTCGCCTGAAAAATTCCGGAGTGCGGCCTCAATTTTGGAATTGCCGTTGCTACTCGTCCATACACGGGCGAAATCGATTGCGTCCACCTCGCATGCCTTCCGAATTTGCTTTCGCTCGAATACTTCCTTCAGGGTCGTATTCCCGAACTCGAATTCAACTCCATATCGATCTTTGTCTCGCGCGAGGACAACACCTGGCCGCAAATCACCCAGGTGCATGACCTTGACGGATTCTCCTTGCTCCAATGGGAGTTGGCCGTGAGCAACTCGAGAAACAGCAACGCTCGAGGCTAAGGCGAGGAGGACGCAATGGACAAGAAGAATCGAACGCAGCAAATGACGAGACGAGACTGGTGACATGTGGGAGGTTCGCAAACAGGATTTCGGAAAGCGTAGCAATACCCAGTAGTCTAAGAAGTGCTGACTGAAAATCAACTTTGGCAGCGAACTTACGCAGATCTCCAGCGCCTGGGACCGAACGTGTCCTTCGGTCTGTCGAATAAGAGGTTATCGCCCGATAACTTGTCGGATTGAGCGGGTCGGTTTGAGCGGGAAATCCAGGAGGGAAACATGGCTAAGTTTTACGTTGAAAGCGGTTCTTTTCGCGGGATTGTCGATAGCGACAACGCTGAGACCGCAGCGGTTTGGGTGATTCACCGGGTCATGCAGCCACCCAGAAGCCAGGAGCAGAGCGATGCTGATGGCTTGTTTCGACTCCAGGATGATATCCGAGTGAGCGAGAGGGGGTTTGGTCGTTCCAAGGCAAAGCGCATTGAAACCCGGGACGCCTTCTCGAATTGGGTGCGAACGAAGATCTCTAACGGACAATCCCGAATGCGAACTTGGTTACCTCCTGGAGCGTCTCACCCGGCTTGAGCAGCGTCGAGGGAAAGCTCGGTTGGTTAGGTGCATCGGGATAATGCTGCGTCTCCAAGCAAAAGGCCTCGTGCGTTTTGTAATTTGCGTTACCCGGGTTTCCTTGCAAGAAATTGCCTGTGTAAAGCTGCACGCCGGGTTGAGTTGTCTGGATCTCCATAGACCGACCCGAGGCTGGATCGACGACGAAGGCTGCGCGGCGGAGTTGCCCTGCCTTGCCTCGTACGACATAGCAGTGGTCATAGCCATTGGTGGCTTTCAGTTCCGCGATGCGTTCTCCGATCTTGTGAGGCTTCGTGAAATCGAGAGGTGTTCCTGCGACATTGGTAAGTTGCCCAGTCGGAATCATCGTGTCATCCACAGACAGGAACTGATCGGCATCGATGGTTAGCTCATGGTTGTAAATCGTGCCGCTTCCCGGTCCACCCAGATTGAAATATGCGTGGTTGGTGAGATTCACGACTGTCGGCTTGTCGGTAGTCGCCTTCAGGGTGAGGGTCAACGTATTGCTATTGTCCCAGACATAGTCGGCGACGGTTGTCAATTTGCCTGGATAGCCCTCATCCCCGTCGGGACTCACGAGGGTGAAGCGAAGTCCGACGCTCGCATCTCCTTTGAGTTCTTCGACTCCCCACATCTTCTTGTCAAAGCCGACTTCTCCACCGTGCAGATGGTTCGGTCCGTTGTTGATCGCAAGGGAGTACGTCTTTCCGTCGATCGTGAACTTACCCTTGGCGATTCGATTGCAGAAGCGACCCACGGTCGCTCCGAAATACGGGTGCCGTTGCAGATACCCATCGATGGAGTCGAATCCGGCGGTAACGTTCACTCTCTTGCCAGCTCGATCGGGGGTGTTGATCGAAACGATGATCGCACCGTAATCGATCATCTGCACCGAGTTCCCTTCGGCATTGGTCAGGGTGTAGAGAGTGACGGCAGCACCGTCAGCCATACCGAAGGGTTTCTTTTCAATGGATAGCATAGATCGAGGCGAATCCCACGCAAAAAGAGGAGCGGAACAAAGAATCATCCAAAGTAGAAAAAAACGGACAGTGCAATACTCGCTACATGGGAACTTGATCAGCTTCATCGTCGTTGTCCAGAGATGGATGGTCAGGGAAAGGAGGGAACTACTTGGCCTCGGCCGGTTCAACGCGACCGAATAGGTGTCCGCCGACATTGTCGTGCTTCCACGTACCAGCATACTTGCGTTCATGGAATACGACACGAGCCGAAAAGGTCCCAAGGCCAGGAATAGTGATAGAATCGAGAACAATCATGGGAGTGCGACCGACCCATTCGATGTTCACGAAGACGGGAACGGTGAGATCTTTGTCGCCGTATTTGATCCGGGTGGTGATCTCCCATAGCTTCTCTTCGCCAGCAACCTTTTTTGCGCTTTTGATCTCGTAGCGTTCTTCTTCGAGTTTGTTCAAGGGTTGACCGTCGACGGTAAACACGCCGGTCAGTACAGCGTTGGAGAGGTACTTCTCAAATTCCGCGATTGGCGGCGATGCGGCAGCATTGGATTTGGCAGGTTCCTGCGCGTTGACGTCCGGTTTGAACGCGACAATCGCACCGACGAGAAGGAGTGAACCTGCAAGAAAAAGAATGCGGTGGGTTTTCATGTCGATTACCTGCATCGCGCTATTGAGTTAGAAGGGTTGGTGAAGCTGGGACTACATGTTACGCAGGAATTCGACGGAGTTGCGAAATTCCTCGACGGGGTTGGGTGCCATGTCCCGTTCTACAACAAAGTACCCGCGATAGGCTCGCTCCTCAAGCGTTGCGATAATATTTGGGAACTCTGCCAATCCATAACCGAGCGGAACTTGGGTCCCACGCCCGCGAGCCCGGTCGGGAACTCCATCCTTGGCGTGCACCAGCATCACATGTTTAGCCACTTTGGACAGGCTATCCAGATCGAAACCGTGGACGAGAAGATTCCCCGGGTTCAGGGTGATTCCGACCGAACCCTCGGGGAGCGAGTCGATCAGGTCACCCATTTGTTGCAGGGGCTCGCTGCCGGTCTCGCAGGCCAGGAAAGCACCCACACGTTGCGAATAGACTCCCAAATCGGCTAGGACGCTTTTCAAGACTTCGCGTGTTGGGTGGTTAGGATCGGGGTCGATCGAGCCGACGTGATTGACAACAACATTCGCGCCCAGTTCGTAGGCCATTTTCATGGCCCGTTTTGTACCCTCGATGCGGCGGTCCAATTCCTCGGTCACTTCGTATCCACGCCGCGTAGCATACTTAACCGCTGCAACTCGCAAATTGAGATCTTCCAGCATTTTTCGAACTTGTCGGAGTCCCGTGCCGACAAGATCTTCAGGGCGAAGCTCTGTTCGGGCATCAATCTCTACCGCCTCGACCCCAAGTCTCGCCGCTATATGCAAAGCTTGTTTCAAAGGAAGCCTCAACCCGGCCAACTGGATGCCGATTCGAATTCCAGGCAAATCAACCTCCGAAAACCAATGATTAAGAATTCTCACCGACGCACGTTTTCGACACGCTGCCTCTGCGTCGCGTTGAGCATTGTAACAGCGGTAACGGTGGAGTCCACGCGTGCTGATGATGGCGTTGGCTTGTCCACGATCGCCAAATGGGACTTCGGCACCGAGGAGGATATGCAGGCGGATCGTTGGCCGGACGGATGGACAAGACTCAAGGATAACAAGCACCCCGGTTTCATCCCGATCCAAATCGATAGAAAATCGGCGTTGGGGTTGGACAGCATCGAAGCTGACAGAACTCGGCGTTTATTGGCAAAACTGTACTTGGCTTGGCAAACCCAACGATCCCCGTGGGAAATCATCCCCGAAACGATTCCAGCTCCGGTTGAAAAATTCGTCGAACAAACTTTGGTTGATCCCTATCTGCGGGTGGATATGGATGGCAGTTCCGCCGAAGTTTACTCGCCCAAAATCCCGGTCGATGATGCTTCGCTTTACGGATTGCAGTTGGATGCCAAATGCGACACCGAAGATTTTGCAGCGAAAGCTCGGCTTCGATTCTTCGACCGCTCCGGTAAGCTTATTTTTCAAACGGAAACGACAAGAGTTCCGGTAGACTCCAATTGGCAAACGCTTCGAACCCCAGGCGACTACGATGCGCCCGATGGTGTCGCGGCGATCCAAGCAGCGCTCATCATCGAGCCTCGAACGGCCAAGGCGACCCATGCGGTTATCGGGTTCGATCGCATCCGGATTGTTCAAATGCCCAAGATCCGACTTATGTTGGATCGCACCAGTCAACTGTACCGACCGAAGGAAACGGTCAACGTTCAATTGTTTGCTTCCGGCTTGCGCAAAGGGACAACGCGTGTTGAGTTGATTCTGTACGATCACGAGGGGGTCGCTATCGCCAATGAATCCCGTGAACTGAACCACGCGCAAAATGTCCTAACCTCCACATCATCGAACCCATTCGCTTCTCATTGGGAAGGCTATTGCGATTGGAAACTCAATAATCTTCAGCCAGGCTACTATGAAATCGTCACGCAGTTGAAGCGAAGCAATGCCGGTTTCTTTCAGAACCGTGAGAACTTCGCAGTGGTGCCTTTACCACAGAACTCAGCGCTCGATCCTCGCTTTGGATGGACGCTGGATAATCGTGTTAATGGCTGGAGTCTCGACCAGCTCACAGCGTTGATTCGCGAGGGTGGAACAGGTTGCATTAAAATTCCCATCTGGTTTGACGCCAATGCGCCGCTTCAACAGGACAAGATGTGCGAAACAGTCGATCGGATTCAAGCTCTGGGGATTCGCTGCGTAGGGATCATTCAACCACTCGCCGCTCAAACGAATGGTGATAAAACACAGGATTCAGAGCTTGCTCAAGGGACCGCACTCGAAGACCCCAACATGTGGCAACCACAGCTCGAGCCCGTTTTTCGAGCCATGTGTATGCGGCTGGTGGATTTTCAGGTTGGAACCGATCAGGACACGCAGTATGGTAGCAACCCCCGCTACGAGGAGATGCTCGCTTGGATCAAAAAAATCCTGCGAAGGTATGGCACCGAACCTACCATGACCCTGGCAAAAAATCCTTGGCTGCATTTTTCCAACACCACTTTGGTGGATCGTTGGCAATGGTCCATCGACGAAACCATCGCTGAGAGCGAATGGTCGCAGGCGATTATCGATCCCAACAGCCGTTACCCCGACTGGACCTGCATCACACCTATCGCGGCCAATGTGTATTCTTTGTCGACGCGCACCAAGGATCTAGCGGCTCGCATGATCGCTTCGATACGTCCCGTAAACGGAAAGATGTCGACCGCGTGGATCAGTGAGCCGTTCGCCGACGAAGTCGGGTTTCTCGGTACCAACGGATCCCCGCGCGAAATGTTCCTTCCCTATCGAACGATTTTGGAGGCCATCAAAAGGAAGGATTATATCGGCGAGATGTCGATGGACGGAGGCAGCCGAAATGCATTGCTCGCTTCCGACTCGGATAGCTGCTTGGTTGTTTGGTCGTCTTCGCCAGTCACCGAGCAATTCTTTTTCGGCGATCAGGTGGACGCGATCGATGTCTGGGGCCGGAAAGTAGACATCGAAAAAACCGACACGCAATTCGGTCCGGAACACCGCATTCAGTTGGACAAATGGCCCGTCATCATCCGCGGTGTTGACGCAAAAATCGCGATGTGGCGCATGGGTGTCACCATGGACCAGCAGCGATTGGATTCTCTCATCGGTCTGCCTCAGCGGCTCAACGTGCGGTTTAACAATCCATTCTCATTTCCAGTTTCTGGACGCATCGATCTGGTCGCTCCTGGTGTCTTCGCGAACGACATGGAATCCGCAACTTTTGATGTTGGGGCGTCAGCCGAGGTTTCGGTTCCCATCGATGTGCTGGTTCGTCCGGATGCCACATCGCAGGATAGCCCCGTTCGTATTGTCGTGTCGCTCAATACATCTCCACCCAAAAGATTCTCCATATCGAAAACCCTTCGTATCGGGAACGACGATGTCGAGTTCGAAACCGCATACCGTATCAGCGACAGCGATGAATTGTGGCTCGACATCGATGCGATCAACCATACCGACAAGCCCACAAGCTTCGATTGTCAGCTCTTCATTCCGGATCGAAGGAACGAACGCATTCAAATAGCTTCCGTCGAAACGAGGAAAACCCGTACCGTGGTTCTCCCGAAGGCGAATGAATTGGTATACAAAACACTCTGGCTCCGATGCGTGCAGTTGGGGACTCGACGCATCCTCAACTACCGCATCGTCATTGAGCCTGAAGCAGCCAGTCCATCAGCGGCGGGTGGCGAAGAGGAATCACCATGACGAACCGACGGAGTTTGGAACACGTGCTCGACGTCCTCGAGCAGATCGCACCCCTCGCGTTAGCCGAAACATGGGATAACGTTGGCCTTCTCGCTGGCGATCGGGCCGATGAAATCGGTCGGATTATGACCTGCTTGACCTTCACCCATACGACTCTTGAAGAAGCGATCGACTCGCGAGCAAACCTCGTCGTCGTCCATCACCCGATCCCCTTCAAGCCGATTTCTCGCGTTTCCGGGGATACTATTACGGGAGGACTCTTGCTCCGCGCCATCCGCTCGGGCATCGCGATCTACTCGATGCACACTGCTTGGGATAACGCAAACCAAGGTATCAATCGACAGTGGGCCGCTGCCCTTAGGGTCAACGACCCAGTCCCCCTAATCCCGTCACCTATTCCTGCTTTAAAAGAGATGAACCTCGGGACGGGAATCAGCGGCACCCTAGCTCCTCCGCAAACCGTAGCGGATATTCAAGCTACCATTTCATCTTTTCTTCCTTCTGCATCGGTCCGCGCCACGCACCCGTCGCATCGACCGATCACCAAACTCGGGATCGTCTGCGGAAGTGGTGGCAGCATGGTTGCCGTCGCTGCCGAACGGGGCTGCGATGGATTCCTGACTGGTGAAGCTACCTACCATCAATGCCTCGAAAGCGAAGCTCTCGGTGTGGCTATGGTCATGACCGGTCACCATGCAAGCGAGTTTTTCGGCATGCAGTCGCTCGCCAAAATCCTCTCGGAATTGCTGCCGCAAGTCCACTGCTTCGCATCCACACACGAAGATAGCCCGTTCTAAAAATTCTTCGTACTCAGCGCGCTCCGATTAAGTTAATCGCCAATCCGATACCCAAAAAACCGCGGCTAACACCAAGGCGGCCAATGGCAATCAGATGAGCACTCTGTGAAATGTTCTTTCGACCCTGTCGACTATTTGGGCTGCAGTCCAGGCGAAACAATCCGTTTCTCCAAGAGCCCGAATCCGTATTGCACGACCAGCGCCAGAACAGCAGCCGGAATAGCACCTTGCAATATCAACGACAAGTCATTCAGCCGGATCCCGGTCAAGATTGGTGAACCATACCCACCCGCTCCGATCAAAGCTCCGATCGTTGCGGTCCCGACGTTGATAACAGCCGCGGTTTTGATCCCCGACAAAATCGATGGCAAAGCCAACGGCAACTCCACCAATCGCAGGCGCGCTCTTGGATCGAGCCCCAACACCTCCGCCGACTCCCGCATCGCGGCAGGAATCTGACGGATTCCCGAATAGGTCCCGCGGACAATCGGAAGAAGACTGTACAGGAATAATGCCATGATCGCAGGTGCCGGGCCGATGCCCATATCAAAGAGAGCAAAAAATGGCATCATAAACACCAGCAGGGCCATCGACGGTAGGGTCTGGATCACACCTACTATACCCAAGACGGTCTGACCGATCGCTTCATTCCGAGAAGCCGCAATCCCAAGCGGAATTGCGATAGCGATTGCAAAACCCAACGAAATCACTACCAAAAATAAATGCTCAAGCGTTGTATGCATGATCTTACTCAGGAACCGGCCCACTTGAGCGCTCATGCTCGAGCTGGGCAATGGTAAACTTAGGTGCAGTGATTTGTTCAGAAACTCTCCTGCCACAACGGTTTCCAGTTTGCGATCGAGTCGCACCTGGGCCGACATGCTGGACATCGCCTGCGGATCAATCAATCCCTCCATCTTCAGAAGCGATGCCGCAACAGTGGGTGCCCTGCGATCCAAGTCGTCGCGCATCAGGACCACCGCGTAGTACGTTGGAAAGAATGCGAGATCGTCTTCGAGCGCTACAAGATCGTAAAACTTGATTTCCGGATCGGTGGTATACAAATCGGTCACTTGAACCGCATCTTTTTCTAGGCCGCGATAGGCGAGATTGTGCTCCATGACCCGAATCTGCGTTTGGGGCAGTTGATATTTTTGTTGAAGCGGGTGCCAACCGTCTTGTCGCTCGTAGAATTCGTCGCTCAGTCCGAGAGCTAGTTCAGGGTGCTTCTGGAGATCGCTGATGCATCGGATATTGAGGCGTTCGGCGACGCTCCGACGCATGCCCAGCGCGTAGGTGTTGTTGAATCCGATACGTTGGGACATGACGACGTTGCGCTG
>Ga0169931_10013944_pt1 | contig 10921 bp, 11 predicted proteins | sample Kivu_15m_20L_FD_129675 | JGI IMG/M metagenome (GOLD analysis project Ga0169931, IMG submission 129675) | Freshwater microbial communities from Lake Kivu, Western Province, Rwanda to study Microbial Dark Matter (Phase II) - Kivu_15m_20L... | ecosystem: Environmental > Aquatic > Freshwater > Lake... | reverse complement strand
TTCGCTTGGGTAATGATCTAAAGAATTTAAAGACTCTTTTATCACCAGTATTCTTTAATAACTTTAGAATGTCTAAACAATTTAGAATCCATGATCGTAAATCCATTGAACTCGAAAAGTAGATTGCGTTGGCAAAGTTTTCAATACGATATGAACGAGTAGTGCTACCAAGTACCCTTAACTCGCCAAATTCGACACACATTGGAAAATCACTCACACCAATCACTTCAAAGATTTTCAAAATTACTCCATCTTCGCCGTAACCAGGACAAGGACGAACTCCAGAATTTGTATAAATATTCTTTCTATAAAGATTTAAATCAATCATGACGATAGAATAGCAGGGAGTTATTCCTTGCTTATCAAGTCATCCACTAAAGCAATACCTAAATTTAGAGCAATTAAAGCATCTTGTAATGTTGCCAGCTTTCCAGAAGGTGCTCCCAAAACGAAATTCCTAAACTCATTATATTGCCCCAAAAAACCTGGTTTTGCTCTTGTATCGTCTTCAGCTATCTTCCAATTTTCAAACAGCTTTTCATATCTCTTAACCGGCATAAACTCCGACGGGAGAACTAAATTCATTTTGGTAGATTTCTTGAAATTTTCAATCGGAATGAGCTCTAGACTTTTTCCACTGGTCCAACATTTGATTGATGAGTTTTCAGAAGTTTCAAAAAGAAGGTCGATGCTCCCTACGAAATCATGCCCCAGTTCTATTTGTGCCGTTATATACTCAACTTTATCGCAACTTCTGATAGAAAGTTTTTGAACTAAGTTAACCTTACCGAAAACAAAACCCAAAACGTCTAGTATGTGCACTGAGTTTTCTAAAACTGCACGAACTCGTTTTTCTACTCTAGTTTCGCTTGCCATTGAAAGTTCGGGAATTACAACGTGGACTATTCCACGTTGATTAAGTGTCTCCTCTTTCAATCTGCTTATTGACGAGTAGAATCTTCGATTGTATGCAACCCTTACTTGTCCCGAAGATGATTCGTTTAAGCGTTTGAGGACCTCTGGGTCAATGGTGATAGGTTTTTCTATTAGAATTGGCAGATTACGTTCTAAGCACATCTCTAAAACACCAGCTGCTTCGTCCGTCGAAACTGCTATTAAGATAGCATCCAGCTCAAACTGAAGTAGTTCACCTAAGTCAGAAGCGACAGCGAGTCCATAGTTTCCTTCGGAGACTTTTAAAGCCCTACTTGAACCTTTGCGACCACAAATTACAGTTGGAACAAACCCAGATAGCCTTGCGGCATCGATGTGGGACTGCACAATAGATCCTGCGCCAACGATGCCTAATCGAATCACGAGATATTCCATTCTCTAGAATGGTATTTTTCCTTAATATGAGGTACGAATGGAAAATCCACTTTAGAACATGTCTCGCTCGCTATTAGCATTCCAATTATCGCCTCGGTCGCTTTGAATCCATGCTCAAAGTCCTTCCAACATCCGTCATCCGAACTATGGATCTGCGCATAGAGATCTCCTAGTCCATCTAATCCGTTGGGAAAATGATAGGGCTCGAATGTTTCAAGTATCTCTCTTGCATAAAAAGTTCGAACTGGTTTATCGATTTTCTCTCGGTCGGCTTCAGAAATGTAAAAAACTGTTGCCAAATCTTCCTCGATGACCATCTTTCCAAACTGGAAAATGACGCCTATTGTTAGCTGAACATGAGAATTGTTCGAAAATGAAATTAATAAGTTTTTCCCGTTTCCATAATTCCAATTCGAATTCCCTTCCGCAAAGACAAAGTCTTTAGATCTAGGATTAATTGGATGATTTTCGATTGAGGAAACCACATTTACGGGAAATGATTGAAAAATCTTTGATGCCAACCCGATGTAGTGAATACCATTTGTGACTAAACACTTTGCTCCACCCGATACCAAAATGGTTTGAACTTCGCCCAAATTCTTGTTCAGTTGTAGTCCATGGACCGTGTTTGCTAAGGGACCCTGTGAAAGCGGCATATTAGTGATGATTTTCACATCATTATCTGAAACTAAATCCTTTAATTCATATAGATCTTCTAATTTCGAAACCAAAGGTTTTTCAATTAGCAACTTTTTGACGCCTAGCTTTATTAAGTCTTTAATCGCGGCGAAATGATTAGGACCCCAATTTGCAACAATGCCGATTTCTGGACTTTCGCTCGGTTTGTAATTTTCAAAATTCGAGAAATACTCGACTCGAGAAGTTAGGTTTTGTACTTGTAGATACTTAAAGACATCGGAATTGGGATCAATTACTGCTACCCCACCTGAATAACCTAAAATGTGGCTCAGATGAGATTTTCCAATCGAGCCCAAACCAATCAACAAAAAACTGGGGCTTCTTTGTAAAGACATCTCCAAATCATATACCAGTCGAACTAATTGTCATGACGTTGCAATCAATGTGGTAAGAGAATTTGTTAAATTATCCTATGGATCGAATTTTCCTTTCTCTCTCCTTGAGGACAAATTCGGAAATTTCATGCATTTCTGATGTATTAACTGAAAGATCTATCAACTTCAATTGTTCTGGCATTTCTTTGAGAGAAATCCAATGGTGTCCATTAGGCACAAAAAATGGAAACTTCAATTTAAGTCCAAAAACTAAATCATTGGACATGTGTTCTCTAATCCTTTTCTTTAATTCAAGCTTTACCCTACTTGATCTAGAAAGAGTAACCGTCTCCTGATTCCGAGAATAGGCTTCAAAGCCATTATGCAAAATAGTTTTGGATCTATCGTTTAGTTGTAAGTTGATTTCTGAATCCAGAACGTCTTGAACTAATATTGCCGCGTCAAAAAAGGATTCACTATCTTTTTCCTCGCTCCACCAATCATAAATGGAGATTGTTTTCGAATTCCATATAGGGGGGTTTTCGTTACTACGAAACCAAGAAACTATTGGTAATACAATTATCTCGCCTTGGTAGGCGTTTGCGATCTCGAAACCCACTTCAAATGATGCTGAATTGGGAAATCTTGAACATATGTCTGCTACTGCAATATTCTTCCTAAAGCAATCTGTCCTAGTAACCGCATATAGTGATAAAAGTCTGTACGGATGTAGGTGTTTTTGAACACGCAACATGGAGTCCTTTTCAAGAATTGATGCACTCTTGAACTCAGGGTAAGAGTATTGATAAAGAACTGATTGTTTATATGGGTAGAAACGGAGTACATGACCAATAGCAGAGACTACGGACTGTTGGTCATCCAGAGCTTGTATTAGCTCAATCAAACTAGAGGGTAAAAAGAACTCATCGTCTGGAATGAGTGCGCTATATTCGGTGGAGCTCCTTTCAGCGCCAATTTTCATTCGGTTTGTCCAACTGGAGGAATCAGAGATATATGTAATGTTGTCCGGAAATTCTTTGACTATGTCTGCACTCAATGGTTCAGAGGTTCCATCAATTACAATCAGATGGACATCAGTGTTTGACCAAAACCTAATTGCACGGAGTGCGTAATTATGCCGGTTATACGTCGGCATTACTAGTGTTAACCTACTTAAGATGGACAATTTGCTAAACCCTTTTTAAATAACCATTTCTGTTCATGGTAACAATTAATTGGCTATTGATGGATTCATCAATCGTGAATTCATCTTCCTTCAATAAAAACTCCTTGACCGCAGAACCGGGGCTATTGCCAGTTCTCCAAGGCCTATCTTCGAACAGAGAGTCGTCCATACCTTCAATCGAGGTATCAAATACAACACAATAAGCGCCACTAGTCACAAATTTTGAATAAATTTCTAGCTCTGCAAGAACATGAGCATGAGTGTGAAGGCTATCTAGGCAGACCATGACGGTTTTTTTATTCTTTATGAAGCTGGCTACTTGAGAAATTACCTCCGGACTCAAGCTGGATCCATCAATAAGTTCAATTCGTTTAGAAAGCGGGCTGTCTTTAATCGCGTTCCGATTATGAGATCTCAAATCAATTTCTATCCCTACGACCTTAGCGTCTTCATTACCCCCATAAAGAGCGTTCAATTCCAAAATGCTTGCGAAAAATACAATTGAACCGCCACGCGCGATACCAATATCAATGATTACATCCGGCTTGGTCTTAAAAATAACTTCTTGAAGCGCCACTATATCTTGTGGCGTTTGAATTATTGGACGGCCTAACCAAGAAAAATTGTATATATATTTTGTTTTCAATCCAGCTTCTAGGAATTTTTTGGCCGAACTCACCAAATCCATATTTTTACCCTGATCAGCAATTCTAGACTTTACCTCATTAGCAAACTCTAATTCATCATTCACTCTTTTTACCCCATCTCAAAGTCTAGAATTTGTGAAGCAACATCTCTTGCTTTTCGCACACAGTCATGGGTCCAATAGTAATTCCATTGCCCAAATCTTCCTAGCAAGTAGAGCTCATTCTGCTTCTTGTAAACTGGAGAGTTTTTCAGCGAATAATTCGCTGAAAATTCATTTGAGTCTCGAGGTAATCCATATTTCTCCAAAAAAGTGTAAATCGCCTCAAGTGCTGGCTTACGCTGAAGATCAAAAATTACATTAGCCGACTCAGTAGTGTGTGTTGTTGCACTGACTGTTGCATTTGCATGTAGCAATCCTATTTTCTTCAATTCAAACATTACTTTGTTGGCAATTTCAGGAGTAGCAAAACTGTTCGATTGTTCCGCTGATTCATAAACCTCGACCTGCAAGTAGGTCGTAGTATCAATTTCATTGTTGCCTTCAGATATATGCTCTTCAGGTGTTATATTCTTGTTTAACACAGAGTAATTCGTTATTCGGGTAGAAAGTAATTTTTCATCGTGAAAATATGCCCAGTGAAATCTAGGCACCACTTCACCGCTTATCTTCAGGTTTACAAGAGTTAGCTTACTACACTTCAACAAACTTCCAGCTTCTGCTACTGACTTGGGGACATCTGCACATAAACCAATAAACTTTGGTAACGGAATTGTATTTATCAAAATATCGTACGAGTACTTTCCCTTCTGTGTTATCACATATTTATCATCTAAATGTATCGAAATTATGTTTGACTCAGTCTCGAATTTTGAGTCCTCAATTGCATGTCGATAGAAACTAGAAAAGCCACCCCTTTTTGGATACTTGAACCTCTTTATGTAATGCAAGTATTGTGGTTCTTTCGCACCTAGTTGAATCTGCTCTAATGATGGCTTAAACATTCTATTGTCAATCCAATCAGTAGACATGCCAACTAAATCCGTCCGCCAATATTTATTGTTGTACCTGATTGGGAATGACTCTGCATATTCTTTCCCATAGTTTTGGATTAACCACTCTAGATAATTCTCAGCTGTCTCGGTTTCATTCAAGTCACTCTGAGCTTTCGCGGTTGATAGTGAGTTAACCATCTTTAATTTTTGATCTAACGGCAGAGCATAAAGATTGACATATATCGGATGATTAATCCAAAAGCCATCTGCATAATTCAGAACTGTCGCTTCTTGTTCGGTACATCCTGAAAAGTCAAAAAATGGTGAAACTTTTTCTTCTGAACCAAAGAAAATGTGCGGTCCTTCATCCCAATGAAATCCATCTTCCTCCCAAGTGTGTGCGTGGCCACCTAAATACTTCTGTCTCTCTAAGCCATATACTTCAATTTCAGGAGCATTTTTTAAAAAGTATTCGAGAGCAAGACCTGAGACGCCACCCCCGAGAATTAGAACTTTTCTCAAGTCATTTACTCATTTCTTTTTGAATTAGTGTTTCTAAAGATCTATGAAAAAGCATTTCTTGCTCCTCATAACTCGGTAGATCTCGGTAAAGACTTTTGATTGTCAGGTTTGAAGCCTTTTCAAAATCCATTGGATTTGTTCTTACAATTATGTGCTCACCGATATCTTTGATTTTTGAAGCAACTAAATTTGCGATTTCTAGAATTGAGGGCGTAAATTGCGAAGCTACATTACATACCTTGAAGGGCTTTTCATTTTTTGTAATCTCTTCTACCACAATTTTGGCAAGACTTCCATCATGAATAAAACTCTTACGCTGATTCCCATTAGTTTTCAAATTGATTACTTTATTTCGTAGCCCATCCACGACAAAACATGTTGGGACTAAATTGTTTCTCTTAGTTAGTGCAATCTCTGAATGACTAAATACATTGGCAACTCTCAAGATTGTCACGCCATCTGAGAAATATGGCGCACAAAGCTGTAGTACTTTCTCCGTCACTAAATGTTGAAGCGCATAGTCTGATTTTGCATTGACCCTTGAATCTTCATCGATTTCTGGTGCGGTTTCATAAACTTGTGTCGTAGATATGTATATGAATCTTTTGACACCAAACTCAATTGCCTTCTGTACTAAATTTATAGTTCCAAGTATTGTGCTACTTAAGGTTAATTTTAAATTTTTTATTTTGTTTTCATTAGAAGTAGCCGTGTGAATTATGCAGTCAATATCTCTTGGGAGTATAATCTGTTCGCTTAAGCTCGAATCAAAAAAGACTCTATTGGTATTTTGAATGGCACTTTCTTTTCTTCTTGTGTGAGTTATCAGATCTATGTTTGTTTGGCTAATTCGCTTAACAATTGAATTGCCGATTAGTCCATTTGATCCCGTAACCAACACTTTCATAAAATTCTCAGTCTCCAACACTTAAGAGGGGCCATTCTCTGTCTTTCTTGGATACTTGCGTTGCTTCCATTGGCCAATCGACATCAATGGCTGGATCGTTGTATCTGATGCCGCATTCGTGTTTTTGGGAATGTTTCTGTGATGTTATGTAGTGGACGATTGAATTGTCTTCCAGAGTTTGAAACCCGTGGGCGAAACCTTCTGGAATCACCAATGCAGTGTAGTTCAATGCTGAGAGCTCTTGCGACACATATCTTAGGTAGGTAGGAGAGTTAGGACGCATATCAATAGCTACATCAAATATCGAACCATAAAGACATCTTACAATTTTTTTCTCCGCGCATGGGGAGTTTTGCATATGCATGCCTCTTATAGACCCCATCATACGAGTTGAGCTCACATTTACTTCTGTCAAATTGAAATTGAGTGGCGCAATTAAGAAATCTTCCGAAAAAGCTTTCAGAAAAGTTCCCCGTTCATCTTCGTAGGGACATGACTTTATAAGCCAAACATCTGGAATTTTGGTTTGGAGGTATTCCATAACGACAATTTATCACTAGGCATATAGTTAAGGAGTATCTATACCCGCGAAATATCGATCAATTTGTAAGTTGATTAATGCGAGCATGTCCCTCTTCTCGACGTGGGCTTGGTACCACTCCACGGTTAATTCGATACTTTCCAGTGTTTCGAAGCGCGGAGTCCAACCTAGAAGTTTTCTTGATTTTGTACTATCTATGGATAAAAAATCTGTTTCCATGAATTTTGATAATTCAGTAGTTACCGTGACTGGAAAAACATGATTAAACTTTTTTACCATTTCTGAGACAGAAAATCGGACATTATAATCCGGACCAAAATTCCAAGCTGATGAGTATTTTTCTGCATCTATTTTTAGTTTTTCTGCCAGCAAGATGTATCCGGCTAATGGATCAATTACATGTTGCCAGGGCCTGGTTGCCTCCGGATTGCGAAGTCTAAGCTCTGACTTACTTGCGTGTGCTCGAATAATATCCGGGATTAGCCGATTACTTGAAAAATCACCGCCTCCTATAACGTTTCCAGCCCGCGCTGTAGCAACTCCAATTCCCAATTCTCGAAAATAAGAATCGTAATAAGCCTTTGTTATCAACTCTACGCAGGCTTTACTGGCTGAGTAAGGATCTGAGCCTCCTAGCTTGTCACTCTCAACAAAGTTTGAAGATTCTGATGTTGCTTCATAACACTTGTCTGATGTAACCACTACGATTGCATCTGGCTTCGTATCTAAATTCCGTAAAGATTCAAGAATGTTTATCGTACCTGTAATGTTGGTGGAATATGTGTCTGTCGGGTTCATATATCCATTTAGTACTATTGGCTGTGCTGCCAGATGAAAAACAATCTCAGGAGAGATTTTTTTTATCAACTCACTTAAACCAACTTCATCACGTATATCCAAATAATACGAAGATATGAATTGGTCCTCCAAGCCTAAGGAGCAAAATAGGGAACTTGGGTCTGGTTGCAACGAAATACCATTGAGATTTGCGCCTAATTTCTTTAATAACAGGTTTAGCCATGAACCCTTAAATCCTGTATGCCCAGTGATAAGCACTTGGCGATTAGCCCAAAAATCGCTATTCATGGCCAAAGCTTCCAGGGAGGGGAACCTTCCAGCCACGCTAATTCCAAAACGTTCTTGTCTCGAACAGTATCCATTGCTTGCCAGTATCCAAAGTGTCTCCAAGCACCAAGCAGATTGGCATCAACTAAGCGTGGGAGCACATCTATCTCAAGAGACTCATCTTTGCTAAATATGAAATCAAATATTTCTTCTCTCAATACAAAGAATCCGCCATTGATCCATTCCTCCCCATCTGATGGTTTTTCTGTAAACAATGAAACTTGATTGTCTTTCAGTTTCATTAATCCGTAACGACCTGGCGGCTTAACTGCACAAACTGTTGCTACACTATGATTCTGTTTGTGAAAGATTATTTCTGAGGAAATGTTAACGTCGGCAACTCCATCGCCATAAGTAAGACAAAAATTTTCTTCGCCATTTAAATACTCGTGTACGGCTGATAACCGACCTGCTGTACCGGTCTTTAACCCAGTATCCACTAAAGTGATTTTCCAAGGTTCTGAATTGTCTTGATGACACTTAATTGTATTCTGGGTGAGATCAAAAGTAATATCCGAGTTATGTAAACTATAATTTTTAAAATACTCTTTTATTAAATAGCCTTTGTACCCCAAGCATATCACAAAGTCGTTAATTCCATGACTTGAGTAAATTTTCATAACATGCCAAAGAATCGGCTTTCCACCAATTTCCACCATCGGTTTAGGTTTCAAATGCGACTCTTCAGATATTCGAGTTCCAAAGCCACCTGCAAGAATTACTGCTTTCATTTCGATTGTCCTCCGTCTGGTAATCATACACAGTTATCAGAACTTTTATGGAATAAAGCAACTTGCCCACGTATTGAAGTCCATTATTTACAGGCTGAGTTAAAGGTTTTATGCTTCTAATGAAGTCAGGATTGGCTCAAATTCTGCTCAGCAGAATTTCTTGGAAGCTCGATAAAAACCTTAAATTATTCTGCAATTACTAATTGGCAGTTCTGCTTACGTAATGCCTTTAATAGAACCAAAATTAATGGCGTCTTTGTAATCTGTCAGAGATTTGCGTCTGATTATTTCATGAACTGTGTTCGGCGCAGAGTAATTAATTTAATTGTATCCTTGTTAAACGGATTACTTTTGTTTGATGTGTTTGTGAACAAATTACTGCGTAAGGAGAAATACTTCTCTGGAGGAGTTATGACCCCTACTATCTAAACTACCAAGAGAATGTGCAACTTGCTATAAGTCGTACTTTTAAGAGCCTTAGAAGGAATCCGTACCCTCTATGAAAGGTCGTTATCTATCTGTACTTTGTCGCGCAAACTAAGAGAATGCAGGGTGATTATGTGGAACTTGGGGTCGGCAAAGGTTTTATGTCAAGAGCAGCACTCGAATATGAAGCGCTTAGCCCGGGTTCAAACCGGCGATTTTTATTGTTTGACAAGTTTACTAGTGAATTAGTCCACGATCTGACTGGGGATATTATAGACGGATCTCAAAATCCGAATATGCGTTAAATATTTCAGAAGTGGAGATCAATCTCGCTCAATTTAAACCAAGAATTCAGATTATTCCCAGAGTCTTGCCTGAAAGCATAACTCTCAACTTAGTGTCGAAAATTTCTTTTCTACATATTGATCTTAATGCAGCAAATCCTGAGACGGCTTGTCTTAAAAAGTTGTGGGATTTTATCGAACATCGTGGAATCATTATATTGGACGACTATTGCCACGCAGGAAGACGGTCACAATTTGTAGCCATGAATCAACTTGCTCAGGAAATTGGTTTGGATATTCTGTCACTTCCGACGGGTCAAGGATTGATAATGAAATACTTGCTATTCAAGACATGCTTGTATTTTTTTAATAGTGAATTATAACTAAGATTATATCACCAATTATTGAGGTTTACATTGTTTCAAAATTTAATCTTTTTTTGTCAGAGCGTCGCCTATATGACTCTAGGAAACTTTTCATTACTTTATGGAACATCTATCCTGCTCACATATTTAGAATAATTGCAGTTGCAATTTGAAGTGCATAACTCTACTCGGATTTCTTTGCCTCGATCTCATTATAAGATTCCATATCTCAGCAATTTTTGACTGAATTTGACCTTCAACTTCCTGCCTTGTTATTCTAATTTTTAGTTTTCTCCTTTCACTTTTTCATTCCTTTTAATCAGAATTTTTATCAAGTATTGATAGTTGACTAAATTATTTTGACAACTCTATTCTAATGAGTATTTTCTCCAATTTTCATTTAACGAGACATTATTTCTCTGTAACTTGTCTGACAAACTCAAATGAGTAAGTGTGTTGATAGACTGGAGAGTTTCGACTAAGTAGTCGAGCTCTGCTCTGGTAACTTCCCTGAAAATCACACAAGAGCAACAATCGAGTTATTCTATTAAGGAGAAGCGCCTTCCACGATTCCAATCCGTGGGCCCTGTCGGGATCGAACCGACGACCCACGGATTAAAAGTCCGTTGCTCTACCGACTGAGCTAAAGGCCCCAAGCATGCTCTATTTCATTGGTTTTCCAGTAACCAACAAAGCCTACCGCCAAAAGTACTTGTGAAATTTCACGATAAGATTCTCACTCCTCTAGTCCCCATCGTCTAGGGGCCTAGGACATCGCCCTTTCACGGCGGTAACACGGGTTCAAATCCCGTTGGGGACGCCAGGTGATAAAGAGAAGAAATTTTCTTTTC
>Ga0169931_10013943_pt1 | contig 10922 bp, 11 predicted proteins | sample Kivu_15m_20L_FD_129675 | JGI IMG/M metagenome (GOLD analysis project Ga0169931, IMG submission 129675) | Freshwater microbial communities from Lake Kivu, Western Province, Rwanda to study Microbial Dark Matter (Phase II) - Kivu_15m_20L... | ecosystem: Environmental > Aquatic > Freshwater > Lake... | reverse complement strand
GTCACAACGGGGTCACAAACCATAAAGAATCGATGGACTAGGCGACACGTACTGCTCGCCACCACCGCATGGCTACACACTCTGAAGACTGCATAGACAAGGTGATACGCCCGACCGTTGTCTACGGATCAGAAGGTTGGAAGTTCGAGTCTTCCCGAGCGCGGCAATAGCAGTAACACTTTCACAGTGTCACTCGTTCTCAGCGACGCTCGGGGTCACAGTCCGAGGTCACAAACCATAGAGAATCGATGGACTAGGCGACACGTACTGCTCACCACCACCGCACAGATACACACTCTGGAGACTGAATAGCAAAAGTGATTTACCCGACTGTTGCTTACGAAGTAGAAGATGTAGAGTCCAAGTCTTCTTGAGCGTGCCACCAACCGAATTACAAAAGATTCGTAGCTGACTCCTTCAACTCTGGATTATCTATGAATTCCTATCGACAGAAAGCATTCTTGCAGTTTTTCCCCGAGTTTGTTGCACTTTAAGTAGAGTCTGCAGCTATCAACCGAGTGAGGTCAGTGCCTTGGTTTAGTCGAAATCGCGAGATCCGACTGCTGATGGTGATGCAATCGCGACAGTCTCAGTGCGAGCACTGGATTGTCAATTACCTGATTGTTGGATGACTCTTGTGTCGTGGTACCTGCTGAGCGTGCCAGTCGAGTTCGTCGATTACCTATCAATAAGCCCAAGATTAACCGCTCTTGGCATCATCCATTATCAAACACAAACTCAGTAATAGTTCCTTATTTCTCTCGTTTTCTGGTTAGGACTACCAACTCAGTACCCGTTACGGTCTCGATTGATTTCCTCTCCACAAACTGTGTGAGCAACAAATCCGATATACATTCATCGATGTAGGGAGTGATATTGCGAAAGTCAACGATAGGCATAGGCACAAACTTCCCACCTCGTCTTGGTGCAAGAACCATGTCAACATTCCCAAGGTTTGTTGGCCAGTAGCTAGGATTTTTTAAGCCCGAAAGCTGGGCACGTGGCATCACGTTTTCGGGTATCGCAACTGAATGTGGAGAGAATCCTTGTAGTTGACTGACGACCACTCTTAGGTCCGAGTCCAAAATCTTGGAGAACTTGTAATCACTTGTAAAGTACGGGTAGTAGGCAAGAACCGTCGACTTAGCAACTTGACTTGGGCGAGCCCCCCCCGGTATTAAAGCCCAGAATCCGAGCGTGGCTCCTAACACCAGGAGGACTATCGGTAGCTGCTTTCGCTTTGCGAGTCTTGACATTTCCAAATTGATTCGTTTGAGGCCCATGAGTCGAGTGAGGCCAATGACCGCAGTTGTAGTGAGAATTGGTGAATACACCTGATGATAGTGAGTTGAAAATCCTTCAAGTTCGGCTCCCCCGACGCTTATAAAGACGTTTGGTGTGATGGCGAGAACTGAGAGAAGCATCAGTCGCCCGGCACAAAGAGAAATCAACAGAAGTGGCGCGAGGGTGCCAACAAAGACAATTAGCTTTGGGAAAAAGTAGTCATTCTGCAAATCAGTGAGTCGACCCTGGAAAGACGCAAGACTTACTACGTTGTAACTCTCATACTGACTGATTGATTGCCAATACCAGTAGTGAGCAACAGCAGAAACTGCTGCCCCGAAAGAGATCCACTGTGTTCGCCAGGTTCGAACATCGGGCCGACAAAGTAGGGCTCCGAAACCTCCGATCAATCCAGCCAATAGAGCGCCACGTTCCGAAATTAATGCAAGTACAAGCAGTGTTGTAGCGAAGAAAATGTGATTCGCGGGTCGACCGTTCTTCAACTTCTCTAAAGTAAGAGTTCCCGCCACTGCAGGACCGAACAAGATACGATCAAAATAGGGTTGTCCAAGAAGTGACTGGCTAATGTTTGGAGATATCAAAACTAGAGTGAGAACAAGTACTGATGCAAAAATCGAAACACCCCGCTTTCTCATGTAGTCCGTTAACAACCCAACACCGACAGCGAAAGACCCAAGTATTGCAAGTGTTCCCAAGACCGCAGGGCTCAATCCGAATATCTTGTGAAACATACCTATGAGAATGGACAAGAGATATGGGTGGTACCGAAAGAATGATTGATCGGTGAGTGGACTCGAATAGACCAAATCACAAAGAGTTTCGAGTGGTGCTCGTAGCAGCCCTGCAACTTGATGCGCTGACGAGAAGTACTGTGACTTCAGAGGCTCATTCGTCGCAATTAGATCTAAGAAGCCTGCTGAATCAAGATAGCCAGTCTGAATTCGAATCAACATAGCCTTGAATGGGAGAATGAGAACAAAAGCAAAACTTAGTAGAGCTAGTCGACTCACGTCGTGTTTCGGAATCAAGTTAGTAGTTCCGACCTTTGATTAGCCGAGCGACCGTAGATGCTTTAACCTTAAGCATGAAATTAACTCAGTTCGTATTCGTCTCGGACGATAAAAAGCGGTCTTCCCTTGGTGTTGTCGAACGTTCGATAAAGGTATCCACCGACAATTCCAAGACTGCTGATCACTGCAGAGAATCCAATCATCACAATTAGAATGAGGGTGGGGTAGCCCCTAACTTGAACAAGATTAAGCACGACACCGACACCTGTGAGGAGGGCTACCAAAGAGAAGATAGCAAGTGAAACGGTACCCAAAAAAGTGATTACAACCAGTGGGAATCCTGAGAATCCATAAATTGAATCAAGCATCAGTTTGAATTTCTTACGGACAGTCCAACTCGACTTACCTTCAACTCGCTGATTTCGATGGTAAGGAACGTCGATTCGCCGCATGCCAATCCACTGAACTTGTGAAGTGATGTTGCTGTTCAGCTCGCGGAACGTTGAGAGAGCTTCCTGGGCCCGCGGAGAAAGCGCAAAAACATCAAATCCTCCTGGTGGTACATCACTATTCATAATCTTACGAAGAATGAACCAGTAAATCGCGCTAGACATTCGAGATAAGCGTGGATCATCTCTGCTAAGTCGACTTCCAATTACTACATCAGCACTCCCAGAACAGACCTCTTCAATAAACCGAACCACTAGCCTTTGTGGCTCCTGCAAATCGCTTCCTACGACAACGACTACACAAGCTTTGGTGTGCTGCAGACCTGCATGGACTGCCGCAGACACTCCAAAATTTCTTGATAAATCCACCACCCTGGATGAGAATGTCATCTTTGAGGCGAGACGATCTAATTCATCTGCCGATGAGTCTGGACTTCCGTCAATCACAAAAGTTACTCGTAAACCTCCCGGAATCTCATCATTTAGGGCATTTAGTCGTAGAACCAGAGGGTTAATGTGTTTTTGACTCTTGTATATTGGGACAATAATGGCCACATGAGAACCTTCATGAACGGATCGATCACAAACTGCACATTTGTTTACTGAATCAGTGGATGTTAAATAAGTATCAGTCATGACCACTAACAATGTCTCCGTGTTCGGTGAACTCTACACCCAACATCTCGTGTTTCGTCCACTAGAAATTTCCGACATACCCTTCGTATTCGCGCTCCGAAGGTCGTCGCACTCTTATCTTCACCCGATATCAGAATTCATTGAGGACCAGTACAAGTACTTTGAACAATATCAGGAGAGACTTTCAGGAGGACTTGAGGTGTATTATCTCCTGAAAGATCGCCAATCAAACAAGCAAATTGGGCTTGTACGACTAACGAGAATCAATCATTTTGACGAGTTCAGCTGGGATTCCTTCATTCTCTCACAGGACGCTAAGCCATTCCTCGCCATTGATGCATACGTTGCTGTTCTTGAGATTGGGTTCACAATACTCAAGAGAAAGCGATGTGGTCCATTTCCAGTACTTAAGAGCAACAGACATATTCAGCAGCTACATAGAGTTATGGATATATGTGTGCCATTACCATTGACATCTGGTGAATATATTCTGTATATCGCTACATACGAAAACTATCTTCGCCTCAGAGAAACTTATCGTCGTCGTGGCTTCGGTCATGTGGCAGTGATGTAATGAATTCATTTGTGAGTTGTTGTCTGTTTCCCATAGAAGTTTCAGCAGAAGTCAACCCGTCGACACTCCTATTCGCACAATTGATTGCGATGACAAATTTCAGCATGTCTGCTGTGGTCGGGTTTTGGAAATCACTGTTCTGGTTCGGGATACGCAAGAAGTGAGAAGAATAGATCGTGTAGTCCTGATAACAGAGTTTTGATAATGCTATTCTCACAAAATTCGTCAAGATCAGACCACGAGTAATGGCGTAAGGCAGATTCTTGAGAAAGACGTTATTGAAGTGATAAATACAGAGCCCGGCAAACTAACTCAATATCCCCATCAGTTAGATGTGGACCAATAGGAAGACTTAGAACTGATGACGCAAGTTCATCAGCACGACTTGTCTGCTGTCGATACGCCATAGATGACTGAACGAATGGAGGCTGACGATGTGGTGGAATTGGATAGTGAATCCCCGTTTCAATTCCCTTCAATTGGAGTTGCGTTCGTACGTGGTCGCGATCGTTAATGCCGACTACGAATAGATGCCATGATGATTCGGCTAAGTGCATAGTTGAGGGAAGGTTGATTGGGAGATTCTGTAAAATTTCCATGTAGAGACCTGCCTGCCGTCTTCTTCTGGCATTCCATGAATCTAGATATCTAAGTTTCACCGATAGGGCTGCTGCCTGAAACGAATCGAGGCGACTGTTGACCCCCAGTATCTCGTGTTCGTACTTTCTAGTCGAGCCATAGTTACGGAGAAGCCTTATCTTGGCAGCCAATTCAGGGTCATTAGTTGATACTGCTCCGGCATCACCCAATGCACCAAGGTTTTTCCCTGGGTAGAAGCTCCATGCGACTAGATCTGAATATCTGCCCGGAGGATCACCAGCGCGCGTTGCACCATGTGCCTGAGCTGCATCTTCCAATATTCTCACGTTATGTGGCTTACAGATACGAGCCAACCTTTTGACATCAACGAGGCAGCCATACAGGTGAACCGGTATCACTACTCTCGTCTTGTTTGTGAACTGTTCTTCAACCATTGAAAGATCCATGTTGTAACCGTCGGGTTCAGTAGCAATCGGAATTGGGCGAGCACCAACTGCTGATACAGCCATCCATGTAGCAACAAATGTATGTGACGGCACCAGAACCTCATCTCCGGGACCAACCCCTAGAGACCTGAGGGAGAGTACGAGCGCATCGAATCCGTTTCCTACTCCTACGCAGTACGAGGCCGATGTGTACGAGGCAAAAGCCGTTTCAAAGCTGGTGACAGCTTCGCCGAGTATGTAGAGATCATGCTCCAATACACATTTGATCGCATGACTGAGCTCCTCAGAAATCTGAGTATGAATCTTCTCCAGATCCAGAAATGCGACCGTTCTCATAATGCTTTGCGTAGCGCAGATTTATCTCGGATATAGTCCGACGCCTCATACTGCATGCTGGCTAGCACAAGACAGACTGAACCCGCTGAGAAGTTGTGCAACTCGCGCCAGACATAAGGACCAATGTACAGTGCTTGATTTGGTCGATTAAGACGATAGGCGACATCGGAAAAGCCGTCAGAAACTATGACATCAAAACTGCCAGCTACAGCAATCAGAATCTGTTGAAGTTGATGGTGGGCATGCCCACCCCTGCTAGATCCACTGTTTATGTCATATAGATAATAGACACGAGCGATTTTGAAGGGAATATCGTCTTGCTCTTCAATCGGCGTAATTGCACCGCGTTGGTCTCGGATTGTACGAAGTTCGACAAGATGAGTGTTAATTGACATCAGCTCAAACCCGCTCCACCTGTCTCGGTTCAGATAATCTCGTTCCCATCCAGCGTCCGCTCCTCTTCAGAAAGCCTTTAATGTGATGTACCTAGAGAGGCACTGTACCCGCCGCTGGTGCCCCGAGAGCAAGACCAGTCAATAGACTCAAGCTACACCAGTAGGAAGTCGCACAGCATGGTCCAAGCCTCGTCAAGAGACGCAGACGCGACCTCTTGAAGTTCAGAATTGCGAAACTGGGGGAGACACCTCGGATTCGATGATTCAGTGCTATGGATTCCAGCTTCAAACTAGGCCGAAACAGGACGGCGTAAGCCAGACCTCACGGTCGTGTAGGTTGCGAATATGTCAGTGTTTCAGCCCAATCTCACAAGTCGTTTGATTCTGCAACAGGCGGTCAAAATTGAAGAGTCACTCGGTGACAAATGGCTTGAAGTTGGCGCGGGCTCTGGTTGGATTACGTCGGAGTTTCGCAGACTCTCGGATCGCACGTCTCGAACTTATTCTATCTCTGATATCTCAAGCGAAGCCATCTCCCTCGCTCTGGAATTGCACGAATGGCTGTCGCCGGGCTCAGCTCGAGTTGGGAGCGGGTTGGACCCGTGGGAAGGCGAAGAGTTTGACGTCATAGTCAACGATATTGCTGGGATTTCAGATCCACTCGCAAAAGTTAGCAACTGGTATGCCGGAGTCACATGCGATGCGGGACGAGATGGCTTGGGAAATGTGAAAGGAGTATTAAAAAAACTTCGTGAGCAGCTTGTTCCCTCAGGCGTGTATATCGTACCACTTATCTCCCTATCTGACTATTCGACGCATATTGAACTGCTTGAAGATACTTTTATGGAAGTTACCGTTTCAGATAAAAAGTTCTGGCCTTTGCCAGATCACATTGTCCAGAATAATTCGTTGCTGAACGACCTAGCGTTAGAAAATTGTATTGAAGTCTTAGAGAAGTATGGAAAACTACTGGCTTGGACAGCCGTCGCGGTAGCAAGAAAGCCTTACAGTCCCTTAAAGTAAACTGTTACGAGAGGTAGGCATGACTTCGAAAGACGTCGACGAATGTGAATCTGGATACCTACGACAACTTGAGGAAGATGGCTATGTAGTCATAAAACTCGAGGGAATCAATGAACTAGTTGAAGAAGTCAACTTACAGATCGAGGAGCTCGTTGAGGGAGGCAAGTACCGAACTAACTCGAAGATTTATTCATACAACAATTCGCCGCGGATTGTTGAGAGCTGGCGTCACTCTTCGGCGGCGCATCGCCTAGCCTTCCAGCCGGCGATCATCCGAATCCTTGAAATGTTCTTTCGAGCAAGCGTGTTACCTTTCTCTACAATAAATTTTTTGCGCTCAACAGAACAACCCTTGCATTCTGATTATGTTCATTTCGGAACAGTACCTGAATTCAATCTTGCTGCAGCTTGGATCGCGCTTGAAGACATTGATCCACGTTCTGGTCCGGTGCGCGTGGTACCCAGATCTCACAAGCTTCCAGAGTTTAGGTACGAGGATCTTGGACTGCCGGTGGCCAGGAGCATGGGAGAGGTGAAGAGCTTTTACACCAGATACGAAGAGTGGCTAATCGATGACCTAGAGCAGCGAGGTCTTGTGTCCGTGTGTCCAGAATTATCGCGGGGGGACGTAATTATCTGGCTTGCCAACCTTGTTCACGGATCACCCAACTGTGAGAACAGTCAACTTTCCCGTAAGTCTCAGGTTATCCATTATCATCCCGTAAACACTTCCATCTACTACAATCCGGTCTTTTCTGTGCCGAGCGCCAAGAAGTTCGTGAATCGGGCTGTGGAATTTATTCCACATCCCTGATAGGAGTTGGTATGAAGCGGTCTTTGCTTATAGTTGTTGGTGCGGGATCGGATGTTGCTCAGCGCACGATTCCAGGTCTGAGCGCCTTTGATGACTTCGTCGGTTTTTCTACCCAATCTGGAGAGATCAGATTTGCAGGAAGTTCCCAAAAACTACACAATTACTCTCAAGGTAGTCCAATTGATAGTCAAATTGATCGATACTTGCCATCAAAATCAGACGTATCGCACCTAGGTTTCATCAGTCTCACAGGGCTCAAAGATGACTCGTTGCTGATTCGTAGCAGCGAGTCCAATCTTGAGAACCTGTTTGAAGTGAATCTATTGATACCGACAGTATTCTCAAGAGCGATACTTGCGCGGTATCTCGGTGTTCGAAGTAACTTTGTTTTCGTTTCGTCATCCGGCGCGTTAGCGGGTGCCGCTGGAGTCGTTGGATATTCGGCCTCAAAACATGGACTATTGGGACTCTCACGTGGGATTGCAGTTGAGTATGGCAGGCTTGGAGTAGTCTCAAATTGCCTCGCGTTAGGACTTCTGGATTTAGGAATGGGGAAGTCCCTTGATGAGAAGCAGCGCACAGAATTTCTCCAGCGGACCACAACACGACGTGCTGTTCGGGAAGAGTCTGTGACGATGAGCCTCGACTTCTTACTTCGCACAGAAGACGTTACTGGGACTACTCTGTATTGTGATGGTGGCTATCACTAGAGTAACAATCAATTTGAGGTTCTATTCTTTAAGTTAGTCGAAACAGAAAGTGGGACAAAGTGAAAGTGTCGCCTGAACAGATCGTTGAAGAGATTGCTACTGCTCTTGAGATTAGCCCCAACAGTATTGGAGTAGCCACCACGAGCTCGGACATTGAAGAATGGGACAGCTTAGGACACATCTCAATTTTAAGTAGACTTGATGCTATCTTCGACAACGTCACCGAACGTATACCCGAGCTCGCATCGGCAGCTTCTGTTGGAGAAATTCTGAAGCTTCTTAATCAGTGAGTGCATTGCTCACAGTGGGAGAATTCCTGAATGGCATTTGCAATCGAGGCCATAACGTATGCGTTGGGTGAGAAAGCGATAGATATCGCCAAGGATTTTCCTAGTTTCATTCCAGTAATGTCTAAGACTGGTATTCGCACAGTGCATGAGTCCGAAGGTTCGGCGCTTGACTTAGCAGAGAAATCGCTGAAACAGCTTTTGGGTCTAGATCCAGCACTACATGGGAGCGTCGGTGCTCTGATAGTGGTGACTCAAAGTCCAGAAAATCTACTTCCAAGTGCCGCGTGCTCGCTCCAGTATCGATGCGGGCTGGCCGATACCGTCTTCGCATTTGATATCGGTCAAGGATGCTCAGGATTCGTGCAAGCACTTGTTTTGGGTGAAAAACTTCTGGACACACATGAGAACGTGATAATTGTTTGCACTGATACGTATAGACAGAAGTTACGTCGCAGCGATCGATCAACCATGGCGGTTTTCAGTGATGCTGCAAGTGCTGTGTGGCTAACTCGCAGACCTGTTTGGAACATCACGGCTCAAAGTCACTTTTCGAACGGTGGTGGCGGAAACCTTCTGATGCAGAAAGTTCCAAAGGGACTAAATCCGGAATACCTTCAGATGTCCGGTGCAGATGTGTTTTTGTTTACCAAAAATGTAGTTCCAATTGTGGTCTCACGGGCACTAGCACAAGGCAAGCTTGCGGTGTCCGAGGTTCAGAATTGGTTTTTTCACCAAGCGAGCAAACTAGTACTAGATCATCTCAAGGGTGCAATCGGGATTGAAACGGATATTCACACGAACCTTGAGACCATCGGGAATACGGTATCATCTTCGATTCCTATTCTGATGAGTGCTTCACTTGATTCGCTTGCGGACGTTATGTGTCTATGTGGCTTTGGTGTTGGACTTTCTTGTTCAACTGCAATAGTGACTCGCGAATGAACTGACTAGCAGATCCTGTTGAAATGAATAGCCAAAACGACGGATTGGAATTAGAAACAAGATTTAGCCTCCAAGACAGCGATGTAAAAGACTTTGTGAAGTTATCGCTAACTCAATATCAAGACGAGCCGATAACGGTTGCGAGTTTTGTACGTTGGAAACACCTCGAGAATCCATGCGGATCCTCAATTGCTATTGAGTTGAAGAAGCATGTTGAGACAGTTGGTCGGATATGGCTTCAGCGCCACGAGTGGAAGGTGCTCGGAAAATCTGTGCCGGTTTTGTTTCCACAAGATCTTCTAGTAAAGCCGAACGAAAGAAGCATTGCGGTAAGTCTCAAACTGATACAACTCGGATTTAGAACTGCAGAACAAGAGTCAAGATTTTTTTACCATTCATCGAATCCCAACTCGGAGCCAATATACAGACGAATATTGAGAATTTCGCAGACCTCTGAAATGTCGTGTTCCATGCTCCCACTTGAGCCAATTGGGTTGCTCAGGTGGTTCTTGTATGAAGCAACGCCAGGGGAAACCAGATTCCGGCTCCCAAACCGTATTTGGCGTGTCGCGCAGAAAATAGTTCTAAACGTGGTCGGTGCTAGAAGAGTTAATCTAATCCAGGAACCGACCGAGTGGGAGCAAGCTCGAATAGTCGCTTCATTTACTCAAAGACAGTCGTGTACGAACTCTCGAACCCCTGAGTGGCGTCGCTGGAGATATGAGGGGTCAGGCGAAATGACATATCGCGTATGTTGGTTTGCGGATAATCGCCAACCAATTGGATATGTCGTTGTTTCCCAGCGTGAATTGAAGGGAATTCCATGTCTCTTTGTCGTTGATGTCGTATGGGCCGAGCCAATGAACCCCCGTTCAGCGAGGAAAGTGATCCGATTTCTCATTGACCAAGAGATCTGCCGCAAGTGCAAAGTGCTAGTTTTCCTTGGGAATTACCAAAACGATGATATAAAAAAATTTGCAAAGGGATTGCCGTTCCGCATCCCTAGCGGTCTACTGCCGCAACGATTGCCCATTTACATGCGACTTGGAATGTCTGAACTGGTTAGTGACCCGCTCTCAAATGATGAACTGAGGCAAGCCTTCAGAAGCTCTTATTTTACACTTGCCGACTTGGATGTGATCTGAATGTCGTCAAGCTTTCGGAAGATCTGTTGAGGATGCTTGACAAGTGCCGGTGTTCGGTTCTCTGCCGAGTCCTGACCTCGAGGTAGAGATGAACCTGAACATCCTGAAAGATCTGTGGCGGACTCGACGAGTTTGGTCTCACCTTGGGTGGCGAGATCTTCGAGCCCAGTATGCACGCACTGGTATTGGTCCGTGGTGGAGTACAGCCACTCTGTTGGCAAGTATCGTCGGCACGTCGGTTGCAGTC
>Ga0169931_10013942_pt1 | contig 10922 bp, 4 predicted proteins | sample Kivu_15m_20L_FD_129675 | JGI IMG/M metagenome (GOLD analysis project Ga0169931, IMG submission 129675) | Freshwater microbial communities from Lake Kivu, Western Province, Rwanda to study Microbial Dark Matter (Phase II) - Kivu_15m_20L... | ecosystem: Environmental > Aquatic > Freshwater > Lake ... | reverse complement strand
TCCTATGAATGGACATTGCCTTCAGGTGCCACAGGAACCTCCTCTACCAATAGTATCACTGTTCAGTTTGGCAATGACTTCAACGGTGGCAGTATCTGCGTTACGCCTATGAATGAATGCGGTTCAGGTGAAAACATCTGCAAAATGATCTACCCTGCCGCTCCTTTCCCTCCGGGAGACATAATTCAGATTAGCGCTCCGCAGGCTCCGCATATATCGGGCAACTACGCTGCAACGGAAGTATTCGGCGCGACAACGTATACCTGGAGCGTATCCAACAACGAAGCGGTTATTGTTAGCGGACAGGGCACGCCCAACATTCAGCTGGAGGCCGCGCCGGACATTATAGGCCTTACCACGCTTTCGGTAGTGGCCGAAAATTGCTTGGGCAGCGAAACAAGCGCTTCAATCATACTGGTCGATGCTGTATCGGTAGAAGTAGAGGAAATGGTTGTGGTAGACGGTATCACCTTGTACCCCAACCCATCCAAAGGCCAATTCACACTGAGCACACCGTCGCTGAGAGAGGACGCTGTACTGGAGGTGTATTCTATGGAGGGGCGCCTGGTTTATCAGACCAATATCCCTGCTAACACCAATCAAACGTTCATCGATCTCCAACAACCATCGGCCGGTCTGTATGCGGTTCGCTTGTTGGCGGGAAATAAAATCAGTAGTATGAAAATTATCGTAAACTGATAGAGAGCAAGATGCTTTATTCCTACAAGATTTCATTTTAAATACATTCTAGGGTCAAAGTCCTTCGCGGATTTTGGCCCTAGTTACTTTTCTCAACGACATACAAGAACTAATATCAACTACACCAAAACCATGAAACAAGAATTAATCAAAAGAGACCAAGCTTTTGAGGTCATCCACACATTTTGCAGCCGCAACAAGCCAACTTTAGGAAAGCGTTTACTGGGCAGCTTGTTTGTATGGGTCCTGTCTTCGTTGGTGTCCATTGCTCAAATCGCTACCGGTCCCCTGCAGACCTATTACACCAGCGACTTCTCGTCGTCCTTGAACGGGGCCATCCTCAGTGGCAGTGCGGCGCTCACGGCCAGCTCAGTGCACCTGACACCGAACGTGATCAATGAGCTTGGTGGGATGACTATCCCGGCAAGCGGCATCAACGCTGACAAATACCACATGGAATTCATGTTAAGCACCAGCCAGTTGGCAGGTTCGGGTGCAGACGGACTGAGCTATAGTTTTGGAGATGATGTGAGCGCTACGAGCACTGCCATCAATGCCGAGTATGGCACGGGCACCAAGCTCCGCATCGGTTTTGATACCTACACAGCGGCCAACCCGGCCACAGCAATGGGTATACGCTTGATCTACGGCCCGGTAGCCGTAGATCCGGGGGTGCTTGTCGGTATCAATGGTGTACTGGCATACTCCACTGATGTGAGCTGGGCAGGTGCCGGATCGGTTCCGGTGGTGATCGATATCACGAACACCGGTCTGCTCACCCTTACTGTGGGTGGTGTTGTCGTCTTCAACAATGTGAATTTACCTGCTGAATACCTCACTGCTGACAAGTCCTCTTGGGCACACGTGTTCAAGGCACGCACAGGCGGTGTATCACAGATCCACGCGGTTGACGATATACACATCCAGCAGCCTCTGGTGGTGAGCCAACGCTTTGACTATGCGGGCTTCGTTTATCAAACCTTCACCGCGCCGGTCGCGGGTTGGTATTTCGTGATGGCCAGCGGGGCTCGGGGAGGCAACGCCAGCAACAGCACTTTTCCCGGAGCCCCTGGTGCCCGGATGAACGGCTTCTTCTATTTCGAAGCAGGCGAGGAATTACGCATCACTGCGGGCGGAATGGGGCAGCAGGGTGCAAACGCTGAGAACAATGTCAGCGGTGGCGGCGGAGGTGGCGCCACCACGGTGGTGCGTGTGGATGGCGTCGATGCCTACACACCGCTGCTCGTAGCCGGCGGCGGAGGGGGCGCAGGGGTTAGTAATCCACTCCAGTACGGGCAGTCCTTACACCCCGGCTCTTACGGGCAAATAACGGAGAACGCAGGATCCCCCGAGACCCAAACGGAAGCAGGATCGCCCGCAACGTCCGGGTCCGGCGGCGGAGGAGGTGGTATCGCTGCCGACAACCGGGGTGGTGCTGGAGGGGCCGGTTATTACGGCGATGGTGGCACACATTGCGATGGCGAATGCAACGGAAACAACGTGCTCTCCTATGGTGGCCAGGCCTACGTGAGTGGTAATTACGGCGGCAGTGTGCCTGGGGGCATCGGTGGAAACGGTGGCTGGGGCGGTGGTGGTGAAGGTGGTCCGGCCCATAGTTCCTTTTTCAGCAATACTGCTGGCGGGGGCGGCGGCGGCGGCGGTTATAGCGGCGGAGCGGGCGCTGAAAACGGATATATGGGCGGCGGCGGTGGTTCTTATGTGGCCCCCTTCGCCAACCGAAACGGTCTAGTAGACTCGGCGGGTGTGAATTTTTATGATGGATGGGCGCTGATCCAGGGCCCGCAGATAGACAGCGACGGAGATGATGCATTCGACCTGGCCGATAATTGTCCGCTGCCCAATGCAGACCAGTCTGACGTGAACCTGGATGGCATCGGCGATGCATGCCAATCAGACCTGGTGACCTACCCATTTCAGGCACCAGGGGGCTTCCACTATTTCACCGTGCAGACATCCGGGATATACAAGCTTGAGACTCGCGGTGGTGCAGGTGCTCCCTCGAGCGATGGACTGCACTCAGGCGGGCGTGGTGGCTATCTCTCAGGATATACTATTCTCTCAGCAGGCATGGTCCTGAAGGTTGGTGTGGGCGAAGCTGGTCAACCGGGTGCCAGCACCGTGCAGCAATACAGCGGCGGCGGCGGCGGCGGTGCATCGTCCATTGTTGAGGTCGATGCGAACGACAACCCTCTTCACGTTTATATGATAGCAGCGGGTGGCGGAGGTGGAGGGTATGGCGGTGCAAATCCTACCAATGGAAATGGCAGTAATGCGGACACCGATAGCTCAGCCATTTACTCTACAGATCCAGGCACGGGTGGAGTTGCTCATTTTTACTTCGGTACGGGTTCGAACAATGGCGCAGGTGGTGGTGGATTCACTGCCGATGGTGCCTCGTTGACCGATGTGGGTGGGATTGGTGATAACTACTCCGCTGATGGCGGTGCTGCCTACATCAACGGCTATGCCGGTGGCAATGCGGCAGGCCAGCTTGGCGGTCGTGGAGGCTGGGGTGGTGGCGCACAGGGCGGTGCTGCCAATGACGACGGCCTCTACGGAGTACCCGGTTGTGGTGGTGGCGGCGGTGGATACCGAGGGGGCAATGGCGGAGGTTCACCCAGTGAATTCGGTACAACCGTAAACGCCTCCGGTGGCCAATGCAAGCTCGACCAACAGCTGATCAGGCGAACCGCATGGTCGAGTTTCCCCGGGGCACCGGACAACGGTATGGTCGCAATTCAAGGCCCCCTGCCCGACCAGGATGGTGACTTAATCCCGGATGAACTCGACAATTGTCCCACTGTGTATTCTTTGGATCAAAACGACTTTGATAACGATGGCTTGGGTGATGTCTGTGACGGATGCCCGGCAGACCACTGGAAGACCGCACCGGGCGTCTGCGGATGTTCCACCCCCGACGTTGATACGAACGGTAACGGTATCATCGATTGCCTTGAGGGTATTTACACGGATTACAAAGGGCAACATCAACGGTATGTCATTCCAAGCACGGGTTGGTACCTTGTGGAAGCTACAGGCGGCGCCGGTGGCCCGTCAGGCTCATATGCCGGGGGACTGGGAGCGCAGATGCAAGGATTTTTCCATCTAGACTCTGCCGCGGTACTCTCCATCGTGGTGGGCTCTGAGGGTGAACCCGGAGTTGTTCCATGCCCGTGGTGTGAAAAAAGGGTCAAACCCGAAGACTGGAAAGCTGTAGATGGGTTTTGCTGTGTACCCACTAATTTTGAATCTACCGGCTGTTCTCTAGACAGATGGACCGGTGCGGGAGGCGGCGGTGCCTCTAGTGTGATCCGACTGGCCACGTCCTCCCAGCCGGCTTCGGTATTGCTCATATCCGGTGGTGGTGGTGGTGCCGGTGCCCAACAGTCGGGGTACGAAGGAGTGATCACCCCTGGGGCAAACGGCGGCAACTCTCCGGGCAACAATGGCACAAGCGGTGGTATAAGTAGTAATATCCATGGTGGTGCAGGCGGAGGTGGCATCGATGGTAATGGCGCCTCCCAAAGCGATAATGGCGAGATTTCGTCCCAAGGTGGATTTTCCACAGGCCTTGGCCAATCCCATGGCGGATATTCATTGAACCCCGGCGGAGACGGTGGCTGGGGCGGTGGCGGTGAAGGCGGTGTCTACAACTGTGGTGTAGTCGCCTTTCAAGCCGATGGCGGCGGCGGCGGCGGCGGCGGCTACAGCGGTGGCGGCGGCGGAAGCAATGGTGGCCAAGGCGGCGGGGGCGGAAGTTCCTATAGCACTTCGCTTTGTCAGGGCATCAACCTAGCCGGTGTTCGAAGCGGAAACGGAAATGTGACTATCACCGGACCGCTAACTCAAGTGGAGACTATCATGCATGAGGGCCCCTATATCTGGCCTGCAAACGGGCTAGTTTACGACACCACCGGAGTCTACCCGTACGATGATGTTTCCTCCTGCATTACACGTGTGCTCAATCTAACGGTTCTCCCCTTCCCCAATGGCTGCCAATCATTGAACTATATAGATACCACCGTTGTCTCTTGCTCACCGTATTTCTGGCCGATCACCGGTGAGACATACTCGCAGTCCATCACCGATACCATCACAATCGGCTGCAATCGTTTCAGCTTGACACTTGTGATCAGTGAGCCGAATGCAGCTGCTCCGGTGCAGGGTCCAACCGCTGTATGCTCGAGCGCAGTGGTGACCTACTCGGTGCCTTTAGTTCCCGGTGCCACAACGTATCAATGGACCCTACCGGTTGGTGCTTCCGGTAGTTCGACCACGAACAGCATAACAGTCACCTTTGATGGCCTGTTCCAAGGGGGACTCATCGGCGTGGTGCCCGTAAACGACTGTGGCAATGGCCTTGGTGCAGACATGGCAGTGGCCCTTAACCCGGCCCCTGAGCAACCTGTAATCGAACAGAGTGCGGATACGCTATACGCAAGTGGCGTCGGCAGCTTTCAATGGGCGCTTTCCGGTGTGCCAATCCCGGGAGCAACCAATGCCTTTCTACAGTCTTCCACAAGTGGTGAATATACCGTGACGATAACGGATGCCAATGGATGTTCGAGCACGTCTGAGCTTTTCCCATTCGTTGCAAATGGAATCAACCAGGTTTGGAATGGATCCTTCGCGGTGCAGCCCAACCCCAGCAACGGCAGCTTCACCGTGATGACGCCTTCACTACCCAATGAAGCAGCGTTAGAAATCTACGCCATGGACGGACGTCTAGTGCATGCACAAGTGATTCAAGCATCCACTGCCCTCACGGAGCTATCCATTGAACAACCGTCCGCAGGCTTGTACATGTTGCGCCTACGCATCGGTAAGGATGTGGTTAGCCTAAAAGTGATTGTGCAACGGTAGCCATTTTCCATAGAGCTTTGCTAGTGACTAGTGACAAATGACTAATAATTGGTCATTGGTCACTAGTCATTTGTCATTAATACAAATATCCCGGATCTCCCAAATTCCCCCGCTTCTGAATCTTCAAATCCTGAAGCAGTGCCGACTTGATATTGAGCTGCATCATGTAGCTCTGTCGTTGACCGAAGGGTACATAATTCATGGAGAATTCCCAGCAGTGCAAGTCCCAATGCAGACCGAGATTGGTAGTTGTGAAATCACGCAAGCCGAAATCTGAAAACTGCAGCGTTTCATAGCGGGGATCGCTCATATCATAACCACTATTGAAACTGATGGCCCAGTGCTTAAAGAGGGTCACATCGCCGCTAAACGTCAGCGCTTGTTTAAACGTAAGCGAATCGCGCTGAGAAGCAACGTTCCACACTTGCGTCATCCGGATGTTGTAATTCACATTCAGCGTCCAGGGCACACTGAAATCAATGAGATTATCACCATTCTTCGCTATCAGCTCAGACTCTGCAACAGTGGGTTGTGGCTCTGTGGCCTGCTGTCGGTTTTTACTCTTCAACTGAAAACCAAGCGCCAGGTTCGTTCCTTCCATGCGCATAAGCGAGTTGCGTGTGTCGAGCAAATACCGATTTACCTCACGACCTAAACTATCGCGATCATAGAAGCTATACGTCGAATTGTAGTTGAGGTTAATGCGACCTGCTATGGTGGTGAAAGCACTCATCGACAAGTTACTCAATTGCAAAGAATCGGCAAGCGTATTCCAACTCAACGACTTCTTCCAGTTCTCGAGCAGCTTCAGCTTTTTGTACGACACCTTGGCCGTGGAATTATCGCGCACCTTCGCCTCGAGATTATTCGTAGAACTCCAGTTGATATTCAATTGCTCAAGGGAGTTTTGAGGTGAGAATGCAGCCACATCAAACGGATTATACCCCAAGAATTCTCCCGTGGCGGAGTACATGTCTCTTCGCACATCGATTTGAGGCGAATAACTCGCTCCGATGTTCCACTGTACCATGTGTCGAATGGCCTTCAGCGCGGTTTTATTTCCGAAATTGAAAGTCCCGTACAAACGTGAATTGAAATTGCCCGATGCATTCCAGTTCAACGCGCTTCTCAATCCGTACAATGTATCGAATGACAGCGCTTCTCCCGAAGGTGATAACTGCCCCTGCAAATACTTGAAGGTATTTGTCATCGTGCTATTCACCGACAAGGTGAACGTTCCATATTGCTTGGCACGCATCGTAGTGGAAGCTTGTGCTTGTAATCGCAAACCATTGCGCGACTTCATCCATAGACTATCCAACTTCGAGATGGCATACATAGAAGCATTTTCGCTCACTGTATTGGAAAAATCGCCCGAAGCCGTTACGCCAATATTATCCAGCGTTTTCTTCAAGCGCAAATTCTTTGTGGCAAATCTGCCCAGCGTAATACGCGACATGTTGATGTTAGCTGTGGGCAGCGTTACCTGGATATTCCGTGATTGTGTGTTCTGTGTATGCCCTGCTGTTAAACCCATATTAAAGGGGCTGTCGGGCCAGCGTTTCGTCCATTGTATGCGCGAGCTAAACGTGCTGCTTAGGAAGTCTGTTTGAGAAGTGTTGAGGTTATTTCTAAAATTATTGAGCGAACCCATATTCACGCTTGATGAAAACGTGGAATTGGGACGAGCGCGCGGATCCTGATTGTGCGTCCACTGAATATTAAAATTGGTTGACTTCCCGTAGCTCGGCAATTCAGGTATCCCATTTATGTTGACCACACGCGAGATATTGAAATTACCGTTGTAGCGATAGAGCTTCTTGTAGCCCGTAACGTTGCGCACTGCCCAGCTTCCACGTGAGTATACATCGAACATGAATTTGGTATCGAGGTGATCGCTGACGGGAATGTAGTAGCCCAGATTCTGAATAAAAAAACCCTTCTCGTTCGCATTACCATAGCCGGGCAGTAGAATGCCCTGTGAAGCTTGCTGCTTATTGGGGAAAAATCCGAAGGGCAGTGCCAACGGAGTCGGGACCTTTCTGAACTTTAAATAGAGTGGACCCGAAACAACCTTTTCATCGGGTATGACCATGGCCTTGCTAAGCTGAAAGTGATAATGTGGATTTTCAGCATTGCAGGTTGTCAGTTTTCCCTTTCCAACCGAAATCCAGTTATTCGTAGCCTTCTTCGAAACGGCTGAAAGCAAATGCGCCTCTCCCTGTGCGGTTCGCACACCGTAGCTGATACCGCGCTGCGATTTGAAATTATAGGCCAATGAATCCTCCTGAAAAGACGTATCACCATCCTTGAATGTTGCCCTTTCGATGATGTTACCCAAACTATCGCGCTTACCGGTGGCTTTTGCGGTAAAGTCAGTGAGTGAGAACTCGATAAAATCTCCGGCAACTTCCATTTCGCCATAAACAACACGGGCCTTGCCGTAAAGAAGAATGCGTTCATTCAACACATCAACAACCGAAGAATCTTCGGAAGCATATTCTACCGGAAAGTCAAGTCCTAAATCATCTGCAGGCTGCACTGTGTCGGCCATGTTATCGAGAAACACCAAATACCAATCAGATGCTATAAAACGTGACGCCACTCCGCTAACAACAGGCCCCATTATCAACAAGAGCAGGGTGAAAAGACTATAAATCCGCGAGTGGGCTGCCAACTGACAAAAATAATTTTGTAGATTGTGATTAATTCGGCTCAAAGCTATGAATAACAAACGCAGTAACCTATGTAGTTTCGGTTTGCGCGCAACGCGGCGTAAACGTGTTGCCGCGCTCTTTCTTGTGCTGGGTGTCATTCTAATGTCATACACGTTACCCTCGACCGTATCGGTAAAGACATTCACGGTGGTCATTGACCCCGGACATGGTGGAACAGACCCGGGCAACTTAGGAACCGGGCGTCTCCTGAAAACGGAAAAGGACGTATCACTGGATGTTGCTCTAATCGTCGGAGAATACATTCGCATTCACTATCCGGACGTAAAAATTGTATACACACGTAAAACAGACATCTTCCCTACACTCGCCCGACGCGTGCAAGTTGCGAATGAAGCATTGGCTGATTTATTCATCTCTATTCACTGCAACGCGAATGACAACAAAGCAGCTTCCGGGGCCGAGACGTTCGTAATGGGGTTGCATAAATCGGAGGAAAGTTTGAAGACAGCCATGCGCGAAAACGCATCGATTTACCTGGAAAAGGACCACGAAAAAAACTACAAAGGATTCGATCCTAAAAACCCGGACACCTACATCATTTTAAGCATGCGTGAAAATGCTTTTCTCGACAAAAGCATCAATCTCGCGAAGAATGTTCAGGATCAATTTCGCACCCGGGTTGGCCGAAAAGATCGTGGGGTGAAGCAAGCCGGTTATTACGTGATTAGCTTTACCAATATGCCGAGTATTCTGGTAGAACTCGGATTCTTGACCAACCCCGATGAAGAAGATTTCCTTCACAGCGATGAGGGAAAAACCTATATGGCCTCTGCCATCTACCGTGCCTTCAAAGATTTCAAAGAAAAAGAATATCCATCGGCCACCCCCCCTGTAGATACTCCTGTGAAAGTTCCGGAAATAAAACCGGAGAAAAAAGATTCGAAGGCTACTGAAAATGCTTCTCCAACCGTTGGCGCCAAAACGCAGGAAGTCGCGCCCGACAATAAAGCCAAGACAACAGACACCGCAGTTAAAACGGAAACGAAAACAGAGGTGAAAACAGAAGTGAAGACCGAGGTTAAGCCAAAGGTTGAAGCACCCAAGGTCGAAGCAACGAAAACCGAGACAAAGCCGGTTAAAACAGAATCAAATCCAACCGGCTTAGTCATCAATAAGCCGTCGGATGTGCCCAACAAGAACATCGCGAAAGGTGTTAAGTTCCAAATACAGATTCTTACTTCGGCCAAGTCATTGAAACCGGATGCGCCGGAGTTCAAGGGCATCAAAAATGTTGAAGAATATGTACATAATGGCATCTACAAATACTTAACGGGCACTACCGATAGTTATGCAGAAGCCAAAGTAATTCGCGACAAGGTCATTGAATTCGGCTTTAAAGATGCTTTCATTGTGGCGTTTGAAGACAGCCAACGTATCGACCTGGCCAAAGCCGTTACCCTAACCCAAAAGAAATGAAAATCAGACGCGAGTTTCTCATCGGTGTGCTTGTGGTCGTATCGATTGTCTTGCTTTACTTCGGCCTGAGCTATCTGAAGGGCGTCAACCTATTTCAAAAGCAACAGAAGTTTTATGGCGTTTACGATAACGCAGCTGGCTTGCAAACTTCCAATCCTGTTATCTTGAATGGTTACAAAATCGGTATCGTCAAAGCTGTGCGCTTGCACGACGATGGCAGCGGTAGAATTTTGGTTGAAGTGCTGTTGCGCGATGCGAATTTGCGCATCCCCAAAGACACAAAACTGGAAATCTACGACGCTGATTTATTTGGGGGTAAAGCCATTCAAGTGTTGCTTGGGCAGAGCCCTGAACTAGCTCTTGACAAAGACACCCTGGTTACCAGCATTTCACTCGGTTTGGCCGAAAGTGTTAAGCAAGAAATTGAACCATTGAAACAGAAATCGACTCAGCTTTTCGCTAGTGTCGATACGCTTATCAGTAATATCCGTCGTGTCTTGAATAAAGAACAAACACAAGATTTAACTGAAGTATTCGACAATCTCAAAAACACCATTTCTAACCTCGAGCGCACATCATCTGAACTCAATGGAATTCTTGCCAATAACAAAGGAAAGCTCGGTTCCATTTTCGACAATGTTAACTCGATTTCTGCTAATCTGCGCGCCAATAACGAAGAGCTGACCAACGCTATACAAAATGCATCGTTGATTACGGATTCGCTCGCTCAACTGAATCTTTCCGGCACACTTCGCAAAGTAGATCAAGCATTGCTGGGTGTTTCTAAAATCACTCAACAAATCAATAATGGCGAGGGTAGTCTGGGCAAACTCATTCAATCAGATTCGCTGCATAATGAAGTGGTTCAAGCTTCACGCAGCCTCGATTTGTTATTGAACGACATGCGCGTTAATCCAAAACGCTATCTCAGCTTTTCTGTCATCGGGAGAAAAGAAAATAACGAGGAGTTCTCCAAAAAAGAACTCGAACAGCTGAGACTGGAAATAGACAATATTCTTAAAAACAAGTGATTAAGTCCCGGAGGAGTTAACACTGTTAACCCTAGGTGACATTTCCTTAACACTTACGAGTGTTTTCTTAAAGCTGGTGTAACACTGTTGCCCCTTGGTGAAAATTGCTTTGCAGCGAAAATCAAACACCAATCAAAAAATGAAACACCTCAAG
>Ga0169931_10013941_pt1 | contig 10923 bp, 9 predicted proteins | sample Kivu_15m_20L_FD_129675 | JGI IMG/M metagenome (GOLD analysis project Ga0169931, IMG submission 129675) | Freshwater microbial communities from Lake Kivu, Western Province, Rwanda to study Microbial Dark Matter (Phase II) - Kivu_15m_20L... | ecosystem: Environmental > Aquatic > Freshwater > Lake ... | reverse complement strand
TCGGTGATAAATGTGGGAGATCAGCTAACGGATATGGTTGGCGGGTGTTCTAAAATCTCTCTTAAGCTGCCCAATCCTTTTTACTCTAATGCCAGCCTGGTGCTCGATTAGAATGTTTGAAAAAATCCGCAACGGCAGATTCTTTCGATTCTTGGGTATGCCCTAGAAGAAAGGCAAATGGTTTTACAAACTGCTCGAATGCATTATAGCTTGGGATATCAAGCGCATAAGAACTTAAATGGTAAAGTGAAAAGCCAAATAGAGCTATACCAATTAAAGGCGATGGAATTGCAGTAATGACCATAAGAAGATTTGCGATCATGATCGGAAGTGTGCAGTTAGCCAGTGCTCCAACTGCGATTTGTTGTAGTGCATAGAGCGAGGAGACACTTAAGGCAGCAATGTACATGCCTTTTTCATTTTCTTTGGGTTTATTAACAAGTTTAATTCCAAAAGTACAAATACCAATAAATGTGCTGAGCACTAAAAAGTCTGCTAAGAAAAATGGATTTAAGGGGCCTAAAAAGGTGAAGTAAGGACTGATAATGTTGATCATAAGGTGTGCGGCCAATAGGCCTAGAACACCCAGGATGGATTTTACGTTGGTATTAATTCCAAATTCTTTCAATTTTTCTGGGATATTATGAGGTGTAATGTGGCAAAAGATCATGCGGACTGTGGGGATGGCAAGGCATAGCAGGCGAAATGGGGAAATGGGAAGGAATGGGGTTGCTAATGATAACAGTGTTGATAAAACCAACAAATTAATCAGGGTTACAAACGTTGTTTTAAGGGTTTTTTGATTAAATACAGAAGTTATATTACTTTTCATCATTTTCATCCTTTTCAATTATTTTGCAATAATTGTATAATGATTAAACATGTATTTCAAGTAATAGTACATTTTTTTATTTCATTAACTTGCCGGGCACATGTCAAGTAGGCTCTTAATTCATAAGTCGATGGGCTCCTGAGTTTCAGGCTGCTTGATTTTCTTAAAACGCTCAGTGAGTTTTTTACTTGATATCGCAATAGACTGTGCTTCTTGATTGGCCCGATGGATGTGGCTAAAAAATCTCTCAAGCCGAGACTCAAACCGATAAAAATCTGCACTTAGCTCCTCAAGTGTTGCTTTTAAGTCTTTGACATGCTGATGAGTTTGGTGGTCCCTGATTAGAAAACGGCTATTATAAATCAGTGTCAGTAAAGTGGTTGGAGAGCTGATGCAAACATGGTTTGATTGTGCGTAGATGAGCATATCAGGGAAGCGATTCATGACCTCGTAGAAAAGTGATTCAGCAGGAAGAAATAAAATGGCATAGTCAGTGGTTTGCGGTGGATTGACATATTTTTGGCGGATATCATCAATGTGCTTTTTGATGTCTTGCTTGAATAGATTCCAATGGTAATTGTCATTGGATTGAATTGCATTTTGGTAATTTTCAAGAGGAAATTTAACATCAATTGGTAGATCACCACAAGATGGTGGTAAGTGAATTAGGCAGTCAACTCGCTTAGAGTCACCCATACTTGCCTGCATGGTAAAATGGCTGCGGGGCAAAATATTGCCGATTAGGCACTCAAGTTGCTGCTCTCCAAAAGCACTTCGTGCGCGTTTATCATTAAATAGCTGATTTAGTCCTACAATATCCTCAGTTAAGCGGCTGATGCTATGGTTGGTTTTTTCAAGTTCATTGAGTTTTTGGTGGATGTTTTGAAATACTTGGTGTGAGCGATCCAGTCCAGTGATAAAGTGTTCCCGCATGTCTGAACGAATGTGCTGCATCTGTTCGTTGAAATGAGTTTGTTGATGTGAGTTTTGGTTTTGGTTTAGTGAAAGCTCTTTGTGGATGCTTGAGAGTTTGAGAGCGCTATGTACAATGAGTAATACACTGCTAATGCCAAGAATTAGAAGAAGAATGTCATAAGTCACCATGAATGTCTCTCTTTTTCATGACTATACCATTAAAAATGTTAGGCATATAGTAGCCATTGTAAATAGTCTTTTATTTCGGTTTGAGTTGAAAGTGGTTTACAACTTCAACATCAGTACTATTTTTTTGCAAATGAGTTAATTTCTCCAGAGTCAGGCTGAGGGTTTTTTGTTTGAATGGCCCTGTAAGAGAGATGGCAAAAATGTAAGGTGGATATCAAGGCGCCCACAGGGAGTGCGGCATTAACAAAAGGGGCTATGATTAAGGAAATAGCCGGAGTTTTCATCGATGAAGAGATGAAAGTGGCAAGTGTTAGTAAACTTTGATTGACACAATAAAAGCCACTGTTCATGGCATGCGCGAAGAGGGCCAGTTTTTTTGGTTTTCTAAGTGGGTCTGAATCAGAGGTAAATGGTTCATTTTTAAAGATTGGTGCATCTAAAAATAGTGCGCAAAGTCCAAATAGGCTTATTGCTGTCAGCGTAATTACGCAGAAATTGGCGGTGAAGATCAAATGAAGTACAATGGGATGAGTGAAGTATAAAGAACATATTTTCAAGACGTTGTAGATCATCAGTGGCCATAGAAAAAGATAGATCATGTGTCTTTCATTCCATGTTTTTGTAAGGCATCGGGTAATTTTGTTTTGATCTAGATCGGTTGAAAAAGTCATCCAAATCAAGGAAAGGGAGTAGATCAGTGGGTATATCAGAAAGAAAATATCCAATAAGCCGATCGCCAGGGGATAGAGTAATGAGGTGGTTGCCATAAATATTAGAAAAGCAGTTGTTATCAAGTCTGAAAGTTCAAATTCTGGGCTGCTTGTAGGTGGTTGGAGGAGCAACATTCCTCTGGAAAGAGCAGCAGTTTTTGTAACATGTTCAAATAGGTTTTCGGATTCTTCTGGACTTAAAGGCAGACGTATTTGAGCGACAGCAGGATAACGACAAAAAGAAGCAGCTAATTTGCTACATAAACGCGGGAGCATCTGATTTGGAAGATCTGCATGAGGCCTGAAACCTGAAACTACAACATTACGCCTTGATAAAGCTGGATATCTGGCATCTTTTAGAGCGCGAAAAAAAGGAGCCGTACCCACTATTATTCCCTTGTATTTTGCAGGTAATAGTTTGGAGAGCAAATGAGCAGTAAGGCCATTCATAGAAAGTGCTGCCACTGACGTTAATACTTTCTGTTTAATTGTTTCAGCAGCTTTTAACTCACTCCAGCGCCTTGCAAGGTGCTGTTGTGCTGGAGGCAATAAATTTACAAGACGTTGATACTCATTGCTATCTTTATCTTCAATGGCAATAACCTGAAGACTGCCGCAATCCTCAAATGCGTCGCGAGCAATACTTTTCACAGAGCCAGGAATGCTGATTTGGGTTAAGCCGGTGCAATCATGAAATGCGTCTTTACCAATACTTGTGACAGTTTCCGGGATTATAAATTGCCCATTTTGAATGTCTTCATTCGTGACTTTTAAAAGCTTTTTTCTATCATCCGATAATATCATTTTAACTTTTTTGATTTTTAAATTACGGAATTATTTTATATTAATTGATATTTTTTTTGCAATAGCCCATTCAAGCACGAAGTGCAATTTTACGAAGGACATAAAAATATTATAGAGTGAGTCACATCATACTGATATTCTTAAGGTGCGAACCAATAAGGAATAATCATGTCCAAAGGCTATCATCATGGGACTTGAGAACAAAGATCTCAAATTTCTAAACTCTTTTTAGATTAATTTCATCTAAAAGTTTGTCATTGAAATCGCAGATATCTTTGATGCGCAAAGATGCAATTTCTTTTGAGCGTTAACCTAAACCGAACGAGCAAAAAAATTTGCACGGACATTGAGCTATTTTTAGCCACAAGTATCAGCTGTTTAATCAGTTTCAGATAAAACTTTTGCTTTGTTTTCTCTTGCCATTTTTTCTTCTTAGGCTCCTGATTTGTATGGATTATATATAGATTAGGATGTACCCGAAAAAATCAAATCCTCACAAAGCCCCGAAATAGCTAAAGACATCCTTTATTTGTAATAAGAGGATGTCTTGAAATTAAATGATTTTGGACAACTTACTTTTGAGAGAAAAGTTTAACAGCTATTGCCTTAAATGAAATGTGTGAATGATTTTCAATTTCTGTTGGATTGTCATTTTTCTTAACCTTTATTTCTCTTATCTTTTAAAATGAAAATATTTTTTCATCAAGTTTTTTATAGCATATCATTAAATTTTATCTAATTGTTAATTTTAATTTAATATCTGATGTGTAAGTTAGGTAAAAAAGGAAATAAAAATATGAAGAAAAAAAGTTTAATTAATTCACCATTCGTAAAACAAGCTAATAACCCAGTTGCTCCTTCATCCCAATTAGAAAATGGGCATCAAGATGTTGAGCATGTTGAGCATGTGCAACAATCACGTCCAAATCAAAATGGAAATGAAGCAAATACAGCTGCAGCTGTTAGTCATTTTTCAATTCCTGGCATAGTTAAAGCGGGATTAGCAGTTGTAGGTGGCCTGGTCTCACTTGTTGCCATACCAGCAGTTTTCTTTGGAAGACCCGCTTCTGTTGATTCAGCTGCATTACAGGCAGAAGTTCCGAAACGAGCAGGATCAGTTGAAAAGGGTTCGAATATTCCTGATACAGCTCAGACACCTAGACCCTAACATCAGGGTGTTTTTTAAAAAATAGAGGTATTTTTCCTGCTAAATTGATCATTGATGAATTTAGCAGTTTTTTTATTTGGCGCACATCAGTTGATCTGATATGATCCTTTAGGCGAGGAGAGTATATTTAATGAAGAAATATATATTTGTGACAGGCGGTGTCGTTTCTTCCTTAGGAAAAGGCATAGCAGCTGCTTCAATTGGGGCATGGTTTGAAGGTGCTGGTTATAGGGTGCGTTTGGTTAAGATGGACCCTTATATTAACCTTGATCCAGGCACAATGAGCCCATATCAACATGGTGAAGTTTTTGTGACTGATGATGGTGCTGAAACTGATTTGGACTTGGGGCACTATGAGCGCTTTGTGGATGAGAAAACATCAAAGTCGAGCAATTACACCTCTGGTCAGATTTATTATGAGGTGATATCCAAGGAGCGAAAAGGCTTGTATTTGGGTAAAACAGTTCAAGTTGTTCCACACATTACAGACCAAATACAAGAATATATTTGCAAATCCATAGACGGCTATGATGTTGGCATCGTCGAAATTGGTGGTACTGTTGGTGATATTGAATCATTGCCATTTTTGGAGGCAATTAGACAACTTAAATTAAAGCTGCCATCTAACGATGCTGTTTTTGTGCACTTGACCCTTTTGCCTTATATTTCTACAGCTGGCGAAATTAAAACCAAGCCCACACAGCACTCCGTGAAGGAGCTGCGGTCGATTGGTATTCAGCCTGATATATTGTTATGCCGTTCTGAAAATATGGTTGGCAAGGAGCAAATTGATAAAATTGCACTTTTCACCAATGTTCATGCAGATCAGGTATTTTGTATGCCTGATGTGACAAGCATCTATCAGATTCCTCTTTATATTAAAAGTGCAGGTATTGGTATCCGCATTGCCAGGCTTATGGGATTACCTGCAGTTGAACCTGAGCTTTTAGATTGGCAGGCGTTGGTTTCTGATCAAAAGACAGCAGTGCGTGAGTTATCCATCGCTATGGTCGGCAAATACACTGAGTATGCTGACTCTTATAAGAGTATCAATGAGGCACTGCTCCATGCATCTATTAAACATGGTGCAAAACTGAAAATTACCCATATAGATGCTGAAAGTATGGTCTTGGATCAGGTGATGCAATCACTGAAAGGTTATCATGCCATTTTAGTCCCTGGAGGCTTTGGTAATCGTGGTGTTGAGGGTATGATCACTGTTTGTCAATATGCCAGGGAAAATCGTGTGCCGTTTTTAGGGATTTGCTTAGGGATGCAGGTTGCAGCGATTGAATTTGCAAGACATGTTGCTGGCTTGGTAGATGCGAACTCAACAGAATTTGATGAAAAAACATCATGCCCGTTGATTGGCCTGATCACTGAATGGGCTGATGAAACTGTACAGGGGAAGATGGGTGGAACCATGCGCCTTGGTGGGAAAACTGCAGTCATTAAAGAGGGATCAAAGCTTTTTGACATTTATCAGTCTCATACTTTAAGAGAAAGGCATCGACATCGCTATGAATTCAATGATGGGTATTTAAAATTGTTAGAAGATCATGGCCTGGTGTTTTCTGCCCGCTGTCAAGATACAAACTTGGTCGAGGCGATTGAGCTAACTGATCATCCTTGGTTTATTGCCTGTCAGTTTCATCCAGAGTTTACTTCAACACCTCGCAAAGGTCATCCACTGTTTAGCGCGTTTGTTAAAGCAGCATTAGGGCATCAAAATGGGTAAGTATTATATTGAACATGTTGATGCTTGGATGATATTTGATTCAAGAGGGGTCCCAAGCATTTGTGCCAGGGTAATATCTGGTGCGTTTAAAGCAAAAGCGATGGTGCCCTCAGGCGCCAGTACAGGGCAGTTTGAGGCTCTTGAGCTTCGTGATCATGCTAGCGCCTTTAAAGGGAAGGGGGTTGATATTGCTTTAAGTCATATACGGGGTTTGATTCGTGAATTATTGTTAGGCCAACCCCTGGAGCCTGCGATACTTGATCAGAAAATGATAGCCCTTGATGGGACAGCTGATAAAAGCTATCTGGGTGCAAACGCTATTTTAGCGGTGTCAATTGCTTTATGGCGTCTTGCTGCAAAGTGCAATCAGGTCAGTGATTTTGATTTTATTCAATCGTATTGTGCTGGAAGGAGGTGTTTACCAGTTCCGATGATTAATATTATCAATGGTGGGGTCCATGCTACAAATGAATTAAACATTCAGGAGTTTATGATTGTTCCTCATGGTTTTAGTGATTTCAAGGCTGCTATTTCTGCAGCATCTGAGGTCATATTGCGCTTAAAATCGCATTTGCAAGAAACAGGGCAGGGGTTGTTGGTTGGTGATGAGGGTGGCTATTCCTTGCAAGGATCTGATCCTGCCAAGGTGATGCTGTTACTTAATACACTCATTGATCAGGCAGGATTTCATGGGAAAATCAATCTTGCGCTTGACTTGGCCGCAAGTGAGTACTATGACCCTAAGCTGGGTTATCGACCTGTGGATCAATGGCTAGGGCCAAAAGAATACTTGGATTTGGTGCATCGATGGGTGAAGGATTTTGGCCTTATTTCAATTGAAGACCCCTTTGCAGATACAGATGAGGCATCTTGGGAGCAGTTTATGGCATTGAGTCCAAGTTGCTTGGTGGTTGGTGATGATTTATTTGTGACCCAGTCTGATCGATTGCAAAAGGGGATTGTGCGAAAACAGGCCAGTGCAATTTTAATTAAACCCAACCAGGTGGGTACAGTTTTTGAGACTTTAAATTGTATTGCTTTAGCCAAGGAGCACAACTGGCCATTTATTATTTCTCATCGCTCTGGAGATACTGAAGATACATTTATTGCAGACCTTGCTGTTGCCACTGGGGCGCCAATGATTAAAACGGGTTCAATCGCAAGGTCAGAGCGTGTCTCAAAGTACAATCGATTGCTTGAAATTGAATATGAGGCAATGGATAAAGGTGGTATACAGTATGGTTCAGAAAGTTAGTTTAATCCTGCTTTTGGGGTGTTTGTATTTTTTGACAGTGATGTTGTTTTCTGACCGTGGTATTTTGCAATATCGACAGTTGACGCAGCAAATAATTGATATTCAAAATAAAAAAAGTGCACTGACTCAATCCATTAAGGCAGGTAAAGAAAGTATTCAAAAAGCAGAAGATCCTGCTTATATTGAAGAGCAGGCAAGACTTAGGCACGGTCTTGTAAAAACGGATGAAACTGTTTATTGGCTATCTAAGTGACACCTGCGATCAAGGGCCTTATGAATGAAAGGCCATGCCTTTTTAAAGATGAGGGGCTGGGCCTGGTTATTGGGGTGTATTTGATCCGTCTGAAACAAGTCTTCCTGAATAACATATTCAAGCAAGTTTTCTGTTCCAAGGTGTGTTTTAAGCAAATCCATATAGACCTGATGGTGCTGCTTTCGATAAGCCAGGGGCATGTTCGGTGGAAGTTTGATTCCAAGCACAACCAGTTCAAATTCATGCTGTTTAGATAATGCTTCTATTGAAAATAGGTTGTGATGAAATTCTTCCAATGAGATATATTGAAGAGCATCATTTCCGCCCAGCTCAATGATGACAATATTGGGTTTTTTATTTTTCAGATATGTTTTTAGTAACTCAAGCCCACTTCGGCTGGTGTAGCCACTGACACTTAGGTTGACCAAAGAGGCGCCGAGTGATTTGATTTGACTCTCTAAAAGATTTGCCCATGTTTTTTCAGTTGTGATACCATATCCTGAGCTGATGCTATCACCCAGAAGAAGGACTTCACATGCCAATAAGGAGGGGTAAATGCAGGAAGAAATAATCCAGATAAATAATGTGCGGTTTGGCTTCACGAATGACCCTATCATTTCAGATTTTTCTATGATAGCAAAAAAAGGAGAATGGATCACGTTTATTGGGCCATCCGGTAGTGGCAAGACTACTTTATTAAATTTAATTGCTGGCATTTTGTTGCCGCAGGCGGGTGATATTACGGTTTGTGGTCAATCACTTGGATCATTAAGTCATGATGCCAGAGAGCATTTTCGCCTGCAGAATATTGCGATTGTATTTCAGGATATTAGATTGCTGGGGATGTGGAGCGTGTTTGAAAATGTCTGGATGATCCTTTATTTGCAAGGCTGGACAAGGGAAAGCGCGATGGAGGCGGCCTATGTTTGGCTGGGTAAGGTCGGCATTATAGAGTTAATTGATCGCTCGATTGATTCGCTTTCCGGTGGACAAAAACAACGCGTTGCGATTGCGCGTGCGATGGCTAAAGCGCCTACAATTTTATTGGCAGATGAACCTACAGGCAGTTTGGATCAAAAGAACACCAGCCATGTACTTGGCCTAATGCGGGAATTGTGTCATGAGTCAAAAACCACTTTGTTGTGCGTGACGCATGATCCTGAGGTTAAATCATTTTCCGACCAAATAGTGACTTCTAATGAATGGTATGAAGCATAATTCTGCCCATTTTTGGGTGATACTGGGTGTTTGGCTGCTGATGGTTATTTCCATTGTCGGATTTGAGGTTATTCAGGATCAGGCAAAATCTCAAAATCAAAAATGGCAAGGTGGCCAGGTTATCGTAGACATGCCAATGCCTTGGGATGATCAAGCTTTCGGAGTGATTCCACCGGGTATAAATAGCACATTCTCGGTTTATACCAACACGGCCATTGAGAAGCATGGACAGTGGCAGGGTATAGACATTCAAGCATTGGATGCTCAATATCCCCTTTTGGGGGAATTTAAGGTCAGCACTGGCCTGGGGGTTGCGAAATGGCACGATCAAGATGTTTACTTAAGTGGACCGATTGATGGCATTGAGGTGGGTGACTCAATTCAGATTGGACTTGGATCATTTGTACTAAGGGGCTACATCATTGAGCAGGATGAGATTTCAAGTTTTCGATATCTGGTTAGTCCTAGGGCGCTCATGACGATGGGAGGGGTTAAGGCAAGCGGTCTTTGGCAGCCTGGCAGTCGTGTTTCTTTGCGGTATTATTTTACTGCGCTGGATGCTTTACTTTTGGATGAATTCATTTTGCAGCTAAAGAAATTGAATCATCCGCATATGAAAATAAGTACGCCAAAAGATGAGAGTACATGGAGTCAATTTGGTTTTGAGAAGATAAGTCAATGGCATCAATCGATAGTAGGCGTGATTTTGCTGGTGGTTATTTCTTCGCTTTGGGCTTTGACTCGGTTGAATCTCATCGGCCTTAATGAGGCTCAATCCATGATGAATTACTTTGGCATTTCCAGGGAACGTGTTCATTGGATTTGGATAAAAGGTCCCTATCTTTATGCTTTTAAAATTTGGCTGACATTAACTCTGCTGAGTTTATTGATGAGTCTGAGGATGTACTATCCAATATGGCCATTTATTCATTTGAACATTTTCTTGGCTGTGGTTTATGGGCTGTTCTTAATTTGGCATTTGCTTCGGTCAAAGATCTGGGTCCCAGGACGGTGTATATTGCTTATGTTAAGCATCAGCAGTTATTTATATGCAGGGCAGTGGATTGCCATTCCTTCTGTTTTATGGCTGATAGGGTCATTACTATTAATTGGATTTTTACTGCATGTGGTCATAGGGTTTTTGACAAAATTTGCCAGTTCAGAGCAGCCCGATTGGTTGCTGGCCCAACATTTTATGCGTGTCCATCAAGTGTTGTTTTTGAGCATGGGTCTGGTGACATGTTTAATGCTTGGGGTGTTTTTGCTAATTAATGTGTCACTCAAAGACCTTGAAAAATCGCTTCTAAGTCAGGTGCCAGATGGGGCGCCAAATGTATTTTTGGTCAATGTCACTCAGCAGGATTTGTCCGGGCTTCAAACTTTATTGCCCAGTCAAACCGTGTTTTATCCCGTAGTGCGCGCAAGGATTACGCAGGTTCAGGGGAGGGATGTCTTTGAGCGACGTCCTGAGCTTCGTGAGGATCCAGCTTTTAATCGAGAGCTGAATATGACCTACATGCAGCTGCTGCCGGATAATAATCACGTTGTGAGCGGGGTATGGGATCCGGCACAAAAAGGGTTCTCTGTAGAAGAGGCTTTTGCCAATAGAGCTGGTATTGGCTTGGGGGATGAGTTGACAGTTAGCGTTTTTGGGCAGTTGATTCATGGGCCAGTTCTTTCAGTGAGAAAGGTTTCTTGGCAATCCATGAGTCCGAATTTTTTTGTGATTGCAGGTGGAGGACTTTTGGCAGATCAGGTCGCAACCTGGATATCAAGTTTTCATTGGGATGAGGCTATTTCGGGTTCATTGAAAGAGTCATTAAAAAATTTCAGACATGTGA
>Ga0169931_10013940_pt1 | contig 10923 bp, 8 predicted proteins | sample Kivu_15m_20L_FD_129675 | JGI IMG/M metagenome (GOLD analysis project Ga0169931, IMG submission 129675) | Freshwater microbial communities from Lake Kivu, Western Province, Rwanda to study Microbial Dark Matter (Phase II) - Kivu_15m_20L... | ecosystem: Environmental > Aquatic > Freshwater > Lake ... | reverse complement strand
GGTGTGTTATTTGTCTGCGCTGCAGGAAATTCTAACCAGAAACAGGTCAATCATGGACATCCCGATTTCAACAATTACATTACCGCCACCAATGGTGGATCGCTAGAAAATTCTAGTTTTTCTGAATTTGGCATAGAAGTATATGGAACGACCAATCGGCGAGGGTTCCCCCAGCAGGGCGGAAAATATATCAAAGAAGACGGTTCGGTAGATTATAAAACCGTCAATGTCGGTGCTCTTGATGACGATTATAACTCAGGATTAGAAGCCAAAGTCGGGTACAGCGATAGAGGAGAGGGCATGGATTGTTATGCCCCAGCAGACGGCACCTTGGCTGCAAATAAATCTTATGTAAATGAAGGATCTAGACCAGACACTTATCCAGGTTTTACTTACAACAGCGGAATCGCCTATGACTGTGCTTTTGGTGGCACCAGCGCGGCATGCCCGGTCGCGGCAGGATTTTTAGCTACAGTGATAGAATGGAATAGAGATTGGTCATGGAGAAATTTAAAAGATTGGTTGATTACGTTAGATTCGCAAGATCCTTCTGATTTTTATTACGGAACCGAATCCACCACGCCTAATGCAGCTAATTGGACCGATTATCAAAGTCTCGAGGGCGGTTTACCTAGAGTCCTATATCAAGGATCTTTTGATGCTAGATTTAGAGGCGGCCCTAGAAAATTATCATCTGGACTTACCATAAAAGGTCTTAGAATAAGGAAACAATAAATACCTAACAAGGATAAAAGATGCCATTAAATTTCCCTAGTTCCCCTGCAATCAATCAAATATATACCGAAGGACAGAAATCCTGGAGATGGACTGGTACCGTATGGAATCTGATCGGCAGTGGATTTGATCTGTCTACTGCGCCTAGTTTTACTACAGTGGCGGTGGCCGGACAGAACGATGTGGTCGCAGATACCGTTACAGATACTCTTACACTGGCAGCCGGCCCCGGCATAGTTATCACCACGAACGCTCCCGCAGATACAGTAACATTTACATCGGTGGCTACGACCGGTAATATTACTATAGTCAACGAGACTATAAACACCAATAACGGTAATCCGGTCACTATCACCCCCAATCTTCTGCTAGGAGGATCTATACGATTTCCAGATAACACAGTACAGACCACAGCAACATTGCAAGGTCCGGCGGGTCCAGAAGGACCTACGGGTCCTACCGGTAGCGGAGCAGGAGATGTAAGTTCTGTCGGTGGTGGATACACAGACAATGCTATAGTTCGCTATAACGGCTCTTCTGGAACCAGTATACAAACCAGCTCCGCGTCTATCAGTGATCTCGGAGTGCTTGCGGCTACATCATTCAGTGGAAACGGTGCAAGTATTACGGCCCTAAATGCCACAAATCTAGAAAGTGGTACAATACCTGATGATAGATTTCCGGCTACTCTTCCCGCAGTCAGCGGATCGAATCTAACAAATCTAAATGCTTCAAATCTTAGCAGTGGCACGATTCCTGATGCTCGTTTTCCGATAGCGCTTCCTGCTATCAGCGGAGCTAACTTGACAGCGCTCCCGGCCACATTACCCGCGGCCAGCGGTGTGAATCTCACCAATCTTAATGCGACTAATCTAGCATCGGGGACCGTGCCTGTGCTTAGGCTAGGTACAGCAGGAACCAGAGATGCTACCACATTCTTAAGAGGCGATAATACCTGGGCAGTTGTGGCCAGTGTCGGAGCCTCTGATAGTTTTAGCACCATAGCTGTGGCAGGACAATCTAGTGTGGTAGCGGATTCCAGCACAGATACACTGACCTTGGTAGCAGGCACAGGTATTACCATCACCACCAATGCGGGCACGGATACGATAACTATCACCAACAGTGGTAGTGCGTCTGATAGTTTCACTACCATAGCCGTCACAGGTCAGAGCAGTGTCGTGGCAGACTCTGCTACAGATACTTTGACACTGGCAGCAGGATCGGGTATCTCTATTACTACAGATGCCGGCACAGACACAGTGACCATTACCAGCACGGTCGCTGCAGGTGCTACCGCATTCACGGGGCTCAGCGACGTCAGTTCCGCTTCATTGACCGTAGATAGAATCTATCTACCGGCTATCACTATGTTGAACGTTACAAACAACGGAGCCTCGGCCTATAGATTCGATCAGTATGGTACCACAGACGATCCTACCATATATGCTCTCAATGCCACCACCATCGCTTTCAATCTCAATGTCGGAGGTCATCCTTTCTTGATCCAGAACGGCGCTGGGGTGAATTACGACACGGGTCTAGTGCATGTGACCACTGGCGGAACAGTGACCACGGGAGCTTCTGCACAGGGCAAGACCTCAGGCACATTGTATTGGAAGATTCCTGATTCTATATCAGGCAACTACAGATATCAGTGCTCCATACATGCTGCTATGGTGGGAACTATAACCATCAAGAATTTTGCATCGATTTAATATTTTTTTCCCAGCCGTCTAGTTTTTTAGTGATTTTTCTACGCAATTCTAATATCTTATTTTTGCTATCACCCGTAGATCCCGATAGATTTTTCTGCCAGAGCAGATCTTGATGGAATTGATCTATCAATTTAACTTCTTTTAGCAGAGATCTTAGATCATCCTCTAGATCTTTTTTGATTTTTTCATCATCGATTTTTAAAATGCGCTGGGAAAAATCTTGGAATTCAGCTTGGAATTTTTGATTCTTTTCTAGGATCATTTTTCTAACTCCATAATTGTTTCTAGTTTGGTCCTTATTATCTGATTATTTAAAGTGGTTTTCAATCCAACGTGTAGCTGTCTGGGCAGATGGTCCAAAGACGACCAACAGATCGTGGGCACGGACTTCGCGACGAATTCATCTTCCACGAGACAAACATAGGTTCCATATTCAAATCCTCGATCTTCTGACAGATAAAGTTCTATAGGTAAGATCTTACCTTTGGAATACTTTATCAACAAATCTTGGACAGATTCTAATAACGGGCCTTTTTTAGTAAAAGTAGGTACCGTCCATTTATAATTTTCTAAAATTAACAGAATACGTCCTGTGGTTTTAGCGAGAAATAACAATCCGGCATGTTGTTGCATCGGATACTTATCAGAGATCTAGCTGTAGACGCCAATAACCTGATTTGTATTCACCTTCAAAACTGCGCAACCATTGTTCGCGATCCCAGCGATACTGGACTTTGGTTCCTAGGTGTTGCACATATAACAATGAGCTGTCATTTGTGTCAGGATCAAAATCAACACGCCAATAAGTGCCGTCCCACTCTATGATCGAGTTGGCCTTGATCATAGCATAGGCTGAATCTAGATTCACCCAAGCATCGTCCGCGCCTACTCTAGCTATCTCTGGATCGTTGATGTTTTCTAAGACCAACAATCTAGTGCCCACGGGGATGTTACCATTGTAAAACTCTATAGGATTGAAGTTGTAGGGATCCACGATCCTGTCTATGGGAGCCACATTGTTGCTGGGTATGGTATCTGGATCTAGAGTAACTACCAGTATTTCAGGGTTCACGTCATTGACTTCAAATGTTCCCGTGATCTCAAATCCCGTGGGCTGCATGAAATGTATGAGGCTGGTAGGCGAATAGCCTCCGTGCAGATCTAAGACCCTGCGCCAATCATCTGCGTTCCAACCTGCGAATGTTAGGTAATAATCATAGTTACCCGTGCCCGCAGGGCCTTTGAGCAGTGTGACATCGTGATTATCTACCGTAACCCTGACTTCTGCGTTGGCTTCGTTCTGATTGTAGACCAACGTAGATATATCCTTGACGCTGCCATCTTCAGCGAAGATGTTGGCCACAATGGTTTTTACCACGCCCAGTTTCTTGACCTTGGCCGGAGGCGTGATATACACTGGCATGGAAAACTCTAGGCCACAGACGTCTATGTCAGATTCTGCGCCTACGGGAATGCTGCGAGAACTGAAGTTGGTAGACTCTAGATAGATCTGCGTAAGGCTGGTCCAGTCTACGAAGTTGTCTGTGGTCTGTATGTCAAGGCTGGGATTAAACAATACCAGTATCTGTTCCAACAACTGCAGTTTCTGATCAGTGTTGGAAGTCCATATGTCCGCTTTCATCGTCAGCTTGTAAGGTGTGGGCATCAATCGTTCTACGGTATATCCGCCGCCTTGGTATCTCTGATAACCAGATGGATCACCATCTGATGGTTCTGCGTAGGCACGTTCTCTGAGGCTGATTTTGCTGATGAATGTGGGATCAGACAATCGTGAAGTGTCCATCTCTAGGCCAGTGATGTAGCAGGCTATCCTAGGTACAGATGGCATCTTGTTTTCGCTGTTTTCTTTGATGATGGCAGCGACCTGTCTGCTGAGATCACCGTAGGCCACAGGCACATAGGTCTGAGTACCATCACCTGCTTGGTATTTGAAACCTATGAATATCCTCATGAACTGAGTCACGTATCTTCTTATCTGGCCATCATAAAAATAGTCCATGTTAATCCGCCTTAGGTTTCAGCGCTTTGCTGATCGCTTGTTTTTCCTGCACCACGCGATTGTCTATGGTTGCGGAGTTAGTGTTATTGATGAAAGAAGATTTCTGCGTGTTTCTTGTATCCTTGCCTGCGAATCTGTCAGTGGTGTCAACATCGCTGGCTCCTAGATTGTTCATAGTCATGCGTTTGACATCCTCTACTTTGACCCATCTTGATCCGTTATATCTAAACAATCTCTTGGGCAGATAATCCGTCCTTAGATGATGCTGGCCTTCTACGGGAGCCACAGGGAATGATATTCCTGCGGTAAATGCCTCGCCGTTGTTGGGTATACCATCTTCTAGGAGATAGCCTTCTAGGCCATTGGTATCTGCTGACACATCTGGATCATATCTCAGAGCGAACAGATTGGTGGTATCGTAGCCGCTCTTGGGGCTGTCAGCATCTGCTTGATCTAGTATCGCCTCCGTGATCTGCATCTCTCGTTCGTAGGTGCTGACGACGTCTCTCAGAGTGTCTGCGACCTTGTAGAAAGTTGTATCAGGAGGAGCTATGCCCGTGACTTCAGCCAACACTTCGTATTTGACACCGTCGTATTCTACGATGTCTCCTGGCGCATAGGTGATCATAGCGCTCCACACACCTAGGTAGGCATCAGTGTCCGCGATCTGATCTAGTATGTCTTTGAACTCTTGGCTGTCTACCAATGGTTTGCATTTGGCACGATACAGGTGCGGATACCAATCTGCGGCAAATCCTTCGGCGGCACGGTTCACATCTTCTACCACGTAGAATCTTTTTAGAGCGAACTTGAGATCGTTTAGAGCATATTCATCTTTGAGATGCGGCAGCTCAATGACATCACCGCTGATAATCTTGCGACCTAGTTTTTCTACGGTATCATTGATATGGAAGCTGATAAAGATCGTGTCGTTCTGAAGAAAAAGTCCAAACTGGCTGAGATTGAAATCTATGTCCTGCACGTTGTATACTCCGCGCAGTATGTAGACATCCGGATCATATTTTCTATCTCTGTTTTCTAGGAACAAAAGATCCTGTATGTTCAAGGGATTCTGTTCAGCGTATTCAGGGATTGAAGGAGATCTGTCTGTCGCAGAAGGAGATCCGGGCCCTATGTATCTGTGTACCAGCACATCAGTGCCCCCAACTTGGAACATTTCCCAGACGGTTTTATCAATGAATTTGTAATCGTTGCCCTTTTCTGGGCGGTAAAGGCTAAGTCGCGGCATAGTACTATATTTACCGCGGCAATAAATAGTAGTATGAGCTCAAATGATCAAGCAAGACAATCGGTCTACGACTACTGCAAAGCCATGCTAGGCGATGGTATGATTGATGTAGAACTAGATCCCATACATTATCAGACCGCTCTAGACCGTGCTCTAGGAGTGTTTCGCCAGCGTTCAGATAATGCCGTAGAAGAAAGTTATGCATTTTTAACTCTAAAAGAGAATCAAAATGACTATATCTTACCCACAGAGATACAGCAGGTAAGGCAGATTTTCCGCCGCAGCGTGGGATCGCGAAGTGGCGGTGGTAGCGGGGGCACGGTGTTCGAGCCATTCAACTTGGCCTACACCAACACATATCTTTTAAGCAGCACCAACATGGGCGGATTAGCTACCTATGAGTTGTTCGCGCAGTATCAAGAGCTGGTAGGCAAGATGTTTGGCAGTTTCATCAATTTCACATGGAATCCACAGAGCCACAGATTGATCATACAGCAGAGACCCAGGGGTGACGAAGAGGTATTACTTTGGTGCTATAACTCAAGGCCCGATTTTAATATCATAGAAGATGTCTATGCGGGGCAATGGATCAAAGACTATACATTGGCCAACTGCAAAATCATCCTAGGACAGGCACGTGAGAAATTCGCCAGCATCGCGGGTCCCCAAGGTGGTACCGCTCTGAACGGTGCTGCTATGAAATCAGAGGGACAGGCTGATCTCGATAGATTGACCACAGAACTAGCCACATTGGTTTCTGGAGGTCAAGGTTATAGCTGGATCATAGGCTGATGCGAGCACAAGAATTCATCTCAGAATCCCACGAAGAGTTTTACACAGAAACCGCTAAAATGGTCTGGGGTGTAGGCAAACACACGGCCCGAGGAGGAAAGCCCAAGTTGAAGTTCCGTTGCACCACAGGACCCAGAGCAGGTCGCCAGGTCAGCCATCCTTCAAAATGCCACCAGCCCATGGACGTGGCACAGGCGCAGAGGATGAAGACCACCCGTGCCCGCACCAAAGTCCAAGCTGCCCGCAGGACCGATAGAACGAAATCTATCAATACTGCCAGCGTACTGGCCAATCGGCTGAACACGGGCAAACCGAAAGTTCCAAAACCCTACTATTGATTTGACATCCTAGCGAAACTATATTATAATTTCTCTAAGAGGAGACAATTATGATCATAGGTATTTGCGGATTTATTGGCAGCGGCAAAGACACGGTCGCTGATTACTTACAAAATTTCCACGAGTTTCGAAGGGAAAGTTTCGCATCTACACTAAAAGACGCAGTATCCTCGGTATTTGGATGGGACCGAACTTTACTAGAAGGCCGTACCAAAGAAGCCCGCGAATGGCGAGAGCAGATAGATGCATGGTGGGCAGAAAGGTTAGACATGCCTACACTTACTCCCCGATGGGTCCTGCAATACTGGGGCACAGAGGTCTGCCGCAAAGGGTTCCATGATGATATCTGGATCGCTTCGTTAGAAAATAAACTGCGTAGTAGCAAAGATTCAGTAGTGATTTCTGACTGCCGTTTTCCTAACGAAATCGCCAGCATACGTAATGCAGGAGGTAAAATCGTCTGGGTCCAGCGTGGAGAATTGCCTGATTGGTACGACACAGCCATCCAAGCTAATCGAGGTCATAACTGGGCCATCCAAGATCTAAAGATACAGAAAATCCATGCTTCGGAAACCGCTTGGGTTGGCACAGAGTTCGACCACGTCATAGACAACAACGGCAGCATAGATCAGCTGTATAGACAGGCAGAGCTGTTAGTTATCGGCGATAAGATCACCTTGCCGCCATGTGTGCCCTTCTTTGGCTAATATCTGCCCACAATTACAACAGATAGTTTTTAGGTTGCTGTGACGGCAGTTGTCGAGATTGCCGTCCACGTGGAACACTCTGAACACTTCTCTGTGCGGTGATCTAAATCCGCACCTTTCGCACTGATTTTTGATCTTATACCCTGATCGCAGCCATCTAGGGACGCCGTGATATAGTCCGTGAGCCATGCAGATTTCGCAGAGGCTACGATAAAAGGTCTTATTACCTTTCTTGTAATTCACAGCGCGGGGTCTCTGGCCACACCTGCACAATGGTCTCATAGGAATATTTACACCTTTTTGATACCTTTTCGAGGCAGTGTAACCGCTCAAAATCTTCCAATGCCGCTAAATAATATACAACACTATTACCAGGAGAACAGGGAATGGCACTACAATCACCCGGCGTAGAAGTAACGGTAATCGACGAGAGTTTTTATACACCAGCTGAACCTGGTACGACTCCTCTTATCGTGGTAGCTACCGCAGAAAACAAAACTAATGCAGCTGGCACTGGAACCGCTGCAGCCACTACACAGGCCGATGCCGGTGTGGCCTACAGATTAACTAGCCAGAAAGATCTAGTAGATCTATTTGGTGTTCCTTTCTTTGAACAGACTGCCAGCGGATCACCTGTTCACGGCGGAGAACGCAACGAATATGGACTTTTAGCAGCCTATAGTTTCTTAGGTGTCAGTAACAGTGCATTTGTTGTCAGGGCCAATGTAGACCTCAGCGAACTAGAAGGCGATGCCAACGAACCCGCAGGCCGCCCAGATGACGGCCAATGGTGGGTCAATACCGGAGCTACTGCCTATGGTATCCAAGAATGGAACGGTGCTGCTGCTACGGTCGCAGGCGGGCAAAAATTCTCCGCTAAGACTCCGCTGGTATTGACTGACGACGATTCTGCTAGAGTAACAGGAACAGCACCAAACGCTTCTGTAGGCAGCATCGGAGATTATGCCGTGGTGTTTCTAACAGGTACTGCTGCCAACGAAACCGCAAAAATATATTACAAATCATCAGGCGGCACTATCGCAAATAACGCAGGGGTTACGGCTGGCCAGTGGGTGCTGGTAGGAAGTCCCGAATGGTGCGCCAGCCATCCTACAGTGAGCGGATCAGTTGCTATTTCTTCCTTGACCGCTGGACATAGTTTTTCGATCAACGGAAATACTATCACCGTTTCCGGAGCCACAGTAGCTGCTAGAATCACTAATCTAGTTTCCGACTTAAACAACCTGTCTACACAAGGTATCAGTGCTAAAACCGTCAACGACAGACTTAACATCTATTCCGATGGTAGCACATCAGATAACAGCGATTCTACATTAAGTGGAGCGATAGTGATTGCTGCAGGAACTGGCACGGTGCTAGCAGACATCGGAGTATCCGCAGGAACTTATCTACAACCTAAACTAACACAGGCTCCTCACACGCAGGTACCTACGTATAAGAGAACAGATAACAGCTACACGGTGCAAGGTTATCCTACAGGTTCAGTGTGGATCAAGACCACACAACCTAACAGCGGTTCTGATTGGATCATCAGCAAATACAATTCATCTACTCAAGTATGGACTGCCTACAGTTCCCCTCTTTTTTCTTCAACTCATGCCGCGCTCTATTATCTAGATAGATCGGGACTAGGCAGCAATATCGCAGTAGATTCATTGTTCGTTCAGTATAACGCCACAGAAAATTTTAGTTATGCAGCGCCCGACGATGACACTAATCAACGAGATCAAGAATTAGGCGATGCTCAGTTCAGGATTTGGCGCAGAACTACTACAGGAAATACAGTAATTGTATCTGAAGAAATCACGACGTCGAACATTGTTAATTCTACTAACTATTCTTTCACTATCAAAGAATCAACAGGTGCGCTGTCTTTAAGCACAGCAACCACAATTTCATTTACGGGCCAAGCAACTGCCGCGGCCAGCGGTAATGCTATTGCTGCCGCTATCAATGCTGCTGGATTACTCTATGTAGAAGCTGCCTACGATGCAGATGAATCGAAAGTCAGCATCTATCATAAGAGCAGCGGAGATTTTCGTCTGACAGACGTAACCAATGCACCTATCGCCACATTGTTTGGTACGGGTTTCAACGTTGTCACTAACACCGGAACTGCAAACTTTTATGCACTTACCGGGGGAATCGTTTCCGGCGCCGCAGAAGATTTCTTAGCTACAAATTGGAAACCATTAATCACTGAAGATTTCCAAGCCTCGTCATCCGCTCCGGATTCTAGAGCCCAGGACGATCAACTTTGGTACAATCCTGCGTTCGGTGAAGTAGATATCATGGTGCATAACGGAAACACCTGGGTAGGCTACAGAACCGCAACCAGCCCATTCTTCGCTGCTGCATCCGTCGACAAGACCGATCCACTGGGCCCGATTGTCGCGGCCAGCGAGCCAACGACACAGAGCGATGGCTCAGCATTGAAAAATGGTGACTTATGGATCAGCACCGCAGATCTAGAAAATTTTCCGACCATTTACAAATATGACGGACTGAATCTCGAATGGGTATTAGTAGATAAAACTGACCAGACCACAGAAGAAGGTGTGTTGTTCGCAGATGCACGTTATAGAGACGAGAGTGCGAATCCTTCAACCCCGGACGGCACGGGATCACCAGACACCATTTCATCATTGCTAGACAGCAACTTCCTAGATTTCGATGCACCAGATCCAGATCTATATCCTAGGGGTATGCTACTTTGGAATCTAAGACGCAGTGGTGGCAACGTCAAGCGTTATCAAAGAAACTACGTTACCACTACAGATAGAAACACAAGATATGATCCAGTTAACAGCCTTCCAGCAGTAGGAGGTCCCGTAGTAAATGGTCAGTTTATGACCAATTATGCTGTTGATCGTTGGACCACAGCTTCAGCAAACAACGAAGATGGGTCCGGAAGTTTTGGTCGCAAAGCACAGCGCAAAGTTGTCGTATCGGCTATGAAATCAGTTATCGATACCAGCTCTCAAATCCGTGATGAGGAGCGCAGAAATTTCAACATTATCGCTGCTCCAGGATATCCAGAATGCTTGAGCAACTTGATCAACTTGAATATCGATCGTGGACTAACAGCATTCGTCATAGGAGACACTCCGTTGCGCCTAGCATCGGATGCTACTACACTGGTCAACTGGGGAACGAATGCGAGATTAGTCACCGACAACGGTGACGACGGCATAGTCAGCTTTGACGAGTTCTGCGCGGTTTATTATCCAAATGGATTTACCACGGACCTAAGTGGCAGCAATGCTGTGGTGCCAGCTAGCCATATGATGCTGAGAACGATCGCTCTCAGCGACAGCGTCAGTTACCCTTGGTTCGCTCCGGC
>Ga0169931_10013939_pt1 | contig 10924 bp, 12 predicted proteins | sample Kivu_15m_20L_FD_129675 | JGI IMG/M metagenome (GOLD analysis project Ga0169931, IMG submission 129675) | Freshwater microbial communities from Lake Kivu, Western Province, Rwanda to study Microbial Dark Matter (Phase II) - Kivu_15m_20L... | ecosystem: Environmental > Aquatic > Freshwater > Lake... | reverse complement strand
ATCGCGAGCTCTCCCCATTCCCGAGATTCATCAGACAATCTAAACTTGGAAACTGGTATTTTTGTAGCGGAAGGAAGAGTGGAAGTGGGAAAATCCACTCCGGAAACCCTATCCGCCAAAAACCAGACCCAAAAAGTCAAAAAACGAGAATTTCTTGGTTCGACAGATGAAGTCGTCGCTGTCTCGGCTGGAGAACAAGTCGTACTCAAGGGACAGGCGCTTCAAAAGGGAATTCTCGAGGATTACGCAAAGGAAAAAATGAAAATTTTTAAAGAATTCCAAGATTTCAAAGAAGAGAATTATTTGTTGTATAAAGAACAATTCCTCCGAAATTTAGAAAATATCGAGAGAATGAGAAAAAGATGAAAATTGGAATATGCCTTTTTATTCTTACTTCTTTGAGCTTGGTGGCTAGAGATACCTCTTTGTATCGAGTTGCCTTCCTTGCGGGCAATCCAACTTCCAAGTCCCTGGAGTTTCGAGAACAAATCAAATCCCAACTCCTTCATGAAAAAAAAGTTTTGGATAGCTTCACTACAGAATTGGTTCCCAATCCCAGTTTGAAGTTCAAAGAGAACGGAGAGCTAACCTCTGCGAGTCTCTCTTGGTTGTACAATCTCATTGGTGTAGATAAAGTTCTCTTGACTACCTTCTCGGGATCCTACTACCAAATCCATTGGATAGATGCCAAAACAGGTAAAGTGGAATACCGCAATGAACTCCCGGAAGCACTACTGAAGACTCTTGTTTTTGATTTTAACAAATCTTTGGATAAGGAAAACATTTATTTGGCTTTGCGATCGGAAATTCCCAAAAACTCACAAGATTTGGAATTCGAAATCCTCTCGAAGCAACCTGGACAAAGTGTACCTATCAAAATCTCCTCTAATCAAGGAGGCTATGTCTATTTAGCCATTTTTGAGGAAAGTACAGGTGAGACCGTAATTTTAGTTCCTAAAGAAGGCAAGGCACCGAAAGTATTAAAATCTGGGGAAAACTTCTTGATGGAAGATACCCCCCTCGTATGGGGCCAAGCAACAAGACCTCCTAAGATGCGCTTGTTTGCAAGCCGAGAGCCTCTCAAAGGATTTCAATTTCGAGATGAAGCTAAGCGGAATTATGGTCGCATGGTTTTCCCAGGAGCCGCCTCTGCGAAAAGTTCGAATTACAGCAACCTATTTGATTTAGATTTCTTTGCCGTTCGGGAATTGGAAATGCAAGGCTGGGATATGGTGGAAAACGAATCACTTCCAGTAGAAGGGGTTCGATAGGATCTTGGCATTGGCGGTATGGATTTCCACCCTGATATAGGTGTCAGAGCTATCCACCTCGTAGCTACCAGACTTGGTATAGGCAATCTCTTTTTTAACTTTTCCCGCATCGCCAATCCAGCGAATCACTAAGGGAGTTTCGTCCATCTCCACCAAAATTTTGTTCCCGGAAAGACTCAATCTGGGGACCGATGGATCTTCCACATCTGAAAAGTTTTTTTTGATACAAAGATAATTCCCCTCTCGAATGGATTTCTCTTGGTTTTTAGAATCCGGACTTTCGCTAAAAAAGACAATGTACCTTTTGAATGTCTCCCTTCCTTTTCGGTTGCGAACTAAGAACAAATGTTGTATGAAATTCTTAAATGTACTCTGATCAAATTCCCGAATGTACTTTTCTCCAAAGTAATGTAAGTCATCGCCTGACATACATTTGATTGCCTTTCCAGAACTTAATATTTTATCCAATAGAAATACATTGTCGCCATAAGGGCTAAACACCTCAACTGCATCTATCGATTCCAATTGCAATATACTTTCTTTAGAAATAGCTTTGTAGAGGCTAGGATGATTGATAGATACGAAAGCACCTTTTTGTTTTGCTTTCAAAAAAACATATTCCCAGTTTTCGGGGAAAGAATAAAGGGGAAATAGATCAAGGAATATCTCATTGGAAAAAAGTATTTGAGCATGCCTTTTTTTAATGTTATTCCCCCATTCATAGGCAACGATAGAAGGGACATCCGTAGGCCTTGTAATCATTCCGTAATCAGAAAAATTGATAGAGATGTAACCTTCCTTCTTATATAGTCTAACTATGTCCGAGACGCTATGCCTTTCTGGAGTGAACCAGACCGAATCGGAGTGCAGGTGGAAAGCAGACTTAAAGCCTTCGCCCCCAGATTGGTAGGGGTTATGAATTTGATTACCCGAGAATGGTTCCTTTTTTGTTCTCAAGGGTGATTGGAGGGAAAGTACAAGAATTCCCTGGACCACAAAAAGGAAGGAAAGAATTCCCGTGAGTAAAAGTATTCTTTTGGCAATGCGCTTCATCTCTTTGGACCCAAAAGATCGTTTCCATGATATTCCTCCTGGGCTAGTGCTAAAGCTATTTTGGGATTCAATCTTTACATTTGCGTTTTTTGTAAGTTACTATTGTTTCTTACAATAGGATTCGGTCCATTCCAGTTAAAGTGATATCGCAAACCTCAGGGAACCACCTTTTCCGATTTTTTGCAACGAATCGGTAGAGAAAATCTCGGAGAAAGGCAGGAAAAAATCGAAAGTGAGCGCAGTAACTCCATGGAAAATCCAGGTAAGCACAAGCCCTGAGAACCGCATCGGAAAGGTCGAAAATCTTACCCCTTTCCCAAAAAAGGACAGAATCGGGAGACAATAAACCAAGCTTCTTCGCCAATTCGGAAGATAGACTCGCGAAATATAGGTCGCACTTAGAATTGTGCCTCGCCAAAAATTGCACAGCTCGAGAGCAAAGGAGGCATTCCGAGTCAAAAAAAACAATGCATTCTTTATCGTATTCCATAGGAAAGGCTTATGTTCCCATCCATTGTAGCTGAAGATTTGGAAAAAACAGCAAAAGATTTGGAGTTCTTCCTAGAATCTTGTCCGGGGAAGGTGCGAGAACTTACCAAGATTTCTAGACCCACCTTCTCTAATTTTTGCAAACCCTACCAAGAAATCCATACGGAACTATCCAAGAAAGCCATGGAGCTTACTCATTTGGATTCAGTTTGCAACTCCGAAAGAAGTTCTAGTTTAACAAAACAACTTCTTCCCAAACTCTCCGAGTATTACACAGAACTAGGTCAGAACGAAGATGTGTATCGAATCTATGTTCAGATCCAAAAAGAAAGTCTCACTGACATAGAACGAAGAGTAATTGAAAAAGAAATTTTGGATTTTCATTTAACAGGGATATCGTTACCTAAAGAAAAACAATTCGAACTGAAAGAAATTCGTAAGGAGCTTTCTCTTATAACACACGAGTTTTCTCAAAATGTTTTGAATGCTACCAATAGTTTTGAGATGATTTTGGATGAGGATGGAGTGAAAGGCCTACCTCCTTCTATGAAAGACCAAGCAAGAGAAAAAGATGGTAGCTATAAGATTACATTGCAAGGACCAAGTTACACTGGGTTTTTGAATTATGCTGCGGACAGATCAAAGAGAGAAGAACTCTTCCATGCTTATGCGACCAGAGCACCAGAGAACGGGGAAATCATGGTTAAGATTTTGGATCTTAGATTCAGAGAAGCAAAGCTCTTGGGCTATGAGAAATACACTGAACTTTCTCTAGCCACAAAAATGGCTAAAACTCCCAGCCAAGTTCTAGATTTTCTCCGAGAATTGGCAAAAAAATCTCGTTCTTTTGCACAAAAAGAGAAAAGCGAGCTCACCACCTTTGCCGCAACCTTAGGAATAGAAGATCCAAAAGCATGGGATATCCCCTTTCTTTCGGAACGCCTTAAAGAAAGACACTACGCTTATAATGAGGAAATGTATCGGCCTTATTTTGAAAAGAATGCCATTGTGAAAGGAACCTTGGATTTTTTGACCAAGCTATTGAAAATTGAATTCAAAAAAGTCACTCATCCAACTTGGCATCCTACTGTAGATTGTTATGAGGTGATTGGTTCCACAAGGTCCCTTCTGTATCTGGATCTTGAAGCTAGAAAAGAAAAGAAAGGCGGAGCCTGGATGAATTCTTGGGTTCCCTACTACATTGACCCGTCTGGCAAATCAAAGGAAAGTACTGCCGTAGTAGTTGCCAATTTTCCTTCTTCTGAGAAAACACCAAGCCTTCTCAAACCAAGTGATCTAGTTACTTTTTTTCATGAGATGGGGCACGCCTTGCATCATTTGCTTTCTAAGGTCCCAGAACCATTTGTGAGTGGAGTAAACGGTGTCGAATGGGATGCAGTAGAATTTCCCTCTCAATTTTTAGAATCGTTTGCATTAGAACCAAAAGTACTAAGGATACTTGCTTCTCACCATATAACAAAAGAACCAATACCAGAAGACTGGATAAAAACACTGCAAGATGCCAAACACTTCCAAGCTGGAATGATGATGGTAAGACAATTGGAATTTGCTCTATTCGACTTTTTAATTCATGATGGTCCTCCGCCTAAAAGTGAAGCGGAAGTCCAGAAAGTGATGGATGATGTTAGAAGTCAAGTTGCTGTTTGGATTCCTCCATCTTACCAGAAGATGCAAAATAGCTTTACTCATATATTTAGCGGTGGTTATGCCGCAGGATATTATTCGTACAAGTGGGCAGAACTTTTGAGTGCCAATGCCTTCTTTTTATTCCATGACCATGGAATCTTCTCTGATGACTTAGCTACTAGGTTTCGGTCTCAAGTTTTGGAAATGGGAGCTTCCAAAGAAGCCATGGAAATCTTTAAGAGCTTTTATGGAAAAGAGCCAGAACCAGAACCTTTACTTCGTTGGAACGGAATCCTTAACTAATGCATCAATTCCTTTTTGGATGTCTTCGACACTGTCCGTAGATTTGAAAAGGATGCGTGTTTTGCGCTGAGAGTCCAATCCATAAGTATAGGTAGAATGATCGATTCCAATCCCATCCTTAGAATACTCTGCAAAGGCTCCATACTGTCTAAGAACTTGTTCCGTCTTTTTTTTTGAAAAGCTGAGGCCACTGGCATTTGGGGAATAGAAACTCACGTATTTTTGGACTACTTCAGGAGAGTCTCTTTCTGGATCTAGACTAATAAATATTATTCGGATATACTTCGGATTCAGGCTTACCTTTTGAAGCTTCATAAGTGTGTTGGGACAAAAGTCTGGGCATTGAGTATAACCAAAAAAAACGAGTAAAATTGGTTCTTGAAACTTATGGAAATCTATTTCTTTTCCATCTTTGTCCTTACCAACTACATTTCCACCAATTGGAAGATCGCTTAAAATCAAACGCTCTGAATCGCAATGGAGTGAAAGAAATAAATAGAAACAAATTATTAGCTTTTTCAATTTTTCATCACCGGAATTCGTTCCCTATGAATTCCATCAATTCCCAAATCCCAAAAAAGATCTATCTTTTCAGGTAGTGGCCCTTTTTTGTTTAAAAGCATCAAATGATCTTTCCCTGGTTGAAGCACCCAAAAACCGTCTTTTTCCATTCTTAAGGGCCAAGGTTTGTGGATCATTCTTTCCACCTGCTTTGCATTTTGGATGCTATGGAATTGTACTTCCTGAAATTCCGTAGAGGTCACGGAAAAAATCATTATTTTTCGAGGTAAAGGATTCCGCCAAGTCCCATAAACAACTGTGTGGGGAGAAATATCAGGTATAGAGCGAACCCAAAGTCCTTCAGCATTGCAGAAGAAAAACGATTGAAAAGAAATCAGAAAAAACCAAAATCGATGTATGCGTCTCTTCTTCAAATGGCTCATGGCTGTGGCTTTTTTACTCTCCAGCTTCTTAACTTCTACTTATTATTTGGGCATCCCCTCTTATGAAAGCCCAAAAACCTTTCAAATCCCAAGTGACTTTGCCAAATTTGCGGATGAGAAGATCTCCCTTTCCCTAAGTAAGGGAGCTCGAAAAGGAAACGAGGAAAAGTATGTCCCACAAAAGAACTCTCCTTTTGCTATCCTTTACATCCATGGTTTTGGGGCTAGTCGTGCAGAAGGCGAGTATGTAGTCGATGAACTTGCCCAACGGTTTGGAGCTTCTGTTTATTATGTGCGACTACCTGGGCATGGGACCAATGTGGAAGATCACTTGGTTACTCCCTACACAGAGTATCTGAAGGCCGCAGAAGAAGCCCTATTTGCTATCCAAGCAACTCACGAAAGAGTCGTAGTTGTAGGTACTTCGATGGGCGGAATGCTCTCCACATACCTTGCTTCAAAATATCCGGAAAAAGTTACTGGCTTAGTACTTGCATCACCTTTTTATGGTTTTTCGGACCCTTCCTCTTTCCTTTACAATTTTACTTGGGGGGATACCTTCGTCGATATCGTAATGGGCAAGATAAGAAAGTCCAAGGAATTGGATCCAGAGGATGATTCCTATTCCTTCTGGTACAGAGACCAATATTACGCTGCGCTTCGAAATTTAATGCAATTGAAAAGGTTTTTTTTCAGTGAAGAAAGATTTTCAAAAGTAAAGGCTCCCGTACTGATGCTGGTATACTACAAATCAGAAACAGAACAGGATTTTTCAGCATCTGTTCCTGAGATGATTCATGCTTTTGAAGCAATGATTTCCAAGTCTTCCAATTCAAAACTCGTCAAAATTTCGGACGGAGCTCATGTTTTATTTTCTAAGTATATCAAAACAGACAAGGAACTGATTTCGAAAGAAATGACTCAATTTTTGGAAGAAGTTACAGGAGTCAAAGCGAAAGCATCACAGAAATCCAAAAGCCAATAGAATAGCTTCTTCTAGCTCTTCCACTGCTATTGGTTTTGTGCGAGCTAAAATATTTTGAGATTCTAACTCTTCTGTGTATGTATCGCAGAGGGATCTTCCTGATAGTAAAATCGATGCTATCTCTGGCTTTAATGCCCTTATTTTTTGGATGATTTGGATACCGTCCCAGGAACCCAAGTTGTAGTCACAAATAATACAATCTGGCAAGGGGCGGAGTTCCAATGCCCGAACGGGATCTGCCAATAATAAAGGTGTTAGTCCTCTCTGGAATAGGATTTCACCGATAGATTCTAGAGTAAGCAAATCATCATCAATTATCCATATGACCTTAGTCTTGATAGTTTCCCAGGGTGATAATCCGATTTCTTGATTTTTTGTTGTCCTTCCTCTTCCCTCTCGACTTTCTTTCGGTACAAAAATTGCATTCAAACGATGTAGATGAGAACGGACTATTTCCGCCGATTCCTTTATTTTATCCAAGAACTCCTTTAACTTTTGTTCCTGGGGAGAATTCCCTGAAATTTCTTTTCCTAAATGGGAAAAAATTAAAATAGCTTGGAGGGAATTGTTCATTTCATGCGTTAAGTTCACAACCAATGGGTTTGATGTCACTCCAAGACTCTTTCCCACAGGAGACGTCCAATATTGAAATAGAAAAGATTCCATCTCAGGGCTCTGGATCTCTTTTGATACTTCGAAGAGACCATTTTGGGGAGGAAAGCCAGCTTCTCTCCAATTTCGGTAGATTTGGTTGGACGCGATCACGAGATTCGTGCCCAGTTGCGTGAGGCAGGCGGGACCAGGCAAAGCTTCAAGCAAAGCAGAGAAGAATTCTATCATTTATCTTGCTTCCCCATTCCCATTCTGGCAAACTGGGAATCTGAGGAAAACATGTTTTATTGGAACGCTCCACCACCCCTTGCTTTTTTCAACCTAGGTCCTTGGGAAATTGCCTTAATTGTATTTTTGGCACTCTTGTTTTTCGGAGGCAAAAGACTTCCTAGCCTTGCTAAGGATTTGGGAACAGGAATCAAAGAATTTCGAAAATCCTTAACAGCTGGGACAGAGGAAGAGGAAGAACCGCCGCGAGAGGTCCCTAAGAAAAAAAAGAACCAGTCTTAATTTGGCTAAGCAGTTCAAAGATTTACCAGCCCTTCCCCCTCCAGAATCGTCTGTTTCCCGAGACAAGTCCATGAGTTTGGGGGAACACCTAGAGGAACTCAGAACCAAACTCATCCAGGGTTTGTTATTGGTAGGTGCTCTGACCCTGGTTTTTCTTTCCTTTGGGAAAGAAGTTCATTCTTTTTTGATTTCTCCCTACCGCCACGTTCTCGGGCCTGATGCCAAATTCATACAGATCCAGCTCATGGCTCCTTTTGTGATCTACCTTAAGTCTTCTTTTTTGATTTCCGTCCTTTTCGCTTTGCCGATCCTCCTCTACTTGCTCTGGACCTTTGTAGCACCTGCGGTTTCCTCCAAAACAGAGCTTTGGGGGAAGGCAGTGATTCTCTTCTCTACCCTACTTTTTTGGTCTGGCTTGGCGATCTGTTGGTTTCTCGTATTTGAAGATTTCTTGAGAATTTTTTTGGTTGTGCTCCAGCCAGAAGGAGTCAATCCTCAGTTGCCGATCGAAGAATACTACGATATATTCTTTAACTTACACTTGGTGTTTGGCTCCGCATTCCAATTGCCAATCGTAATGATCTTGTTGGGAAGGCTTGGGATCATCAGCTCAGATATGTTGTTCAACAGGTGGAGAGAAAGTGTTTTGATTATTGCTTTGGCTAGTGCTATTCTCTCACCAGGACCAGATGTATTTTCTATGTGCATGCTTTTGGTTCCCCTTGTATTTTTATTCTTGCTTTCAGCTTTTTTTATGAAGTTTATGGAGTTAGGTGAAAGAGATGAACAATCTTTCTGATCAATTCAAAAAATCTATCGCAATTGGTCTCTTCAGTTTTTTATTATTTTTGGTTTTACTGTTTTTTCATAACTATGTTTCTATAGTACCTATTGCAAAAGGCTATAAAATCCTAGGACTTTGGCTTGGACTTCTAGCAAGCGTCGGTATCACGCTTTTTTCGAAATATCTCTCAACTGAAAATTTGAGAAGCTGGAAAAATTATGAAATAAAACAAGTCTTAGTTCCAGAAGAAAAAGACCCTGATATTGCAGAACGTGAATCACAGTTTGTGACTGGATTGATTCCAGATGTTAGTTTTGGAAAAATTTCTGGTTGGGATGTATCTTGTTACCCTTCTAGTTTAAAGAATCCAAAGTCTGACTACATTAGAATCCTTCCAACCTTAGATGGATTTGTTGGGGTTCTTGCTGGTTTCCCTGAAATTGATAATATCAGTACTGCCCAAAGACTTTTTTTTCACGGAGTCGTATCAGCTACCAACCGAATGCCTATGAAAACTGAGGAATTGCAGGAACACATTCTTACTTCTCTACAGGACTTAACCTTAAAAGGAGCTAAACTTTCCCTCATCGGATTTGGAAAAAATAGAGACGAACTCCTTTTTCATCATTTTATGGAGATTCCCATCTTTCGTTTTTCTGCTGAAGGTTTCACATCGATTGAAAGCCACAATAGTTACGAATGGGAGGGAAGCCCAGATCCCTCAACCTACAAAGGAATCGAATTAGGTGATTATGTGGTATTGCCCAATGACCGACTTCTGTTAGAACTGGAATTGTCTTTGATGGAAATCCAAAAAATACTTCATAGCGCAGTTATGAAATCTAGACCCAAAAACTCCAAAGAGATGCTGATTTCTATTCTATCCGAAATAAAATCTATTGTGAACTCTCAGGTTCCCAAAAAGCCATTGGAACAATTCAGCATAATTGTCATCAGGAGAAAACGCTAAGCGATCTTTCCGATATCTGATTTTAGGAGTGTGATTGGAGTTTCTTTGCGTTCTACAGTCTCTCTGGTTATCACAACTTCCATGACATCTTTGCGTGATGGAACGTGAAACATCAAATCCATCATTATATCTTCTACAATCGCTCGAAGACCTCTTGCACCACTTTCCCTCTTGATGGCAGTCTCTGCTATGGCTTCTATGGCTTCTTCAGTAAACTTCAGTTTTACGTTTTCCAGATCAAACATTTTCTGGTATTGTTTCATCAATGAATTTCTAGGCTCTGTAAAAATCGATTTGAGAGATTCCACTGTTAGTTCGTCCAAAGTTGCTACTATAGGCAACCTGCCAATGAACTCGGGTATCAATCCGTATTTCATTAAATCGTCAGGAATCACATTGTGAACAATATTTTCATCAGTATTTATAGCAAGGTCATTCAGATTCTCCATGCTATGAAAACCAATGGATTTGACACCAGCTCTCTGTTTGATGATTTGGTCCAGACCCACAAAAGCTCCACCGCAAATGAAAAGAATATTTTTTGTGTTCACAGTGATGTATTCTTGGTGAGGGTGCTTTCTACCACCTTGTGGCGGGACATTTGCCACAGTTCCTTCAATGATTTTTAGGAGTGCTTGTTGCACTCCTTCTCCTGAGACATCTCTTGTAATAGATGCTGAATCTGATTTGCGGGAGATTTTATCGATTTCATCAATGTAAATGATTCCCACTTCTGCCTTTTTGATATCGTTGTCAGCATTTTGGATGAGTTTGAGGATGATGTTCTCCACATCTTCTCCAACATATCCAGCTTCTGTTAGGGCAGTCGCATCCACAATTGCAAAGGGAACTTTGAGAATACGGGCTAAAGTTTGAGCCAAAAGAGTTTTGCCTGAACCCGTTGGTCCTATCAACATTATGTTTGACTTTTCTAATTCAACTTCACCTGTTTTGCGATCATTGTGAAAGATTCTTTTGTAGTGATTGTAAACCGCTACGCTGAGAGCTTTTTTGGCTACCTCTTGTCCAATAACATACTGGTCCAATATCTTCTTGATTTCCATAGGCTTTGGAACTTCACCTACTGTGGTGGTGTTTTCTTCGCCAACTGGCTCTTCTGCTATGATTTCATTGCAAAGTGAGATGCACTCGTCACAAATATACACACCTGGTCCCGCGACAAGTCTACGGACTTCATCCTGACCTTTACCACAAAAAGAACAATGAAGTTTTTCTCTGGAACCCGTTGTCCCTACTCGCTTGCTCATAAAATCCCCTTAAACAGGCATTTGCTTACGTTCTTGAATTACATTGTCGATGAGACCATAATCTTTGGCCTCTAGTGCGCTCATATAT
>Ga0169931_10013937_pt1 | contig 10924 bp, 8 predicted proteins | sample Kivu_15m_20L_FD_129675 | JGI IMG/M metagenome (GOLD analysis project Ga0169931, IMG submission 129675) | Freshwater microbial communities from Lake Kivu, Western Province, Rwanda to study Microbial Dark Matter (Phase II) - Kivu_15m_20L... | ecosystem: Environmental > Aquatic > Freshwater > Lake ... | reverse complement strand
TTGTAAAAGACCAATTGTGACTTACCTGTGGTCGATTTATAGATATTGGATAAATGGTTGTCGAGAAATGGGCCTCCAAGGTAAGCCCCCTTTTTCGATTGTGCTGCGTTATCCTACCGTATATACAGTATGACCCTCTCACTCTTTGCAGCAAAAAAACTTGTATCTCAGCTACGGATTTTAACCGTAATCAGCTACGCGTGCGTCGTATGTGGTCCTACCTGACTACGTATGTGCTAAAAACGACCACTTTACCGCAGCCTCCAGTACCAGATACAGTATGGATGTATGGATAAACTTGAAAGAGGCATTCACGTACTGTCTTGGGCTAATTATTGACACTGTCAATAACAACACAAATGCTATCTTCAAAACTATGCTGTAAAAACTCAGCATACCAAACATGATAACGATAATGACTTCATTATGATCCTTTTCAGATTTAAAAAAGTAACTTTAAAAATTCCCATATATTTCTAGTCTTTACTACATATTAGGTAGAAATGTCTCCTCACATTGATGGGGTTTATCTCGAAAACAAGTTTCCCTTTCAGCATTTATAATCTTGAAATGTGAAAAATGAAGTTTTATCTTAGTATCTTCATAATCCTTAATGAATATATAGGATCGGTTCCCCCCTACATGAGTCATTAAATGCTGTTTCAACATAGCACCTGCTTCCTTACTACATCTTGCCTCTCCAACGATTCGATCTCTCTTTGTAATTTGAACCCATCCGAAGCAAAAGAGATCATCAGCTTTCCCTGCAAATTTTTAAAACATGCCAGGAGAAAACCATATAATTAAAATTTTCAATTGATAAGAGCTACACGCAGTTTCCAAGTTGATTTTGAAAAGTACCTTGAATGGCTTTCTGAATGTCGAGCCTTTTCGATGTATGTAAATCTTGCAATTCGTAACGAAATCCTGAAAAACGATCCGTCATTTTCCATCCATCCGGTTGTGCGAAGCAGGTGAGGAGATATATCTCGAGATACAACAGTCGAATAGTCAAAGATCCAATTATGAAACGAATAAACCACATGGTGCTATTGAGAGGGATTCGATACTTCCAACTGTACTTGATGCACACTGATAGAGAAAGTACGTAGTTCTCTCTTTCTTCAGAGTAAAAATGGTTTGAGACTAAAAGCTTAGCTAACTCTTTTGGTATAGCATATTAGTAGGTATTTTCAAAAATTGAGAAACATTATACATACATATTACTTTACTGTGCACATTTTAAATTTGGGAGCTAGGCTTATCCGACAAAGGAAATGCCAGTATATCTCCATTTCTAAGCTTTTGGGTGAGATTCAGTTGATCTATTCTCCGGAAAGAAAATCTACCATCGCACTCTCGGAGAGCGTCAATTATACAAGATCCGGCTGGAAGGGCTAGAATCCTGCCTTGACCATTTTCACTCGTTGGAGAAGACATAAAAACAAAAACTTGTTCCCTAGAAAGATCTGATTGTTCAGCGACGAATGATTTCAAGTAGGGTGTAAGGGGCTCCTCTCGAGCATGTACAGATGTTGAGCTCAAGTTCGTCAATGAAGGTGTCCATCGACGCGCTAGGGAAACCTGCGCTTGTTGCCAATGCCACTCCTGAACGGAACGAAGATATGAGGCAGACGAGTGATCTAGTTTGAATGTACTTTGCTTTTTGGTTGGGCGAGTATTCTTCATTCTACATTGCTCCTCGTAGTCCCAATGACTTGCAAGACCGAATTCAGCAACCTGATGCATTTTCCCACTTCTTATCTGAATTTCAAATGGCCATTCAAACCCAGAGGATTCGGTGCGAGCGGTATAATGCAGGCTTTGATAACCATTAGGCTTCGGTTGCGCAATGTAGTCTTTGTATCTCCCATCCCTTAGGGGTTTAAAGGCTTCGCTGCAAAGTTTCTGCACATAGTAACAAAGCGCTCGTTCTCGGGCGTCAGTCACTTCATCGGCCTCGTCTACATGGCTTTTCTTTCCGTCAATCACCACTCTCATCGCGATCGCATCTGGTATATCGGTAATCCGTTGGACATTTTTTCTCAGCATCTTTTTCCATAAAGAAAAAGGTTCTTTCACACGAGCGGTGACTTTCACAGACTGAGCATATGTCGATAAAGATGGATCCTTGTGCAATATTTCTGTCAAATCATCCGTTACTCTTCGCATTATTTTCTTCATCTCATCCCCAGCAACAAGAGAGTGTAGCTTTCCTTCACTTTGAGATATTATACCATGCCAACGAGGAACCCTGACTTGCACTTGAACTTGAGCGAGACTAGAGACCGAAGCATATTGACGGCGATAAAGTATTCGAAAAGCCAGCCCTTCAAGTTCATTTTTCACTCGATGCATTCCTAGTCTAGATGCCAAGGGAGCAAAAACGTGCAAAGCTTCACGTGCAATATGTATTTCATCTGAACTGAACGTATCCGTTTCATCTCTTTCATTTCGTGCCTCTTGCATACCTCTCAATCGATAAAGACACGCAGCCAATCGAATTGCGAGGGCCCTCCAGTCCTTCGTTTCGCTCAGCAGCAAACTTCGCATGTTCAACAAGTCGGTTTGACTCATACGCGGCAAAGTTTTAGAGGATGGTTGCTTCTTAACGACGGCTAGAGTAATTAATTCGATTCTTTTCAAACTTGCAGCATTTCTGACCACGGCTCTTATGCTAGGATCAAACTTATCAACCTCCGCAAGGTCGGATGTATAATAATTATCCCAGAAGGAGATCAATGATGCAGAATCGTTCTCAACGCTATCCTCTCTTCCTGAAACACCAACACAAAAATGAAAAGCTGCAGCTACCAAAGTCGTCACACCCACCTCCATATTTTCTGTGAGGATACGACAGAAGTCGGCGGAACCGGCAAGTTTTCGTAAATCTCCTTTGGAAGCTATACGGATAGCATCCTCGACAGCATCAACTTCATTTTGCGAGAGATTTGAACGTAACATAATACGCTTGAGTGATTCAAGTTTTCTCTCTGCAGAAGTTCCTTGTTCTTTACGAAGCCAAAGCGGTAAGCGACTGAACGAAGATACCTCCCGTGGCGTTGCAACGATATTCATCGAGGACAAGTCCGATTTCAACGGTATGTCAATGGAGAGTCCATTATTATCATCATATTCCCGAAAATAAAGCATGGTGTTATCAGTTATAGCTGGCGTAGCAATGTCTCGGACGGTCGTGGTGACGAATGCTGTCGTTGCTCGAGTTAACAATGTTAGACATATGAAAGTCCCCATCGACAGAATCGTTCGCGAACCTTGAGAATGTGGTAGCTCGGAGAATGCGGAAGAGGCAGCAGGTCGTCGCTTACGGTTGAGACTCATCTTGTTTGTCTATTCTATATAATCGTAATATGCATTTGAGGCAAAGTTATAGTCGGAATGTTTCCAAGGAACATTGGAGAAATCTGATGCTGATCCTACTCATACAGGAATTTTAGGAACAATCAAGAGCGCCTCCTGCGAATTCGGGACAAATATGAATGTTCTAGAAAAATGAGTTCTTATACATCTTCTGTACGTATCCTACGATGCATAGTAAAAGGGTGAACAAATTTGTACACTGTTCGCCTGTTCGCCTGTTCCCCGTTCCCCTGCGCAGTACTGTACAGTACGAACGTACTGTAAAGCCTTTTTCTTATAATAGTGATTACGTCAGCTGCGACGTCATTTGACGTTTTTTTCATGACCTATTTTGACGTACAAAAACAAAATTTTTGAAAAACCTGACTACCAAACGGAAAAACAATCATGGACCGAAGAGACTGCAATCTTTCTGAACCAAGATGCAGGTTGATAATAACTGCCGCTTCACTTGAAAGTTATGCTTCACCAACACTGTGACTGATGCCATGATTTCGGAATATCAGCTTCAACATTACCATCAAGGCAATTGTAAGGTGTCTTTTTGATGAGAAGAGGTGAAATATGTTCGTCTACGTTTGTCGAAAAGAAAAGGCAGATGAAGCTGGAGTAAAACTTTTAAGACTTTGTGTTATGTAATGAAACAAATTTACACGTTGAAAATGATCATATCTATGAGATGTTGACTATAAAAAACTTCTATAAATACTCAACTCAAGTGATGCTGTATTAGTCTTCAGTCGACGTTGTAAAAGACTGAGCTTGAACAATGCCGCAGTTTCAGGTGTCGAATTCACTTTGTGTGTGTGCCATGCAGATGGCAGCGTTCATTAATCAGTTTTAAATAGTTACCTTCATATCTTAACTGGCTAACACATTACTTTTCTCAAACTCAAGTAGCCGATAAAGATGAATAATTAAGTAAGCCTCGCTCGACTTTCGACTACAGAACTACAGAAGCCTATACGTACTATAGCGAACAGGAAAGAAAGGGGCGCGGCGGCGCCGGCGGGACCGCCGGACTTACGCACTAACCATCAATCATGTACAAGTGTACTGCGGAATCCTGCTTTTCAATTTTGGCAGCACATACATACATACCCATGTAGCTTACAGTACGTGTACGTGATGTCATCAAGACTCAGTTGAAATTTTTTCCGTATGTACTTGTACTACTAGGTACTTTACGGTTCCCAACCAACATCCCATATCCCCCATCAGCAAGAAGACGAGACACCAGTGACCAGTGTGATCGTCGATATTCTTTCTGAAGAAAGGCGAGCGTGTAATCTTACTGAATCGATCACAGGGCACAGGGGCATAATAAAAACGTCTTCTTTCTCACCATTCAATTTGTCCATAAACAATTTGACGATTGTGATTGCTTCGACCATCTATCGTTTCGAAAAAAGCTAACAATCAAACTACTGGAGTGATATGAAAACTCTCCTACCTCTAAAATCGGCTTATGATGGACTGATTGTTTGTGCAACAGATCGAGCCTTATCCAGAATGAAAGTGAAGCTTCATCTCGAGGATAATAGTGGTATTGGTAAGTGTAACTTGTTAATGTTCGCTATCCAAGAATTTTAAAAGAGTTCGTCGCACACACATGTTGCAAAACACTAAAATTGTTTTTAATTTCACGATCAGCCACAGAAATACCCATTGAAGACCTTGTGGAAGCACAGAAAGGATCCTCTGAATCATGCGACTCATTTCCCATGGAAAAACTTCATCATCATGCTATGCGTGCATTATTTTCCATGTATATTGCTCGCGATCCGTACTTTAAGATACCCGATTATGCCATGCTATATTTTGAGACAACCTTTAGATATAATGTGGAATCTGATTTTGTTACCATCAAGGATCATGATTCACTCATGGAGGCTATTCAGTATGGATCAGAACATAACATTTGTGATGACAACAATAATATCATTCTAGATTGTTATTGCACAATCAGAAACACCTACATCTCCGACGTGGATAAGCAGCTGAATCAGATGATTGTTTCATCTACACGTGTGGTTGATAAATCTGTGCAACGATTAAAAATGTTGATGTCCAAACTTCGTCAAAATGCATCTTGGTATGATAAAGAATCTAGTGAAGGAGTGTCTCGAAAATTCATGGATCGAATTTTTCAATATATGTTTCATCCCACAACGGTTGAGGATCATGATCACTTCAGTCTATCTGATAGAATCCCCAAGGGAAAAAATCAAACTAAGGCCAGTCCTTCTAAGGCCAAGGTTGTTTCTTCTCTTGTTGGAAAGATATCATCTGCAGCTGGAAAACTAGCAAACTTATTCCATCACATGAATCAAACAAATCTCGATGATAATTACTCTGTATCATCAGCCGATTCGATCAGTCTCAGCGTTTTTGAAAAGATTCATAAAAGTAGCTGCTATTCTTCGTCTTCATCGTCTTCCAAGAAATCAAGGAGTAGTCATTCATCAAAGTTCTCCAAGTCAGTCGAATCTCCCGAAGCAATTCAAATAGTATTTGATTGTGAAGATCAAAGGACTCCCGCTGAGTGGAATTTGTTCTTCAAGGTTTCAGGTCATGATACATTACAATCTCTTTCGGATAGCTCTAGTTCCAACGATGGTGGTATCCTTGTTGATGATGAAGATGTGATCTCCCTAGATGAGTCCTCTGTGAGTTGTATGGACTTTGACATGTTGGATAGAGAGTCTATAAAGAATGAAACACAAGACTGTGACGACTATTCCAATCCCTCCCATGTAGTACTGACTATGGATCTTGTGCCTTGTCCATCCGATGAAGAGCGTTCCATGGATGGTGTTATGGTCCATGCTGATGCAGATGTGAGTTGTTGTGTTGAAGAATCATCCATCGAAAGTTGGGCTGAATTATGAAGAAAAATTAATTTGGAGGCTGTATGAGTTATTGTTTTCGTTCTTCTGTCAAGGATGAGATATGTATGTCTTTGTAATCTGTATGTTATTGTACTCATGCTATGGGAAAAGATAGTAGTATATGCATGAAAAACAACTGCATTCGTGTCATGTGTGATTGTAAATGTTGGGCTTTGTGTTTTTAGATTTAGTTTTTTTCCTTTCAATTGTAAGCAAGAAAGTTAAAAGGATGAAAAGATTTGAAATAATATATATGAATGTATGTTTTACTATTTATTTAATGACAACAATCCAAGAATTTTCCATCCCGAGTAGGACAGCAAAGTCCCTCAAGACCTGCACATTTGTGATATAAGGAACATTCCGGATATCGATATTGCGCCTTGATGGTACTTTCTTGAGCGTCAGTCACAGTTGTATGATTTGACTGTGAATCCTTATTGGATGTGGCAATACTAGTAGAAGTAGAGTGCATGTTGGATGGGACCCGATCATTAGGATATAAAGTATTAAAATATTGAGATAGGGCATAAGCAATTCCTCCCATGAGTATAAATGCTACCAAAACAGGTGTTATCATTCTCCAGCATTTGTGCGTTGTTGTTGTTGTCTGTTCTTCTTGATAATGTTTATGATGACCCGTTGTTAAATAATAAAAGGATTCATCATGATCATCATCAACACTAGTAGCGACCCCATCACCTATATGATTACAGTCGACACCTGTACTAATAGTAGTCCCATCAACCATCATCACCATGCCATCATGCTCTTGATTTGGTCCCGGTTGTTCAAACGAGCCATACTCAATCTTTTTGGATATCGACTGTATCATGATATGACTTGTTTATATATACATTTTGATTGGAATATTATTTAAAATTTGATCGGGTATAGATAGGAATTTACTTTATAAAAATCAGAAGACGAGGTTTTCTGGATACGCAGTGCTACAGGCTCTAGGTACAGGTTTTTCCTGCTTCTAAGACGAGTTTCTACACACGTAAATAGAAACCTTATGTACTGTAGAAGCAGGAAAAACCTTCCTCTAAGCGCTCTCCGCGCACGCAATAAGATCAACAAGTTATTTATAAGAGAACACTCATCTATAGGCGTGGGTGGGTGATGATGATCTTGAAAGAGACACAAGTAGAGACAGAGAGACACATCAATAGCATTCGTATAAGTCGTCTCTGACACACCCAATAAGTCTTCTGGATGATGTGACGACGAGACGGATGCAATCAAACAAAGTTTTGCGTCATCATATCTCTCTTGCAAGCTTCGTTATCATCCTTGTCATCGCCTCAACGAATTGTGTGCTCGGACAGGAGGAATATCGATTGTTGGAGAGTCATCATGACTTAGTATTATCCAAAACTGGCTCATGGGCCAATTGCACGTCATCCACGCATCAAGATCCGAATCCTCGTCTCGATCAAACTCATCATCATCCTGATTCAGCTTTTGAAAGGATATCTTGTAGAGATATACATTATCGTTTACCAAAAAGGAAAATTCAATTACTTCAAAACGTACATCGATCATCTTCATCATCATCACACAGGTCTCACTCCTATTCTTCAAATATCATTGTGGGTGTACTATCATCGGCATCGAACACAGGTCCTACGAGACGTAAAAGTATACGATCGACATGGGCATACCGCCGTACCAATGTTATCTTTCTTGTCGCGGGACCTTGGAAGGATATTCAAGAGGAATATCATAAAAATCAAGATTTACTTTGGATGGATATCGACGAATTATATGATACAGAAAATTCGACCTTGACATACAAAACATATACCTTTTTGAATGTTATGTATCATCAGATTTATCAATCACAACAACATAAAGAAGAAGAAGGACAAAACAACAATCATACAGACATCCATGTTTCATTCCTTTTCAAGACGGATGATGATTCCTATGTAGATTTAGAAACATTACAAGAGGTTTTACTATCCTCTTCATCATCGACTACAAATACTACCACAAATACCACCACCATTACAATAGATTATTGGGGAAAATGTAATAATTGGGGAAAGAAACCACATCGGAATCAAGATATACCATGGCAAAAGAAATGGTACATGTCCTATGACATTTATCCCGAAGAATATTATCCACCTTATTGTCAAGGTGCTGGATATGCTATATCAACAAAGTTTTTATCCTGTGCAGTTGGGAAATACTATACGTCGAAGATACGTTTTATGCCCCATGAAGATGTAGCTGTAGGTTTATTAGCACAACGATGTCAAATTCAACCTATACATGATGAACGTATAGTCATACGATGGAATCAGGAAGAAGAAGAACCTACCATGAAGAATAAAATTGTACAACATTATATTATTACTGAAAAACAAATGCGTCAACATCATAAGAGTGTTACAGGTGTTTATGGACCACAATGGATTGATTAGAGTAGATGAATGATTGATTGAATGAATGAATGAATGAATGAAGTGATACGGAAACACAAAAGTAAGGAAATTAGAAGGAGGAATCCCAGGATATGAAATTCATGATTTCCTATCCTGGTAAAACTTAGATATGTGTACAAATTCAGACTGTTACAACTTAACTCCATTTTTTAAAAATACCAATAAAAAAATACTTTCCTTTTACTGGGATACATAATTTTTGTTTGTTGATAAGGCCCAATTACATACGAGGAATAAGAATCCGAATTCATTCATCCATGGACTGAAATCCCGAAAACTCCATTCAAGATATCGTTCAAACATGAGAACGTATTGGAAGGATAATAATCCATAGGGTCCTTTCAATACATCGGAGTTGAGACATAAGTGTCAAGTCGCGAGGTCATCAGTAGTTGGACTTGAGATTTGGGCGATTGGGGCGCACCTGCACAACCAAAGGGCAACCAAAGGGGACACGTACATTTCCGTTGAACTGCTACGAGTACTTCCGTAATCATGCAAGCATATATACCTATAAAAGGTATTATGTACTACCCAATCTCTTGGGAAATCCTCTACTATTGACTCACTCAAACCACGATACCCATTATCTGAAAAGAGTATCGAAAAAAGCGGTTGAGGATAAATGAACAACTACCCCATATTGGTAACTACTTGGAATTTTGGACAATTGGCCAACTCCGCTGCTTGGGAAACACTTTCAAACCAAGGTTACATCCTCGATGCCATTGAAAAAGGGATCAACTTTACCGAACTAGACCCCACCGAACGAAGTGTGGGCTTGGGAGGTCGTCCGGATCGAGATGGACACGTTACCTTAGACGCCTGTATCATGGATGAGTTGGGAAATATCGGCTCTGTTGTTTGCATGGAACATATCGCCACGCCTATTTCGGTAGCCCGAAAAGTTATGGAAAAAACTCCTCATGTAATGCTTGCTGGAGAGGGAGCTACTAAATTCGCTCTGAGTTTAGGATTTGTAAAACAAGAACTTTTGGTGCCAGATTCTTATCGTGAATGGCAAGAATGGTTGAAACAATCTGAGTACCAACCCATCGTCAACATTGAAAATCACGATACGATTGGGATGATTGGAATGGACACGAACGGCCGATTAGGTGGCGGATGTTCCACCAGTGGTATGGCATTCAAAATGCGAGGCCGAACTGGGGATTCGCCCATCATCGGTGCCGGATTGTTTGTGGATGGTGAAGTGGGTGCATGCACAGCTACTGGGAATGGTGAAGAAGTTATTCGCGTAGTTGGCTCTCAGCGAGTGGTCATGGAAATACGACATGGATCAACTCCTCAAAAGGCTTGTGAAATCGCCATCCAAGACATTGCAAAAAGACTAGAAAAACGCGGTAAAACATGGATCGATGTGCAAATCGGCTTCATCGCCATTAACGTACACGGTGAAATTGGAGCTTTCTCATTGCAACCTGGATTCACCTATGCGGTTAAAAGTCCAAAGACCGATCAAGTTTTAAACGCAAAATCTCTTTACCAAAAGGACCCCCCCTAGAAGCTATTTTCGGATAATGCAGTGGCCGACATTTGTTGTCGTATCCCCTGCCCTAGGGGGTTTCATCTCTACATAACATGCCCTTTCTTTCCGAGCCAGACATCATTCCACGGCCAAAACAAGCTACCCATACAAAAAGGCCTTTTCTGAAATACTCGTTTCGACTCACCGAACATTCTTACATAGTAGACGCAATGTTGTTTGAAGAAGTTTCCGATGGTTAATCTGATTTTTTACGATTTCTTTTCTACAACGTTTGAAGTTAATATTACTGTAGTAGTGTTGATTCGTAACGATCTGAGAACTCACCGACCGATATAAACGCTCACGGTATGATGCACTTGGGAATCAATATTCGCTGAAAAAACGAATCGGCCCCGAATCCAATTTATAAAATTGTCTTTCCCATACCATAACCCTGATTGCGATATTCACCGTATTTTGTTTCATGCAAATTACCGTGTTGGCTATTCCGTATCCATGCATTTCATTCCTTCACGATTCCAGCGTATCCATACGTAGTTATTTCTGCGTTGTCTGTGATAGAACGTGAGGTGAGTGCTGATCCGATACGGCTGATGCTCGACGATGAAAGAGGCGGGAAATGGAGGATAAGATGGACTCCTGCAAGAGGCGAGGATCCAGGGCGGCTATGGCTGGAGAGTCCGCAG
>Ga0169931_10013936_pt1 | contig 10925 bp, 7 predicted proteins | sample Kivu_15m_20L_FD_129675 | JGI IMG/M metagenome (GOLD analysis project Ga0169931, IMG submission 129675) | Freshwater microbial communities from Lake Kivu, Western Province, Rwanda to study Microbial Dark Matter (Phase II) - Kivu_15m_20L... | ecosystem: Environmental > Aquatic > Freshwater > Lake ... | reverse complement strand
TATTATGTCCTTTAAACTATGAAATTAAAAATATAAAAAATCATAATAATTCGTTAATAATTAGTAAAATAAATAATTCAAATTACATAACATTATTTAATAATCAATGTGAATTATTAATACCAATAAATGATAAAATATTATCAATTAGTGGATATATATTATCTGATCCGTTAAATATTTTTATAAGAACATCACAAATTTCAAATAATTTTTTATATAAAAAAAAATCATTATTTGAAAATATTGTTAATTTAATAGGAACTACTAATAATAATATAATATCAAAAGATAATTACAAAAAAATACAAAGTATTAATAAAGATTTTGCAGATATTTATCTTAAAAATATGACTATTATTGAAATATTTATAATAAATGAAGAACAATTTATTGATTTAATGATTAGTGATTACTACAAATTTATTGAATTAAATAAATTACAATTTGTAAAGTTATTAAAAAATTTTACAAAAGATGTTAATGATAATATTTTTAATATGTTTAATACAATTAAATTATTATTATTGGGTAGTGATGAAAATTGTTCTATCGCTAGTTTACTCTTTAATCTATTAAAAGATAAAAAAAGTAAAAGTAATGATTGTATTGCTAATATAATATATAATCAATTAAATTATATAGCACAACTTAAATTAAAAAAATCATCCTTCAATATTAAAAAAGAATTAGAGAAAATTAAAGATATTACTTCTGCTGATATAGATCTTAAAAAACAAGTTTTACTTTCTAAAAATATGCCTAATCATATTAAAAAAATATGTTTGGAAAAAATAGAAGAACTTAAAAATAGTAGTAATGAAACTTATAAAATTAAAATGTATGTATCATTATTAATTCAATTTCCATGGCCTTCTGAAGTTGATGATAATTTTTTTAAGATTTTATCCATTAATAAATCTAAATCAAAAGAATTTTTAGAAAAAACCGAAGTAAAATTAGATACACTAATCTACGGCCATAAGGAGGCAAAAAGTAAAACGTTAGAAATGTTAGGTAAAATAATTTCAGTTCAAGGATGTAATATTCATCCTATAGGTTTAGCAGGTCCTCCTGGTGTAGGTAAAACAAAATTCGCACAAGTATTAGCAAAATGTTTAGATATTCCATTCGTCCAAATTACATTAGGAGGTCAAAATGATGGTGAACTTCTACACGGTCATGGTTATACATATTCAGGAGCACAACCAGGATTAATTATAAAAAAAATGGTAGAAGCATCATCATCAAGATGTATAATGTTTTTTGATGAATTAGACAAATGTGTTGCTAAGAATGGCCAAGTAAATGAATTAATGAGTATATTAATACATTTAACAGATCCAATGACAAATGGTTCTTTTCAGGATAGATTTTTTCAAGAAATAACATTTCCTTTAAACAAAGTAATATTTATATTTTCATTTAATGATATAAACAAGATTGATAAGATTTTATTAGATAGAATGGAAATATTAAATGTAGAAAGTTATAATATTAAAGAAAAAATCAATATAGCTACAGATCATTTATTAAAAGATATATGTAAAGATGTTGGTTTTACATCAAATAGTATTATTTTTAATAAAGAAATATTAACTAAAATTATAGAAGAACATACTTTTGAACCAGGCGTTAGATCATTAAAAAGATGTATTGAAAATATTTTTCTTAAACTTAATTTAGATAGAATATATCAAAAAAATCTTTTTGAAACTAAAAATGATGTTATTAAAGAATATACTGAAACTAATCCATTAATCATTACAGATAATATATTAGAAGATTATTTAGGTAAATCTAAAATAAATTATAAAACTATACATAAAAAAGATATGGTAGGTATTGTTAATGGTTTATATGCAACTAATATGAGTAGCGGAGGTATAGTGCCAATTCAAATATCAGGTCATCATTTTGGTAAAACTGGAAAATTTGTTTTAAAACTTACAGGAAATCAAAAGAAAATAATGAGAGAATCTATATTATATTCTTTTACTACTGCTATTAATCTTATTAATTTAAAACATAAAGAAATATTTTTTAATAAATATCCAGGAGGATTGCATATACATAATCCTGAAGCATCAACACCTAAAGATGGACCAAGTGCAGGAGTAGCTTTTACATTAGCATTTCTGTCAATAATGTTAGATAAAAAAATTAAACATAATATAGCATTAACAGGTGAGATTGATTTACACGGAAATGTATCAAAAATTGGTGGTGTTAGATATAAAGTTCAGGGTGCATTTAAAGCAAATGTAAATATTGTATATCTTCCAAAAGATAATGAGGAAGATGTAGATAAATTAAAAAAAGAATTACCAGAAATTTTTGATGATAAACACGAATGTAAATTTATTGATACCGTTATTGATGTAGCAAAAGAAACATTAATTGATTGGCAAGATGATGTATTATTATAGTTTTTTTGTAAATTATAATTTTTTATTTAGTAAATTATAATCTTTTTTATATAATTCATATAATTTATCAACATGTTCTAAATTAATACGAATATATTCATTTTCTATTTGTTTATTTTTAATATCAATTTCATAAGTATGATTTAATAATAAATCTTCATTAAATAAATTAGTTTCTTTATTTAAAGCATTTAAATTATTTTTTAAATCAATACCAAATCTTACAAATTTAGGTTTTAAATAATCAAAGACTTCTACTTTTTCTTTGTAATTATTTATTTCAATACCTAGTTTATCACAAATTATATCATTTGTTAATATATTAATAAACGGTTCTAGTTTTTTATAAGCCTTTGATATCGTCACTTGCGAAACATTAAATTTATCAGCTATTGTTTTCTTTTGTATATTTAACTTATTTAATTGAATCATCAAAAATATTGAACCCGTTGCTAAAGATAATGGTGTATGGACGGATGCTATAGATAATTTAATTACATTATTAGATATTTTTATAGCTTGATCTATATACTCTTTCTTCATTTTTAATTCATCACAAAATCTAAGTATAAAATGTTCTGGTGATGTAGGCTTAATTGATAACTCCATTTGCTTTAATTTTGCTAATTTTCTAAATAATTTATTTCCTCTCGTTATATCTGTGTATACTAAACCAAATATTTTTGCTATCTCTTTTGGAGATCTTGTTTTATATTTTTTTCTACAAGCATGTAATACACATGCTGCTATTAAACTCTCACGATTAATTCCTCTGATAATAATATTCTTTCCTTTATTTTTACCAGTTAAATGCTTACAATCACATATATTATTATACATAATTTTAGCATCATCTTCAATACATTTCATGATTTTTCCTTCAGCACATTTTTGTGTAATCTTTTTAAATACTTCATTTCTACTCCTTTCTTTATACGGCATAGAACTCCAATCGTGTAGTTTTTTTATTCTACTAGAACAGCTACCTCCTATACTTGTAGCTATTGATGATTGGGGTAATAGCTTACTTATAGGTAAGCTACATCTATTCATATCTTTCTTATTATCATCATCATATTGTCTCCATTCTGGATTACTATCTAAAATTGTATTTAATACAATTCCACATGTTTTACAAACATAGATTCCTAATGATGTATCTTCTATAATCTCATTGTCATTACAATTATCACACCATAATGTATTTTTATTACTTGGTTTATCTATATTTTCTTTATATATTTCTTCAAATATTTTACTTAATTCATCTATATCATCATCTATATCAAAATTCTTTAATTTATCTTCTATAGATATCTCTCTCCTTATATTTTCACTTATATTAGTTCTCATATATATATTAATTTATAATAATATATATAAATCAATTTTTATATAAACATAATTAATCTAATTCTAAAAGATATGAATTCATCTTTTTAATATGTTTATTATTATTTTTATCATCATGTTTTTCTATTTGTTTTACTATATGTTTATTATTATGTTTTGCTGCATGTTTATGATTATTTTTTGTGATAAGTTTATCATGTTTTTCAACATGTTTATTAAATCTATTTATAATTTCTTTATCTTTAATTGAATCAGTATTTAATTTTTTTTTTGATATAAATTTAATTAAAGTATTTTTTAACATATATATAAAATTTAAAATTACACTTAGTAAACTACTTGAATATTTTACAATAGTTTCTACAGTTTTTTTTTCTGATTCAAATAATGTAGAATTATCTTTTTTTTTACTAGATTTATTTTCTGTATTTGGTTTGCTAATTTCATTATCTTTATTAGGATTATTATCTATATTTTGTTCTTTAATTATATCTTGTTCTTTTGTTTTTTTTAAAAATATATTAAAATCTTCATAAGTTGACAGCATTGTAGAACCAATTATAGATTTATCTGCGTTTTTAAGGATATTTTCATCTGTTTCATTTGAACTATTTTTAAATTTTTCTTTAACTAAAAAATCATATTTCATATAATTAAATTATAAATAGAAAGATTATTATAAATTAATTTATTATAAAATAATTTAAATTTCTATAAATAAATACCTTATATATATTTATTAATATGGAATATATGATAAGCACATTTTTTCAAATATATTCTTATTTTAGAATATTTATGTGTTTTGTAGCATTTACTTATTTTTATAAACATTTTTTTGATAATTGTATTGTAGAAAAGGAATGTGTATTTGTTTCAAAAAAAACAAACAAGAAAAAAATTAAAAAAGTAGAAATACCTAAAAGATTATTAAGTTTTATATACTTTATATTAGTTTGTTTATTATATTTTTATATGAACTTTAATGTATTTATTTGTTTTGTAAGTATTTTAGTTATATTTATTTTAAGAATGTGTCAGAAGTATGATGATTCTATAATAGATATATTATATGTATTAGATAACAATATAATAATCAAATCAGTTTATTTTAGTTTTTATTGGATATGTAAATCTCTCTTCTTTATTTTTAAACCTTTATATAAAAGATTAGAATCAAAAAAGAATAATAATTTTGATTCTGTTAAAAATCTGTTTGTTAAAAGATTAGGAAATACTGAATATGCTAGTTTATTACCTATGTTTGGATTTTCAAATGATAAAAAAGGTGGTGAAGATGGAATCGGAAATATAATGAATATTTTCGGTGATTTAGGAGAATTACATAAATTATTTGAAGATACTAAAAGCTCTACAACTACCTCTACATCAACAACAAATGATTCCCGTTCTAATAATAAAATATCAGATCCAAAATGGCTAAAAAGATCTACTCAAAGTTCTACTGATAATTTAGATAGATATATGCTTAGTAATATAGTTTCTAATAAAGATTTTAACAAAATTGCTAATCTTAATAATAATAAAAAATTAATTGAAATTACTGATAATAAACCTGCTAAAAATATAGATAAAAAAAATAGTTCTAAAAAAAATAGCACAAAAAAAAATAGTAGTAAAAAAAAAGATGAAAAAAATTCAGAAGAATTAGCTAATCTTTATAAAAAAATGAATGATGTTTTTTCATCTATGCAGATAAATAAAAAGAAATAAAAATTATAAATTATTATAATTTTTATATAAAAAGCTTAAAGCCAATAAATATATTAAAAAAATTGATTTAAATATATATAACTATATATATATAATATTCGTTATGCAGATAGAAGATAATAAAACGGATCCTTTAACATATAAAAGAATATTTGATATTATAGATGCCAGATTTACGAAAAAAAATATATTATACGAGCATTTATATAATTCATATAATGATTTTATAGATAATCAGGTTATTAACTTTATAAAAACGAATGATAATATATTTGATGAGAATAAAGTTGGAGACAAAGTATATAGATATAGATTTAAATTTGAGAATATTCATGTTAGACCTCCATTAAATGAGAATGGTTTATCATTAATGTATCCGATGGATGCTAGAGATAGAAAATCAACATATAGTGTTAAAATTATTGCTAAAGTAAGTCAAATACAAGAAATATATGATTTAAATAAGAAAGAAATTATATCATCAAAAGTAATTGGAAATGTAGTAGAAAGAGAAAATATTTTATCTTTACCTGTTATGGTTAATTCTAAATATTGTTCTTTACAGATTAATAGAGATTATAGTAAAAGAGAATGTGAGTATGATCCTGGTGGTTATTTTATTGTAAATGGATCTGAAAAGATTGTATTATGTATTGAGAAAATGTCTCCTAACAAGCCGCTAGTATTTATAAAGAAGGATTCAGGAATTATATCATATCAAGTTCAGATAAATTCGTTATCACCAAATCCAAATATTATGATGCAGGGTATTATAATTAAAATGAAGAAAAATTTTGATATTACAATCAGAGTGCCTATATTCAATGAAGTATCAGTATTTACATTAATGCGTGCGTTAGGATTAGAAAAGGATAAAGAAATAGTTAGATATATTACATATAACGATGAAGATATAGATATGATAAATATTTTAAAGATTGCAATAGATTTATCAAAAACGGAGGGTAAAAAATTAATTTTATCAAAAGAGGATGCTTATTATAGTTTATGTAATAAAGTTCGTGTTGTTAAGAAGTACACAGATAAAGATAAAAAATTACAATATGAAGAAAAGAAGGAACATTTAGAAGGATTATTAAGAAATGCTTTTTTACCACATATTTCATCAGACAGACATGTTGATGTATTTAAAGCAAAAGCTTATTATTTAGGTTTTATGATTAATAAACTGTTAAATTGTGTATTAGGTAGAATTAAACCTGATGATCGTGATTCATTCATTAATAAAAGAATAGATCTTCCTGGTGATTTATTATTTGAATTATTTAAGCAACATTATAAAAAAATGTTAAATGAATGTAATAAATTCTTTAAGAAAAGATCAGGAAGTAATCATGAAACTCCATTAAATATTATTAATCAAATTAAACCTTCTACAGTAGAACAAGGATTAAAATCATCTTTGCTAACAGGTAATTGGGGTAAAAAGAAAGGTGTAGCTCAAATGTATCCTAGATTAACATTTTTACAATCTATATCTATATTAAGAAGAGTAGATGCACCGAGTTCAGATGCAAGTACAATGAAATTAACAGGACCAAGACATTTACATCCAAGTCAAACTGGATTCCTAAGTGCTGTAGAAAGTCCAGAACATTCAAATATTGGTTTAGTAAAACATTTATCTTTATTAGGTAGTATAACTATAGGTTCTGTAGCACAGAATAATATAATTTACAAGATGTTAGTAGAAAATGATAAATTCACTCATTTAGACAATCATCAATCAATAGATTTACCAATATTAATTAAAATATTTTTAAATGGTGAATGGATTGGAACCACTAATAAACCATTTGAACTTTATACTGAAATTAAAAGTTTAAAACAAAATAGTATTATTAGCAATATGGTTGGTATTATTTATGATATAGAACGAGCTGAAATAAAATTATTTACAGACACGGGTAGATTATATCGTCCAATATTAAATGTTAAAAATAATGAGGTTGTTTTAACGAATAAAATGATTGAAGATGTAATCAACAATAAAAATAAAAATACAAGTAATACGAGTAAATGGGAAGAATTGATTATGAAATATCCAGAAGCTATAGATTTTATTGATAGCGACGAACAATTTTATACTCACATAGCTTGTGATAAAAATATGGTAAAAATAATGAAAGATAGAGAAAAATTATTATATCCTGATGATAATAATCCTATTTTGAATAGATATGATGAATCTATGATTCTTGAATATACACATTGTGAAATTCATCCATTTTTAGTAGAAGGTATGATGACTGGTATAATTCCTTTTGCTAATCATAATCAAGGACCTAGAAATATTTATTCTTTCGCTCAGGGTAAACAATCTATGGGTATATATACATCAAATTATCGTGATAGATTGGATATTAGTTATATTTTGTATCATACACAAATACCATTAGTATCTACTAGAATATCTAAATATATTCATACTGATATTTTACCTTGTGGAGAAAATGCGGTTGTTATGATTGGAACTTATACTGGTTATAATCAAGAAGATAGTTTAATCTTTAATAAAACTTCTATTGACAGAGGACTTTTTAGATCATCATCACTTAAAAAGTGGGAAAGTAAAATTGAAAAAAATCAATCTACTTCTCAAGATGATATTTTTATGAAACCTGATCCTACTAAATTAGCAGGTATTAGGCATGCTGTATATGATAAATTAAATAATAGAGGTTATGTTCCTGAAGAAACTTTAGTAGAATATGGTGATGTTATTATTGGAAAGGTAACACCAATTCAACCTGCACCTAATTCCAATAAATGTTTTAAAGATTCATCTGAAATTTATAAAGTTCAAAAACCCGCTATTATTGATAAAGTGTTTAAAGATATTCAGGATACTGAGGGTTATGATATGATTAAAATTAGAACTAGATCTGAAAGAATTCCTGAAATTGGTGATAAATTTACATCACGCCACGCTCAAAAAGGAACAATTGGATTAACTCTTCATCAATCTGATATGCCATTTACAAAGGAGGGAATATATCCTGATATCATCATGAATGCTAATGCTATACCAAGTCGTATGACTATAGGACAATTAGTAGAAGCTTTAGTAGGAAAAGTAGCTGCAATAAAAGGAATGTTAGCAGATGGAACACCATTTAATGATATTGATATAGAACAAGTAAAAAATGAATTAGAAAAACTAGGATATGAGAAAAATGCTACTGAATATCTATATAATGGCATGACAGGACAAAAAATAAAGATTCCAATCTTTATTGGTCCTACATATTACCAGAGATTAAAGCATTTAGTAAGTGATAAAATTCATAGTAGAAGTAGAGGACCTATAAATAGTTTAACACATCAGCCTCCAGAGGGTAGAAGTAAAGATGGAGGTTTAAGATTTGGTGAAATGGAAAGAGATTCTATTATTTCTCATGGTATGTCTAAATTTCTAAAGGAGCGATTATTAGATACATCTGATGCATATTCTACATATGTGTGTGATGTTTGTGGTTTATTCGCTCAACGAAGATTAAAAAAAGAAAATAAAATGTATCCTTCTGATACTGATGCTTACTATTGTAATGCTTGTAAAAATCAATCAAGAATTTCAAAGATTATTATACCTTATGCTTTTAAACTATTGATTCAAGAATTAATGTCTATGAATATTGCTAGTAGAATTAGAACTAAACAATATACTCTTTAGTATAAAAAATATATTTAGGCTTAATAACCTCTAATTTTTATATTTTCTAGAATAGCTAAATTATTTTTAATAAGATAATTTAATATTTCAATTCTATGATCTCCCTGAAAAACAATTAATTTTTTGTCCTCAGTATCAATATAAGCACTCGTTTGCAGTATCTTTTGTAAATCTTTCATAACTTTCTTTTGCTGTGTTTCATCTAATCCCTCAATCTTTGTTAACGATTTTTTAGCCGTTCTCTGTTGTATAGATATTATTATATTCTTTTTTTCTTGTATAAAATTAAGAGCATCTTGCTCTTCATTATTGAATATTTTACTCATACTTTATATATTACCTTTTATTTCTATTTATTCTAAATTTATTTCATTTTTTTATTCAATTTTTTTTAATTTTATATAAAAGGTAAAGAAAAATATTTTTTTAAATTTTGGGGTTTTTTTGCAACTCTCTCAAGTTTTATTTTTAACATTTTTAAGCTTTTTTTTGGTGCAAATTAAGCTTTTTAAGCCGTGTTTTTAAGCTTTTTAAGCTTTTATTAAAAATAATATATAAATATTATAATATATATATAAAAATAATTAGGATGGTTGTATATATTTGCGAAACCTGTAAAAAAGAATTTAATAAAAAATCTAATTATTTGAATCATATTGAAAATAAAAAGAAACCATGTGAGCGCTTAAAGCTTAAAATGCACCGAAAAAGCAACAAAATGCACCGAAAAAAATGATAATTTTTATAATTTTGAAGAGCAAAAAGAATATAAGGATACGAATAAAGGTTATATTTGTAATTTTTGCAAGACGTCCTTTACGAGAAGCACAACACTAAAACGACATCTGTTAGAGCGTTGTAAGATTAGAAAAGAAGAAGTTCGTGAAAAAGAGGAAATATTTCAAGAATTATTGCAACAAAATATTTTATTGAAAGATCAAAATGAAAAACTAAATAATCAGTTATTAGAGCAAAATAAATTTATAATTGGATTATTAGAACAGAATAATCAAAATAAGAATAATATACAAAATAACAAGAATATAAAAAACCAGAATAATGGAGTAATAAATAATATAATTATACAGCATGGAAAAGAGGATTTATCAAAAATAGATGATAAAGTATCTCGCTCAGTTCGCTTCACTCACATTTATATGATATTATTTTATTTGTTCCTTATAATTCATATTAAGTTAATTAATTATATATATATATATATAATTAATTAAAAATATAATTTTAAATATGTGAGTGTAACGAACTGAGCTTTAGCGAAATAACACGATAGTGTTATTATAATAATGGAACTTATGAAAGATTTTGATTCTGATGATGAGTTAAATATTACTAAAGATGATAAAGATAGACGACAATATCTTAGAGAGAAAGCTGAAGAATATATTAAATTGTTATTATATAATAATAAAGATTATATTTCTAAAAATAAAATAAAAAAATAAATAAAATAAAAAATATAAATAATAAAATTATATTTCTTCTAATTCAAAATGATTTATATATTCATCTTGACTATTATCTTTTAAATATTGATACAATAATAGTAAACTTGAAATACCCATAAATGATATAGAAATAATTATAAAAGTATCAAATAATTCATTAAAAAATAAAAATGAAAATAATAATTGTATAATTCTTCTTAATAAATCTAAACCACTTAATAATATATTAGCAGGTAAATAGTTATTTTT
>Ga0169931_10013935_pt1 | contig 10925 bp, 7 predicted proteins | sample Kivu_15m_20L_FD_129675 | JGI IMG/M metagenome (GOLD analysis project Ga0169931, IMG submission 129675) | Freshwater microbial communities from Lake Kivu, Western Province, Rwanda to study Microbial Dark Matter (Phase II) - Kivu_15m_20L... | ecosystem: Environmental > Aquatic > Freshwater > Lake ... | reverse complement strand
TCAGCAATTTGTACCGCTGCTGCAGTTATCCACCGTGCATGTGTATCTGACCTACCCCTTTGTGCTGAGCTGGAGTCTGCTGGAAGCCATGAGCGCGGGCTGTGCGATTGTGGCCAGTGATACCGCGCCGCTGCGCGAGGCGATCCGGCACAACGAAACCGGAAGGCTGGTGGATTTTTTTGATGTGGACGGGCTGACCCAAGAGGTGTGTGCCCTGCTTGATGACCCGGCGGCACGTCAGCGACTGGGCAGCCAGGCCCGCGCATTTGCACAAACCCATTACGACCTGCACACGGTGTGTTTGCCTGAGCAACTGACGTGGGTCAACGCACTCGCCCACCAGGACCGATAAGACAAACAACCCCGCATAACACAAGTACGGTCAGCGGTATGACAAACCGTCAGAAAGTTTCTATCACTAAAGTCGCATTGCAGTTGCCGGAGTAGCGAGTGCCGACCCACACGTCGTAAACGCCCTCCGCCGTCTTTGCCAATCGCAGTTTTGCGTCCAAGCTGCCGTTAGAGTCGTCGTCATAATGCCAGTTGCCGCTCGCGTCATTCACCAGCAATATGCTGTCGCACTCAGAATCAACCCGGAATTCAAGCGCTCGGCCCGCCGAGTTCCCGGAAAAGGTGATCGAAAAATCCGCGGCAGCCATCACAAATCCATAACCCGGCATCGATGTGCATCCCGCCAGATCCACGCCGCCTCCCGCCAAAACCTTGTGACTTTTTGCGGTGTAAAGGTCATCACTGGTGTACGAGAGTGACGTAACACCACTGTCCGATAGCGAGGGGCATGCATAGGAATTGGAGGCCGTCAAGCTCAGGACCATTATCAACATCCAAAGAATAACGCGGACAGGTTGCGTGGCAGATCTGTTGATGTCAGACGGTTTTCTCATCATACACTCCTGGCTGGGTCAATATTGGTGTTTGCGCATCACGACATGCAGCGCCATCATATCACTGCCAATCGCCCTGATTAAACCGGATTTTTTTAAAAAAATGACATCCTGTCAAGTGTCGCTGTGTCGCGATGCAACGTCATGGCCGCGGATGGGCACATGTTGCCAAGTATTCATGGTTTATGATCACAACTGTTTCGACGTTGTTTGATCGGACAACTTGCCACTGAAAAAACGATGCGATTATCCGGTGGCACAGCAGGTGCTTCGTCAGCATGTGTCCTTAAAACGTCTCCATCGTTAAAGTGGCATCACAGTTATCGCTGTTCAGCGTGCCAATCCAGACATCGTAGACGCCGTTTGCTGCCTTCGGGAGTCTAATTCTGGCATCAAGATGACCGTTGGAGTCATCATCATGGTGCCAAGTACCATTCGTATCATTTAACAGCAGAATGGTGTCGCATGCACTGTCGAGACGGAATTCCAATTCGCGTCCTGATGAGTTTCCGGAAAACTCAAGCTTAAAATCCGGTGCCTGCGTGACAAATCCCTGACCGGGAATGGATGGGCAGTTGGCCAAATCGACCGAGCCGCCAGCAACCACGCTCCTCGACTGCGGTGCGTACAGATCATCACTGGTATAGGACAGCGATGCACCGCTCTGAGTGAAGTCTGGGCATTGCTGCGCAGCAACTACCCGTTTATCGGGCGTAGCAACGGACGGTATCGTTGACGAGGGGCTTGCAGTCTGCGGTGCTTTTTCTCGTCCAGTGTCCGAGGCGACAGCCAGCAGTGCGGATGCATCCGCCATCAATTCACCGTTCACTCGCACCTCCCCGCGACGTAGCTGCAGCGAACTCGTTATCCGATCTCCGGACAACGTGAAGTAGGGCGTTTGATAACTGGCTTGTATCACATCCTGAATCTGTGACGTCTGCTCTGCCGGCAGGTTCGCGCTGACAATGGCGCGATCAATGGCGCGGGTAGATGCGGCAAGCTGTGCATCCACACTGATGGCATTCAGAATGTCAGCATCATTCTCCACATCAATCTGATCAGATCCATTGTAGACCAGCGTCAGTGACGCCGAGACATCCTCGTCGGTGGGCAGTTTTAACACCAGGCGGTCAATGCTGAATGACAGCTGATCTGCCGACAGGGGTTGCAAGGCCTGCCGCAGCGCATCATCGCCATCGAGTGCGGAGGAGAGCAACAGATTCTCAAGTTCGACATAGGACTCGATGTTCATCCCGCGCACGGCACTGTCCAGCGCGATACCGCCCAGCAGTGTGTTGTTTACACTGATTTGATCGAGACTGAACGAACCTGTGCTGGCAACGGTATCGTCAACTCGCTCGACATCACTGGTCACCACATAATCGGTAAGCAGAACATTCATGTCTTGCTGCGGCAGATCGATCATCAATTCAGCGAGTTCAAAGCGTGAGTCGCCCAACAGTGCACCCGATACATCCTCTGAAAACTCAGCACTCAACCCCAACCCACGGAGCCGCACGCCGCCAGACCCCGCTTGCTGTAAGGAGGCCGCATCAGCACCGATCTCAAACCTGAACGCCTGTTGTGGATGGTTATACACCAACGTCGCGGTTAAACCAGACAACTCAAGATCGCCGGATTCGCCGTCCGTGATGACCCGACCGTCGTAGTCGATAACGGAGACTGTGGTGACCAGATCACCATTCAGCGCTATCCTCGCCCCGAACTCAAGGACCGGCGCCTGACCGGGATATTGAGGCAATAGCGGTCTCCAAGCATCCGGCAACGGCGCGGCTCGATGAACCGAGGCAAGACCGAGGTCAGCGGCGCCAAGCCATGGCCCATGACGGATGTCAAGCGTGCCGCGCCACCTGAATCCGTCATCGAAGGCACCCCATTCCTGTATAAGCTCGTCGACCAGCGGGTTCCTCTGCCATGGGGACCACGCCAAGTCGTAATTTAACTGCCCGCCCCAGAGGCCGCGCTCATACTCGAATTGGATAACCCGCAGGTCATCCCGCTCAATCAGCACGCTTTCGAAGGTTTCGATCTGGCGGGTAACGCCGGCGCCGATCACAACAACCGCAACAACATACAACACAGCGACGCCGACAAAGCCCGACGACAAGGCAATTATTCTGGTTCTCATATCATCACTCCGAATCAACGGACACCAAGCACTGAGCCCTTGTTTTTCCAGTGATTATTTCATGCCTGGCCAATAGTATGCTACCCTCGGCGATCTGTCATCACAGATAAAAAAAACACGAGTATCGATTTATGACGCTTCACAAAAAACACGCCATCCACCGGCAACTGTTAGTGTGGTTCGTGCTGCTGACGGTCTTCGCAGGGCAGCTGAAGGCAGATTCTCTGACGCTGCCGTTCACAAGTGCTGCGACCATTGACGGCAGTGCAACCGAAGCGCGCTTTTTATTAACGTTAGAATCCGCGTCCGCGACCAACAGACTGTCAACTCAGCAGTTGTTGGACATCTCCGTCTCGTTTACGCCCGATGTAGGCAACCGCGAGCAAAAAGGCTCCGTCTATGCGGTATTCGTCAAAAACAATCATTACTTTCTGCTGCGGCCCGATCGCAGTTTTACGCCGTGGGATGGTGAAATCGCCACGCTGTTGCCCTTTGCGATGGACGTCACTCTGAGCGAGACAACGCTTGTTCAGTTATTGACAGGCCGACTCAGTGATCCTGGCGAGTATCAGATATTTGTGGCGTATTCCGCGCAGAATCTTCCCGTACTGAAGTTTACACCGGAGCCTGCAGTGCTACTGGTTAACCCGGCGGAGCAGTCACCGGAAATGGAAGAGGCCGCGCGCCTCTTTCAGTCTAACGTTGAAAGTCGCATCGTTCAGTCACGCTGCATCGTGTGCCATGTTGACGGAGGGATGGCACGTAACTCCAACCTTAAATTTCAGCGCAGCATGACCGGTTCAACGTTAAACAATTTGAACACGCTGATGGGGTATCTGGACCAGCCAGGCAACTCTGTGGCCACGTTGTTGACCAAGGCATCGGGCGGCAGCGGTCACCCGGGCGGGCAGCAAATCGTGCGCGGCGGGCAGGATTATGTCGCGCTGGAGCAAGTGCTGTCCTTACTGGATGCCGACAGAGCGCAGCGTAATCAGGGACTGGTATATCGGTTTGAGCCGGGGCAGGCACCCGCTCCTGCTAGCAGCGCGACGGCGTTACTGTCCTCGGTTGAGCTGGCCCCCAGAGAGGCGACATTGCGGCGCGCCAGTATCCTGATTGCCGGCCGCGCACCCTCGGCTGAACAACTCGCGGCCGTGCGCAACGGCGACGACAACACGCTGCGAGCGGCCCTGCGGGGCCTGATGAGTGGATCGCGCTTTAAGCAATTTGTGGTGAGCTCTACCAATGACCGCCTGCTGACGCGCGGCGCGGTTGAACCCTTAAACTCCAATTTCATCAATTTTCCGTTGCTGAGAAACCTCAACTACAACACGGTGATGTCGGGCAAGGACTACTGGCAGGAATACGGATATCGGCTCAGGGATTCAGCAATCAGGGCCTCGGGTGAGCTGGTTGCGCATGTGGTCATCAACGACTTGCCGTATTCAGAGATTCTCACCGCCAATTACATGATGATGAATCCGTTGCTAAACCAGTACCTCGGAGGCACGGCGACTTTCCCGCCAGGGGCGGGTGACCATGATTTTCTGCCCTCCAGAATCACGCAGTACTATTTTCCGCAGGAACTGGTCAGATCTGCCGAGCGTGAGTTTTTTGGCAGTGTAGAAGCCGGCCACAAAGTGTTGAGTATGGGCACGCCGGTGGCAGACTACCCGCACGCCGGGTTACTGACCGATTTCGGTTTTCTTAGCCGTTACCCTACCACGGCAACCAATCGCAATCGCGCGCGCGCACGCTGGACGCTTTACCATTTCCTCGGCATCGATATCGAAAAGTCGTCACAGCGCCCTCTTGATGAAGCGACGCTATCCGATCGCAACAACCCCACCATGAATAATCCGAACTGCACAGTGTGTCACGCGGTGCTTGATCCGGTGGCCGGCGCGTTCCAGAACTGGAGCGAATGGAATATGTACCGCGAAAACGGCAATGACACACTCGACCGTTTTTACAAGCACCCCAGTGATGGAACAGCTTCCCCTTACCGGCAAGGTGATTTGTGGTACCGCGATATGCGCCTTCCCGGACTATTCGAAACCGCGCTCACCAGCCGCGACGCGACCTTGCGCGAACTGGCGAACACAATTGTGCGCGAACCAGCATTTTTGACAGCCGCGGTACGCTTCTGGTGGCCGGCACTGTTTGGTGAAAGTCTTGTGGTGCTACCCAGTGTTGAGTCTGACGAAGGGTTTGCTGAAAAAAGCGCTGCTTACGCAGCCCAACAAGCCTCAGTTTCCGCATTTGCGCGGGTGCTGGGAGAACGTCTGTCTGCCAAGGATATGCTGGTCGAGATGATGATGTCGCCCTGGTTTACCGCGCAGTCCGCCACGCGCCATGAGTTGCGCGCTGTGCAGCTGCAAGCCAATCTGGGCGCGCCCCGTATGCTTGGGCCTGAGCAATTGGCGGCCAAAACCCTGGATGTGACCGGCGTGAACTGGCGCACAACCACCAGCCCGGCGGGTCGAGTCTATTCAGAGTACGAGAACATGAGCGTCATGCTGGGCGGCATTGATTCGATTGCAGTGTTGGAGCGAGCCAGCATGCTGACGCCCACGATTTTTGCGGTACAGCAAGCCATCATGGCCGAGGTCTCGTGTCCCGCAGTGGTCAAAGATTTTGCATTGCCAATAGCCAAGCGGCGCATGTTTGACCGGATTGAACCTTCCATCACTCCGCTAGCCCTGGCCAGCGCTACCGTTGATGTCACGGCCAAGTCGCGCACGGAATGGCAAGAGATTAGACTACCGGCGAGCATTCCGGCCATCGGTGCCAACATCAACATCAGTTTTGCCAACCCCTACTGTGACTACGATGGTGTGAAGTGTCTTGAGCAGCGGGTCCTGTATTTGCAAGGGGTCACCCTGCGTCACGCCTCCGGCGCCCAGCTGCGGTTCATGATGAACTCACCTGAGATATCGGTGCGCGGCGAGCATTGCTACGTGCAAGGCACTGAGGCTGTGTTTTACGGATCTTGCCAGATGACGCTGGCAGTCAATCTGGACAGCGCTTACGACATTGAGATCGTCGCGCACCTCGCCGCACAACAGGCGCCGTCCAAGACGGAGCCTGCACGAGCAAGTATCGACGTCGTCAGCCAAGGTGACATCCTCACGGTATCGACACCCAACTCGCGCGTCATCAAAGAGCAGATTGTTAGGCTGGTTGATGATTTTCACGGCCGCACATTGGCGGTTGATTCACCTGAAGTTCAGCAGATATACGCCTTATTTGTGGTCGCGCTGGAAACCGCACGCCTGAGCCGCAAGCAACAAATCGACATATGCCATTGGTACACGGATGGCAATTTTATGAGCGATCTGCTGTCTCCCGCACAGCTGTCGCTGGCGCGTCGCCCATCGCCCACTGGTGATGGGTGGCAGGACGACTGGAACTATCTTGGCCCGCTTATGCAGCCGTTTATGGAGGACACAAATGGTTCCAAGCGCGCGTGGATTGCGGTAATCGCCTATCTAATGACCCATTATGATTACGTGCATGAGTAAACTATGCCAAAAAATCGCCGACAGTTTTTAAAATCTCTGCTCATGACCGGCGCCTTCATGGCGCATCCTCGCGGTGTTTTTGCGAACGAGCCAGCCGCCTTTGCCGGTAAATTTGTGGTGACGCTGCAAGCGCGCGGCGGATGGGATGTCACCTGTTTTTGTGACCCGAAAGAAAACCAATCCGGCGTTGAGCCTATCACCCAATGGTCGCGCACAGAGCGCACGCAGACGGCCGGCAAGATTGCCTACGCACCGTTTGCCAAAAATCGCGCGTTTTTTGAGCGTCACCACCGCAATATATTAATTATCAATGGTGTTGATGCGCAGACCAATGCCCACTCGATCGGCGAAACCGTTAACTGGAGCGGGCGCCTGGCGGATGGTTATCCCTCGCTGACGGCGCTATACGCCGCTGCCAATGCCCCTCAATTACCCATGTCCTATCTCTCATTTGGTGCCTGGAGCAGGGCGGCTTCGTTGCTGCGTCCCACCATGCTCGGCCACTCCGTCACACAGATGCGCGGTTTTATGCTGGCGGGCAGGGATGATCGGGGGCAAACACTGATCGATCCGACCGTGTGGTCGTTGATACGCACATTACACGCCGACGACATGCAACGCGCGCTGGCGGAGGACAGCATGCTGGAAACCGGCAAACGCGCCCGAACAGCCTACCTGCAGGCCCTGAACAGTTCTGATGCACTGTCAGACTTTGCCAGCACACTGCCCACCAACAACGAATTCCAAACACTGAGCCGTGGCAACCCACTGATTAACCAAATTCATTTTTCACTGCTTGCCTTTAAGGCCGGGGTCAGTGTCAGCGCGGATCTGGTGGATGGTGGTTACGATACCCATGCGAATAATGATGCCCAGCAGTCGGCGCGGCTGGGCGGACTCACAGACGCCATTGACTACCTCTGGCAATATGCCGAGACGCTTGGCATTGCGCAGCGCATCGTGCTGATTGTCGGCTCCGATTTTTCGCGCACGCCCCACTACAACTCCGGCAATGGCAAAGATCACTGGCCCATCGGCAGCTACCTGATCATGGAGCAAGGCGTTTCGTACACCGACAGGGTGATTGGGAAAACCGATGAAGTGCAGAACGCGATCAGCCTGGACTTGAGCACACTCAATCCATCCGTGCGCGGCAGTGTCAAGCTACAGCCGGCGCATGTGCAGAAGGCACTCCGACGATACCTTAATCTCGATACGGCAGCGGTTACCCGCGCATTTCCCCTGATCAATACGGAGCAGGTGGATTTCTTTTCATAGTGCAGGGCGGGTGATGACAAGACTACAACAGATGAGTTTGATGATGCTGGTGTCCTCTCTGATGGGGTTCACCGGCTTATACACGTCACACGCGGCAACACCTGCCTTTGGGACACCCCCACCCGCGGGCTATGGTTTAGGCAGCAACATTGGCGTGTACATCAGCCAAGACGCAATGCTGAGCTCCTGTGTTGCGGTCTATCGAGGGGCCGCCGTGTCGAGAGCTGATGTGTCGGATGCCTCTGAAGTCACCTATTATGCGGCGCGGTTAGCTATTTCAGAAAACCCTCAGGTCATCGCGAGCCTGGTCGACGCCGTCCCCCTAGCGGCTGCGGACCGACCGGTGACGTCGGACGGGCGCCCCAGTTGCAGCGGCTCGGTTGACCTGGCCACAGGCCTGTATGATGACGTGGTCATGGTTCAGGGTGTGCCCTAAAGCCTGACGTTCAAACTGACCGATCCGGTGAATATCGTGTTTGAGCTGGTCGATGCCAATATCGTCCCGAAGACCGCGGATATGGCTTTTATTCTGAGGGGTTATGCCAATTCGACGTCGTTCAGGACGATCAATGCGTTTAAACGGGATGCCCAAGCCATTGCTGATCAACTGCGGGCGCTGAGCTTCGGCGCGGTGGGCAGCTATCGCATTTTCGATGGGGGTATCGACCTGAACACCGCCGATAATTACGCCGCCCTTGAGCAAATCAAGGTCATCGACGCCGCGCTATCGGGCTGGGTTGGTTCCCCTTGGGCCTATTTTAGAGAACGAGACGAGGCACTTGGCCTGATACTCACTACCCCCACCGAGCGAGAGCGCGGGGTGCTGCAATCCTTGCGCACCTGGCTGCTGGACAATAAAAAACCGGCTGAGGTCTGGGGGCGAACTGACACGGGCGCGAGCGACTATGGCTGGGTGCAGAACAAAGTATTGCGCTACGGTGCTTCCGCCGCACCCAATTTTTTGCTCTCGACGCAGCTACCCGCTGGTTTGGACCGGGAAAACTTCAAGGCGCTTGGGCTGATCTTCTCCAGTGATGATGCGTACAACCTGTCCGGTGCTGCCAATTTGTGCTCGAGCTTCGGTATCAAGACCGCTGAAGGAGAGCCATTTCCAGTGATTTCCTCTTGGCAAGGGCCCGATCCACGTCAGTCCTGTTTCTATAATGACTACAGCAACACACAGCCCGGCACCCAGTCTGCGGCCGATCTGTTTGCCACCAACAGGTATGTCTCGACGCACGAGATGCTCCACGTATTGGGTCAGGGCGGTCACGACCGATATGAAGACCGACGTTACTTTCCCTATTCGGTCATGAATCAAGGCGAAGTTGATCAGTACCCGATCTGGAATCGCATTTACATCATGGGCTGGCTTGGGGAAGAGACGATCACAACCAACCCGGCGGAGTTGGCTGACACCTATCAAGCCACAGACCGGTCCAAAAAGTACCTGCTCAGGCTCGGGCCAGAGAGCGACTTCAGTTGCCTGGACGAATGGGGCGTAACCCAAACCTGTCATCGTTATCAGGAGAAGTACAAAGGCACCTACGTCCAGTACCGCGCAGATCACACCAAAGATGGCAAGGCGTACTTCAGGGGCGGCGTCACGTTTGAACCATTAAACGATCCCTCAGACACGCAGGTGCCCCAGCTGATCCCATTCTCTGATGCCAGCGCAGCGCGGTTGAGCCTCAGTGACGGTCGTTTCCTGTTGAGCTTCAACGAAGAGATTCAACTGGGGCGCGGGGAGATCACCCTGCGCAACGTCAACAGTGGCTTGTTAATGCGGTTCGAGCTTGACCAGCTGCCTGATTTGTCGGATAGCCGGGTGAGCATCGACGGCAAGACGCTGGCACTGGCACCATGGAATAACTGCCTGGCACAGCATTGCGCCACCCTCATCGCTGAGAGCATGCGGTCGCGCTATACCTTAACCCTCGGTCAGGGCAGTGTCATAGACCGCGCTGGCAATGCTGTTGTGGCCGCCGAACTCAACGTTGGGCCCTGATGATGCCGACACGGTTATCTGTGGTCTCGAATCCCGACCGCGCAACAGCGGCAACGACCATCCCGTGTTTATCATCACGACGGTTTAAAGCAGGTACTCGATACCGGTCTGCGTGATACCAATCAGGCCGATGTTACTCGCGTTCTCGCTGGTTTCGGCGGCCAATCTGGCAAGGTCACCACGCGAAAAGCCATCCTCCAGCATCTTGATAAACGGCGCTTTCTCGTCGGCAGTGGGTGCCGAGCCAATCACGTTGGTCCACAACGCGGTGACGATCTGATCGTGGGTGTTCAGCCCCAGGGCGTCCAACGCCAGTGCAGCCAACTGTGAGTAGTTCATACCCTTGTCGAGCAGATCCAGGCCGATGCCCACATACTCTTTGTTCGACAACGAGGACTTTCCTGCCACAGCACCCAGTATCTTGACGGTGATTCCTGCGTGACCCTTGAGATCCAGTGCAACGGAAGTGTCATTAAGTGTGATGCGCTCAATATTCTTCAGCGTGTTGGAGAACGTGCCATTTTTGGACTGAACAACAAAACCATCACGATCAGCGATCAGATTAACGTCGGCACGATTAAGCTCATAGACAACCCGATCAACGCCTTCTCCGCCATCGATGATATTAGCGCCCGGTCGCGCAACAAACTGATCGTTGCCCGGTGTGGGAGCCACAGGGGGCGGCGGCGGGTTATTGCCGGTATTCTGGCCAGGTCCGCCGGGTGGATTGTTGGCAAGGGGCACCGGATCGCCGCGCGACCAGATCGTCAGCGCCCGCTCACCGGGTGTATCCATATCGCGGCTGGCCACCAGCAGTGTGCCGCCATCCGCGCTGAGGTAGCTCCACTGTGCCTGTTCCCCACCACCGATGCCGGTGTCGCTGGTATCAACACTGCGCGACAGTATCTTCCCACTTAAATCGGCGATCACAACAAGCCCTCGGGTTCTACCCCGTCTTCACGGACACTTCAAAAAAGCCTCATAATAGGCAAAAGGAGTGTTTATGCCAAAGAGAAGAAAGTACAGCCCTGAGTTTAAAAAGGGTGCCGTTGAGCAGGTTC
>Ga0169931_10013933_pt1 | contig 10925 bp, 3 predicted proteins | sample Kivu_15m_20L_FD_129675 | JGI IMG/M metagenome (GOLD analysis project Ga0169931, IMG submission 129675) | Freshwater microbial communities from Lake Kivu, Western Province, Rwanda to study Microbial Dark Matter (Phase II) - Kivu_15m_20L... | ecosystem: Environmental > Aquatic > Freshwater > Lake ... | reverse complement strand
ATTTCATTCCCAATTCATCATTTTCCATTTGACATTATATAAAAAAAGCCCGCTCTTTATACAAGAGCGGGCTTTCTATTTTGCATCAAAACTTGATGTTTTGAACCGATTACTTGATTACGCTTACGGATGTTGTTACGGTGAACAAGTCATGCATAAGGCGTACATGATATGTACCGCTTGGCAAGTCTGCAGCATTGAATGTAGTTGAATAGGTATCAATGTTGAGATATTCTTCACGAAGATCTGTTACTTTTCTACCCATTGCATCATATAATGCAACACGAATCATACCTTCTACAGGAACCTTGAATGCAACTGTCACATCTCCGCTTGCGGGATTTGGGAAGACATTCATGAGCTCTGTACCTGCAACTGCATTTGGTGTTTCTTTCAAGAATTGATTGCTATTTGTACCTGCACGGAAAACACCAGTACGACGCAATGTAGAAGTATTTGCAGTATAATTATCATCATCTGCATCATCCATACCTGCCTTGATATCCAATGCACGATCCAAACTGTTGCTCATTCCTGTTACGGAAGCCAATGAAGGCAATGTTGTTGAGCTATGACGGAATGCTAATCCATTATCTACACCAACATTTGCTGTTTGTACATATACATCACCTTTGTGTTCTGCACCAACTGTAACGCGGCCAAAGAGACCTGCACCAACTGTATTGAAACGAATTGATCCACGGATATCTTTGTTTTCACGACCGGTTGTAGTTACCATAACACCAGTTCCACCAGCTCCAGGGAGAAGCTCAGCAAAACCACCTGCATTTGAACGAGGACCATTCAATAATACTCTATGGTCAGGGAATGTAAGTGTTTCTTTGAAATATGTACCTTCTGCACCAATTGACCAACCTTTGCTTTCGCGAACTTCAACTGCATTTCTTGTGACATCACTTGTTGCATAAGCCAATGGTGATGCAATCAAACGAGAAATCACAATAGGGTCTGCGGAATTTGGATAAGCAATTGCATCTCCTGTTCTTAGCATCGCTGTTGAATAATCAGCAAGTGAAGTTTCACCTGTCAAGATTGCTGCATGTGTAAATGTGTTATTACCACTATTACCATTACCTGCTGTTGCTATACCATTGAGTGTTGAACCTGTCGCATATCCAAAGATATTACGAATATTATAAGCTCCATTAGGTCTTCCATCAGCAACTTCAATAGTTGATCCACCAACTGATTGATCTGAAGTACGGATAGCATTAACCCTAACATTTACTGTATAATTATCTGCAAATGAGTTGTTTGCAGAACCAATACCATTTGTACCAATTGCTAAGAACATTGCATTTGATTCGCCTGAGACAATCGTACCAATATTATTATTATTGATAGTGATTAAAGCAGGTGGAGTTGCTGTACCAGAATATTGACTTGTTGCAATCTGTACAGATGCATTGTTACTTTCAACACCATTTCTGATATCATTTTGTTCTATTGTTGTTTGGTCAATTGTTCCACTTGTTCCACCAACATAGATTGATGCAACTCCTGGCGCTGTTGAACTCAAAGAACCAAATACATTACCCAAAATCGATGTTTGACCAAAGTTTCCGGCTCCAGTAGAGCTGAATACTTTAATACCATAACCTCTTTCTCTTGTGGAAGACATGTTGATTCCGGTAAGAGCAGAGATATTTGAAATTGAGTTAGTGTGAATTAGATTGGTAAATGCACCAGTCTGAGGTCTGTCTATGGTGATACCATCATGTCCTTTAGTTCCAACACTATTACCACCTTGAATAGAATTACTAATAACAGTGAATAGTAATGGCTGAGAAAGGTATATACCTGTACCCCAATAATCAGTGCGAGTTGCATTTGCAGAAGGAGCAGCCATACCATAAATACTATTTGAAGAAGCATTTAAGTTGACATCCAGTGCATTTGCATAAATACCTACTGACTTTGAGCCGGCAATTGGAGCAACAGAAATGTCATTTGCAACAATTTCTGCAACACCATTTGCACCACTACCTGTAATTTGAATACCTGTAAATGTAGCTGGAGCGCTAGCTGCTACCGCTGGTCCTGCTGGCCAACGAGGATTGCTTGCAAGCTTAATTCTATTTGAATCAATTGAATTGATATTACCAGCTGTAGCATTGGAAAGTGTAATGCCGATAAATGTAGTAGGATTAGCTACTGTTGAAGTAATAAAGTTGTTTTCAATATTATTACTTCCATTATTCGCAAAGCTCAATGCTGTATAGGTATTATTAGTACCAACATGCTCGATATAATCTTTTACTTCGAAGCCGGTTGGATATGCTGAAGTAACACTGATTGAACCGGTTCCGGCACCATTTGTTACAATTCTTGGACGATTGATACCACGAATGATCGATGGTTGAGGAGCAGCATTGAATACAATAGGATATACTGACTCAACAGGATTATCACCATCATAACCAAATGTCGCTGATTCATAGACGGATTTAGCAATAACAAAGATTTGATCTGTAGTATTGCGGGAACCAGTTGAGAAGTTCACATCATCACGTGCATCTGTAATTGTATTATATGTACCAAGTATAGTATTTGAAGCACTATTGATACGAAGAACAGCTGCCATCATCGAAGAATAGGTCCAGCCACAACCATTTGTATTTGAATTTACACCTGAATTTGCAGCGGGATATATTACCCATCTACCATTACCAACATTCAAGTCACCAATCTTTGATCCAACAACGTGTGTGAAAGGAACATATCCTCTTAAATACAATGAATCAGTTGATGCCAATGTTGGAATTGTTGCGATACCTGGATTAGTCTGAACAGGACCCAATGGTGAACCCCACCAGTTAAAGCGAAGGTCAAGGAAATTGGTCGAAGAAACATCATCAGGAGTTGTTGCTTCGATATTAATACCTGTGCTGGAGTTATTACTCAAGTCATTATTATTTACAAAGAACTTATTAACAGTATTGCCTGCCATAGTTCCTGAAATAAACACACCGTTCGCTCCATTTGCAATGAAGTTTTGCTTGGTTCTGATATTGTTTGTAAATCCAAAACCAGCATTGAATGTATAGTGCACACCAACACCCATCGTTCTGATATTATTTGCTTCTATATTTACTATACCATTTGAAGCAACAGAAGATGTATATGCAATACCAATTGAACCATTCGTATTATTTGCAATTATTTGATTACAGATAACATTGATATTTGAAAGACCTGCATTATTAGTAAACTCAACACCACGGAATGATACTGTAGTTGCAGCTTGTGTCAACAAAGTATTACCTGGCCATGCTTGGCCATTTATACCATTTGTCAAGTTAATTCTATTATTGAGAATATTGTGTGTTGATCCATTGGATCCACCTGAAATACTAATAGCTTTATAATTACTACCAACCAACACATTGGAGGCGAAGTAATTGTTTTGTACTGTATTACCTTCTGCATTGGCAAATGACAATACTGTGTGGTTACCTGAAGCTGGTTGGAAGTGTTTAATATAGTCAAGAACTCTAAAGCTAGTTGGGAAAGAACTTGTTACACTAATCATACCTGTAGTATTACCAGGATTAAGTGTTGGATAGTTCAAACCTTTGATTGTAGATGGTTGACCTGCTTGACTAAACACAACTGGATATGAAGGCTCAGGTGATGTCAAATTTGGATAACCAAATGAAGTTGCTCCATATCTTGAAGAATCAATCACATATAATTGATCAGATGTATTGCCTGTATTCTGACTTGCAGCTGTAATTGTAGCAAAATTGCCAATCAATGAATTTCCAGCAGAATTTACTCTGAGAACACCGGACATCATATCATTGTATTGCCAACCGCATGTACCTGATCCATCAGTTGCAGAAGTTGCTGCTGGATAGACCATCCAACGACCATGTGTTGCACCATTTACATCAGCAATGACTGATCCACTTGTATGTGTAAAGGGCACATGGCCAATAACTTTTAAACTATCTGTACCTGCAAAACTTGGTGCACTAGCTACTGTTGAACCTCGTACAGGACCAAGTTCTGAACCCCACCAATTAAAGCGAAGATCTAAGAAATTACTTGTTGCTGTCGAATTAGATGTTGGAGCACTTACATTGATACCCGCAGTTGTATTCGAAGCAAGATTGTTGTTATTAATAAAGATCTGATTAGTTACAATACTTGAAAGGTCACCATCAAATCGAATACCAGTCGCATTATTGTTGATATAATTTTCACGAACAGTAAACAGGTTTGGACCAGTAGAATTTGAAGTGTTCAATGAAAGACCAACAAATGCACCTCTAAAATGGTTTTGTTCAACCAAAATACCATTCAAGGTATTTGCACCTACTGACCAGAAATGAATACCGTGGCTACTTGCAGAAGCATTAACCCAGTTATTTCTAACTATCAAGCCATTTGAAACTGTATTGTCAATATCTCCATACTCTAGAGCTATTGAAGCGCCAAAGTTACCGCTGATTACATTATTCGTTGTAGCACTTGCTGAAGCTCCATCACGCAATCTATTGAGTGAAATTGCATTTTGTGAAGCTGAACTAGGTGCATAATGATTGTCAGATATGTCGATATTACTTTTGTTACCAGCATTATCATCATTAACCAAAGGAATAACGCTACCAGCTGATACTGAACCAGTTACAATATTGTTATTGACTTCAATGTTAGAAGATGTACCGATAATTCTAACAAGTGCATTTTGAGTAGCTGATCCAACATTTCTAACTGTGAAACCTTTAATGGATGGACCGCTTGTTGTCACTCTGAAGATTGGATTTGCTATTGTAAGAGTTGATGCATCATGTGTACCAATCACTGTTTCAAGATTTGCATTTCTTGCAGTGTTAACTAATGGAAGTGTATTTCCAGCCAAAAGCGCACATGTCAAATCAGTTGCTGATGTGGAATGATAATTACCACGAATGTCAACATCCTTATTAACATTGATATTGCTAAAACTCCATACACCATTTGCATTAACACCGTCAGATGCAGTACCATAACCGGTAATATTAACAACACCTGTAGTAGGATTTGCAATTGCAATACCATCTTGTGGATTCGGATGATTTGCACCTGCAAATGCAGTACACTGTTCCAAATTCACTGTATTTGTGAAATTATTCATTCCAGTTACTGCAGCTCCTCTGCGAAGCGTTACTGTTCCAGTTGTAGAATTAGTATTTGTGAAAGCAACTGACTTAGAAATTGCAAAGCTTTGTGTATATGCTGCATTATTGAGATTAACTGTTCCACCACTACCATTTGTACTATTTGTACCAACACCTTCAATATCTTGGGTATATACTGAACAATCAGCAATACCAAGTGCGGTTTGAATACAGTCTGCATCTGAGTTTACAATTACTGTAGGAGCAGACAAACTTCTTAAAACAGATGGATCTGTACAGTTACCTGAACCATTCAAAGTAATTGCACCTACTGATGTACCACGATTAGGCAGACCATTGAGGTATACTCGCTTTCCAATACTTGGTGTTTCAGTGGAGTGATTGTTTGTTGTCAAATCTAATCTTCTAGAACCGGTTGTACCGATCAATTGAATTGCCATTTCAATAGCATCACCTGAACCACCACCGTAGTTATTCAATGTGCTACTTGAGAAAGTCAAATCAACTTGATTGTCTGAGCTACCAAAAATTGTACCTCTTGTTGAAGTCAATGTACCAGCAATATTTGCAATATCAGCACCGGAATTCAATAAGAATTTTCCAGTATATGTTGCATTACCATCATTAATAAAACCGAGACCAAGATGAGCGGTCAATTTATCGGCACCACGGAAGTCAAATGTCTTTGCAATGGTAACTGGAGATACATCTGTAAATGGAATATTAGCACCAGTTGAACCATTTGCAGTTACCAAAACATTGTTAGGACCTGAAGAAATAAGATCAATCGCTGTTTGCAAACATGCAGGTGGATATACTGTTACTCTTGAAGCAATATGAGTTCCACCTGAAGTTACATTTGAAGTAAATGCACAAATTTGATTAGAACCACCACCATATCCTGGGCCAGTTCCTGGATTGAGTAGATAGTGAATGTCTGCTGTTTTGGTAGAAACAACATCCATAATGATTGTTTCAGTATTGTTGACGATTGCATCACAACCAATAATATCTTCAGTAATAATGATTGAGGTTGGATCTGGGCCTTCTGCAGCAGCAATTGCACCATTCAATTGCGCACAGTTTGCAACATAGATATTATTGTCAAAACGGAATCTTGCTAGAAAATTATTATCAGTAAAATCGATAACATTGGGATCTGCTACCAATGTAGAACAATTCTCAGGACGACGAGTATATTTCACATTATACGGACCAGCAACAAATGGAGCATAACGCTTTGATAATACCGCAGTACCGGATTGTGATGTGGAATATGTTTGTGGACTTGAAGTACCATCAAACTCATCAGAAATTGACATAAAGGACAATACTGGAGTTACAGGTGCATAGTCGCCAAATGTGTTACCTGTAAATAATACCGCTGGGGCAGAAGCAGGATTTGTGGAAGCAGCCTGGATATTATTTGCAAGAATGCGAAGTTTAGAAAGAGTATCTCTTACGGGCTGACGATTTGTAGCATCAAGGTTATTCACCGCAACTGACAATCCATAGAACCAAATTGTTGGTTCATCTAAAGTATTACGAAGTGTTACAGAAGTATAATTACTACAGCTTGAACCTGAACCCATAATCTTTATAGGTTTTGTAATAATAATACTCTCATTTTCCACAACATTTGTCGTTACATCAATTCTTGGAGGAACTGGACCTACGGACAACAATGCTGCTGCATAGACCGCTCTGTTTATCTGCTCAAAGTTTGTGTAACCATAAGCTGCATCGATTACAGGGATACCTGAAGTATTACTACCTCTGTGTGAGGAATTAACATTCAAGTTTGTTGCAACAGGTGCACTGAGTGGATTAACATATGTGATGATATCACCAGATGTCTCTCTCCAAAATGCAACAGGTGTTGCATTGTAAGAAGTAGCAGAATATGCCGCTGAACTATAACTATAGAACAAATCTGCTTCTGAATTACCAAAAGCATTTTGATTCAAATTTAAAGTTTGTGAAAATGGACTTGCATGACTAAAGCGAGCTACTCCATAGGTAGTATAGGAAGCTGCAGTATTTACGTAATTCGCAACTTTACCGCTTGCTGTACCAAGTCCTGCACTTGGACCGCCATTATAAACGAAATTATTATTTCTGAATGTGTAAAGGCTAGCACTTAGTGAAGTGGTTATAACTCGAACATAAATTGCAATTTCATTGTCACTTATAACATTTCCATTTGCCTTTACTGAATTATCACCAATGAGAAGTGTACGTGCATCGTTAGTGTAAATACCATAAGCAATTCTTAAACCACCTGCATTTCCACTTCTATTTCCATGAATGTGATTTCTACGGATTGCAGCATGACCACCATTCGCAACAACAATTCCAGCTTGGATAGCATCTACGCTTGCATCGGTAGTTCCACCATCTTCACCTGTAACAATACAATCTTGAATTGTTGGATATGGTTGATCTTCACGAACTGACTGCAAACTTGATGTGCTATATCCAATGATACCAATACCAATATTTCTATAGTTATAGATTCTAGTATTTTGCAAAGTTGGTTTTGAACGAGTCAAAAAGAGTACACCAACAGTATTATTTTCAGCATTTGTATTTGATGTTGGTCTGATATTTCTCACTTCAATATAATCAGCACCAGATCCACCGATTGTGCCTAGAGCATATTTGTGAGCCAAACCTGCAAATATTTGAGTGCCATTTTCTGGCATTATTGCTGAACTTCCATCAATATCAATACCTGTAATATTGATTGTATAGCTGTCACTTGATGGATTTACGAATACAATCGGCTTGAGATCTGTTCCGGTTAATTTTCCAGCGCCAGTCCAAAGAAGATCTGAAGGTAGAGAATAAGTTGTCATCGTACCCCATGCTGGTGCAGCGATAACCGTTCTTCCACCACCATTCTGGCTACCAATAATATTGATAGAAACATCGCCTATCACAACTTGTTCTGTATATGTACCACCTTGTACGTATACATTGTCGCCAGAACTAGCTAAACTTATCGCCGCCATGATAGTCTTTTTCGCGGTAGCCCACGAATTACCACTAAAACCATTGTTCCCCGAAGCATCACTTACATACCAATCAGCAGCAAAAGCTTGTGTTGTACATAAGAATAATGCAATGAATAGGGAAGAAAACAGAGTCTTTCTGTTTCTCATTGCGTTTTCCTCAAAAAAGTTAAAAAGAATATATTAAAAACACATTTTTCAGGTTTTACAAACAGGGTGCAATTTATTGATATGGTGGGTTAAAACAAAGTTTTCCACAATAAAATTTTGAGAATTTTATTGATAATTGGTTGTGTTTTCAATTGTTAAAATTGAAATGATGGAGAAAATGCATAGTAATCGCCATGTATATTACATTAACAAGTACAATTACTACTTTTTCTGACTTTTGTCATGTAGTATTAGTTTAAACTCAAGAATTGTCAATCTTTATGGATATTTTCTTGATTATTCCCCATCTTTGACCCTTTTCTCCCGTGTACACTATCATCTCCCTCTTTCATTCAACTTTGTTCATTGCCTTCAGTTGATTCATGGTCTTGATGTATGACACTAGTTTGTTCAACATTATTCCGGTCAATATCTTCATGCTCCGGTAATGCAGGCAATTCATCTTCTATTACTGCAGAGCCAAGTTCGGCAGCAAGATTTTGAGGTTGTAATGCAATCAATTCATCGATTTCTTTCATCTTTGGAAGTTCATCGAGAGCGGCAAGACCAAAAATCCTTAAAAACTCAGCAGTCGTACCATATAATAAAGGTCTTCCGGGCGTTTCTGCTCTGCCTACGATTGTCACAAGACCTCGATCTAACAGTGAATTCATGATTTCACCGGAATTCACCCCACGAATAGACTCAATATCGGGCTTGCTTACGGGTTGCTTATAGGCAACTATGGATAAAGTCTCTAATGCCGCTTGTGATAAGCGCTTTCTGGACTTAGCCTTGAGCAATTTTTGAACATAGACACCATATTGGGAACGAGTCACAAAATGATAGCCACCAGCAACTTTCACAATTGAGTAAGGTCTGGAACAACTCGCCAATTCATCATTGATGAGTTCAATCGCTATGCGAATTGAATCAGTGGTCGCATGCTCTTGATATTCGGATTCAGCAAGCAATTCATTGATCGTTTTCTCACTCAAAGGCTCATCTGAAGCAAAAATCAATGCTTCCAACACTTTGTGAAATGGCTCGGAGAATATATGTTCTTGTTCGCTCATGATTCAATAGATCGTAAATAAATACAGTGCAAAACTACGGTTTTCCATGAATCTGCATCTTCGAGATATCAACAAAAAAAGGTATCGGAAATGAATCCGATACCTTTCTTGGGATAATTACTCGATTATTTGCCGTCTGACTTGTCATCCACGATAGTATAATCAGCTTCTTCCACATTTCCATCATCTCCGGATGCTTCAGAACCTTCATTTGGAGAACCCGCCGCGCCGGCTTGTTCATACATCTTTGTAGAAGTTTCACTCCACAATTGATTGAGTGCATCCATCGCAGGACGGATATCGGAGGCATTATTCTTAATTGCATCAGCGAGACGCTCTTTTGCAGACTCAATCTGAGATTTTGCATCTGCAGGAATCTTGTCACCAAGATCTGTCAATTGCTTATCGGTTGAGTACACAAGATTATCTGCCTGATTACGCAATTCAATTTCTTCCTTACGCTTTTTGTCATCAGCTGCATGTTCTTGTGCTTCGCGCTTCATTTTTTCGATTTCATCTTTCTCCAAACCGCTGGATGAAGTGATGCGAATGTTCTGCTCTTTATTTGTGGCTTTGTCTTTTGCAGACACATGAAGAATACCATTTGCATCAATGTCAAATGTCACTTAAACTTGTGGAACACCGCGTGGTGCCGGTGGAATGCCATCGAGATGGAAACGACCAAGCGAACGATTGTCGCGTGCCATCGGGCGCTCACCTTGAAGAATGTGTATCTCCACTGATGTCTGACTATCCGTTGCAGTGGAATAGGTTTCCGACTTCTTTGTTGGAATCGTCGTATTCGCCTGAATCATCGCCGTCATAACACCACCCATGGTTTCAATGCCAAGAGTGAGCGGTGTAACATCAAGTAAGAGAACATCAGTCACATCGCCTGCAAGCACACCGCCTTGAACTGCGGCACCAATAGCTACAACTTCATCAGGATTTACACCTTTAGATGGCTCTTTGCCAAAGAATGATTTTACGAGTTCCTGAATCTTAGGTATACGAGTTGAACCACCAACCAAAATGACATCATCAATTTGTGATGGTGTGATTTTCGCATCTTTGATCGCTTGCTCACATGGACGCAATGTTGCATCGAACAAATCAGAACAAAGCGATTCAAATTTTGCACGGGTGATTGTCAAATTCAAGTGCTTTGCACCATCAGCAGTTGCTGTGATGAATGGCAAATTGATTTCTGTTTGCAGCATTTGTGATAATTCAATCTTTGCTTTTTCTGCGGATTCACGCAAACGTTGCAAAGCCATTGGATCCGTACGCAAATCAATGTTTTCCTGCTTTTTGAATTCATCTGCCAAGAAATCAATGATGCGCTGATCGAAATTGTCACCACCAAGATGCGTATCACCATTTGTTGATTTCACTTGGAATACGCCATCACCCAATTCAAGAATTGAAATGTCGAATGTACCGCCACCAAGATCATATACAGCTACAGTGATATTCTTTTCTTTTTTGTCCAAACCAAATGCAAGCGCTGCCGCAGTTGGTTCATTGATGATACGCTT
>Ga0169931_10013932_pt1 | contig 10926 bp, 8 predicted proteins | sample Kivu_15m_20L_FD_129675 | JGI IMG/M metagenome (GOLD analysis project Ga0169931, IMG submission 129675) | Freshwater microbial communities from Lake Kivu, Western Province, Rwanda to study Microbial Dark Matter (Phase II) - Kivu_15m_20L... | ecosystem: Environmental > Aquatic > Freshwater > Lake ... | reverse complement strand
CTACGTGGCTGCGATGACGATCGCGATCGTCGGGTCGCTGGAAACACTGCTGAATCTCGATGCGGTCGACAAGCTCGATAAAAAGCAACGGCTTTCCCCTCCCAGTCGCGAACTGTGGGCGCAGGGGATCGGCAATATCGCGAGCGGCCTGCTCGGTGGTTTGCCGATGACCTCGGTCATCATTCGTGGCTCGGTGAATATCAACGCAGGGGCGGAAACGAAGTTCTCTGCCATTTTTCATGGCGTCCTTTTATTCGGCTGTGTTCTGTTCCTCCCCAGTCTGCTGAATTCGATCCCGCTGGCATCGCTCGCGGCGATTCTTGTGCTCACGGGCTACAAATTGGCCAGCCCCGCAGTTTTCAAGAAGATGTATCAGGCCGGACGTTATCAGTTTGTCCCTTTCTTGTGCACGCTCGCTGCGATTATTGCCACCGATTTGCTCAAAGGGGTGATTATCGGTCTGGTCCTGAGCCTCATTTTTATTTTGAACAGCAATCTGCGGCGACCGATTCGGCAGATGAAGGAACAATCGCTGTTCGGCGAAATCACGCGGATTGAACTTGCCAATCAAGTCAGCTTTCTTAACCGTGCCGCACTGGAAACCTCACTCCGCGCGGTCCCCTCGGGTGGGCATCTCCTGCTCGACGCGCGGCGCACCGATTACATCGATCCCGATATTCTGAGCCTGATCCGTGAATTTAAGGAGGTTACGGCTCCGGTGCTGGGCATTCGGGTGAGCCTCGTTGGGTTTCAACGTCGCCATGGACTGGTCGATAGTCCCTTGGATTTCGATCAGGCCCGACAGCAAATGCTTGTTCAGACGACCCCCAGTCAAGTTGTTGCATTGCTCATGGAGGGGAACAAGCGGTTTGTCGCCCAGCAGCGGATCGATCGCAATCTGCTTCCTCATCCGGGATCGCGACTTGCCTCCAAAGGGTCAGACCACTTTTCGGATAGGCTCTGAGTGTCTGCTGTAGCGAGGTGCCCTCCACCCCCGCGTACTTTCGGTAGTTATAATCATCCGCCTGGGCTTTTTCCTTGAGGTGGAATCAGAGGCTATCAAGTGGATCCGAGGCTATGAATCGATTTATCCTCCATTGTGCTACGATCATGATCTTTGTGCTGGGGGGACTCTGTGGATTCTCCCTCCAGGGGCTATCGGGACAGGAGCCTCCGTTGCCAGCAAAACTCTTGCCGCTCCCCACAGAGACGTTCCTGGTCGCCGAATTTCCCGCCTTCCTGACTCTGCCCGAACCCAACAAACGCAGCACGCCCCAGCCATGGGTCATGTATGCGCCGACGCTCCCAGGCTATCCCGATGAACACGAGCAATGGATGCATCGCCAGTTTCTGGACGCCGGAATTGCGATCGCGGGTGTCGATGCCGGAGAGGCCTACGGTAGCCCCGAAGGATGTCGTGCGATGAGTGCCCTTTATAGTTTTGTAACTGGCGAGCGTGGATGTGCACCCAAGGTCGCCCTGCTCGGGCGCAGCCGGGGCGGGCTTTGGGTAAGCAGCTGGGGGGCGGAAAACGTCGAAAAAGTCGCGGGGATCGCTGGCATCTATCCTGTCTTTGACCTTCGCTCGTACCCGGGGCTCGAGAAAGCGGCCGGGGCGTACCAGTTGAGCGCTTCGGAGCTCGAAACGCGGCTTGAAACCCTGAACCCGCTTGCCAAAGTCGATCGCCTCGCGAAAGCTCGCGTCCCCATCTTCATCATTCATGGCGATGTCGATACGGTCGTTCCGCTGGAAAAAAATTCGGCCATCGTGCAAGCCCGCTACCAAGCTCTTGGTGCTGGGGATGCGCTGGAGATGATCGTTCCCGAGGGACAGGGGCATAACTTTTGGGAAGGCTTTTTTCGATGTCAGCCGTTGGTCGATTTTGTCATTCGCCAGGCAAGGGAAGGGAATCAGCGAAAAACGAGCGAGGGACCATGATCACTGACGACGCTCAGCGAGAACGAGACGATGCGAGGCGTTAGCGAAAAACCTCGCGGTTCGGAGGTGGCTACGTGGGAATCGTGGTATCGTCTGCGGTGTTTGCTGCTCCTTACGCTCGGTTGGCTTCCTGCGAACGGATTCGCCGATGCACGGCCTCCCAACATCCTGATCTTGCTGACCGATGATCACGGATACGGAGATCTCTCGACATACCAGGCGAGCGATTGCCAAACGCCGCATCTTGATCGTCTGGCGCGGCAGGGGATGCTGTTCCGTCAGATGCGGTCCAATGCCACCGTCTGTTCCCCCGCGCGGGCCGCGCTGCTGACCGGGCGATATCCGGATCGCGCTGGCGTTCCAGGGGTGATCCGCACGCATGCCGACGACTCATGGGGTTACTTTTCTCCCGAAATCCCCACCCTTGCCGACCTGCTCGGCCGCCACGGTTATCACACCGCGCTGGTTGGAAAATGGCATCTGGGGCTCGAGTCTCCCAACACACCCGGGGAGCGCGGATTCGACCATTTCCATGGGTTCCTTGGGGACATGATGGACAGTTACACGGACCATCGCCGCCATGGAATCAATTACCTGCGGCTAAACGAGACCCCGATTGAACCATCCGGGCATGCGACCGACCTGTTTGCACAGTTTGCGGTCGAATACCTGCACCAGCGAGCGGAGGCGGATGAACCATTTTTTCTCTATCTCGCTTTCAATGCACCTCATTTTCCAATCGAGCCGCCTCCAGCCTGGCTCGATCGCGTCGCCGCACGCGCACCGCAGCTCGACCCCCTGCGAACGAGGAATGTTGCTTTTGTTGAGCATACCGATGATGCGATCGGACGGGTCCTCCGCGCGCTCGACGAATCAGGACTTGCGGCACACACGATCGTTGCCATGAGCGCTGATAATGGAGGTTCGTTGCCCCATCAGCAGAGCAATGCTCCGTGGCGTGGAGGGAAGCAGAGCCATTACGACGGGGGCCTGCGAGTCCCTTTTATGATCCGCTGGCCCGAGGAAATCGCCCCTGGCTCGTCAAGCGATTATCCCGGCCTCCTCTTCGATCTCTTTCCGACGATGCTCGCGGTCGCCGAGATCGATGCTCCGGCAGGGATCGATGCCGTCAACCTTCTGCCGATCCTTCGGGGTGGGGATCTGCCAAGGGATCGCGAGCTGTACTTTGTGCGACGGGAAGGAGGGCCTCGCTATGGTGGGAATGCTTACCATGCCCTCATTCGGGGACGATGGAAATTGCTGCAAAACAGCCCCGGCGGCGAACTGGAACTGTATCAACTTGATGAGGATCCGCGCGAGCAAACGAATCTGTCCGAAAAACATCCAGCGATTGTCGCCGAACTTGCTGCGGCAATGAGCCGGCACATTCAGGCTGGAGGACGCGTTCCCTGGCAGCCTCCGGATGCTCCTTGAAAGAGGTCACGGCATGGGTGTTTTCCAGCATCACCGAGGTCGGGCAGCCATCCCGTCGGCGACCTTGTCGCCAGGATAGACGATCACGACCTGGTTCTCGTCCAAGCCCGCGAGGAGCTGGGCGAAGGTTCCGTTATCGCGCCCGATTTCGACCCTCGTTTGCCGCACGATGGAATCCGACAACGTGAAGACATACCAGTCTGCTTCGATACGAAAGAGTGCGCTTGTAGGAACGACCAAACATTGCTCTTCTTCCCAGACAATGATCTCCGCATCGATGCGAAAGTGATCCCCCAGACCATGCCGCTGGTCGATCGGCTCGACGAAGTCGATGATGACATTGACGCGCTGTTCCTCGACCCCGAGGGCAGAGACCTTTGTGAATCCTGCCGGTTCGACTCGCCGGACACGCCCTTCCAGCGGCGTGCTCCCGCCCCAGTTCAGCAGGCTCACAGGATCTCCAGGATGGACCCTGACGGCATCTTGGGAGAGCACATCGACAACGATCTCCAGGTCGCTCGGGTCGCCCACCTCAAGGAGATTCGTTCCTGGCGTGACAACAGTGCTGCTCTCCTGATAAATCCGCAGGATTCTCCAGGTGATCGGAGAAACGATTGGCAGGAACATTCCCTCGTTTTCAGTTTTCTCAGCGGGATTTGAATCACTGGCCGGTGGCTCGGTGAGCAGCAGGGCCGCTTTTTCGAGTTCCCATTCGTACTGCGCCATTTCGACGCGAAAGGTCGCCGCGCGGGTCTCCTCCAAACGGGACTGGAAGATATACTCGGCCTCCTTCACCGCCGATTCGGAAGCTGCTCTGGTGTCATAGAGGCGGCGGACGCGACCGAGATCCTGTTCGACAAAACCGAGGACCGCTTCGGCCTTGGCCTGTTCCGCCTTGGCGACTTCCAATCCCTGGAGGGCAGCGCTCACACGGGCCTGGGCTTGAGCCACGGCACGGGGATCGAGGAGCGCGGGGTCGGTCGCTTGCAAACGAGCCAGTTCCGTTTGGCCAGCGACCACGCTGTCCCCAACTTCGAAGGAGATCCGCTGGAGATTACCCGCCAGGGGCGACGAGACGACATAGCGTTCGCGAATCCGCGTCATGCCATCGTCGAAGACGCTGACTTGCAACTTTTTTCGGACGACCCGCTCGATGTCGACCTCCACGGGTTGTGGGCGAAAGAAAAGAATCAGGCCCACGACCAGCCCCAGCAAGGGGAGCATCCAGAGGAGGATCCGCAGACGTTGTGCGCTCATTGCAGGGTTGATTTTCCTTAACGGCTTTTGAGGACTTCGACCAAATCGATCTGTTCGAGTCGGCGGCGGATAAGGAGGCCGCTGACGACCGTCGCGACGAGCGCGACGAGTGCAGCGCGAAGCATCGTCTGCCGCTCGACTACCAGGGGTATTCGAAAATTATCCGATTCAAAGCCGACGACGACAGCCCAGCAAAAACCAACACCAATTCCCCACCCCAAGGGAATCGCCAGGAGTGTCATCAGTCCGAGTTCCCCGAGCAAAATCATCGCCACCTCCCAGCGAGTGAAACCGATGACGCGAAGGGTGGCAAATTCCCGGCGCCGTTCATCGAGCGAGATCCGCGCCGTATTATAGATCACTCCGACCGCCAGTACGGTGGCGAAGAATGCCGTGAACGACTGCATCAGCAGCGTATTGCGGGCGACGATCTGACGAAATTGCTCGACCGCCAAGTGTTTGACCGTCACTGCGGCCACAGCCGGGGTCGCTTTCAGCTGGCGATAGAGCGGTTCCTCGAAGCGCGGGTCGACAGCCAGGAACGCACCGCTGATCGTATCCCCTTCGCGGAGAAGGCGGTGCAGGGGGTCAAGTCGCATATAGGCATTCGCTCCAGCCAGTTCAGAAACAATCCCTGCAACCTCGACACGAAGATGGTTTTTCTCGCCTTCGAGAACATCGATCTCCACAGTCCCGCCCGCTTCGACTCCTAAGATTTCCGCAAGTTGTTCCGAGAGAATCACACCCGAGGGAGGAAGACGGATCGGGCGCTCGCGGGCGTTGAGCAAGCGAAACAACGAGCGCTCGTCACCAAGCCCCAAGAGGACGGTTCGGTAGTGCCGATGGGCATAGCGGAAGCGGACGGGAACGGCGCGAAATGGTTCTACTTGCTGGACGCCGGGGAGCTTCTGCAGGTCATGGAGCGCGCGTGGTGAATGCACCTCTTTGAGCGTCACTTGGATGTCTTGTCGCTGGGCCAGATTGAACTGGAAGTGCAGCAAGTAATCGAGCGCATCGGGGGCGAAACCGCTGAGCAGCATCACGGCGACTGCGGCTGCAATTCCAAGCACGGAAAAAAAGCGGATATGCCTCGCCGCTCTAATTGCCGAAGGATCATGCGGAGTGAGAGTGGAAAGAGAAAACCGAGCCCCATCCGTTCAATCCATGCCGGTCGATAACGAGGTGGGGAAGGGGGGCGCATCGCGTCGGCCGGGCGCATCGCGATCACATCCATGACGGCATGAAATGTCCCCAGCAGCGCGGCACCCAAGGCGATCCCAAGGGCAGGAAAAAAGACTCGCCAGTCGACACGATAGACGAATTCCGGAAAGCGATAAAAATCTTGATAGACACGGGCCAGCCCAATCCCCATCCAGTGCCCAGCCACCGACCCGATCAAGGCCCCGGCGATGGTGATCAAGAGGGCGGTCCGCAGGTAATGCGACGCAATCTCCCAGCCGCGATAACCGAACGCGCGGAGGGTCGCGATCGATTCCCGATCCGCATGGACACGACGGGAGAGAATGACATTCAGAAGAAAAGCCCCAACGCCCATAAAAATCGCTGGCGCCACCAGACCGGTCGCGCGCAGCTGTTTAATTTCATCGTCGAGAAATTTCGCCGACACCTGCTCTCTCCGCGTGATTGCCCCGAGCGTGCCGTGCGGAGCCAGTAATTGGTCGACTGCCGCGACCACTGCTTCGGGACTCGCCCCTCGCTGCAACTGGATCGAAAGATCATTGAAGGCTCCCTCCATATCCATCGCTTTTCCAAGCCCCTCGCAGCGCATCCAGAAGACCCCGAAGCGGCGATCGTCCGGGAGTAAATCACCGCCGCGCATTTGGAAAACATGCTCGGGAGAAAGCCCCACGCCGACGATCTTCAGTTCCTGGTAATGACCATTGATGACCGCACTGATCGAGTCCCCGACGTCAAGCCGATTGGCAACAATAAACGCTTCGCTCGCGAGCACCTCGCCAAAACGATCGGATGCTGGCAGCGTCCCTCGGACCACATGGACGACATTGAGCTCCGCGGGACCATGATCCGGGATCGAGACCAGCCGACCGATCGCTGGTTCGGACAGCCCGGGAACATCGAGGTTCACATCGGCCACGACCCGCGACTGGACACGAAGAATCCCGTCAAGCGAGCGAACCTGCAGCGCGACGTTTTCTGGCGCGCGAACCAGCGAGACAAACAAATCGGCGAACCGATACCGTTCGTAGTAACTGTCGCGCGTCGATTTCAGGAACTGAAGAACTCCCACCGACATCACAAAGACGGCGATGCCCGAGGCGACCATCATCGCAATCGCAAAAGATTGGGCTTTGCTCCGCATCAGTTCGCGAAACATTTTGCGGTCCAGGATCGAGAACCAAGGGTTCATTGGCTGCTACCACTGCAAATCGTGAATACCGCATCGCGTTGCATTTTTTCGAATCTCGGCAATTTTTCCATCGCGAAGCAAGACCACGCGATCCGCCAAGCCCCCGATCACCGCATTATGGGTAATCACGACGGTCGTGGTACCAAGCTGTTCGTTGATTTGCAAAATCGCTTGGAGGACAGTGAGCCCCGTAGCGGCATCGAGCGCACCGGTTGGCTCATCGCACAGCAGCACATCAGGCCGTTTGGCAATCGCCCGCGCGATCGCCACCCGCTGCTGCTCTCCGCCCGACAGCTGTGCGGGAAAAAAGTCTGCCCGCGGCTCGAGCGAGACAAGTTTCAAGGCTTCCAGCGGATCCATCGCGTGTGTAGATATTTCCGTCACCAAAGCGACATTCTCGCGGGCTGTCAGGGAGGGAATGAGATTATAAAACTGAAAAACAAAACCAACGTAACGGCGGCGAAACTCGGTGAGCGCTGCGGGACTGGCGCGAGTCAAATCCAAGTCTCGATAATGGACCTCACCCTGCGACGGAGTGTCGAGTCCACCAAGAATGTTCACAAGCGTCGATTTGCCACTCCCACTCGGACCCAGGAGCACCAAAAATTCCCCCGCTTCGATTTGGAGGTCGACACCCCGTAGCGCCTCGACCAAAACATCTCCCATCCGATACGTCTTCGTAACTTGCCGGATGTGATAGACAATCGCCATAGGAGGGATCTGGAGGTGCGGGAGAAAACATGCGATGCTTGACGGGGTACAACGCAGAGCTTGGATTATAGCGAGTTTTCTCCTTCCCTCAGCCCGATTCCTCCCGCCCCAGATGAGACGACGATGCCCTTAAAAGTCTTGTTGGCCACCGATGGTTCGAGCAATGCCGAAGATGCCGCGTGGCTTGTGAGCCAAATGGCGCGGACTGAGCCGATCGACGTGATCCTGATGACGGTGATTCAGCTGCCCGAGGTCGGTGGCATGGTGGCGGTCGAAAGCTGGCTGCCGGAGCTGTTGCAGCGTGAGCAGCAGGCGGCGACGGAGATCCACCAAGCAGTCCAGAAGCTGTTCGAAGGGGCGCAGGGAACGCTGACCAGCGTGATTCGTGAAGGCCTGATCGGACATGAAATCGTCGTCGAAGCAACGGAGCGGAATGTTGATTTGGTGGTGATCGGAGCCAAAGGACACAGTACTGTGGACCGGATTCTTCTGGGCAGCGTCAGCGATTATGTCGCCACGCATGTCCACTGTTCGGCCCTCGTCGTCCGGCCCACCGGACTGAAAGAAGGAGCCGATCGACGGATTCGCGTCGCGGTTGGATTCGACAACAGCGGTTCATCCGAACGAGCGATCGCGGAATTCCAGCGTTTTACCCTCCCGCAAGCGCTGGAGCTCGACGTCGTTGCCGTCTGCCATGTCGTGCGGACGTTTCGCCAGGACTTGCTGCCTAATCTCGCCGAGGCCCGCGCGAAGATGCGGGAGGGTTACGCACAAGCCGCCGCGATCGGAGCGCGGGCCCTGCAGCGCGCCACCCCCCATGTTCACTCGCATGTTGTCGAGGCGGAACATGTCGGCCAGGCAATCGTCGATTTCGCCGACGCCCACCGCAGCGATTTTGTGATTGTCGGCGATACCGAAAGAGGAGTTTTCGGGCGGATCTTCGTTGGCAGTGTCTCAAGATATGTTCTCAGGCACACCTCCTGCTCTGTCTGGATTTCGCGCCATGCCGACTGAACCTCGATCCCCGAATGACTCCCCTCAGTCAACACCTTTCTCCCGGTATCGTCTGCGGCATCACGCCAAGCGATTCGGGTTGAGCGTCGACAGCGCGCGTGTCGCTTGGCTCACGATGATGCTCGTTTTGCCGGTCTTGGGATCCAGCCATGGGGCGGAGCCCCTGCCGAGCAGTCCCGCAAAGAACGAGCGCCCGAATATTCTGTTTATTTTTAGCGACGATCACGCGCTGCAGGCCATCGGGGCTTATGGGGGTCGGTATCGCGACCTCGACCCCACACCCCACATCGACCGGCTCGCACGGCAAGGAATGATCTTCCGTAGCAGCTTCTGCACCAACAGTATTTGCGGTCCGAGCCGGGCGGTGATTTTGACAGGCAAGCACAGCCATCTCAATGGATTCACCAGCAACGGAAATCGCTTTAACGGCGACCAGCAAACCTTTCCAAAACTCCTCCAGCAGGGAGGTTACACGACAGCCCTGTTTGGCAAATGGCACCTCGAGGATACGCCTCAAGGCTTCGATGCCTGGCGGATCCTGCCGGGGCAGGGGGAGTACTACAACCCCGTGATGATCAGCCCCAAGGGAAAGGAGCGGATACCAGGTTACTGCAGCGATCTTGTCACCGACCTAGCGATCGATTGGCTCGACAACGAGCGCGATCGAAAGAAACCTTTTATGCTCATGGTCCAGCATAAGGCACCTCATCGAAACTGGATGCCGCCGGAGCGTTATCTGAACCTCTATGACAATGTGACCTTTCCAGAGCCTGAAACATTGTTCGATCGATACACCGACAATGCCTCCCCGGCACGAAATCAAGAGATGGAAATCGACCGGCACATGGACCTTGTCAGCGATCTGTTTGCCGATCTAGCCCCCGCTCCGCGCGGACCCGCAAAACCCGCCACATCGACTCCACTGCACCCCCATTTCCGCAATCTGACCCCGGCCCAGATCGAGGCCTGGCATCGAGCCCTTGACGCAAAGAATGAGGCGTTCGCGCAGGCACAGCTGCGCGGTGAGCAGCTCGTGCGGTGGAAGTACCAGCGCTACATGCAGCATTACATGGCGTGCGTCAAATCGGTTGACGATAGCGTGGGTACGCTCATCGAGTACCTCGAAAAAACGGGACTCCGTGAAAACACCGTCGTGATCTACAGTTCCGACCAAGGCTTTTACCTGGGCGATCATGGCTGGTACGACAAAAGGTGGATGTACGAGGAATCGCTCGCCATGCCTTTGATCGTCCATTGGCCGGGGGTCACGCCGCCGGAGAGCGAATCGACGCAGATGGTCCAGAACCTTGATTACGCAGAAACATTTCTCGACCTCGCTGGAATCGCGATCCCGGCCGACATGCAAGGGGTTTCCCTGGTCCCGCTCCTGCGAGGTGAAAAGCCTCGCCAGTGGCGTGATGCGATCTACTACCACTACTACGAATTCCCAGGCGTCCACAGTGTCGCGCGGCATTATGGGATTCGCACCGAACGGTATAAGCTCATTTCGTTCTACCAGACAGGGGAATGGGAGTTTTATGACCTGGCCGAGGATCCCGACGAGCGGACCAGTGCCTACCATGAGCCGCGGTACGAAGCGACGATTGCCGACCTGAAAGTACGGCTTGAGACGCTGCGGCGCGAGTACCAGGATGACACAGCTGCTCCACCCGAATCGGCCGCAGAAGAGAGTTCCCCATCGCTTCGGGGGAAGACCCCAGCGATTCCCGGAAAAAACTAAGCGAGGGTTATTGCGCCCCGTCGTCAGGCATGCTTATGTCGAGTACCGCAGTTTTTCAACCGCTGGCGATTCCCCCGCTGCGAATCGGTCCGCTCGTGATCGATCCGCCAATTCTTCAGGCGCCGATGGCGGGATACACCAATTACGCTTTTCGGCAGATTGTTCGCGAGTACGGAGGGGCGGGCCTCCAGGCTACTGAGATGGTCAATGCGAGGGGCTTTGCGTGGCTTGACGAGCACGAAGCCGAGCATCCCGACCGCCTCTGGGGTGTAGCCGCCGAAGCACGTCCGCTCGCAGTCCAGATCTGGGATAACGATCCGGAGACAATGGCAAAGGTCGGACGACGATTGGTCGAGGAATACCAGGTCAGCGTCGTCGACATCAATTTCGGTTGCCCTGTAAAACAGGTGACCGAAAAGGCCCACAGCGGCAGCTACTTGCT
>Ga0169931_10013931_pt1 | contig 10926 bp, 8 predicted proteins | sample Kivu_15m_20L_FD_129675 | JGI IMG/M metagenome (GOLD analysis project Ga0169931, IMG submission 129675) | Freshwater microbial communities from Lake Kivu, Western Province, Rwanda to study Microbial Dark Matter (Phase II) - Kivu_15m_20L... | ecosystem: Environmental > Aquatic > Freshwater > Lake ... | reverse complement strand
GTCCGGCATATTTTAAGCCATTTTCAATGGTTTTTTCGGCTTCCTCAAATCTGCTTTGTGCTATGTGAACAGAACTGAGGGTTAAATTAATCGCTGCCATTGAGTTATTTAATTTTTCTTCTTTAGCTTTGTTCAGCGCAATAATCAGATTTTTTTGGGCGCTTTGGTAGTCTCTAAGATTTAAATAAAGGACTCCTAAATTTTGATGACATTGTATAATCCCGATTTTGTTTTTCATGCTTTCAAACATGGATAGACTTTCCTTGTAATAGCTCAACGCTTTTGAATATTTTTTTTGTTCCTGATAAGCAGTTCCGATATTCAGGTTAAGCCCCGCCTCCAAATCTTTTATATTTAGTTTCTTTACGATTCTCAGCGATTTTTCAAAGTTTTCCAGCGATTTATCATAGTCGATGTCACGATAAAGATTTCCTATGTTGTTGTAAACTTTTGCTTCCCCTTCCAGATTATTATTTCTTTTAAAGTAGGTCAGGGCATTCATATAATTTTCGATTGCTTTATATGTCGAATTTTTATAGCTGTTTCCGACCCCAATGACGCGGTAAGATTCAGCAATCCCATTAATGTATTTATTTTTTAAGGCTAGTTGAAGTGCTTTACTCGCTTCAGAAATGGTGATGTCAGGATTGATCAAACGAGATTTAAAAGCTTGATTATTAAGTTGAATAATTTTAGAAGTGTCAGAAAGATTTTTAGAATTTACGTAACTTTCCTCAATACCTTGAGTATAAGTGAAAAAGCTGAGGAATATAATTATTAAACTCAATGGTTCCATTACCGTATTTAATTGAAAGTTAAAAAAAAATAAGCAATTGAAGCCAGCGATTAGCTTTTAATTGTTCTGGATATCGAAATTTTTTAAAACAAAATCAATATAAATTAAAAATCAAATTAACCCCAAAATCATGAAAAAATTAGTATTAGCAATTGCTGTCCTAGGGATAGCATTATTTAGTTCTTGCGAAAAGGATGAACAATTAGTACCGGCTGAAAAAACGGCGATTAAACCAGATAAAGCTAGTTCATGTAGAGGTTGTGCTAACCATGATTAAGAAATTAAGTTGAAAAAGCCAGACCCAGAGTTGTCTGATGAATTGATTCAATCTCCGCTTATCACATGAAGGTTAATCAAAAATAAATGCATGGCAGACAATCTGTTTAAGGTAAGGTTTACCAAGTTATCAAAAACATTAACACGAATTAATTAATTATCATGCCCTGAGTATATCAGGGAATAAAAACAAAATTATCATGAAAAAAATTATCATCATTTTAACAGTATTGAGTATTCTATCATTAGGATTTACATTAGTTGGAAGCAAAATAAGTCCAAAAGAAGAAGATGTAAGAGTGGATCAAAATAATTCTACAAATTACAGCGGAATCAGCGATCAGAACGACAAGCGTCTGGCAAGCTGGGATTAAAAAAAAATAGGATCGTTTTTTCTGTTATTTATCCGGGTCATGGATTCAGGATAGGGGTGTGTTTTGACTGCTGTGTAGCTAAATTTTAAACAATGATTCAGGACTAATCCTAGATTTATATCTTTGTTTAAAAACCAATTTTATGCAAGAGATTAGAAGATATGTTAGCGACAATAAGCAGCGCTTTCTGGAGGAGTTATTCGAGTTATTGAGGTTTCCATCCGTTAGTGCAGATCCAAAGTATAAAGCGGATATGCTCAAAACTGCACAATATGTTGCTGATAAGTTAAAATCAGCAGGTGCAGATACCGTCGAGATCTGTCCTACTGCAGGTTATCCGATAGTTTTCGGGGAAAAAATTATTGATCGCTCGCTTCCAACGGTTTTGGTCTATGGGCATTATGATGTTCAGCCTCCTGATCCGATTGAATTATGGCACACTCCTCCATTTGAACCAACCATTCGGGATGAAAAAATCTATGCGCGCGGATCATGTGACGACAAAGGGCAATTCTATATGCATGTAAAAGCTTTTGAGCTGATGATGAAAATCAACTCACTTCCATGTAATGTTAAGTTCATGATTGAAGGGGAGGAAGAAGTGGGCTCAAGCAATCTTGGTATTTTTGTCAGTCAGAACAAAGAGCGTTTAAAAGCAGATGTAGTTTTGATTTCAGATACTTCCATGATTGGGTTAGAAAACCCTTCGCTTGAAACGGGTTTGCGCGGACTATCCTATGTTGAAGTTGAGGTTACCGGTCCGGACCGCGACTTACACTCCGGCGTTTATGGAGGAGCAGTTGGAAATCCTGCAACCATACTGGCTAAATTAATTGCTTCCATGCACGATGAAAACAATCATATTACGATTCCTGGTTTTTATGATGATGTATTGGAATTAAGTGAACAGGAAAGAGACATGTTGAATAGGGCTCCTTATAATGAGTCGGAATATAAAGTTGATTTAAAAGTAGATGAGCTTTGGGGGGAAAAAGGATATACTACCCTTGAAAGAACAGGCACTCGCCCTACCCTGGAAGTTAATGGTATTTGGGGGGGCTACATCGGTGAAGGTGCAAAAACTGTCCTTCCATCCAAAGCCTATGCAAAAATTTCAATGAGATTGGTCCCAAACCAGCAATCTGATAAGATCACTAAACTTTTTAAAGATCACTTTGAAAGTATTGCGCCAAAAAGTGTAAAAGTTAAAGTTACACCACATCATGGGGGTGAACCGGTCGTAACTCCAACGGATAGTATAGCATTTAAGGCAGCGCAAAAAGCAATTTTTGAATCTTTTGGTAAGGAACCAATCCCGACCAGGGGCGGAGGAAGCATTCCAATTGTGGCTTTATTTGAAAAGGAGCTGGGTATAAAAACAGTTTTAATGGGTTTCGGTTTAGACAGCGATAATCTTCATTCACCCAACGAAAAATTTGATTTGGCTAATTTCTACAAGGGAATTGAAACAATTCCATTATTTTTTAGATACTTTGCCGAACTGAGTAAATAGCAAAAGATAAATTAAAATCCTTAAGGCTGGAATTTTCCGGCCTTTTTTATTTAAGCTGTGTTAAATATCAAATGTTTACCGGCTATTTGCCATTCGAAATAATATGCGATTTCCTGTGGCCAATCCATTGATTAAATGGCTGAACTAAGCTTTAATGCAAGGGAATTGATTTCAATAAGAATATGGCTATTGTTTCGGAATCTGGTCTGACGGATTAAAACCGTTTTCTCTTACCATTTTTTAAAGCAATTTCAGAGTAATTAAATACGCCACATTTCACAGGAGGAGAGAAAATCCTCCTCAGCATCTGCTCCAATACCAGGCAAATCAGGTAGCTCAAGAAAAAATCCTGAGTAACTAACTCCGTCCTTAACTGGGTCCTCAAGATGCCCAAGTAAGCAAGTATCCAAATCGAAATTGTTGATTCCCGGACAGGCATAGGCAAAATGTAAATTAGCACTTAAGGCTATTCTGCTTTCGAGCATGCCTCCAATCATACATGGGATACCTGATTGAAGTGCAACTTGATGAATTTTTAACCCTTCCTGAATGCCTCCTGACTTAGCAAGTTTAATATTGATATAATCACACGATTCGGAATTGATAAGTTTTCTTGCATCGTGATGATTAAAGCAACTCTCATCCGCCATTATTTTTATTTTCGTCTGTTTTTTTAATGCCGGCAGCTGATCATCATACCAGGTTCGCATGGGCTGCTCACAAAATTCGATAGTTTGAATTTCCATCTCATTTAAACATCTTTTTGCATCCTCAAAACTCCAGCCCTGATTGGCATCAATTCTTAAAACTATTTCTTTACCAACTCTTTTTCTTATTTCCATGATTCGTTGTAAATCAATATCCGGGTCCTTACCTAATTTTACTTTAAGAATCCTGGCTCCTTGATTTTTATATTTTACCGCCATATCAGCCATAATAGCAGGCTCAGCTATACCTATGGTCATGTCAGTTTCAATAACCCTTTTTTCTCCACCTAAATATTGATACAAGGGCTTGCATACATTTTTTGCTGCGATATCATAAAATGCCATATCAAAAGCACTTTTAATGGTTGAATTAATGGCCGTAAAGTTATGCAGATCTTGAAGGCGGGCGGAAATGTTTAGAGGATCTTTACCCTTTAGAATGGCGGCAAAATCTCTAGCCATTGCCAAACAGGTTTCTTGTGTTTCTCCTGCAATCATTGGGAATGCAGAACACTCTCCAACTCCATAATGTTCACTGTCGGTATAAATCCGAATAAAAACGTTTTGTGCAAAATCCATAGTACCTGTTGCAATTGTAAAAGGTTCCATTGGAATACTAAATCGGTAAATGTCTGTATGGGTAATTTTCATTGACTAATAACTAAGTGCTTTCATCTTGTAATTAAGAGATGAATAAATCATCATTTATTAATGATTAGCTTTTCGGTTTTTCATTAATCAGGAGCTTTAATAGGCGAAATTTAAATCTTTACATTTAAATTGAGTGATATTTTTATTTGATTAATTTCGAAATTGAATCACAATTAGCTTTTTTCTGCCTCCTTCGGATTTTCTAAACTTGTTGTGCATTATAATTGACCTATAAATCAAATAATTAGTTCTTTATTGGTTCTATAAAATTAATTTTGATTGTCATACTGATTAAAGAATCAAATCTCAGTTTTTTAGCTCCAATGGGATGAAAATACTGTTGGATGATAATCAGGGGGGATAAGACCTCGGAAAGTTCAATCAAAAAATAATTTTTGTTGAAATAGTTTAATCGGCTTTTCATTAGTATCCTATCATTGAACAGGAAAGTTTTGGAGATTTGGCGGACGCCCCAATTTTGAAGGAATATTTTGCCTGGTTCAAGATCGACCATAAAGTTTGAACTTGTATTGACCAGATATATTCGGGTGGTGTGGAATTAATGAATGATCGTTATTGAATTGTTTCTATCTTCCTGATCAAAGGCAAATAATTTTTGGGTTACTTTTTCCAGAAAATTGATTGGAAAAGTTCATTCAGAGATTTGGCGGTTTTCACGGAGAATAACCTGTTTAAATGTCAAAAAAGTGTTAAGACTTACCGAAGAAAAAAATCATTCTAAAAAATTTATTCCTGTTGAAGAGGATATTCTACTAAACCTGTCATCTACTTCGTATTCTCAAATTAAATCCTATGCCTATAAATGGGTAAGGTTATCTTTAAATAAGTATTTGTGCATCAAGAGATTGATGAAACCGGTCCAGCTGCTGAAAAGGAGCGACCGCAAATTGAAAAATATGATATTCCTTATAAAATACTTTGGGCATGAGCTTAAGGAACATTATCTTTGCTAATTAACAAACAAGTTAAGGTAACCAAATTTTAATTTTGCCTGAACAAAACTTGTCTTTTGCCTCTAACTTGGGCGATCGACGTAATTAACCAAATTGATAACTGTAATTTAATAGTGGGTGGACAGGATTAAGAATTCCAAACCTGTTATAAAAAAAATATTAAAATGATAATTCAATCAAACCGCGTTGTGGCGCTAACGTATGATCTTTACACGAAAGAAAGTGGTCAGGAAGTATTTGTAGAAAAAGCGGATGAACAAAATCCTTTAGTTTTTTTATTCGGAGTAGGGATGATGCTTCCCAAATTCGAAGAAAATTTAGCAGGTTTAAACATTGGTGACCTCTATGATTTTTATTTAACAGCAGAGGATGCTTATGGCTTAAAAGATGAGAATGCAATTACCGAGCTTCCATTGGATATGTTCGGAGAAATGGAAATGCCTGAAGTCGGGTCAATTCTGCCTTTGCAGGATAATGAGGGTAATCAGTTCAGGGCCAGGGTGAACGAATTAACTGAATCAGCCGTGATCGTTGATTTAAACCACCCAATGGCGGGGCAGGATCTTCATTTTATTGGTAAAATCATTTCTGTTCGTGCAGCTACAGAAGAAGAACTTGCACATGGGCATGCGCATGGCTTAGATGGTCACGCAGGTCATTAATTTATAAGGAATTTTTTATGGAAGGTATTACCATTGGTAATACCTTTTTTTTATTTTAAAAATCATCTGTTCTTCATCTTGTCAGTCTAGGTTTACATTAAAAAAACATAGATATGAAAAGATACACACAACTAAAAATTGCCATACTGGTAGCCGGTATAGCTATTTTGAGTCTTAGCTCATGTAAAAAAGACAATACCTTAGCTTTGGATGATGAACTTCAGTTTGCCAAACTTGAGGCCATTACAATAAGTAGTACTACAGCAATAAAGGGCTCTGGAAACAGTTCCGATTCACTTTTTGCAATGGAGGCTTGTAAAAAAGGGAATAAAAAAACTCCGATTGAACAAAGTCTGCTACCCTCGGTAATTACCTCGTACTTAAGTTCTAATTATGCTGGTAATACCTTCATTAAGGCTTATAGAATTAATAATCAGTCTACTTCAGCATTGGATAGTTACGTGGTGATGGTCCAATTTAACGACAAGCCTGTTGCCATAAAATTTGATGCTAAAGGAGCATTTGAGAAAATATTAGAAATCCGGGAAGGTCGAAACATGAAAGGCAAAGGAGGATGGCATGCTGGAGGTTGTTTTGATAACAGGGATGGAAAACAAAGAGATACCCTAGCAATAAGTGCCATTCCGAACGCAATTAAGACTTATATGACTTCAAACTATGCTGCTGATACCATTGTTCATGCCTTTGTTAATAAGGATCAGAGTATTGTTATAATCACTAAGAATGTAGAATTTTTTGCTAATGCTTTCACATCGACAAATACTTTTATAAAGCGCACTCAATTGCCTGCAGGAAATGCTAAAGCAAAGTCGGTAGCGGCATCTGCTCTGCCTTCCGGTGTAAACTCTTATTTAAGTGCTACCTATCCTAATTACGTTTTCAAAAAGGCTTTTGAGATGAGAGCTAATAATATTCTGAAGGGTTATTTAGTACTTATTGATGCTAATCTAACAAAGTATGCGCTTCATTTTGATGCTAATGGACAATTTGTCAAGGCCGTAACGATTCGATAGCGTTAGGTTTGTAATTGGTGTTAAAGGCTGCTTCCAAAATTGGGAGCAGTTTTTTTTGTTATTTGGGAAAGTAGGTATTAGTTTCAGTTTGGATTTCGAATCATTTTATAGGTTTAGGTATAATTTATATAAATTGCTGCCCTTGATTTATCATTTTAAAATAGTGGCTTAATTCTATTCAGATCAAGATTTTAAAATATACCAATTTAAAGCGTATTCATACTAATGAGGTTTATCATTTACTTTGTTATCTGTTTTTTCATTTCTGTTAAAACATTTGGTCAGCCGGCTCAACCTGAACTCTTAATAATTCCAAAACCGGTCGAGTTACATCGGGGAAGCGGTCATTTTAATCTGCCCAAACAGGTGCTGATATTTCTACCTGATCTACCCGAATTAGCATTGACCCGGAGTTTTTTAAAGGATCGTTTGTCTGTTCCCACAGGTTTTCATGTTGTTTTGGGTGGTCAGGAAAGTGCATCAATTAAATTATTAATAGATCCGGTCTTTAATCCTAAGCTTGGTTCTGAGGGTTATCACCTTTCGGTGAGCCATTCCCAAGTTATAATCAAAGCCAATCAGCCGGCAGGTTTATTTTATGGAGTTCAAACATTACTTCAACTTTTACCGAAGGAGATAGAAAGTAAAGTATCGGTAAAGCATGTCAACTGGCAAATTCCTGTTGTTGAAATTATTGATTATCCAAAACTTGCTTGGCGCGGTTTAATGTTTGATGTAGCCCGACATTTCTTTACTACAGCCGAGGTAAAGCAATACATAGTCAGCATGTCAAGGTATAAATATAACGTGCTACACCTTCACCTTACTGATGATGAGGGTTGGAGAATTGAAATCCGCGGCTTTCCAAAATTGACGGAAGTTGGTGCATGGAATGTTAGAAGAGTGGGAGATTTTGGGGATTTCATCCCTCCAAAAGCAGAAGAACCTCGTGACTATGGTGGATTTTATACGCAGGAAGATATCAGAGAGTTGGTTAAGTTTGCAAAAGATCACTTTATTGACATTTTGCCCGAGATAGATGTTCCTGGTCATAGCCTTGCGGCGATAGCTTCTTATCCCGAATTATCTTGTACACCTGAAGCCGTTAGATATAAAGTAAGATCAGGAGAGAAAATAATGGATTGGTCGAGAGGGGCACCTCCTATAGCTTTATTAGATAATACGCTATGTCCTGCAAATGAGCTGGTATACAGTTTTATGGACACCGTGATTAGTCAGATTGCAGACCTCTTTCCTTTTGAATACATACACCTTGGGGGGGACGAGGCTCCAATTAATTATTGGCAGAAAAATGAACAGATTAAGGCTTTAATGCAGCGTGAAAGCATTAAAGACATAAAAAAGGTACAGGGTTATTTTACCAAAAGGGTTGAACAGATTGTAGAATCTAAAGGTAAAAAAATGATGGCATGGGATGAGGTTCTGGAGGGAGGTGTAAGTCCTTCTACCGCAGTCATGAGCTGGCGAGGTATGAAGTATGGTATTGAAGCAGCGCAAAATGGGCATCAAGTGGTGATGAGCCCAACAACATTTGCTTATCTTGATTATATGCAAGCCGATGAAATTTCAGAGCCGAGGGTATATGCTTCATTAAGATTGAGTAAATCTTATGAATTTGAGCCTGTTCCGGATGGAGTGGATTTGCAATATATAAAAGGTGGCCAGGCAAATTTATGGACGGAGCAAGTGTATACCTTTAGACAGGCAGAATACATGACCTGGCCAAGGGGACTTGCTATTGCGGAATCAATCTGGTCACCTAAACAACAAAAAAATTGGTCTGAATTCTTCAATAGGGTGGAGCAGCATTTTGCCCGGCTTGATCTTGCTGAAACAAAATATTCACCTGCAGTTTATGATCCTATTTTCAAGGTTGGTAAAACTACTGATAACAAATTAACAGTTGATTTGAGTACTGAAATTGAAGGATTGGATATTTATTATTCATTTGACAACTCCTTTCCCGACAGGTTCTACCCCAAATATTGGAGTACCCTGATTGTGCCAATAGATGCGAAGCAATTGAAATTAATAACCTATAAGGGGAAGAATCCAGTAGGGCGGATGCTGACAATGCCCATTTCTGAATTACGAAGACGTGCCAGATTGTAATAATTTCAATCTTCAGCCGCCATTAAAAATGGTTTAGTCCTTAGGGTTTAGAATAGCGGGTAGTTTATACCAAAGAATATAATTCCTCACGTTGTTGTTTAACAAGATCGCTAGTGATGTATTCATCATAGGTCATCAGCTTATCGATGATACCTCCCGGAGTTAATTCTATGATTCGATTGGCAACTGTCTCAGTCAATTCATGATCTCTTGAAGTAAACATAATTACTCCTTTAAAGTCCTTCATACCATTATTGAGTGCAGTAATTGACTCCAGATCAAGGTGATTCGTTGGCTCATCGAAAAGCAATAGATTAGCCTGCTGAAGCATCATTCTGGAAAACATGCAGCGCATTTTCTCTCCACCGGATAATACGGATGATTGCTTTAATACCTCTTCACCGGAGAATAGCATCCTCCCTAAAAAGCCGCGAATGAATTGCTCATCTTTATCGGCATCAGAGTACTCTCGAAGCCAGTCGACCAGATTAGTATCCTTTCCATTAAAATAAGTAGAATTATCATTTGGGAGATCAGCAGTATTAATGGTCACGCCCCATTTGAATGTACCCTTAAAATCTTTATCTCTGCCGGTCAAGATATCATAGAAAGCAGTAGTTGCCAAACTATTTTCGGACAGAACTGCAATTTTATCACCTTTATTTACCATCAGATTGATGGAAGAAAAAAGAATTTCACCATTTAAATCTTTTCTTAGATTTTCAATCTGCAGAATCTGATCACCTGCCTCACGACCCTGATGATTGAATAATATTGCAGGATATTTTCGATTTGATGGTTTTATCTCATCAATATTGATTTTATCTAAAGCTTTTTTGCGACTTGTAGCTTGTTTTGATTTAGATGCATTCGCGCTGAAACGCCGTATAAATTCTTGAAGTTCTTTAACCCTTTCTTCAGTTTTTTTATTTTGATCGGAACGTTGTTTTAGTGCTAGCTGACTTGATTCATACCAAAAGGAATAATTACCGGTATATATATTCATTTTACTGAAATCAATATCAACCACATGGGTACAAACTGTATCCAAAAAGTGTCTGTCATGAGAAACTACCAGGATAATTCCTTCGTATGATGCAAGAAAATCTTCCAGCCACGCGATGGTTTGTATGTCAAGGTCGTTGGTTGGTTCATCAAGCAAAAGGATATCAGGTTTCCCAAATAATGCCTGGGCAAGTAAAACACGAACCTTCTGATTACCATCAAGATCTTTAAGAAGCTCATAATGAAATTCTTCCTTGATTCCCAAATTACTCAACATGGTAGCAGCATTATTCTCTGCATTCCATCCATCCATCTCGGCAAAAATATTCTCAAGCTCACCGGCTCGTTCACCGTCTGCTTCAGTAAAATCAGCTTTTGCATAGAGTGCATCTTTCTCTTTCATGATGCTATACAATTCATTATGCCCCATCATTACGGTTTCAATCACAGGGAACTCATCAAATGCATAATGGTTTTGGGTAAGTACAGCCATCCTTTCGCCGGGTGTAAACGATACAGAGCCACTGCTGGGGTCAATTTCTTTAGAGAGAATTTTTAGGAAAGTTGATTTTCCGGCACCATTAGCGCCAATTATACCATAGCAATTTCCGGGGGTAAATTTTAAATTTACCTCTTCAAAAAGAGTCCGTTTACCGTAACGTAAGGAAAGATTGGATACTGTTATCATGAATTAAATTAAAATACAAAGGTACGGATTTAATGCCGTATTTTAAATTTGAAAGCCATATTTAACCTTGAAATACGGCCTTTTATTAGATATTATATTCTATGGATCAGGTT
>Ga0169931_10013929_pt1 | contig 10930 bp, 4 predicted proteins | sample Kivu_15m_20L_FD_129675 | JGI IMG/M metagenome (GOLD analysis project Ga0169931, IMG submission 129675) | Freshwater microbial communities from Lake Kivu, Western Province, Rwanda to study Microbial Dark Matter (Phase II) - Kivu_15m_20L... | ecosystem: Environmental > Aquatic > Freshwater > Lake ... | reverse complement strand
CATGGAGGTCAAAGAGACCTTGTCTTTGATATCCAGCCGCTTTAGGTTTGTAAAAGACGACACCTCATGGTCTCTCGAGGTGCCCACCACCTTATAGCCTTTGTCGAGCAAGAGCTTGGCCAGGTAGGCGCCATCTTGGCCAGACACCCCAATGACCAAGGCTGTTTTCATGGGCCGCGGCTCCCCTGGGCCGACGAATTTGCAATGGAATCCAGAATGCTCGAGATAAAGGCCGCCACCTGAGTGGGCGTATCGGGCCAGGGGCCTATGGCCTGGGGCTGGGCTCTGGCCTGCCTGGTTGAGCCTAGAACCAAGTCTTTGTAGCCAGACAAGCTACTTGCCACCATAGACTCTAGGCCAACATCCGACACCAGACTTGATGCCACCCTGCTTGCAAACCCCCTGCCCTGCAGTGTCACCACCGGCACGCCCGAATACAGCGCATCGCTCGTGGTGGTGTGGCCATTGTAGGGGAAGGTGTCTAGACACACGTCAGCCAGGCAATAGCGCGCCAAGTGGTCTTCAATGGCGGGTACACGGGTGGCAAAGACCAGCCGCTGGGGGTCAATGCCTCGCTTTGCGGCTTCTTTTTGCAGGTTGGTCTGGGCATCATCATTCAACTTCATAAGCCACAGGCAGCTGTCTGGGTGTTCTCGCAGAAGGTCCATCCAGACATCAAACATGGGGGGGTTAATTTTGTAATCGTGGTTAAAGCTACAAAACACCAAGCCCTTATCCGGCAGGCCCTGCTCTGCCCGAGACTGGGGCCGGGTGGAGGGCTTCACCGACAAATCTCTGGGCAGGTAACAGTGCGGCAGCTGCAGAATTTTTTCTGAGTAAAACGGCTGCAGTGCAGTGGGCGTAGTCACGGTATCGCCCAGAATGTAATCGATGTAAGGCAGCCCGAGGGTGCCAGGAAAGCCCAGGTAAGTCATCTGCACTGGGACTGGGCGGCTGGCCAGAATATCCAGCCGAGAGCCCGCGGTATAGCCAGACAAATCAATGGCCACATCGATTTCTGAAGATCGCAGAATCTGCGCGACCTCGAGCGAGGTGCGGTCGCCCAGGGACAAATAATGGTCAAAAGCCACGCGGTAGCGCTTGTATAAATCAGAGCCATCGGCATTGCCCAAGAACACCCCAAAGGTCTCCAACTGCTGTGTGGCGGCAATGCTCTCGATGAGCCCAATCAACAAATAGCCCACGGGGTGTTCCCGAAAGTCGGCCGACAAAAACGCCACCCGCGGCCTGCGGTGCACATACTTCTCGCCCCGCCACAGCGCATGGGGTGCCTGCGGAAACTTGGCCTGCCCAAAGATCAGCGCATTTTTATAGAGCAGCTCTGCAGAGTCTGTAAGCGCGGTGAGCGCCATGGGGTTACAGACCTTCTGCCCCTCCTCAATGCGATCGAAGATCTCCCTGCGGTTTTCTTCAAAGCCAACCCAGTCGCAGGCGTGCAGCCTGGCAAAGGCGTGCAGGCCCAGGGCAAACCCGTAACGGCGGTTTTTGCTCAGCAGCACATGAGAGATCTCAGCCGCCTTGGCATGCTGCTTAAACTCGGTGAGCAGGTAGCCGTAGTTGTTGAGCAAAGACTCGGCATCCGGAAACTTCTGCACCGCCTCGTTCAGGGTGGTGAGTGCCTGGCCATGCTGGCCCATGCTGTGAAAAGAGGTGGCCTTATTAACATAGGCCTCTTTGTAGTCGGGGTTGAGTACCAAGGCGTGGTTAAAGCAGGCAATGGCCTGCTCAAAAACCCCCATGCCATGCAGCACCGTGCCCTTGGCGTAATGGCCCTCGGGCCTGTCAGGGTGGGCTTCTACTGCGCGGTCTAGATAACCCAGCGCAGACCGTGAATCGCCAGACTGCTGCTCAATAATGCCAAGGCTGTAGAGAGACACAAAGTCATTGGGGTGGGTGCCCAGGGCCTCTAAAAAGAGTGCCTTGGCCTGAGGCAACTGGCCCGCATTTTGAAGTTGCAAGGCCTCAATGGCTTTGGGCGGGGTCTGTAAGCCCAAAGGTGACAAAGGCGTGGCTACACCCGCAGCGCCCCCGGCGCTTAGCTGCAAAGCTTGCTCGAGCCGTTGCTCAAGCTCCTTGGCATCGGGCAGGTTGGCATCGATTCGGCGGGTGGTCTTAACTGCCGCCATGGCCTCTGCAAAACGGCCCAATGCGGCAAGGGTAGTGGCCCTGGCAAAGTGCGCCGGCGCAAACACGGGGTTGGCCTTGCACACCCGCTCGAAGTGCCCCAAGGCCTCTTTGGGCTTTTGCTGGCCCTGCAATATGGCCCCCAGAGAATAAAGCGCCACCAGGTTGTCTCGGTCGTGGCCCAGCATCTGCTCGAACAAGGCCTTGGCCGATTCCAAATCCCCCGAAGACTGCAGCAGCAAGGCCTGCGCCTGCAGGGCCTGCAGTTCTTTGTCGTTGAGTTTCGCCTTCTTGCCGCCCACAGCCAAGGCCCTAGTTGGGAAGTGCCAAGAGCTGGTCCACCGCCTTGTGCCAGCTGAAGTTCTCAAGTGCCCAGGCAGACAACTGCTGGTCTGGTGCGGCAATGGACCCCAAGGCTATGCGCTGCTCAAGCTTTGCCACCAGGTCGTCGAGCTCGGGCTCTAGGTGATACTCATTTAGGTTGGCCACCTTGCGCAGTTCCTCTTCGGGAATTTCGGTGTTGGGCACTTGGCGAGCAGCAATGCGTGCGCTTGGGTTATGCACGAAGTCGTCGGTTGCGCCGCCCGCGGTGGCAAGCACGGGAATGCCGCAGGCCATGGCCTCGAGCACCGGCAGATTAAAGCCCTCGGCGCGGTAGCTCGACACATAACAATCCGCGGCAGAGTAAAGCCCACGCAGCTGCTCGAGGGCGAAGTCTTTGCTGGCTAAACGCACACTTGCAAGCATGTCGGCATCGTTATGGCAGCCCATTTCTGTAAACACATTAAGCAAAGGCGCGTGGGCTGTTATGCCATAAAGGCTGCTGTGGTCCTTCAGAATGAGCCGCAGGTGCGAGTACTTGCGCCGCAGAATAACAAAAGCCCGAATCAATGGTTCTATGCCTTTGTTCCAGGTGGTTGCGCCAATATTCAGAATGCAGAAATCTTCGGGGTTGATGCCCAGCCGCGCTCGAAGCGCTTGGCGGTCTGATGCGTGTATCGGAGAGAACAACCTGCCATCCACCCCATGTGGCACCAGCCTCACCTTTTGCTCGGGAATGCCGAACCGAACAATTTTTTGTCGGGACCACTCCGAGGGCGTCACCACAATCTGTGTCTCGTCTAGAGATCGAACTAGGGCCTGGCTATTTTTCGGGGCGACGATCGCTGCATCGGTGAGGCCCAACTCAGTAATGGCATAGGCCACGTGAAACCTCGAGGCGAGCGGGCTCGGCTTCTGAAAAAACGGATAGCCAATGCTGAAAGAAAAGTCGTAGGTTTTCTCTCGGTCTTGCGGTGGCAGCGAATCAATGGCCCTCTGCCACTGGTCGGGAAATCCCGCCGGATTCTTCTGAGAATTCCATTCTGGGCGGTACATCGGCAAGTCTTGATGATGAACTGTTAACCCAGACCGCTCCAGCATCGCCACCAACTGGAATTGGTTGACCATGCAGAACGAGTGGCTCAGATTTCGCCAGCCAAAGTTCAAGACATTCATGCAGCTTCAACGCTCACGCAAGGCCTCGTCTTTCACCTTCACAATGGGCTCTGTGATGTAAGAGAGCACCGAGCGCTTGCCGGTAATAATCTCGGCGGTAAGCGTCATGCCGGGCAGAATGGGGCCGGGCGTCTCCGAGCCTTTGAAGTTCCAATTTGCAATCTCAATTCGAGCGACATACACAGGCCGGCGCTCGGCGGACTCTCCCCCGTTGGTAACGGCGTCTGGACTAATTGCACTGACCTTTCCAGTCAGGTAGCCAAAGCGCTGAAATGGATAGGAGTCGATCTTCACACGCGTCTCCTGCTCGAGTTTCACGCCCGAGACGTCCGAAGGGGATATGTTTACCTCGGCGAGCATGGGGGTGTCTGTGGGCACCAGGGTCACAAGGGGCTCGGCAAGTCGAGCAATAGACCCCACCGAAAGCTTGGCCACCTCCAGAATAATGGCATCGCGTGGTGCAACCAAATTAATCTGCTCGGCCTTGCGTTCTGCCTTTCGCATCTGCTGGTTTAGAGAGTCGTGCTCAAGCCTTACCTTCTCAAGCTCCTCGAGCACCGAGCGGCGGTATTCAGACACATAGGCCTTGCGCTCACTCTCGAGCACCCGCAGGTTGCGCATGTGTTCATTGAGTCTGTTTTTTGCACTCGCAAGTATCTGCTCGGCCTCAAGGCGGCGGTCGGTGCTATCGAGAAGCGCACGCCTAGATTGGAATTTCTTCTCAACCAAGTCGGTGTTCATCTGCTCAATCTCTTTTAGAGACCTCACCCGAGACTCCAGAGTGGCCACCTCGCTTCGCGACAAGGCCACACTGTCTTCAAGCCTTGATATGTTCTCGCGGTACTGAAGCAGCTTCGATTGGTGGGTGCTCGAACGCTGCTGCCAGACTTGGTATTGGGTGCGGTCTTCGCTTGCAGAGCTTGGCACGAAGGGCTTCTCTAGCTGCTCGGCCTGGAGCCTTCGCATCTGGGCATCGAGGCTGGCAAATTTTTCAGAGATCTGACGAAGATCTGCCTCAACCACGGTTGGGTCGAGAGTAAAGAGCAGTTCTCCCGCCTTCACCCGCTGGCCAACCACTGCATTAATGGCCTTGATCTCGGCAGTATCGGAAGATTGAAGAATAATGTTTGGCTCGGTGGAGAGCAGTTTTCCACGGGCCGGAACCACCTGATCAAGGTCTGAGATGGCCGCCCATAGGAAAGACAGCACCAGCAGCGCCAAAATGGTGTAGAGGGTAATGGGAGCGCCCTGCGCAATGGGCTCGATTTCGATGCGGTCCGCATCGGGAAGGTAGTCGTGAGACGGCTTTCGGTTGGTGTCGAACTTCTGAAGAAAGGCCTCGAGCCATTCACCGGCTTTAATTACCCAAGGCTTCTTCGCAAGCTCTTCAGACGCAGCAACAACCTTCTCTACAAGCTGGGGAAGGTTGGCGCGGGCCAGTTCATCGGCCTTTGCCCAGACCCTGCGCACGGCATTCTTTGTCTGTGTGAAGTCGGGCCTTCTCATGCCTGAAGGTGCCCGTTTTGTTGGTCCCAGAGACGGCGATAGGGTGCGCAGATTTCTAATAATTGGGGGTGTGGCGCCACTGCAAGGAGCTTGCCACTCTCAAGAAAGGCAATGCGGTGTGCGGACACCAAGGTAGAGAGTCGGTGGCTAATGAGGATCACGGTCCTTCCCTTTGCAATCGTGGCCAGGCTCTCCATCACCACCGCTTCGCTCTCTGGGTCCAGCGCGCTGGTGGCTTCATCGAAGATAACAATCTTCGGGCGCGCAATAAGGGTTCTTGCAATTGCAAGCCGTTGGCGCTGGCCACCGGATAAGTTGGCCGCATTCTCTTCAATTAGGGACTCGTAACTCTGGGGCAGCTTCTCTACAAATTCAGCGGCGCCCGAGGCGTGGCACGCCGCAATGACTTCTTCTAGCGTGGCGGACGGGCGGGGGGCAGAGATGTTCTCTCTTACTGTTCCTCGAAATAAAAAGCTGTCTTGAAGGACCACCCCCACCTGCCGCCGAAGGTGAGGGGTCTCGAACTCTCTGAGGTCCACGCCATCGAGACGGATGACGCCGCTTGCCGGGTGGTAGAGACCCTGCAACAACTTTGCCACCGTGGACTTCCCGGAGCCACTCTTTCCAACCATTCCCAGGATCTCGCCTTCCTTCACGCCAAAGCTGACATGATCCAAAACCAGGGACTGGCTTCCCGGATACTTAAACGAGACATTCTCGAAGTCGATTCGACCATTGAGGTTCGATCTCAGGCCGGAGCTGGATTTGGCCTCCCTTGGGGTGTCCATTACATCGGCCAACATGTTGGCTGACACCCTTACCTGCTGATACTCATGGATGAGCCCAACGAGCATCGCCAGTGGGCCGGTCACACGCGCCGAGAGCATTTGAAAGCCAATGAGCGTGCCAAGGCTGATCTCCTGCTCAATTACCAGGAAACTCCCCGCAACCATAATGGCCACGGTCATTATCTTCTGCAGCAACTGGGTGAGAGAAGCGGCGATGTTCGAGATGGTCATCACATCGAAGAGCAGGTCCATGGTGTTGGCCGTGCGCTGATCCCAGACCTTTCTCTGCTCCTTCTCAATGGCCAGCGCCTTGACTGTTCTTGCGCCATGCACCGTCTCGGTGAGCATTCCTTGGCGCACACTCTCTATGGATGCCACCCGCTCGAGCCGCCGGCGATAGGGGCCGATAAGAACATAGGTGAGCCCAGCCATAATCAGTGAGATCACCAGCACGATCAACGTGAGCGTGACCGAGTACATGAGAAGGATCGGTAAGAAAACAAAGAACATCACTGACTCGAGCGCAGTGAAGAATAGCGAGCCGGTGAGGAAGTTTCGAATCACCCCCACCTGCTGGAGTTGGCGAACAATGATGCCGGCAGCGCGGCGCTCGAAATACTCTAGCGGGAGGGCGGTGAGGTGAGCAAATGTCTCACGAGAGAGGCGAAGATCGATCTTGCGGGTGGCCGCATTGAGTAGGTAGGTTCGTATATAGGTAAAGATAGTCTCGAAAACTATGAGCACCAGAACGCCCACGGTAAGCACTGTTAGGGTGGAGACATTCTGGTGAACCATTACCTTGTCGATCACTTGCTGGGTAAATATGGGCGTGCCCAGACCCACAATGCCGAGGGCAAAGGTGGCAATCGCGATATCTCGGAAAATGGTTCGGTGCTTGAGAATCTCGGGCAGGAACCAGCGCATGTCGAACTTCGCGTGGACTTCGGTCTGCCCGTCTTTTCGCTTAAAGAGAAACGCCACGCCAGTCCAGCGTTCCTCGAACTCCGCCTGTGTCAGCTCGAGTAGTTTTGCCTCGGGCGGCTGTATCAGTATGGGTCTCGACTGTGGGTCGAAGCCGGCCAGAATACCAACACTCTGGTCCTTGAACTCAACAATCAAGGGGAAGGCATTGCCCACCTCGAGAAGATCCTGCCAAGTGAAGGTCTCGACACTAACCTGAAGGCCCAGCTCTCGAGCGGCCTGCGTGAGCAGGGACCGGTCATAGGGTCGTGACCCGTGCTCGGCAATCAGCGCATCGACCGGTGGATCGATACCGTGCTTACGAGCAACTGCCGCGAGGCAATAGATGGCGTTGTGGGAAGTTTGCATCACATAATGAAACAGGGTATCCCCATTTCTAGGGATACCCTGTACTTCAAGAGCTCAGTGAGACTTGAAGGCTTACGACTGACCCAGCGTGGTCGAACCCTGCTGGAAGGCAGCCTGCTTCTTCAGCCACTCCTGCGGATCGAGCGGGCTCGAAACACCGGCACTTGGCGAGCTCACCAGGCTTGCACCACTCATATCGAAGCCAGCAAGCAGGGCAGACACCTTGTCTACTAGCGAACCCGATGTCGAGCCAGCAACCCCAGCACTGCCCTCGGCCTGCACAGAGTAGCGCTCCAGTGCCTCGGTGAGCGAGTTCACCAGCCTCTCATCGACTGAGGCGTCTGTGGCAAACCAGATGTCAGCAAAGGCGCCCGTGGAACCATCGTTGCGGACAAACTCCGAACGCAGGGCAACCAAGTTACCCGCCTCGACGCCTATCTGAACGGTGGGCACCGCCTTGAGGCCGGCAATTCCCAGGTCTGCAAGGCCGAACAATTCTGCGCCTGCGGACACGCCATCGCCATCGGAATCGATCCAGATCTTCAACTCACCCCAAACCGAATCTTTGGCCGAGATCCAGCCGTCGCGGTTGTCATCGAGGGACAGCAAGGCATCGAAGCCTTCTCGAGCAGTCTGCCCATTCGCCAGCGGGGTGTAGGAGCCAAAGAGCTCTGTACCGTTGTTGATCAGGCCGTCTCCATTGAGATCACGCACCAGTAAGCCATCTGCAAACCCGGCCCAGCCAGTGGAGTCTCTACGACCATCGGCGTTGATGTCGAAGCGAACCCCCTCTGCCATTGATCGGCTGAAGGACCCATCTCCGTTGAGATCAAAGACGATCGGCGAGATATAGGTGGCCCTGACACCAGAGATACCGTCCATGACATCAGAGGACCACGCGTCCCTCAGCCCAAACTGAGCCATGACTGCAAGCTGGCCTGTGGAGAAGCCGTTGGCCTGTGCCAGACTGAATGCCGCGACCTGCTCGGACGTTAAGTCACCAACCGCAGAGGTCGAGATTGCCGCGATTTGCCGAGTCGTAAGCCTCTCGAGATCAGAAGGTGTCACCGCACGAAGTTGGCTACCTGACAGTGCGCCTATTTGCGTCGTTCCCAGGGCAGCCACCTGAACATCGGTAAGGGCTGCGATCTGGGTGGTGAGCATGGCGCGCACCTGAGCGGTAGACAACCCAGCAAGGGCCGAAGCAGCCAGGGATTCAATTCCCGTATCCGAGAGCGCCCCAATCTGAGCAGTTGTTAGCGCGACAAGCTGAGTAGAGCCAAAGGCAGCAACCTGATCATCTGTCAAGTTGGCAACCTGCGCAGTAGACAAGGCCTGAATTTGCACTGAACGCAAGGCCTTGATCTGAGCGGCTGTCATCTCTGTGAGGTCTGGCAGCTCCAGTACCCGGACCTGGGCCGTGGTCAGTGCCTGAACCTGCAGAGTTGAGAGCGAAGCAAGCTGCTCGCCTGTCAGCCCAGCGACTTGCGCAGTGGTAAGGGCCACAACCTGTGCGGTCTTCAACCCTTTGAGCTGTGCCACGGTCATCTCTGCTAAGTCAGACGAGTCGATTGCCCGAATCTGGCTCGAGTCGAATGCCCCCAACTGAGAGGAAGTCAGAGAGACCATCTGGTCGGCGGTCAGGGCCTGGACCTGCGCGGTGGTTAGCCTTGGCATCTGCGCGACCGTAAAGCCCCTGAGTTGTGACTCAGTCAGGGCTTGGAGTGCCGTGGTTGAGACTGCGGCTACCTGGGTGGGCGTGAGACGACCAAGCTGCGCAGCCGACAACCCTGCCGCCTGGTCCGCTGTTAGCGCGAGCAGATGAGACGAGCTGAGCTTGGCCAGTTGAGTGGCACTGAGCACACCGAGCTGGTCGGAAGTGAGGCCCAAGAACTGCGCAGTAGTCAAGGCACTGAGCTGCCGGGTGGTCAAGGCTCGCACCTGCGCAAGGGTCAACTCCGCCAGATCGGAGGAATCGAGCGCCTGAATCTGAGAACTATTCAGGGCGGCGATCTGAGCGACAGTGAGTCCTGGCAGCTGGTCGGCTGTCAGTGCGGCCACCTGAGCCGTGGTCAGTCGAGCCACTTGCTTGGCCGTGACTGCCTGAAGCTGGGTAGTGGTTAAGACTGCGAGATCCGACGGGTCTATCGCAGCCACCTGACCCAACGTGAGCCTTGAGATCTGGGCCGGCAACAGCGCCTCTACCTGGGAGTCGGTCAAAACCGACATCTGTGTCGTTGTCAGCTTTGCAATCTGTGCTGCGTTCAAACCAGCCACCTGTGAACCAGTCAAAGCAGAGAACTGGGCCGTGGTGAGCGCAACCAGCTGAGAGGTTCCAAAGGCCTGGATCTGAGAAACAGACATGGCCTCTAAGTCGGTCGGGTTAATGGCTCGAACCTGGTTAGAGGTCAAGGCCTGGAGCTGTCGGCTCTGCAGCGCAAGCATCTGCGAGTCCGTCAGCGCCTCTACCTGCGCGGTGGTGAGCTTGGCAATCTGAGCGGGGGCAAATGCGCGAACCTGTGTGGAACTGAACTCAGCGAGATCTGCTGTGCCAATCGCCACCACCTGGTTCGAGTTCAACGCAGCGATCTGAGTCGATAGCAGGGCCGGCACCTGGTCTTGCGTCAACTGGGCAAGTTGGGCCGTGGTCAAGCCACCCATTTGCGCAGCAGAAAGGGCCTGCAACTGGGTTGATGACAAGCCGACAAACTGCTCGGTTGTAAGGGCCCCTAACTGGCGTGTATTCAATGCCCGCAACTGAGTAGTCGTTAAGGCCTCTAGATCGGCGACATCGATGGCCACGATCTGGCTAGAGGTGAGCTGGGCAATCTGTGTGGACCGCAAAGCGCCAACCTGTTGGCTAGAAAGAACCTGTATTTGTGAAGTCTCTAGTTTTGCCACCAGAGCCGGGGAAATGGCCTGAAGCTGGGCCGAATCGAACCGAGCAATGCCCGCTGTATTCAACGCCAGCAACTGATTGGAGTTCAAGCCAGCCACCTGATTGGTGCGAAGCGCCGCAAGTTGAGTAGAGTTCAGCGCCGCAACCAAAGCAGTTGACAGGGACGCAATTTGGCCCGATGTGATGGAGACGAGTTGAGTCGTCGTCAACGCATCGACTTGGGCGGTGGTAAGGGAGGCGATCCGCCTTGAATCCAGCGACTGAACATCCGTTGTTGAAGAGAACAGAGTTGCAAACTGCTGACCAGAGAGCGCCTGGAGCTGCGCATTAGTGAACGCCGCCCGTTGCGTAGAAGTCATGAGCGCAATGTCTGCCGTCTCAAACCCTTGTACTTGGGCTGTGGTCAGCTTCGCAACAACCGCTGCTGTGAGTGCCGTGATTTGCGTTGTTGACAGCGCAGCAATCTGTGCAGTGGTAAGTGCCGCAGCTTGACGCGTGAACAACCCTCCGATCACCGCTCTGGACAAGACACCGATATCTGCCGTCTCCAGGGCTTGAACCTGGGCTGTTGTCAGCGCAGCCGACTGCACAGAACTGAGAAGTGACGCTTGCGCGGTTGTGAGGGCAACCACTTGAGCGGTGGTTAGATTTTGAACCTGGACGGTGCCAAGCCCAGAGGCGAGTTGGCTCGCCCCGATTGAAGCAATGTCAGCCGTCTCTAAGGCAACCACCTGCGCCGTGCTCAACGCACCAATCTTGGCCGAAT
>Ga0169931_10013927_pt1 | contig 10931 bp, 10 predicted proteins | sample Kivu_15m_20L_FD_129675 | JGI IMG/M metagenome (GOLD analysis project Ga0169931, IMG submission 129675) | Freshwater microbial communities from Lake Kivu, Western Province, Rwanda to study Microbial Dark Matter (Phase II) - Kivu_15m_20L... | ecosystem: Environmental > Aquatic > Freshwater > Lake... | reverse complement strand
GCCCTCGTGCAGTTCGATGGACATCGTTCCTCGACGCGAGAAGGTCCCCCGGCGGGAGGCGCATGCGCCCGGCGGTGGATGGTGCGCGGCGGGCGCGCCGGCGATCCCTCGCGGGATCGTCGGCGCCCCGTCGCTACGCGGCTGGTGCCCGAGAGAAGACTCGAACTTCCACGACCTTGCGGCCACTAGAACCTGAATCTAGCGCGTCTACCAATTCCGCCACCCGGGCCCGCGCTCGCCCGCGGCGGCCTCTCGGCCCCCGGAGCGGGGCGTTCAGTAGCCAAGCGGCGCGGGCGCGTCAATGCAATGTCGCGCCAGCGTCGTCGATTCCGGGCCGCGCCGGCCGTCCTTGACCGTCCACGGGAGGGGGCTGTAAGCGGCGGCATCGAGTTCGAGGGGAGTGCCCGATGCGGAATGCAGCGCGCCGAGTGACCGTCTTCGGCGGTTCGGGGTTCGTCGGCCGCCATGTCGTCCGGCGCCTCGCCGCGCGCGGCGACGTCGTGCGGGTCGCCGTGCGCGATCCCGTCGCGGCTGCCTTCCTCAAGCCCATGGGCAATGTCGGCCAGGTCGTGCCGATGCGGGTCGACATCGCCGACGCGGGCGCGGTCGCCGAGGCGCTGCGCGGCGCGGATGCCGCCATCAACCTGGTCGGCATCCTGCGCGAGACAGGCCGCCAGCGCTTCGACGCGGTGCAGGGCGAGGGCGCCGAGCGCCTCGCCGCCGCCGCGCGCGACGCCGGGGTCGCGCGCTTCGTGCAGGTCTCCGCGATCGGCGCCGACGCGGCGTCCGATTCCGCCTATGGGCGCAGCAAGGCCGCGGGCGAGGCCGGCGTGCGACGGCATTATCCCGACGCGCCGATCCTGCGCCCCTCCGTCGTGTTCGGCCCCGAAGACGACTTCTTCAACCGCTTCGCCCAGCTCGCCCAGCTCGCGCCGGCGGTGCCGCTGGTCGGCGGCGGGCACACGCGCTTCCAGCCCGTCTACGTGGGCGACGTCGCGGATGCCGTGCTGCGCGCGCTCGATTCGCCCGCGGCGTCGGGTCGCATCTACGAGCTTGGCGGGCCGCGCACGATGACCTTCCGCGAGGTGATCGAGTTCGTGCTCGCGCAGACCGGCCGCCGGCCCGCGCTCGTGAACCTGCCCTTCGGCGTCGCGTCGATGCTGGCCGCCATCATGGAGAAGCTGCCCGCGCCGCAGCTGACCCGCGACCAGGTCCGGCTGCTGCGCCGCGACAACGTCGCGGCGCAAGGCGCGCCCGGCCTGCGCGAGCTCGGCATCGAGCCGACGCCCGTCGAGGCCGTGGTCCCCGCCTACCTGGAGATCTACCGCCGCGGCGGCCGCTACGCCGCCGGTCGCGCGGCCTGACCGGGGACGAGGCGATGGCGCCCCCCCTCGTCGTCGCCGCGCGCAAGCCCAGGCGCAGCCTGCTCTTCGTGCCGGGGCTGCGCCCCGAGCTGGTCGCCAAGGCCGATGCCGCCGGGCCGGACCTCGTGTGCATCGACCTCGAGGATGCCGTCGCGCCGGACCGCAAGGCCGAGGCGCGCGCGGCCACCTTCGCGGCGCTGGCCGCAGGCCCCGCGATGCGCGCCGAGCTGCTGGTGCGCATCAACGGCCTATCGACCCCTGCCGGGCTCGAGGACCTGCTCGCGCTGCTGCGCGCGCCGTCGCCGCCGGCGGGCATCATGGTGCCCAAGACGCGCGCCGCCGCGGAGATCCGCGTCCTCGACGACCTCGTCTCCGCCTCGCCGGCGCTCGAGCGCCTCGGGCTCCACGTGATCATCGAGGCCAATGACGGCCTCGCCGATGCGCAGGCGATCGCGCGCGCGAGCCGGCGCGTCGCCTCGCTGCTGTTCGGCGCGGTCGACATGTCGGCGGAGCTCCGCTGCGCCAACGCCTGGGAGCCGCTGCTCTATGCGCGCGCGCGCGTCGTGCACGCCGCCGCCTCGGCCGGCATCGACGTGCTCGACGTGCCCTTCCTCGACCTCGCCGACGAGGCCGGCCTCGCGCGCGAGGCCGCGGCCGCGGCGGCGATGGGCTTCGGCGGCAAGGCCGCGATCCATCCGCGCCAGCTCGCCGCGATCCACGACGCCTTCACGCCGTCGGCGGAGCAGGTCGAGCGCGCGCGGCGCATCGTCGCGGCCTACGAGGCGTCGGAGTCGGGCCTCGTCGTGCTCGATGGCCGCCTCGTCGAGCTTCCCGTCGTGCGCGCGATGTACAGGCTGCTCGCCTCGGCCGCATGAATGCCCGGCGTCGGCGCGCCGCGGTTGACATCGATTCCGCGTTGCACCATGTTCCACGCCACAGAGGTCTCGCGATTGCGCAAGACCGTTCGTGGCCGCGACAGGCCCCGTCCGTTCGTTTCCGAGAAACGCCTCCCACACGTCTTTCCCATCTGCGCACGGGGCGGACAACAAGCGCCCCCCTCACGCGGCGCGCGCCCGAAGGCGCGCGCTCCCCACCAGGGGCGCAGCAAGGACTCCTTCAAGTGACTGACCAGACCTTCGCTTCCCTCGGCGTGTCCGAGACGCTTCTGCGCGCGCTCTCCGCCGCGCGCTTCGAGACGCCTACCCCAATCCAGGCCAAGGCCGTGCCCGTGGTGCTCTCCGGCCGCGACGTGCTGGGCATCGCCCAGACCGGCTCCGGCAAGACCGCGGCCTTCGCGCTGCCGATGCTCCAGCGCCTTGCCGGCCTGCGCGCCCAGCGCCCCGGCGCGCCCGCCGGGCTGATCCTCGCGCCGACGCGCGAGCTCGCCATCCAGATCGCGGAGACCTTCTCGCGGCTGGGCGGCGGCACCGGGCTGCGCCACTGCGTCATCTGCGGCGGCGTGTCCGAGAACCGGCAGATCGAGCAGCTGCGCCGCGGCGTCGAGATCGTCGTCGCGACGCCGGGTCGCCTGATCGACCTCGCGCGCCAGAACCACGTGCGCTTCGACCACGTGCAGGTCTTCGTCCTCGACGAGGCCGACCGCATGCTCGACATGGGCTTCATCCGCGACGTGCGCCGCATCGTCGCGGCGCTGCCCGCGCAGCGCCTGTCGCTGCTCTTCTCGGCGACCATGCCCGCCGAGGTCGCGCAGCTCGCGGCCGGGCTCCTGCGCGAGCCCGTGCGCATCGACCTCGCCCCGGCGAACGTCACGGTCGACCGCATCGACCAGCGCATCCTGATGGTCGACGCCTCGCGCAAGCGCGCGGTGCTGCTGCGCCTGCTCGAGGACCCGGCCTGCGCGCGCGTGCTCGTCTTCACGCGCACCAAGCACGGCGCCAACCGCGTCGCGCGCCAGATCGAGGAGCACGGCATCCCGACCGCGGCCTTCCACGGCAACAAGTCGCAGAACGCCCGCCAGGCGGCGCTCGGCGCCTTCGCGCAGGGCCGCATCCGCGTGCTCGTCGCGACCGACATCGCCGCGCGCGGCATCGACGTGCCGAACATCAGCCACGTGATCAACTTCGACCTGCCGGTCGAGGCCGAGAGCTACGTGCACCGCGTCGGCCGCACGGCGCGCGCCTCGGCGGACGGCTCGGCCGTGTCGCTCTGCGCCCCGGACGAGCGCGGCGAGCTGCGCGCCATCGAGCGGTTGCTCAAGCGCGCGCTGCCGGTCGAGGATGGCAACCACCTCGCCGCCGGCATGCCCGAGCCGGCGCGCCCGGCGCATTCCGCGCCGCGCGACGAGCATCGCGGGCGCCACCCCGGCCATCGAGGCGGTGGCGATCGCCGCGACGGGCGCGGCGGGCGCCACAACGGCCGCCGCGCGGCCTGAACGACCCAGGGAGCCAGACATGGCGAAGGAAGATCTGCTGGAATTCGAGGGCGTCGTCGCCGAGGTGCTGCCCGACGGGCGGTACCGCGTGCGGCTCGAGAACGGCCACGAGGTGGTCGCCTATACCGCCGGTCGCATGAAGAAGGCGCGCATCCGCACCCTCGCGGGCGACCGCGTGACTGTCGAGATGACGCCCTACGACCTCGACAAGGGCCGCCTGGTGTTCCGCCACAAGGACGAGCGTTCCGCGCCGGCCTTCTCCGGCCCGCGGCCCTTCAGGCGGCGCTGACTTCGCGCTCGCGGCTGGACGCCGGCTGGGGTAGAGGGCGGGGCATGCTCCGGCCAACGACCTGGCTGCGCGTCCTGCTGCTGGCGATCCTGGCCGCCGCGACCGCGTGGTCGCTGCTGAACCGGGAGACGCTGGGCGCCACCTGGCTCTCGGACTTCATCGACGACCATCCCGGCGCGATGCCGGCGGTGTTCGTCGTTCTCCATGTCGCCGCGTCGCTTGCCTTCCTGCCGCGCGGCCTGATGGCGCTCGCGGCGGGCGGCCTGTTCGGGACGTTCTGGGGCTGCGTGGTCGCGACGGCCGGCGTGATGGCCGGCGCGATGGCCGGCTTCCTCGCGGCGCGCTACCTCAACGCGAGCCGGCTGCGTGCCGAGCGCGTGCCGCGCGTCGGCCACCTCCTCAAGCGCGCGGAAGGCGGCGGCTGGCGGCTCGTCATGGTGTCCCGCCTCGTCCCCGTGCTGCCGCACAGCCTCGTCAACTACGTCTACGGCCTGAGCGCCATCCCCGCCCGGGACTACGCGACCGGGACCCTGCTCGGGACGCTGCCGCAGACGGTCGCGCTCGTGCAGCTCGGCGAGGCCGGCGCCACGGCGGCGTCGGGCGGGTCGTGGCTGGCGTCGCTGGTCTGGGGCGCCAGCCTCCTGGCGGCCTCCGCGCTGCTGCCGCGCCTCCTGCCGGCGCGCTGGCGGCGATGAGCGCGGCGGCGCGCGCCGGCGGCATCGAGGCCGCGCTATGCGGCCTCGCGGCGGACATCCGCGGCGAGGATGCCAGCCTCGGCGAGATCCTCGACGCGCTCGGTCCCCGCGGCCACGGCTTCGCGATGTTCCTCCTCGCCGCGCCCAACCTCACGCCGGGACCGAGCCTGCCCGGCTTCTCGACGATCTTCGGGGTGCCGATGCTCCTGCTCGCGCTCGGCATGGTCGCGGGCCTGCCGGCGCCCAGGCTGCCGGGCTTCCTCGCCCGCCGCAGGATCCCCCGCGCGCGGCTCGCGCGGCTCGTCGGCCTGCTGGCGCCGATCGCCGGCCGCGCCGACCGCGCGCTCAGGCCGCGCCTGCCGCTCCTCGCCGGCGCGCGCCGCGCCATCGGCGCGTGCTTCGTCCTGCTGGCGCTGCTGCTGGTCCTGCCATTCCCCTTCGTCAGCCTCGCGGCGGCGGGCGCCGCGCTGCTGCTGGCGCTCGGGCTCGTCGCGCAGGACGGGGCCGCCGTCGCGCTCGGCCTCGCGGCGACGGCGGGCAGCGTCGTGCTCTACGCGATCTTCGGCTGGCTCGCCTGGGCGGCGCTCTCGGCGCTGTGAGGGCGCGGGGCGGGCGTTGCGCGCCGCGCCCGCATGCCGCTAGAACGTCGCGCGGATGCGGACGCTCTACCATCTCTGGCTCAGCCCCTTCTCGCGCAAGGTCAGGATCGCCCTGCGCGAGAAGAACCTTGCCTGCGACCTCCGGATCGAGAAGGTCTGGGAACGTCGCGAGGAGTTCCTGCGCATGAACACCGCGGGCACGGTCCCCGTCCTCGTCGAGGAGGACGGCATGGTGGTTAGCGACTCCGCGGTGATCTGCGAGTACCTCGAGGAGGCCTATCCCGAGGTGTCGCTGCTCGGCTCGGGACTGGCGGGGCGCGCGGAGGTGAGGCGGCTCGCGGCCTGGTTCGACCACCGCTTCTCGCGCGAGGTCACGGAGAACCTCTACGGCGAGAAGATGATGAAGGGCAATCTCGGCCTCGGCCAGCCCAACTCCTCGGCGCTGCGCGCCGGCTACGCCAACATGCGCTACCACCTCGAGTACATCGGCTGGCTGGCGGAGCGCAGGCGCTTCCTCGCCGGCGACCACTTCAGCCTCGCCGACATCGCCGCCGCGGCGCAGATCTCCACCCTCGACTACATAGGCGACGTGCCCTGGGACCAGCACGAGGGCGCGCGCGAATGGTATGCGCGCATCAAGTCGCGGCCGAGCTTCCGCCCGATCCTCGCCGACCACGTCGCCGGCCACGCGCCACCGAAGCACTACGCGAACCTGGATTTCTGATCCGCCCGCGCGTCAGCGCGGCGCGGCGGCCCCGGTCTCCAGCGCCTCGATCTGCTCACGCGCCGCGTCGCCGGCCGGTCCGTCGGCATCGAGCACCAGGACCTGGAGCCAGTCGCGCCGCGCCGCGTCCAGCCGGCCGGCCTGCCGGTTGAGGATCCCGCTCTCCAGCCAGGCCTCGGCGAGGCGCGGGTCCGCGGCGAGCGCGTGCGCAACGTCGTCGCGCGCGAGCTCGGGCGCGTCGAGGCGCCGGCGCGCCGCGGCGCGCATCGCGAGCGCGAGCGCGCTGGCAGGGTTGCGCTCGAGCACCGCGTCGAGCTCGTCCACCGCCTCCCAGAGCCGCCCCGCCTCGGCGAGGAGCTCCGCGCGGTCGATGCGCAGGTCCATGTCCGCGGGCCGCAGCGCGACGGCCCGCGCGATCGCGTCGAGCGCATGGCCCGCCTCGCCCGCCGCCTGCCAGGCGCGCGCGGCCTGCGCGAGGACCTGGGCGCGCAGGGCGGCCGGGCGCAGGCGCATGTCGCGGTCGAGGGCCTCCAGCGCCTCCGCGGCCAGGCCCGGCTCTCCGCCATGGAGCAGCGCGAGCGCGGCGCAGTGGCGCGCCGGGTCGCCGCCGCCGCGCGCGCGCCAGGCCTCCGCCTCGTTGAAGCCCGCCAGCGGCGCGTTTCGCGCGCGCGCGGCGCAGCGCTCGTACGGATCCACCTCCTGCAGGTCGAAGCCGAGCGGCCCGGGCGCCTGGACCACGGGCGGGCGGGCGCCGGCATCGACGGCGATCGCCGCGAGGAGGGCGATGGCGGCAAGGACGCATGGCAGGCTTCGGCGAAGGCGCATGGCGGCATGATACCGCTGCGCGGCCGGCGCCTGCATCGCCCGCGCGCGCATCGGTTGACCAGGCGGGCCGGGCGCCCTTACTGTGCGCGCGAAATGACGTCCCGCGCGCCGATCCTCCCGCGTCTCGCCGTCGCCCCCGCCCTGCCGGGCGTGCGACTTATCTGCGGCCGCTGACCTGCGCTCCCGGCGCGGGTCCTGACGGCCCAAGGGGCGGCCACGCCGCCCGCGGGAGCAAGGCTCCCCCTCCCATCCGGTTCCCCCAGGCCGCGACCCGAGTGCGGGGCGCATGGCCGCCGACGACAGGACCAGTGCGATGACCACCCCCAGCATGCCCATCCACAAGTACCGCCCCTTCGCGCCGATCAACCTGCCCGATCGCCGCTGGCCCGGGCGGGTGATCGACAAGGCGCCCGCCTGGTGCTCGGTCGACTTGCGCGACGGCAACCAGGCGCTGATCGAGCCGATGGGCCCCGAGCGCAAGCGGCGCATGTTCGAGCTGCTGGTCAAGCTCGGCTTCAAGGAGATCGAGATCGGCTTCCCCTCGGCCTCGCAGACCGACTTCGACTTCTGCCGCCAGCTGATCGACGAGCGCATGATCCCGGACGACGTGACCATCCAGGTCCTCGTCCAGTGCCGCGAGGAGCTGATCCGGCGCACCTTCGACGCGATCCGCGGCGCGCGCAGCGCCATCGTCCACATCTACAACTCGACCTCGACGCTGCAGCGCCGCGTGGTCTTCGGCCTCGACCGCCCGGGCATCGTCGACATCGCGGTCAAGGGCACGCGGCTGGTGAAGGACCTCGTGCCGAGCGTGCCGGAGACGAAGGTCAGCCTCGAGTACTCGCCGGAGAGCTTCACCGGCACCGAGCTCGACTTCGCGAGGGACATCTGCGAGGCGGTGATGGACGTCTGGCGGCCGACGCCGTCGAACCGCATCATCCTGAACCTGCCCTCGACGGTCGAGATGGCGACGCCGAACATCTACGCCGACCAGATCGAGTGGATGAGCCGCAACCTGTCCCGGCGCGACAGCATCGTGCTCAGCGTCCACCCGCACAACGACCGCGGCACCGGCGTCGCCGCGGCCGAGCTCGCGGTGATGGCCGGCGCCGACCGCGTCGAGGGCACGCTGTTCGGCAACGGCGAGCGCACGGGCAACGTCGACATCGTGACGCTGGCGCTCAACCTGTTCAGCCAGGGCGTCGACCCGCGGCTCGACATGCGCGACGTGCGCGAGATGGTCCGCACGGTCGAGTACTGCAACCAGCTGCCCGTCCATCCGCGCCATCCCTATGGCGGCGAGCTCGTGTTCACGGCCTTCTCCGGCTCGCACCAGGACGCGATCAAGAAGGGCTTCGCGGCGCTGGAGAAGTCGAACTCGCAGGTCTGGGAAGTGCCCTACCTGCCGATCGACCCGAAGGACATCGGCCGCGACTACGAGGCCGTGATCCGCGTCAACAGCCAGTCCGGCAAGGGCGGCGTCGCCTACCTGCTGGAGGCCGAGCACGGAATCGAGCTGCCGCGGCGCATGCAGATCGAGTTCGCGGGCGTCATCCAGCGCATCGCCGACGAGACCGGCAAGGAGATCACGGCGGATTCGATCTGGCGCGAGTTCCAGCGCGAGTACCTGGCGCCGGGCAGGCTCGACTTCGTCGAACACGTCACCATGCCGCAGCGCCAGGGCGCCAGCGTGGAGCGCAGGCTGGAGGCGACGCTGCGCGTCGACGGCGCGGAGCGCACCATCGCGGGCCAGGGCAACGGGCCGATCGCCGCCTATGTCGACGCGCTGGAGCAGGCGCTCGGCCTGCGCATCGAGATCGTCGACTACCGCGAGCACGCGCTGTCGAAGGGCTCCGACGCCAAGGCGATCGCCTATGTCGAGGCGAACGTGGGCGGCCGCACGATCTTCGGCTGCGGCATGGACCCGAACATCGTCAGCGCCAGCCTGCGCGCCGTGACCAGCGTCGCCAATCGCTGCCTGCGCGGCTGAGCGAGGGCGGGGCCGCATGCTGCCAGCGGCGCGCCGGCTCTTCGTCTTCGGGCTCGGCTACTCGGCGCTCGCCTTCGCGCGGCGCGCGAAGGCGAAGGGCTGGCGCGTCGCCGGCACCACGCGCTCGGCCGACAAGGCGCGCGCGCTGGCCGAGGCGCATGGCCTCGAGATGCATGTCTTCGACCGGGGCAGGCCGCTCGAGGCCGCCGGCCGCGCGCTCGCGGGGACGACCCATCTCCTTTGCTCCGTCCCGCCCGACCGCGAGGGCGACGCGGCGCTCGCGCACCATGCCGGCGACATCGCCGCCGTGGCGGGCGGCATGCGCTGGGCCGGCTACTTGTCGACCACCGGGGTCTATGGCGACCGCGGCGGCGCCTGGGTAGACGAGAAGGCGGGGCTGCATCCGTCGGGGCCGCGCGGCCGCGCGCGGGTCGAGGCCGAGCAGGGCTGGCTTGCGCTCTGCCGCATTGGCGTGCCGATGCATGTCTTCCGGCTCGCCGGAATCTACGGGCCGGGGCGCTCGGCCTTCGACGCGCTGCGCGACGGCAGCGCGCGGCGGATCGTAAAGCCGGGCCAGGTCTTCGGGCGCATCCATGTCGACGACATCGCGCGGGTGCTCGAGGCGTCGATCGCCAGCCCGGATCCTGGCGCCGCCTACAATGTCTGCGACGACGAGCCCGCGCCGCCGCAGGATGTCGTCGCCTTCGCCGCCGCGCTGCTCGGCGTCGAGCCGCCGCCGGAGGTCCCCTACGCGGTTGCCGCGGCGTCGATGAGCGAAATGGCGCGCGGCTTCTACGCAGACAACAAGCGCGTCTCGAACCTCGCGATCCGCGAGCGCCTCGGCGTGCGGCTCGAGCATCCGGACTACCGCGCCGGGCTGCGCGCGATCCTGGCGCGCGAGCGCGCCGGGGGCTGATCAGGCGAGCAGTTCGTCGAGCGTCGCGCCGAGCAGTGCGAGGTCCTGCGGGCGCGAGAGCCTGTGGTCTCCGTCCTTGACGATGATGCAGCGCACGTCGTCGCCGGCCAGCCGCGAGGCGAGCAGGAGCGAGCGTTCCCACGGAACGTCGGGATCGCGCTGGCCGTGCAGGAGGCGCACGGGGCCGCAGAACGGGATCGGCGCGCGCAGGCGCAGGCGCCGCCGCCCGTCCTCCACCAGCCTGCGCGTGATCGCGTAGGGCTCGCCGCCGTATTCGCTCGGCCGCCGGACGACGCCCGTGTCCTCGAGCGCGCGGCGCGTAGCCGCGTCCATGCGCGCCCAGACCAGGTCCTCGGTGAAGTCCGGCGCCGCCGCGATGCCCAGCATGGCGCGCACGCGCCCGGGCCGCGCCAGCGCGACCTCGAGCATGATCCATCCGCCCATGCTCGAGCCCACGAGCACGAGTTCTTCGCCTGCCAGCGCGTCTATCGCGTCGAGCGCGTCCTGCGCCCAGGAGCCGACCGTCCCGTCCTCGAACGCGCCTTCGCTCGCGCCGTGCCCCGAATAGTCGAGCCGCAGGAAGGCCTGGCCGCGCGCGGCGCAATGCGCGTCGAGCGTGGACGCCTTGCTGCCCGACATGTCGGAGCGGAACCCGCCCAGGAAGACGACCGTCGGCTGCTTGCCGGGGCGGCGGCGATAGGCGATAGAGGGCCCGCAGGCGCGCGGCAGCCGGCCTGTCTCTTCCATGGCTTCGGTCACGGGAACACGCGAGGGCTGGCGGACATTGGCTTCCAACCACAGTAGCACCGCGCAGGGTGCCGTCGCACCGGGCCCGCGCTTCCTCGCGGCGAGCGGGCCGACCGTGCTGCAGGTGCTGCCCGCGCTCCATACCGGCGGCGTCGAGCGCGGCACCTGCGACATGGCGGCGGCGATCATGGATGCGGGCGGGCGGGCCATCGTGGCATCGGCGGGAGGGCCGATGACGCGCGAACTCGAGCGCGCCGGCGCCCTGCACCTCGCGATGCCGCTGGCCTCGAAGAACCCTCTGGTCGTCTGGCGCAACGCCGCGCGCCTCGAGGCGGCGATCAGGCGCTGGGGCGTCGACATCGTGCATGCACGCAGCCGGGCCCCCGCATG
>Ga0169931_10013926_pt1 | contig 10931 bp, 13 predicted proteins | sample Kivu_15m_20L_FD_129675 | JGI IMG/M metagenome (GOLD analysis project Ga0169931, IMG submission 129675) | Freshwater microbial communities from Lake Kivu, Western Province, Rwanda to study Microbial Dark Matter (Phase II) - Kivu_15m_20L... | ecosystem: Environmental > Aquatic > Freshwater > Lake... | reverse complement strand
TTTGTGGGAGCAGGTGGACTCGAACCACCGAACTCGTAAGAGGAGGGATTTACAGTCCCTTGCAATTGCCGCTATGCGATGCTCCCACTTTGTTTTAAGAACTTATTTTATCTTGCTATATCTAAACCTGTTCGAAATCTAGCGTTCGGCTACGAGCTTAAAATAAGCCATTAAGTGATCCCTTTGGGACTCGAACCCAAAACCCCTACATTAAAAGTGTAGTGCTCTACCGATTGAGCTAAGAGATCAAAATTGTAGCCCCGCACGGAGTCGAACCGAAATTACCTCCGTGAAAGGGAGGTGTCCTAACCATTAGACGACGGGGCCAATTTTCCAATATGTCAAAGAACCATTTCTGTCGCGAGAATGAGATTTGAACTCATCACCTCCGGGTTATGAATCCGGTGTTCTCACCAAATGAACTATCTCGCAATGGCGGGGATAAGAGGATTCGAACCTATGACCTAGCGATTAACAGTCGCTTGCTCTACCGCTGAGCTATATCCCCAATTTCTGAGGCGATTTCCAGAGTCGAACTGGAGTAAGGGGTTTTGCAGACCCGTGCCTGAACCACTTGGCCAAATCGTCATCAAATAAAAAACCCAGACCTTTTGGATCTGGGTTTTTTGTACTTATATTTTGACATGTTAACTCAGATCAATGACCATATAGTCTCCCTCATTACCTTGTTTAGGCATTTGGTTACAATTATATGTGAACTGAGTCTTCATGAGAGGTTTGTTATATATCAAACGTTCTTTTTTGTTTCGTGCAAAAGTAAGGAAAAATTACATTTCCCAAACTGGATTTGCAATAATTAATTTATCTCCTTCTATTCTAGGAATTTCACCAAGATCATTATATTCGGCATACTCTATTTGATCTTGAGTGAATTCTCTGCCCTGAAAAATTACTATCTCTTTCTTGGGATCTGGAGCTTCTCCATAATTTTGATCTCCTCTAGAATATCCAGAAACGCCCGTTCCTCTTAAACTATCTTTAGCTGCCTTTGTGGCAGTAGGTCTTCCAAAATTAAAATCGAAAAAGCTTTCACTTAACTCACTGTATTTCTTAAGATATTTCATTTCTTATCAATATATTATTTTATATATCATTTTTACTCCACTATTTTGCTGATCCTTTCAAGTTCTTTCTCTTCTAGGATTTGCACCACAATTTTTGCTCTTTTTTCATTCTCTTCATTGAGATTGAAATAAATTTCTGAAAGATCATAATGTATGTTCTCAGTCGAAACAACACCTATTTGTGGTGAAGAGTAATATGTCCCGTCAGTTCCTGTGTGAGAAATTCTAGAAAGGGATATTTCCTTGACTGTCCCTTTCGCTACACACTTGGTGATTGGGGAAATTCTCACGAATTCTCTTCCCACATAGTAAGCATTTAAGGCCTCTAATGGAAATTTTTCTGTGATCATAAGTTTTTAAATTATCTCAGCTCAGCTGGGACTTCTTCTGGAGTTTTAGGAACTCCATTATTTGCAGTTGCGGTTGCAACGTTGCCAAGAGCCTGAGCCATCAATTGCCCGCCGGTATCAGTTTTAGCAGGACCTACAACGTCGTCTGCTGGAACATCATCAGCAGAAAGGGGTGGTAGTGCAGTGGCTTGTCCTGTTATTGCTTTAGAAAGATCCGCTTCAAATTCGGGTGTTCTGCTCGTTTTAAAATAATCCAAGAATCCAACCAAAGTTTCTTGATCCAATCTTCTCACATTAGTTCCCACTCTGTTACCTTCACCAGAAAGTTGATCGTTGGTGTTACCCTCCATAGTGGTCATGGTTTTCTTTTGAGGATCTACAGACACGATGATACCCGTATGACCCAATCCTTTACCGGGTCTGGTCATTATAAATATCTGCCCAGGTCTAACCAAATTTGGATTGCTTCTAGCTTGATCGATAGTGATTTTTGCATCTTCTCCCGCTTTACTCCAATGATTCATCACGCCACCAGTTTTTGGTAGGGGATTTGAGGTTCCAAGTTGCTTGGAAAACTGATCAAAAATATAATAAACAAAAGCTGCACACCAAGGTAATCCTGGACCTAATCCTACCGATTACAAATATTTATCAACCTCTGGACCTTTATTACTTCCCTTTGGCTCTTCTTTAGCATCTTTGTTTGCAGCAAGTACTCCTGCTAATTTTTCCCCTGCTGTTGAGGGATCGCTTATAGCAAATTGAGCTTCGCTGACAAACTGGGAAAAAGACCTAATTTTTCTCATAGTAATAAATATTTACCCGATATATATCCTTATGAAAATACTAGAAACGTTCGACCAATTCTTAAAAAGAAGCAGCTATGCAATCTTAGAGCAGGAAGGAACAGATAAAGGTTTTATAGCCGTTATAGGATCCACAGATGCACAAAATCTCCTATCAGGATCTGCAAATCCTATAGGTATTCAACAGGATACCACAACATCTCTTAAAATAAGCGGAGTAGAAGAGATGATAAAGATAGGGGCTGCAAAAAAATTCGAGAGTGTAACGAGCGGGAAAAAAGTCAAAGCAGGAATGGATTATTTAACAATAACTGCTGATGGCAAAAAATACACGATGACAGAAACCGGTTCCGTCAAGATTCCGTTCAATAATTCCACAGTTTTGGAAGTCGAGGGTGCGGGAAATGGATTATTAGCTTTATTAAGAGCTTTGCATTATTTAAATGTTGCAGTTACTAAAAACTCATTTGATTATAAATTTCCATTCGAGGGAATCATGATGATCAAAATTGGAGAGACGACCAGAAAAGGAATGGGCCTAAGTGTCAATGGAAAATATGATCAGGAAAATGGAGCTAGGGTAACGACCGGGTATGCTGATCTTGTGAAAAAATTCGGAACTCAACTCAAAGAAGCTTTATCACAGGATGAAAAACCGGACGAAATTCAAACTAGCTCTAATGATCAAATAATAGTTTCTGGAGATAGTATCGCTGATGGAATTAAAGCAGCTCATTTCTTAAGAAATGATGCTAAATGGAATTCTAAATTCAGCTCATTTCTTGGATTTAGTGAGATGCAAAAAGTTCACAAAAATGAGCCTCCGTCGTACTATTTAGCTGTTGTTTTTCAATATTGTCTTGCTGGTTTATCTGATTTTTATCCGATGGATCTAAGTAAAATTTATAAAGTGGATCTCCAACCATATGCTGAAAAAATCGTAAGTGCACAGCCGAAGGACATTAAAAGTTTCGATCCTGCTTCTATAAAAACCCAAATAATGGAGATGCTAAAGATCTACCAACCAAAAACACTTAAGGACTACCCAGAATTTGATGAATTTTTACCCAAATACTGGAACGTGTTTTCTAACGCACTAGTAAATAGAATCTTAAGAGAAATGCCAAAAACATACAATAGTGCTATTGCAAATGTCGTTTCAGGTTCCGCTGTACAATCTACTGGAGGAATAGGAACGGGGGAAATCACCCATGGATCTGGCAAGGTTGATAATTAAGGTCTACTTCCAGTAGTTAAAACCTGCTTCAGTCCGTTTTCGTCCCTAGAAACATAAATCACAATCTCTTTAGGTTCTTTACCAAAGTTTTCTGTGTGGATAATGCCAGCATCTATATAGTAGGCAATTTTCCTCTTTTCCAAATCTTTTTTAATTTCCCTAAATTTTTGAATCGGAACTTCAACTGTTTTAGGTTCCTGAGCAAATATGGAATAACTAAACCCTAAAACTAGTAAGAATAAAAGAATCTTTTTCATTGCTTTTTAATTTAGAATCCAAATTTATGAGGATTTTTTAAAATTAAAAAATGTACACCCGGTAGGAGTCGAACCCACATTTCTCGATCCGTAGTCGAGTGTTCTGATCCATTGAACTACAGGTGCAATTATTGAACGATTAAATGAAGATAATAGGCTAATTTGTATCCTGTGAATGCACCAAGTGCGGAAGGGATAGGGAAAACTATCAATTTTCCCAATGAGGTCACATATTTGGGGCGATTTACAATTCTGCCCATGAAATAGTAGTATGTAATATACCCCAATAAAACCCCAAGATCTAAACGGGTAGAAATAAAAACAACTAAAGTGGCACCAATGAAACCGAAGAGAAAGTTATCTCTAACCCCTTCGAAAATTTCATATGCTGTTGCATCATTATATTCCTTAACTATTTCTTTTATCTTTTTGGTCGGCATTTCTATTTTCCTTCCCAGGTTTTTTTGTTGGCATGTAATGCTATTTTGCATTCTCCGCCATCATATATCTCAGTGTGATCGAAAAATCCAAAATTCAATTTGGAATCGTGTACCCATTCGGTTAATGAATAGACACTGAAAGGTTCAGTTTGGCATTCTTTAATTCTGGTTTTATCTATGGCTCTATTCAGGCTATAATCTATGAATCCGTTCGTAATTCCGGGCTTAGCAAAAATCACATAATCATCTAAAAGATCCATTCTTAAAACTGATTCTTCCCTCTTATAGAAGTATAGGGATCTTCTTTTAATTAAACAGAGATCTTTTTCGATTCTTGATCCCAATCCTTCTTTAATTGGAACTTTCCATTCCACGTCATAATCTGTGTAGATCCCTCCGTAATAATCTAAAATCGTATACCTAGCAATTTGTAACTTGTGGAAAATACTAGAAGAAAGATAAAGATCTTCCCTGCCATAGGATTTAATTAAAGGGAGTAAATGTTCCTCGTCCCATTCCAAAATTTCTTCATCCCCATTTAAAGATTTGAAATTCTCCAGATTAGACAAAAAAGGCTGAGAAATTTTTTGATTCCCAACCCAAATAAAGTGAACTATCATTTTCTCTGTGACCCCCGAGAGACTCGAACTCTCATGTCTTACGACACATGATCCTAAGTCATGCTTGGCTACCAATTACAACAGAGGGCCAATTATCTCTTTATTTTTAAGTAATATTTGGTGTAAAAGTTTCATTGAAAAACTATTTAGATTCACCATGGATTCTATAATATCACTTCTTATATCTAGGAAAAGGCCTCTGTCTTTAAGAACGAATCTTTTATTCGCATGAAGGTGAGAATAATCTGCCGTGTCATTCATAGAAAAAGTGCCATATTCGTCAGGAAGTTTCAGAATTGTATTCTCTTCACCAAAAAAGAATTGTGGAGAAAGAGCTGCTATCTTTTGAACCCTTAAATCCCCAAGCTCTTTTAAAATTTTCTGTTCACAGAAAACCATATATTTTCCGTTCAAATCTGGATCGTACCAGAATCTCTGGGAAAGCGTCTCCATCCATTCCCAAGAAATATCAGCGTATTCCTTTCTAAAATCGTCATTCTTTATATAAAGAAAAGAAACATTAGTCGAATGCGTGTTTTTCCAGCCAAATTTAATCGGATATTCATTTACTATCTGATTTAGTATTTTATCTTTGATACTAGGATAAACCTTTACACCTTCTTCAATCTGATTAACTATAATATCATGTTTGGATAAATCTTCGATTTCAATTTTTTTTCTTTTGAAATATAAATCACAATCCATCATGATAAATGGAGCTTTTATATTTTTAATACATTTCAGCTTGGAAGCGGTCCAGAAAGCTCTTCTGTTAATATTATCCTCTTTTGATAAAGAATCGGTTTCTACAACATCCCAAATATTTAAAATTCCGATTTTTTCAAAATAATTATAAACTGAGGGACACACATGGATTACAGTTTTACATTCAGGATACAGCACTTTCCAATTCGAAACTGATGCGATCAAACAAACAAGCTCAACTTCGTGAAGAAAAAAATCTCCGTCTTTTTTTATGTCTTCTAAAACCCAAATAGTTTTCATACATAACAAAAATATTGTGGACCAGCCTGGGCTCGAACCAGGGACCTACTGATTATGAGTCAGGCGCTCTAACCAACTGAGCTACAGGTCCAATACTGTTAAATTAAGAAAAATTGTGTGAATAAAAAACCTATTCCGCATATTTACCCAGTCCAAAATACTGCTTGATATAATCTGCAGTCATTTCCTCTGTGGGTACTAGTTCTTTGTAAGGATAATCAGTTTCACTGGAGATTCCTACAGGTTTTTCACCGGAGATTAGTTTGATATAATTCTTGTTTTTGGATCTAACATAGCTTTTCCTTTTTATAGGATTATATGCGGTACTTCTTATATCCACCCTTAATTTTAATTCCGGATCATTCATAGCATAATCAGCTTCTATAAAAATTTGATCGTCGGAAGAAAGATATATTTTATCGATCGGAACTGAAACGGTTTTATTTTTGATCCCAAGTCTTCTTTTTAAACCTATCATATTCAGGGTATTCATGCTGTCAGGATCATTCTTGACCAAATCTTTCATTTTTTCTGCCACCTCTGCCTCGTCTTTAGAAAAAAAGACTAGCTCCGTGTTTGGATTTGGCTCTTCGTTAAGAATTCTTTCTTGTAATCTAGTTTTAGAAACTGCACTTTTAGCTCCGGATCTTAATACATTAAGATAAACACTCGGATCGATAACACCTCTTAATTGTCCATAATGAGTTTCTCCATCGGAGAATGTGATTTTAAAAATAGAGTAAGCCCCGGTTTGCTCTGATTTAGGACGATACTCAAAAATCATGGACTCGTTAACAAAGTCTAAAAATCTAGTGATAATTTCCATTTCTTTCCTTTATGTCCATTTTATATATCTCAGAAAAAAGAAATTCGATTTCAATTTATGCGGAAAGAGAGGGGATCGAACCCTCGCGCCAGTTTAACCCGACCTAGCAGTTTAGCAAACTGCCCCCTTCACCACTTGGGTATCTTTCCCCTTTTTTTTGTCGAGATAGCAGGATTCGAACCTGCGAGTTCTCCTGCTCCCAAAGCAGGCGGGGTAACCGGACTCCCCAATATCTCGAAAATAGGTGTTACATAGGGTTTGCCTCACTAAGATATTCAATGGCCTGCACATACCAGCCTCTTAGTTACTACTCCCGTTGTTTTCGATACTGTGCTGTACCGCTAACACCCTGGGTAAACGATGAGGATCGAACTCACGACACTCAGAACCACAATCTGATGCTCTACCAACTGAGCTACGTCTACCATAAAATTGGTAGTCCCGCCAAGAATCGAACTTGGATCCACTGCTTAGAAGGCAGTTGTTCTATCCGTTGAACTACAGGACCTTGTGATCTTCTCGGGGTCGCGGCCACCTCTCCCATTGAGAAGATCTAGACTAAGATCGACGCAAAATGTGGCTCGACGCTGTTCTTAGTTTGTGCCCCAGACGGGAGTCGAACCCGTACGGACTTTTCAGTTCCACAGCATTTTAAGTGCTGCATGTCTACCAGTTTCATCACCGGGGCAAAATATTTTTTGATCTAAAAGTTGAGGTCTGTGAATGACAATTTGGACAAAGAATTTTCAAATTTTCTAAACTGTGATTAGATCTATTTCCGTCAATATGATCTAATTCGCAATTTAATTCTTTTCCGTTCCATTTTGATATTCCGCACTCCTCACATTCGTTCTTTTTTATTCCAGATTCAAACAATCTTATCTTTAACTTATATGTCTGGAACTCGGGATATTTGCCTTGAAGAATATCTTCTGTTTTTATTTTATTCCTCCAGGGTTTTTTTATCCCTATTCCAGCTTGATTTGTTTGATAACATTCTAATTTTATTGCAATTCTTTTAAATGTATTAAAATGCATGTTTAATTTTATAGATGCCTCCTGCATACTAAATGAAGAATTACAAACCCTTATAAATTCATCCTTTTCATACTTAACCATATACTTTTATTCTTATATATCAAGCATGTCAGATTTTTTTCTAGAATGATTGCCATTTAATAAGGTGCCGGTGGAAGGATTGGTTACCTTCACGGTGTCCTTTTCGGTTGCACCCCCACTCTAGATCAGGGACGTCTATGACTGGCCAAGTCATCATTCCGCCACACCGGCATGTTGCGGAGAGGAAAGGATTCGAACCTTAGGTACCCTTTAGAGATACACACACTTTCCAGGCGTGCTCCTTCAACCACTCGGACACCTCTCCTTGCTAACGAACTTTTATCATACTAACAAAGAAAATGTTAGTGTACAAAATTTACGTTAGGGTTGAGCCTCCTGTCGGAATCGAACCAACGACCTACTGATTACAAATCAGTTGCTCTACCAGCTGAGCTAAGGAGGCAATTCGGGACGGACTTAGGTGTCGTCCTTATGTCCCTACTTGTATACTATCGTTTGAGTTTCAAGTTTTGGTCAGGAAACTCCTTCGGTAAGAAAATTGACCAATGTTTTCTGGATTTACATTTAAAACCTCCATGATATAATCAATCGAGTTATATTTTAAGTCTTAACCCTACCGTTATGGAAAAACCACCTAAAAGACTACCTGCGGAGGAGGTAGGATTCGAACCCACGGACCCCTTTCGAGATCGGCTGATTTCAAGTCAGCTGCCGTACAACCACTTGGCTACTCCTCCGTATTATATAATTTATGAAAATCCTTTCCATATTTAGATATGGCGTAATCTAAATATGGTTTCATGTCTTTTTGAAATAAAACTTTAAGATTTCCCTTGAATTGATCTATTTTATCTCTTGTCTGATCGTCTAAATCCTTATATTCTCTCCTTCCCTTTATTTCATAATAAATATCTTTAATAATGAAATCTGGATAATATTTTTTTATCTTACCTTTAAATTCATATTCAAAGTATTCAATATTTCTTTTAAAACTAATGTCTTTTTCTAGATGATAAATCACCCAAGCTAATTCCCAGGTACTGTCACAAAAATGATTTTTATACCATCCTTTTTTACCTCTTCCACTTCCTTTTCTTAATCCTCCACCCAGAGGATTTTTTTTCATGGAATTTGAAATTTTTCTTCTCCTCTCCATTTCTCTTTCCTCAGAATTCGCTATTCCCTTACTTTTTCCTTTAAGAGAATTAGATATTGATTTTTTATGTTCCCCTGAAAGTGTCCTTCCTGCTGTTGTTTTAGTTCTAAATCTCCAGTTAGATGGAGGTATTACTTTGCCCAAAGAATCCATATGAGGCTTACAATGAGACTTGTGCCCATTGTAAGCCTGAGGATTTTCAAACACCCGTCCGCATTTACAATTATAAGACATACATCTTATATATCTAAATCAAGACAGGCAATTTCAACCAATTTTCCACAATGTCAAAGAACCCAATAAAAAACCCAGACCTCTTTGGAAGGAGATCTGGGTTTTTAGAATCAAAATGAATTTAAGTTTCTTAATTACCCAGGGTCTCCACAGGAGTTATCGGTCTTCTTGTTGAAGATGATAACGAACTATGAAGGGGCAATATGTTGAAACCTTTTTTCATGTTAATTGATCTATATATCTTTTGAATATTTATTTGACACAAATATAGGAAAAGTTACAAAAATTAAACAACATCTGAAGTATCACAACTCCCAACAGAAGTGAGATTATATCTGAAAATTCCGTCTCCGTTTGAAAAAAATTCAAAAATTCCTATTTGAGCATAGCCATTAATTCCATTTGAAGGATAACCAGTGACTCCGGGATTGTTTTGATTATTAGTGTTTGAATTAAATGTGTATGTTCTTAATAAAGTTCCCCCAGATGCTGTTATATCAGTACCGCTTTTTGTAAATGTTGATCCACTGTAGCATCTTATGATGAAATCCATGCATCCCACACCTATTTTATGATACCAATTTAAATAGATGCCGATTCTCCATCTAGTAATGGAAGTATTTACTGCAGCAATTGATTTTGGCCTAACCAATACAACTTCTTGCCCAGCATTAGATGTATTGTCACCTGCCCAATAAATAAGTGTAGTTGAGGTGTTTATACCAGATGTTGAACCCACTGTAGATGTAGATCCTCCTAATGCATATCCAACATATCTTGTAGGAGGTCCACTAGCATTTTTTACGCCATCATAAATGGTTCCCGTTCCTGGTTCAATACCGGTAAATGTATCAGCATCCCCACCATTTAATGTTCCTGGCCAGACATATCTAAACATTAAAACATCTGCATCGTTAGCAACTATTGCAGTGGCTGGGCCAAACGGTCTTCTGCCTAAACCTGTCATGTAATATCTCTGGCTCATGCTTTATCTTTCAGTGCTATTCTTCTACCTCTTAATTTTAAAATTTTTAAAGAACCTGGCTTCATCACATGAGATCTATTAAATTCTAAATGAATAATCTGATTTAAATGATGGAATGGAGTAGAGTATGTTTCTTCGCCCCACCCAATTTCAACTTCAAACCAGCCATCGGGTTTAACCTGCCAATCGGTTTCCCCCTCTACGAATTCAACCTCCCAAGCATCATATCCTGGATGTGGAGTAAAAGAAAATAAAAATTCCGTTTCCCCTTCCGATAGGGTATTTGTGAAATAAATGTCAAAGTATGGGGGGATTTCATTTTGAACTATTACTGGATCTATATGTGTCATTATTTTTCTTTTTTAAGTTCTTCTATTTCTTTTCTTAAATCCTTTATAGCTTCAACTAAAAGTGGTATAATTCTATCATATCTTACACCATAATACCCATCTTCTCTTTCTTTAACTGCATCGGGAATAACCTCGATTATCTCTTGAGCAATGACCCCTAGATCGTGACCCTTATTAACTTCATGTGCTTTATCGTTCCAATCGAATTCAACTCCGCGAATTCTGGAAACTTTATTTAATGCGTCTTGAATAACAGAAATATTATCCTTCAATCTTTCATCGGAGGAGGAATAAGCAGTGATATCTCCTGTTGCAGTGATATCTCCTGTTACTGCTAAAGTACTGCCATTATAAGTTAACCCGGTTTCCCCGTCAATAGAAGTGGCACTTCCTGTTGCTGTTAGAACCCTATTATCCGCATTATTATTTATAGTGAGCAAGTTACCTGTGACACTAGCAAGACCAATAGTCCAGAAATATGTGGTTCCGTCATAATAAAC
>Ga0169931_10013923_pt1 | contig 10932 bp, 8 predicted proteins | sample Kivu_15m_20L_FD_129675 | JGI IMG/M metagenome (GOLD analysis project Ga0169931, IMG submission 129675) | Freshwater microbial communities from Lake Kivu, Western Province, Rwanda to study Microbial Dark Matter (Phase II) - Kivu_15m_20L... | ecosystem: Environmental > Aquatic > Freshwater > Lake ... | reverse complement strand
GAGAATATCTTCATTCACGATGTTTCCAGCTATTCGTACACTAAAAACATCACCAAGCCCCTGGTCAAAAATAAGCTCAGCAGAAGTTCTGCTATCAATGCAACTTAAAATCACTGCAAAGGGGTGTTGTCCATCTGATGTTTCGTTTGCTTGTTGCAATAGGTTGCGATTTGCTTTTAAGTTGTTTACAAAACGTTTGTTGCCCTCTTTGAGCAACTCTTTAGCCATATTTGGAGTTATGGCCGCCTGCATTTCTTTTGTTAAGGTCTTCATACTTTTTACTTATTGTTTACTGTCGTTAAAACTTGCCAATAACACCCATACTGCTGTAACGGACTGCGTACCATAGTTCTGTAAGCGTGTTGTGTTTGTCGGGTTGATCAAATGCCTCATCGCCCATGAAATCCTTGTCGTATCCAAGGGCATGTGGTATCTCTTTCATGATGAGAATGAGACCGATGGCCGCCAACATGCCTTTGATCACCGATGATGGGAAATAATACCCTACCACACCCGCCTTGAGCAGCCCGGCAATGATCTGGATAAGCCCTGCCAGAACAACGGCAAGCAGGAACGACTCGAAACTACCTAAGGTCTTCAACGCCCCGAGCACGATGACCACGAGACCGGCTGCGGGACCTGATACCCCAAGAGCCGATCCGCTCAACGCGCCAACGACAATACCACCAACGCAACTTGCTATGATGCCCGAGAACATCAGGTCGGGCCTACCTGTGCTGGCCAAAGCCACTCCGAGACACAGTGGTACAGCAACCAGATACACCACAAACCCTGATGGCAGGTCGTACTTCCAATCTTCTTTCAGCCAGTTTGTCATGCGCTTTTACGGAGTGCAAAGAACCCCGGCATATCATCGCCTTGCTATTAGAGTGCTCTTAGAAGGAAGGTTGATTAGAGGTTTCTCATTAACGCAGGACTTCAAGTTGAAATCGAACCATCAACGCTACTGTTCAGGTCTCATAGGCCTCCTTGCTGCCGCCTATCTTTGATGCCCATTTTTTCAAGCACAGCAACATGTTCAAGCAAGAGACCATTCGCGATATGTTCGATACCGGCCACATGGACCGTACCGTTACGGTACGCGGTTGGGTACGCACTCGCAGAGGCAATGCCTATGTGAGTTTCGTGAATGTTAACGATGGCAGCACCATCAACAACATGCAGTGTGTTTTCGACCTCAGCCGTTTCACTGAAGAGCAATTTCGCGGCATCGATACGGGTGCGGCCGTGAGCATCACAGGTAAGCTGGTGGCCAGCCAAGGTGCAGGACAGTCGGTCGAGGTGCAAGCCACCGATTTCACGCTGTTCGGAGGGGCCGACCCAGAGACTTATCCCATCCAACCCAAGAAACACAGCCTCGAGTTCCTGCGCGAGAAAGGTCACTTGAGGGTACGCACCAACACGTTCAGTGCTGTGTATCGCATCAGGCACACGCTCACCTTCGCCATACACGACTATTTCAACCGCCACGGGTTCTTCAATGTCCATTCGCCTATCATAACCGGTAGCGATGCCGAGGGTGCGGGCGAGATGTTCCGTGTCACCACTTTGAGCATGGACCGTCCACCGCGCAATGAGGATGGCACCATCAACTACAAGGAGGACTTCTTTGGGAAGGAGACTAACCTGACCGTGTCGGGCCAGTTGGAGGCCGAACTCGCTGCATTGGCATTGGGCAAGGTGTACACCTTCGGGCCCACATTCAGGGCCGAGAACAGCAACACCTCGCGCCACTTGGCCGAGTTCTGGATGATCGAGCCCGAAGTGGCTTTCACGGACATCAACGGCAACATGGACCTGGCCGAGGATTTCCTGAAAAGCGTGATCCGCTATGTTATTGAGCATTGCCATGATGACATCAAGTTCCTGAGCCAGCGCTTAGTGGAGGAGGAGAAGAGCAAGCCTCAGGACCAACGCAGCCCGATGGAGCTGATGGAGAAACTGCGCTTTGTGGTTGAGAACGACTTTGAGCGACTCACCTACACCGAAGCGGTGAAGATCCTTCGCGACTCAAAGCCCAATCAGAAGAAGCAATTCGAATATCCGGTGAATGATTGGGGGATCGATCTTCAGAGCGAGCACGAAAGATATCTGGTGGAGAAGCACTTCAAGAAACCAGTGATCCTGACAGGCTACCCGGCCAAGATCAAAGCCTTTTACATGCGCCTCAACGAAGGTTGCGAACCGGGCCGCGAAACGGTGGCTGCCATGGACATCCTGTTCCCGGGCATCGGAGAGATCGTGGGCGGGTCGCAGCGCGAAGAGCGCTACGATGTGTTGCTGGATAAAGTGAAGCAGTTCCACATACCTGAGGAGAGCGTGTGGTGGTACCTCGAGACACGCAAGTTCGGCACCGTGCCCCACGCAGGTTTCGGTCTGGGCTTTGAGCGCCTCATGATGTTCCTTACCGGAATGGGTAATGTGCGCGATGTGATCCCTTTCCCACGTACACCGAAGAACTGCGACTTCTGAGTCGGTTCTTATACCGTTTCGTTCAATTCTCAGCGGCCTGATGTGGTAGCATCTACGCAGCACTAACTACTTCCTAAAGAATCTCTTGGAATCGACTTAGGGTCAACCCAGATCCCAGTCGTTCAGGCGCTTCATGGCGTGGTGAGCCGTGAGATCGTATTGCACTGGCACTGCCGAGACGTATCCGTTCTCAAGCGCCCACACATCGGTATCAGTACCCTTGTCGTAGTTCTCGAATCGGCCTGTTAGCCAATAGTACTTGCGGCCCGTAGGGTCTTTACGCTCAATCAGTTCCTCTTCCCACTTGGCAATGGCCTGACGGCATATCCTGATTCCCTTGATATCTGCCAACGGCAACTTCGGGATGTTCACATTGAGCAGCGTACCGGTTGGCATGCCGTGTTTGAGCATGTTCTGAGCCACGATTCGGGCATAGTGTCTGGCAGGACCCATGTCTGCATCGAGGCTGTAATCCAAGCTGCTGAAACCGACTGATACGATTCCTTCAATGGCCCCTTCAACGGCCGCGCTCATGGTGCCGCTGTAGATCACGTTTATGCTGTGGTTGGCCCCGTGGTTGATGCCCGACACCAGCAGGTCGGGTTTACGCGGAAGGATCTTGTCAATGGCGATCTTCACGCAATCCACCGGTGTGCCGCTGCACTGATAAGCTTCGCTCGGACCATGCAGGTTCACCTTGTCTATCCGAAGCAGGTTGTTGATCGTTATGGCGTGACCCATGCCCGATTGCGGGCTGTCGGGAGCTACAACGACAACATCGCCCAGTTGCTGCATCTCCTCTACCAACGCCCGCAGACCGGGGGCCGATATACCGTCATCGTTTGTGGCTAAAATCAGTGGACGTTGTGCGCTGCTCATGCCACAAAGCTAACAGGTGGGTACCTTGCGGCCGTGGAGATACAGTTCAACAGTGGTGGGCAGCTGGCCCTCAATGTTCTGCTCGGGTTCCTAATGTTCGGTGTGGCGCTCGACATGCGCATCGCTGACCTATCAAAAGCGTTCAGGCGTCCCAAACCAGTCATTGCCGGTCTGTTGGCTCAGCTCATCGCATTGCCATTGGTCACTCTGGCGTTGGTCCATCTTGCAACGCCACCCGCCACAGTGGCCCTTGGCTTGTTCCTGGTGGCGGCATGTCCGGGTGGCAATGTGAGCAATTACATCAGCTCTCTGGCCAAGGCCGATATCGGTCTCAGCGTGACGCTCACCACCTTCACAACACTTTGGTGTTTCATCCTCACACCGCTCGGGTTCAATTTCTGGGCATCGCTATACGGGCCCACAGCTTCTGAGCTGCGAGAGTTTCAGATCGATCAGTTTCAGATGGTCCGGACAGTGATCCTGTTATTGGCCCTGCCCATTGGGCTCGCTATCGGTCTCAGGCACTTTTTACCGGATCTGATCGTGCGATTCAAGAAACCGATACAGATGGCAGGAGGCATACTCTTCGGGCTATTCGTTGTGGCTGCTGTGGCCAGCAACTGGCAGGTGCTTTCGGCTGGTGCCGGATTGCTGTTCGGTTACGTGGTGGCCCACAATGCTCTCGCATTTGCGGCAGGATTTGCTGTTGCTGCTGCCTTCGGGCTGAGTTGGGCCGAAAAGGGCACTGTCAGTATTGAGACCGGTATTCAGAACTCGGGTCTCGGTCTGGTGTTGGCTCTCAATTTCTTCCCCGGCCAGATGGAAATGGCACTCGTGGCTGCCATGTGGGGCGTATGGCACCTCATTTCAGGCAGTGCGGTGGCCGGGCTTTTCAGATTGAAAGGATGAACCCCGCCCAACAGCCTCCGTTATCTTTGACCCTGACTTATTTTCGTTGCATATGAAACCCGAACATACCGCAGAGGCCGCGCCCACCATGGGCCACGATGATTTCAGGAAAGCTGTGCTCGATGATTTCCGTACCGCCAATCTGAGCCGCCAAGCCAGCCTCATGGGGCGCAAGGAAGTGTTGACGGGAAAAGCCAAATTCGGCATTTTCGGTGATGGGAAAGAGGTGGCTCAGTTGGCCATGGCACGTGCTTTCAGGCCGGGCGACTGGCGTGCGGGGTATTACCGCGACCAGACTTTCATGATGGCCAGCGGACTACTCACCGTGCAGCAGTTCTTTGCGCAGCTATACGCACACCCTGATCTGGAGGCCGACCCGAGCAGTGCAGGCCGCAGCATGAACGGCCACTTCAGTACTGCCACCATTGGTTCCGATGGCAAGTGGCTTGACCTTACCACACTCAAGAACTCATCGTCCGATATCAGCCCTACCGCAGGGCAGATGCCACGCTTGCTCGGTTTGGCCCTAGCATCGAAACTATACCGCAACAACAGCGGGCTCAGTGGCAAGGACCATTCAACGAAAGGAAACGAGGTCGCCTTTGGCACCATTGGCGATGCCAGTACCAGCGAGGGCCATTTCTGGGAGACTATGAATGCGGCCTCTGTGCTCGGGGTGCCCTTGCTCATTTCTGTTTGGGACGATGGCTACGGCATCTCGGTGCCAAGGCGGTTCCAGACCGTGAAGGGCAGCATTTCTGAGGCATTGCGCGGATTTGAGGCCGAGGACGGCAGCAACGGTATCCGCATTTTCAAGGCCAAGGGTTGGGATTATCCCAACTTGGTGCAGACCTATGCCGAAGCGGCTGCTTTCTGCCGCAAGAACCATGTGCCAGTGCTGATGCACGTGGAGGAGGTGACCCAGCCGCAAGGCCATAGCACCAGCGGATCACACGAGCGTTATAAGACCAAGGAGCGACTGGAGTGGGAGGCTGAATTCGATGGCATCAGACAGATGCGCCTATGGATGATTGCCACAGGCATCGCCACGGCCGAGGAGTTGGATGTCATAGAGAATGAGACTAAGAATCAGGTGCGCGATGAAAAGAACGCTGCTTGGGAATCGTTCAACAAGGAGATAAAAGGGGAGATACAGGGTTTGATCTCCATATTGGAGGAAGCTTCAGGAAGATCATCACAAAAAGATGATATACAACCGGTTGTCGATAGCCTGAAGAAGGCAGTTGATCCGCTTCGCAAAGAGATGATGCAGGCCGCCCGAAGGGCTAACATGGCCTTGGCCAAAGACAATGCTGAGGTACGCGCCCCACTCGTTGCGTGGCTCAATGCCAAAGCAGCAGACCATCACGAAAAGTTCAGTTCTTATCTGTTCACCGAAGGTCCGGGTTCGGCCATGAAAGTGAGTGCGGCAGCACCCGAATACGCCACCGATGCGCCCATGGTCGATGGCCGCGAACTGCTATTGAAGAACTTCGAGGTGATCTTTGAACGGATGCCCGAGGTGCTTGCTTTCGGTGAGGATGTGGGCGGAATAGGCGGTGTGAACCAGACCTACGAGGGCATGCAGAAGCGTTTCGGTGAACTGCGCGTCAGCGATACCGGGATTCGCGAAGCCACCATAATAGGGCAGGGTATAGGCCTTGCGCTGCGTGGTTTGCGGCCCATTGCCGAGATCCAGTACCTCGATTATCTCCTCTACGGCCTGCAGCCGTTGAGCGATGATCTGGCCACCCTCTGCTACCGTACCAAGGGCCAGCAAAAGGCCCCGTTGATAGTGAGCACACGCGGCCACCGACTTGAAGGGATCTGGCACAGCGGATCACCTATGGGTATGGTGATCAATTCATTGCGCGGAATGCATATATGCGTGCCCCGCAACCTGACCACTGCTGCCGGTTTCTATAATACCCTTCTGGCCTCTGACGATCCAGGCATGATCATAGAGCCGCTCAACGCCTATCGTTCCAAAGAGCGGCTGCCTAGCAATCTTGGCGATTTCCGCCTGCCGCTAGGCGTGCCCGAGGTGTTGAGTACAGGTACGGATCTGACATTGGTGAGCTATGGCAGCACCACCAACATATGCTTGCAGGCCCTGCCAATTTTGGAGAAGGCTGGCATAAGCGTTGAGCTCATCGATTGCCGCACGCTGTTGCCTTTCGATGTGAACGGAATCATCGGGCAATCGGTGAAGAAGACCTCGCGCCTGCTGGTGGTGGATGAAGATGTGCCCGGTGGTGCATCGGCTTTCATTTTGCAGCATGTGATGCAGGAACAGGGCACCTACCGCTTCATGGACAGCGAACCTACAGCACTCACAGCCAAGGCCCACCGCCCGGCCTATGGAACCGATGGAGATTATTTCTCGAAACCCAGTGCCGAGGATGTGGCCGAAGCAGCCTACGCCATCATGTCGGAGGCTCAGCCAGCGCGGTTCCCGGCCCTCTGAGCATGGAACATCGTACTACCGAGCAGGCCTCGCACCACGACCACCTCGAGCAGCTTCCCACGCGGGCGCTGCTTGAGGGCATGAATGCCGAGGACTGCACGGTGCCCGATGCCGTGGCCCGCGCCATTCCGCAGATCGAGGCATGTGTCGAAGCGGTGGTGAGCCGCCTTGGCAACGGTGGCCGCCTCTTCTACTTGGGCGCTGGCACTAGTGGCCGATTGGGCATAGTCGATGCATCAGAGTGTCCGCCTACATTCGGAGTGCCGCATGGTATGGTCATCGGCATCATTGCCGGAGGCGATACGGCCATTCGCAAAGCTGTCGAGTTCGCTGAGGACGATCGCGAGCAAGGCTGGCGCGAACTATCTGCCCAAGACATCTCATCGAAAGACATAGTGATAGGCCTGAGCGCCTCTGGCACCGCGCCTTATGTGAACGGTGCGCTCCAACTGTGCAGGCAGCATGGCATAGCCACTGGCTGCATCACTTGCAACCTCGGTTCGCCATTGGCAGGGCTTTCCGATTTTCCCATCGAAGTGGCGGTAGGGCCCGAGTTCGTCACAGGCAGTACGCGCCTCAAGAGCGGCACAGCTCAGAAACTGGTTCTCAACATGATCACCACCGCTACCATGATCCGCCTCGGTCGCGTAAAGGGCAATCGAATGGTCGATATGCAGCTGAGCAACCACAAGCTCATAGGCCGCGGCACCCGCATGGTGATGCACGAACTGGGCATTGCAGAGGCCGATGCCGAACGCCTGTTGCTTCAGCACGGCAGCGTGCGCAAAGCGGTAGAAGCCTATAAGGAAGGCGCCTCTGAGTATTGAGTTGTCCGATGGGGCTGCCTTGTTTTGGCGCAGCATCATCCCATCACCGCAATACCTGGAACAGGTTGTTGACTCGAATGTAAAGGGCGAATGTTCTGAGCACGGATCAGCCACTATGCTTTTTCCAATAGATCCGTGTCGGGTAGGCATCTAAACGTTGCAATTTGCGTCCTTCCTGTCGAGCATGGATAAACGACTGCTACACGTCCTTTTCGCCATCATCTCGCTGGTTTGGACTATCGGTGCCATTGCATCTGAACCGAGGCCCGAACTGCCTTGTCTCGAGCGCAGGTTCAGCATTGTGGCACATATCGTTCTGGACAGTCTGGGTCAACAAGGTATCACCACGGCCGAGATCGATGGTCAAGTGGCTGCGCTCAACGGGTATTTCGATGACATCTGCGTGTCTTTCGAGGTATGCGAATTCCGGATCATCCCCAATTTTCAATGGGACAGCCTCGAGGCAGTTGGCGGATACCGCTGGGCTGAGATGGTGACTTCCAACCACCGCCCTTACCGCATCAATGTATTCTACGTATCGAGTGTGACCGACCTGGGAGATGCCACCGGTTTCGCCTCTTTGGCTGGCATAACCAATCCTGGTGGGGGCGGAATAGCTATCCAAAAGAGCAGCGGGGTAATGACCTTGACCCACGAGATGGGGCACTACTTTGGGCTTGTTCATACGTTTGAGGGTCCTGAGCTTGTCAATGGAAGTGACTGCGCCACCGCTGGCGATGCCATTTGCGACACTCCGGCTGACCCGTATGTCGGCCCACCCCTCGATCAGTACCTGACCGATTGCATTTTCACAGGTATGATGCAGGATCCGAATGGAGACTGGTTCGACCCTGATGTAGGAAACATCATGAGCTACTACGGTGGTTGCAGATGCCACTTCTCTTATCAGCAATATGAACGCATGGCCCAGACTTACCTGAACGGGCCTGGTATGTGGTGATATCGATGATCAAGCGAACGAGGTGGCCGATCTTCTTGCTGTGTGCCCTTGTGGCTGCACCGGCCTTGGCTCAGGATATACACCTCACGCAGTTCTACACCGCACAACAGAATCTCAATCCTGCACTCATAGGTCGGCACGATGGCGCATGGCGCATAGCGGGTAATTACCGCAATCAATGGCGCGAGATCAATGCGCCCATCACAACGGGCATCATCGGGTTCGATAAGAAGTTCTTCATCCCTAGCGATGAGATAAGCGCTGGCATATTCCTGGCCCATGACAACTACAGCGGTTACGCCCTCAACACCACCAAGGTGTTCGCCACCGTGTCGTATATGAAGCGATTGGGCAAGAACGAACTGCGGGCCGGCATCCAACTGGGAGGCCTGTTCCGCAGCACCGACCTGAGCGGACAGACATTCCCGAACCAATGGGTTTATCAGGGCGGCCAGTTCGACCCGAACGTGAGCAATCAGGAGAATAACCTCAACGCCTCGCAACAGTTCTTCGACATGAACCTCGGGTTCGCTTATCGCAGGAGATTCAAGAAGTGGACTCCGATGGTCGGCTACTCCATCTTTCACATCAACCGTCCGAACGATACCTATTTCAACGAACCTGTTGAGCGTCTGCGTGTGCGCCAACTGGTGCACATGGAGGCCGATGTGCCCATCAATTCCGAGTTCATTGCCGAACCGAAGCTGCTTTACATGTGGACCACCATGGCTCAGGATTTCGTCATGGGCAGCAATTTCCGCTTCCTCACAGGCAAGCAATGGGTGCGAAGCATCTTTGCCGGAGCAGTCTACCGTGCGGCCATCGGCACCAACTTCGACATGATATCGCCCATCATCGGCTTCAACATAAAAGGGGTTGAGATCGGTTTGAATTACGATGTCAATGTATCTGAGCTCAGTTCCAACTCGCAGAAATCGACCTTCGAACTCAGTATCATTTACACTGGGCCGTTGAATGCCCCTAAGGCCCTGTCCATCCCATGCGACAGGTACTGATCAATTCACTTCTATTCGTTCTGATCTCTTTACTGGGCATCGAGGCCCGGGCTCAGACCACTTTGCAGGTGCCACAGACTGACGATGAGCGCCTGAATCAGGTGCGTGGACTGGCGCGCAACGCCTTGCGGATGGGCGACACTTACACTGCCCTTTTCTACTACGAGGAGTGGGCAAGGCGCAAGCCCGATAACTCTGAGGTGCTTCACCAATTGGCCGAACTGTACCGCGCCACGCGCAACTACATTTTGGCCGATACCACCTACCAGCGTGTGCTGATACAAGCAGCCGACCGCTACCCCGAGGCCTATCTGAGTCGCGCCCAGATGCAGATGAGCCGTGGCCGCTATGTCGAAGCCAAGCGCACCCTCGAACAGTTCCGCAAGGTGTCGAAGTCGTTGAGCGATAAGAATCTGGGCAAATTGGGTCTTGAACTGATGAAAGGCTGCGACCTCGCCCTCGACCTGAAGGACTCCGCAGCCACCGCTACCATTGCCCTGCTCGACACGAGCATCAACTGGGCCCATATTGAGTTCAGCCCCGTGCCCATGGGCGATTCGGTCATGGTCTATGGCTCTCTGCGCGAGAATCAGGTCAACTTCTACGATGCCACCGATGTCGATTCAGCACGTATGCCCATGCGCAGACTATTCCGTGCCATACCGAAGGGCGATGACTGGACCTTCGATGGCGCTTTCAATGGCCCGTGGGAGAGCATGGAAGGGCAGATAGGCGGTTTCTCGCTGTCGCCAACTGGCGAGCGGGTCTATTTCACAGTGTGCAAGCCTGATTGGACCGGCAAGATGGTTTGCCGCATCCTCATGAGCGAGCGTAACGGAGGCTCTTGGGGCGAGGCCGTTGATCTGGGCGATGACGTGAACCACCCACGTTATACCAGCTCGCAGCCCACCGTGGGCCGTGCCTCAAAGACCAATGCCGAGGTGGTCTATTTTGTCAGCGACAGGCCTGAAGGCAAAGGTGGCATGGACATTTGGTTCACCGAGTACAACCCACGGAAGAAACTGTTCCGCGAGGCCAAGAATGCGGGTGCTGCCATCAACACCCCAGGCACTGAGTTCACTCCATACTACGACATCGCCACCCACACACTCTACTTCAGCACGGATGCGCGTCCGGGCCTTGGCGGTCTCGATGTGTATAGCATGGAGGGCGAGCGCAGCCGCTGGCAGAAGGACAGCTTGCGCCACATGGGCAAGGATATCAACTCTCAGGCTGATGATCTGTGGTACAGCCTCAGGCCTGACCGCAAGGGAGGTTTCGTGGTATCGAACCGCGAGGGTGGGGTGGCACTGTTGCATAGCACCTGTTGCGATGACATCTACTCCTTCACCTTCAACCGGAATATTGAGATACATGCCG
>Ga0169931_10013922_pt1 | contig 10934 bp, 8 predicted proteins | sample Kivu_15m_20L_FD_129675 | JGI IMG/M metagenome (GOLD analysis project Ga0169931, IMG submission 129675) | Freshwater microbial communities from Lake Kivu, Western Province, Rwanda to study Microbial Dark Matter (Phase II) - Kivu_15m_20L... | ecosystem: Environmental > Aquatic > Freshwater > Lake ... | reverse complement strand
TGAGGTTTGTTGTGAAATAATACCACCAACAATATGAGTGTTATTAGGAAAATAGCTAAATGTACGGTCGAATAGCGTCGAAATCGATTTATCGAATATCATTCACATAGAGATGGACGTTTATAAGAAACATCAATGTCATACCCCTAATCCAAATAGGCTATAATTTTCTCAGCTACAAAATGAAAAATCTCGGATATTTCTACTGAAATTGATAAGAAAAGGAGGAAAAATTGAAAGTACGAACGGTATTAATCTCGATTCAAATCTAGGTTTTCGTTGAACAATCAAACTAATTTTCCATATTGAGATACCTCTCCAAATTAGGGTTTTTAACCAATTCGTCAGCACCCAAAATTAAAAGTCTTTTACATTTATTTTGCTCTGCCCAAAGTTCTAAATTGGATAAGCCAACACGAAGTGTTCCGTTGATATCTATTTTGTGGATGGCTTTTTGCTGTTTGTCAAAAAGGGATTTAATTTCCGCAATTTCTTTATTAAGATTTTGATTTTCATTGAAAATGAGCAGGCTATCGTATCGTTCAATGTTTTCATTGATTTTTTCAGCAACGCTAACTAATTCATTACATCTGTTTGATGCCCAAATTTCAATCTGCTCTGAAAATTTGCTTCCCGCTTTTGTGTAGATTTTATCGACCTTCATTCCCTTTACCACTTGTCCGCAAATATAATTTATATTAATGGAGTTCTTTCAAAAAGTTATTCAATAACCTAAGATTTTCAAATAATCTTGTGCTGTTTGTTCTTCACTGAATACTTGTGTTTGAATTTTTCCGTCTTCATCCCTGAAAATCAGGACATGTTTAGGTTCTGGAATCAAACAATGTTTAAGTCCACCGAATCCACCAATTGTCTCTTGGTATGCTCCTGTGTTGAAAAAACCGATATAAAGTGGGTTATTTTTGTCAAATTTAGGCAAGTATATGGCGTTTGAATGTTGTTCAGAATTATAATAATCGTCACTATCGCATGTCAATCCACCTAAAAGTACACGTTCATAATCCTCATTCCAACGATTAATTGGTAGCATAATGAATCTTTGATTGATAGCCCATGTATCTGGTAGATTGGTCATAAACGAGGAATCAATCATATTCCATTTCTCCCTGTCGTTTTGTTGTTTTTGATGAAGAACACTAAAAATTGCACCACCACTTTCACCAACCGTGAACGATCCAAATTCTGTAAAAATGTTTGGTTCAGGAATGTCGTTATCAGTACAAACACGTTTTACTTGAGTTAGAATTTCTCTAACCATGTAAGCGTAATCAAAGTCAAATGCCAGCGATTTTTTGATTGGAAACCCACCACCAATATTCAAGGAATCCAATTCAGGACAAAGTTTTTTTAAATCCGAGTAAACGCGTAAACATTTTGTCAACTCATTCCAATAATATGCGGTGTCATTTATTCCTGTATTAATGAAAAAATGCAGCATTTTCACCTTTAAACGAGGGTTTTCTTTGAGTTTAGCTTTGTAAAAAGGTACAATCTCACGGTAACGAATTCCCAAACGAGAGGTATAAAACTCAAACTTAGGTTCTTCCTCAGAGGCAATTCGAATTCCAACTGTTATTTCTTTTTCCGTTCCTTTTAGAAGTTGTTCCAATTCTTCTGTATTGTCCACAACAGGAACCACTCTTAGAAAATCCTCATTTATCAATTGACAGATATTTGCAATGTATTGAGGCGGTTTAAAACCATTACAGATAACAAATCGTCCTTTTTCAAGTTTTCCAGTTTCCACTAATTTTCTGACAATGTCAATATCATAAGCGGAGGAAGTTTCAATGTGGACGTCATTCTTTAAAACTTCATCCAATACAAATGAAAAATGGTTACTCTTCGTGCAATAGGAGTAATAGTATTTTCCAGAGTACCCCAAATTATTAATTGCCTCACGAAACCAGCTTTTTGCACGTTGAATATTGTTTGAAATTTGTGGCAAGTAATTAAATTTCAAAGGAGTACCGTACTCATTAATTAAACGCATTAAGTCAATACCATGAAAAAATAACCTATCTTCACGAAGATTGAACTCGTTTTGCGGAAAATCGAAAGTTTGGTCGATTAGGTCAATGTATTTAGTTCTCATTTTTCGATGGTTTAAGAAAATCAATTAATAATTCAATAGGTCGAGCGACAAACCCGTAGTTTTCTGAAACAATTAAGGGTCTTTCCAAAAGAATTGGATTTTCCTCAACTATCTTTAAAATTTCCGAATCGCTTAATGTTTTTCCTTGAATAAGGGATTTGTAAGCAGGCTCATTTTTACGAATAATTTCTCTTAAGGGAACATCTAACTTCAAAACAATATCTTCCAAAACCTTTGAAGGCAAACCTACTTTAAGGTATTCAACAACTTCAAATGGAAACTTCTCTGTATTCAATAAATCCACAGCACAACGACTTTTTGAACAACGTGGATTGTGATAAACGGTAATTTTATTCAACTCAAAATATCTTTAATCTTCGTAAAAATGAGGATGCGAAATTACACAAACCTTTAGTCTTCTTTGGCAAAACTTTTGGAATTTATTTATTCGAAATTAAATTCATCATTTTTGGTAATAATATCCCAAGTATGGTCAGCCAAAAGTCTAACCGTGGCAATGAAAGTAAATCGCGCTTTTCCCCATTGTTCGGGAGAAATAAGTGAGAGCAAGTACGACCCGTTGTCCTTTTGATAAAGGTGATAAATGTGATTAATGAGTGGGTCAAAACGCATTTCAGCTTGGTAAATAAATTCCGAAATCTGTTTTCTCTGTTGAAGTTTTTTGGCTTGTTCTGCTAATAATTGCATTTGTTCATAAATCTGCCCCAATTGCATATCGGTTTGATGTTCCATAGCATTGAGGGAACGACTTTTAATTTTTCCTTGATCTTCAGGTTTAATTAAAGCGCTACCGGAATGATGAGCGTAAGGTAAAGTACTCGGTGATTCCGTTATTTTGTCGGGGTCTATCGGATTAATGAACTCTTTTTTCTCTTTGTTTTCCATTTAAAATATGTTAGCTAGTTTTTGTCCCACATTTGATCCAATTGCAACCCCCATTCCCCCCAAACGAACACCCACAGCAACGTTATTGGACAGAATTTTAATAATTGGTTTCTTTTCTTTTCCTACTCCCATTATTCCCGCCCAACGGTCGGTTATTTCAAATTTGGCATGTGGGATTATCATTGTTTTCAGTAGATTTTCAATTGCTTCTTGTATTTGTGGAGAAATTGAAAGATCAGTGGTTGTTTCACCCTCAAAATCCAAATTTCTTCCACCACCAATCAAAATGCGGTTTTCAATATTACGGAAGTAGTAATAACCTCTGTCAAAGTGAAATGTTCCCTCCCAATTCAAATTTTTTAAAGGTGAGGTGACAACTACTTGTGCTCTAGCTGGTTCAACTTCTAATTTTTGTGAGAGTTCTTTTGAGAAACCATTTGTACAAATAATTAGTTTTGAGCAGTTTATATTCCCGATATTGGTTTGAATCACCACTTCGTTACCTTCATCATTAAAGGAATCAACTTTTACCCCGAAAAGCACATTAACATCGAGACTTGTAATTTTCTGAAAAAGCAACTGCATTAATTTCCCAGTGTTAATTGCCCCTTCAAGTTTGTTATGATAAGAAGAGTAGAATCCATTAAAACCAAATTTTTCATGAATAGTTTTGTCTTGTGTGTATGTTTCTCCGTAACTCGAACCAAAGTTTTCTCGAATTTTTTGATTTAAGTAAAGTAGAAAATCGTTTGGTAGTAAATCTTCCTTTTTTTCAACTAAATCCCATGAGCCACAGGGTTTGTAGTCAAATAAGTCAGGTTCAATAATTGAGAAGAGTTTTTTAAGTCCATGAAAACGTTCACTAACCGTTTCCCAAACCAAACTTTCAGGAATACGCTGGAGGTCGTCGTAAATTTCAGTTGGACTACCAAAACAAGCAAAACCAGCATTTTTCGTGCTTGCGCCGGAAGGTAAATAACCTCTTTCGAGTATTAAAATTTTTGATGTTGGGTATTTTTTCCTTAACCAAAATGCCGTTGTGTAACCAACAATTCCTGCTCCGATAATAACGAAATCGTTGTGATTGAAGTAGGTTTCTTTTTCCCAAAAACTCAAGTTCTCAATAGTCAACATTTTAGGTATGTGATTTTTTATCAAATTTGTAAAATTGAAACAAAAGTAGTTGGTTACGTTTTTGTTTCAACGACCAAAAAAACATCGCATGCAGAAAACATTTATAGTTTACCTAATATTCATTTTTGTTCCACTAATTAATTGGTCTCAAAAACCAGTTAGTATTTCATTTGAAGGAACTATCGTTGGATTTTTAGAGAAAGACCGTTTGTTGGGGGCAACGGTTTACATGATGCAAAACGACAAAACAATTTCGAAATCAATTTCGGACAATTACGGAAATTATCAAATTTCGGGTATTATAAATCCATTGGAACCGATTGATATTTTGATTTCGAAGCCGGGTTTTGTACCTAAAAAAGTTCTTTTTGATATGTCAACACTTAAATTGTCCAGAGCTAATTCTACAACATTGAAGGTTTTGGAAGATTTGACAATTGAATTGTTTAATCAAAAACCAGGCGTTGATTTAAGTTTCGCTCGAATTGGGTATGCTGAGAAATTCACTTGGGATCAACAAGCCTTTATCGCTAAACCAGACGAAAAACAGAAAAAAGATTTGGATGAAAAAGTAAAAAAAGCCTACGAATCGGCCAAAAACACTTCCACCACAAGTCAATATGATACCAAAGCGAAACAAGCCATTGCAAAGAAAGAATACCAAAAAGCAGCTGCATATTACGATACAGCATTGGTATTGGTACCAAGAGATTCCACAATGATGGCGAGAAAAGGAGAGGTATTGAAATTGTGGGATGAACAAAAGAAAGAAGAAGCAAAAAAGAAGGAAATTGAAAACCTCATTGCCTCTGCCGACGATTTATTCAAAAACGAGAAACTGGATGAATCCGAAGCAAAATACGTCGAGGCTCAAAAGCTTGTTCCTGATAACAGTCATATAAAATCCCAACTTCAAAAAATTACTGAAAAACGAAACAAGAATTTAGAAGCTCAAAAAAACAAAGCTGAATATGATAAAGTTATAAAAGAAGCTGAATCCTTGGTCGCTAAAAAAAATTATGCTGAGGCAATTAAAAAATATGAGTCTGCTTTAAATTTTGACTCAACAAAGAAGCCTGTTGTTGATGCTGAAATTTCTAAAATTCGAAAAAATCTTTCTGACTCAGAATTAGAAGAAATAGTAAAAAAAGACCTTAAAGCTGCACAAGATCTTTTATCTAAAGGAAAGTTAGATGAATCACTAAAAGGATACCAAGCAACGGAATCCAATATTTCGAAATTTTCAGATCAAAATTTGGTTGACAAATATTCAAAAGAATTAAAAGATGGACTTCAGAAAGTTCAGGATAAAAAAGATTCTGAAGACCAAGCGTATAGAGCCCAACTAGCGAAAGCTATAGAAAACTTTAATAAAGGAAAATCTTTCTATAACGTTGCAAAGAACATCTTAAATTCTGACCCAATGAAAAGTAAACAGTCTCAACCTGAGGTTGTTGATTTAAAGGATAGAATTCAAAAAATGGAAGAGTATTTTGTAGAAAAACAGAATGCTTATGTTCTAGTAACCAAAAAAGAAAATGATGAAGCAATTGACAGACTTTCAAAATTATTGGCAAGAAATGTATTCACTCAAAGAATTGCTCAATCTGAGGAACGTCAACAAATTCAAAAATCGTTGGATTCCTTAAAGGCACTTAAAATAAGCAATGTTCCTACTGTTGTACCTAACGCAACTGCCACTAACGTTGCTCCAACAACTAATAATTTACAAGCACCAGGACAATTGGTTGTTGGAAAGGACGTTCAACAAGTTTTTAACGATATGTTGGATAAAACGGAACGAAGAAAAGCTACTCCTTTTGAAAATCAACAAAAAGCAAAAGACGCTTACGACTTTGAGAAATACTTTGCATCAACGTTGGAAAATGCACGTCAAGAAGAGGAGAAATTGCGACAAAATGATTTTGACAACACAAAAAATGTAAAGAGCAGAGAATTAGGAAGACAACAAGTTGTGTTGCAATTAGAGGAGGAAAACAGGAAACTAAAAGCTGAAATTGCCGCCGAGGATAGGGATGTTCAGGCTAAAAAAGAACAAGAAAAAAATGATTTGCTTATTAATGCTTGGAAAGATCAAACAGACCATAAAATCTACCTGGAAAAAGTTGCACTAGCTCAACAAAGTGAGGAACAGAGAAATGCAATTGAAAGAAATAAAGAACAAGGGGATTTACTTGTTAGAGAGCGAATTGAACAAGACTTAGGTCGTCAAGAATCTCAAGATAAATCAATTGAACGCGTACTCTTAGATCGTTTCAGAATGGATTCTATAAGTAAGGCTGAACAAGAAACAAGAGGTTATGGAATTCAAAAAAAGTTGGATTATGTTCCAGAGAAAATTTACACACCCAACAATTTGGCAGATGAAAACGGAATTCCCTTTGAAAAAAACAAAATGACAGAAAAAATCTATGAAATCCGTAATGATAGAGAGGAAGTTATAATGGTTGTAATTAGGAGAGTTGTGGTGGATAAGAATGGTTTTGGAATTGTTTATGAACAAAAAACAAATGACTCAGGACAAACTTTCCACACTAAAAATGGTCTTCCTGTTCCTGATTTTATTTGGTACAACGAATCTACAGGTGAAAATGTACTTTCAAAGAATTAGTTTTTTCCTATTGGCCTTAATTCTTTTCAGTTGCAATAACGCTGAACAGAAAGTTTCAAAAATTCATATTTTTCAAGGTGAAACGCAGGGCACAACTTATACGATTCAGGTCGTTGCAGAAAAATGTGACCTAAAAAAAAAGGAATTCGATAGTATTTTGTCTGATTTTGATTTGTATTTATCAACCTATAAAAGGGATTCTTACATCTCAAAATTCAATGAATCCGAATTGAATTACTCATTTGAAGATAAAAACAAGTACTTTTTCAGATGTCTTACCGAAAGTCAGAAGATACATCATTTATCCGATGGAGCCTTTGATCCAACTGTTTTTCCGTTAATTGAAGGATGGGGCTTTTTTAAAGAAAATCATGTTCCACTTTCCAAAACTCAAGCTGATTCTATTTTGCAATTTGTAGATTTTACAAAAGGAAAATTATTTGATTTTCACTTCAATGATAACTTACTCAGTTTGACAAAAAAAGACCCAAGATTAAAATTGGACTTCAATGCGATTGCTCAAGGACTATCGGTAGATATTTTGTTTGAATATTTAGCAAAAAAGGGATTTGAAAACATTTTTGTAGAAATCGGTGGGGAAATAAGAGTGTCCGGAAAAAATAAAGAAGGTAATAATTGGAGAATTGGAATTGATAAACCCGAAGAAAGTGAACAAAGATCAATTCAAGAAATTATTGAATTGTCAGATTGTGCTATCGCTACAAGTGGTAATTACAGAAAGTTTTACACGTTCCAAGGAAAAAAATATGCACACACGATAGACCCGAAAACAGGAATGCAGGTTAAACATCAATTGTTGAGCGCAACAGTCATAGCTCCTCGTGCAGCAATGGCTGATGGTTTGGCTACTGCATTTATGGTTATGGGAAAACATCGAACACTTCAATTTCTTAAGAAGCACAGCTCTCTAAAGTTGAAAGTTTTATTGATTGAGTCTGACAAAAACAATTACCTTTTGTCAAAACATGGTTTTTAGTTTGAAAATGTCACAAAACATTTTCTTACTCAACCAAATATAATTCTTCCTATACTCCACTATTCACTTCAACACACTATTTCTATCTTTGTCGCCACATGGAAAAACAAACTTTTACCGTTACCGCAGCTTTACCTTACGCAAACGGACCTTTACATCTTGGACATATTGCAGGAGTATATTTACCGGCTGATATTTTTGTTCGCTTTTTAAAAATGAACGGTCACGATGTTGCGTTTATTTGTGGATCCGACGAACACGGTGCGGCAATTACGTTAAGAGCTAAAAAAGAGGGAATTACTCCTCAAGAAATTGTTGACAAATACCATGAGGTAATCAAAAACTCTTTCAACGATTTTGATATTCAATTTGATATATTTCATCGAACCTCTGCACCACTTCATCATGAAACGTCACAAGATTTTTTCAAAGTGCTACATGAAAAGGGGAAATTCATCGAAGAAAGTTCGGAGCAATTTTACGACGAAGAATATCAGCAGTTTTTGGCCGACAGGTATATAACTGGTGAATGTCCAAAATGCCATAATCCTAATGCTTTTGGTGATCAGTGCGAGAAATGTGGAAGTGATTTAAGTCCAACAGATTTGATAAATCCAATTTCAACTTTAAGTCAGAAAGCACCAATTTTAAAACCTACTTCACATTGGTATCTTCCGATGCAAAATCACGAAAATTGGTTACGAGATTGGATTAAATCGGGGATTTTAGACGGTGAGCAACAACACAATCCAAAAGAATGGCGAAATCAGGTAATTGGTCAATGTTTGTCATGGATTGATGGTGGATTGCGTCCAAGAGCTATGACCCGTGATTTGGATTGGGGAGTTAAAGTTCCTTTGGAAAATGCAGAAGGAAAGGTGTTGTACGTTTGGTTGGATGCTCCGATTGGGTACATTTCCGCAACGAAAGAATGGGCAGCGCAGAACGGGAAAGATTGGAAAAAGTATTGGCTAAAGTCAGAGGCGGGAAATCGAAAACTTGTACATTTCATTGGAAAAGATAATATAGTTTTTCACGCTATTATTTTTCCGATTTTATTGAAAGATCATGGAGATTTTATTCTTCCTGACAATGTACCAGCCTATGAGTTTTTGAACTTGGAAGGTGATAAATTTTCAACTTCACGTAATTGGGCAGTTTGGTTACATGAATATTTGGCAAGTTACCCTACCAAAAAGGATGAATTGAAATATGTATTGAGTTCGATTGCCCCTGAAAGTAAAGATTCTGAGTTTACTTGGAAAGAATTTCAAACACGCGTTAACAGTGAATTGGCTGATATTCTTGGGAATTTTGTGAATAGAACGATTGTTTTAACACACAAATATTACAACGGAATCATTCCATCACCGAATGAATTAACTGCCGAAGATTTGATGGTTTTATCGTCATTGAAAGATGCGGCTGACAATATTTCTAAATTAATTTATGCCTACAAACTACGTGAAGCACAAGCAGAAATGATGCAGATTGCACGTACAGGAAACAAATATTTGGCAGAACAGGAGCCTTGGAAATTGTACAAAACTGACCCGGAAAGAGTAAAAACAATTATGTACGTGGCAATGCAAGTTACAGCCAATTTGTCCATTGCAATGCTTCCTTTTTTACCAGAGTCAGCTCAGAAAATTCAACGTTTTCTCCAAATCGAAATCAAAGATTGGACTTTGCTTGGTCTGGAAAACCTAGTAGAAAGTGGAAAAGAAATCTTAACTGGTGAAATTTTATTCCCAAAAATTGAGGATAGCTTAGTGGAGAACGAATTAAATAAATTGAATGCTTCAAAAGTAGCAAATGAAACCGCTATGGAAGTGAAAGTTTTCAATCCAGAAAAACCAACAATTTCCTTTGACGATTTCTCAAAAATTGATTTGCGTATTGGAAAAATTTTGACTGCACAAAAAGTTCCTAAGGCAGATAAACTACTTCAACTTACAGTAAGTACTGGAATTGACGAACGAACTATCCTTTCAGGAATTGCAGAACATTTCACTCCGGAAGAAGTCGTTGAAAAAGAAGTTTTGGTTTTGATAAATTTAGCTCCGCGAAAAATTCGCGGAATAGAATCTCAAGGAATGATCTTGATGGCTGAGGATGAGAATGGTAAGTTGTGTTTTGTGAGTCCAGAACGCGGAGGATTAAGCGGCTCTGAGGTTCGGTAATCCTTCTCAAGATTATTTCATTAAGATATTTTAACATTAAATCATTGTTAATCGAAATACTTGTACTATCTTTGCAGTCCGATTAACGAATCAAATTTTTAAAAATATATCGCGGGGTGGAGCAGTTGGTAGCTCGTCGGGCTCATAACCCGAAGGCCACAGGTTCGAGTCCTGTCCCCGCTACTAAAAAGAAAAGCGCAATTACGAAAGTGATGGCGCTTTTTCTTTTTCATCTCATTTTCCTTCTGTTTCTCGCTCTGAAATTTTGAGCGCTTTTCTTTTAGAAACAGAAAGAGAACGAGAGCGAAGAAGAACGCGAAGCGGTCTGAGCTTTTCTTTGTTAAGCCTCCAATAACGTCCATCCGTAATGAAATGGAGGATATTCCTGTCCCAGCTACAAGAAAAAGCTGAGTCATCCGCCGCGGCTCAGTTTTATTTTTTATGTCCTAAACTCTGGACTTAAATTTTGATAATTTCGACGGTTTAAAATTCCTAAAAACATATCAAATTAAAAAGTTTTAGGAATTTGACAAACTTCGCTTATGGAAACTATTGTTAGGAAACGATATTTGGAAAAACTTTCTGTTCAAAAGATAAAAATTTCATCAAGGTAGCAACGGGCGTTAGAAGATGTGGGAAATCAACTTTGATGATCCAATTTCAAGATTTGTTGCGAAGTGAGAATGCCGATGTTTCCATTTTGGCAATCAACATGGATATGCCTGAGTTTCGTTTTTTGCAGAGAAAAACTGGAAAGAAATTTATGATTATGTTATCAGAAATATCAATCCTAAAAAAATAAATTATGTTTTTATCGATGAAGTTCAGAACGTTCCGGAATTTGAAAAACTGTTGGAGGGCTTATATGTTAATCCTATATTAAACCGAATATATAAAATTACATATTTTTCGTATATTTGTATATGCGAAAAATACAAATCACATCAATGACAACTTCAGAGATCG
>Ga0169931_10013921_pt1 | contig 10934 bp, 20 predicted proteins | sample Kivu_15m_20L_FD_129675 | JGI IMG/M metagenome (GOLD analysis project Ga0169931, IMG submission 129675) | Freshwater microbial communities from Lake Kivu, Western Province, Rwanda to study Microbial Dark Matter (Phase II) - Kivu_15m_20L... | ecosystem: Environmental > Aquatic > Freshwater > Lake... | reverse complement strand
TGCGAAACTACTAAAAAAAAGCAGCCTGAAATCCGTTTCAGGCTGCCGTGAGTTCCCGGTAGAAACCGAAACACACCCTTTGCAACCTTCTTTACTCAGGTCCTTGGCCTGATGAATAGTTTTGCGGCGATACCCCCTATTGCGGCACCTCCGATGACGAATAAAAGAATGTTCTCGCGCCTGCGAAGTCCGAGGAATACGCCGACAACGGCCCCCGTGGCGGCCGCTGCGATAACCCCGCGATTGGGGTCCTCCAGCACATCCCTGGCACCCGTTTTCTTCAGCGACTTTATCCGGTCGAGCATCTGCTTGGCTGTATCCATGAAGTCACTTTTTCCGGCGAGCGATGTAAACTACCCCCACTACGGCGGCGATGGCAATGGCCCCGACAATGACGTATGTCATGACGGGCGACTTGCCCTTTGCGGCCTCACGCTGCTGCTGCAATTCCATTTCTGCCCGCAGGCGTTCCACCTCCGAAGCATTGTACTGGATAGCGGCAAGGCGGTCCTTCTCGGACTGCTTTTGGTTTATCTTGTTGGAAATCAACTTCAGGCCCGTGTCCAGACCGAGGGCGGCCAGATTGGTCCATGCCTGCCTGCGTTCCTGCGTCACGTTCGCGCCCGCTTCCGGACCCGACTGATTGAAGAACTCGGGCATCTGCGTCTCCGCATAAAGAATGCCTGCAAGGTCCTGCTGGAACTTCCGGCTGCGCTGCATGGCCTCAAAGATCATGACCGCCAGGTCGGTGTCCGAGACGGTGGGCGCGACAATGATGCCGTTACGGCGCATGGCCGCCACGATGGCCGGTTTCTGGTCCGTGATGGCCTTGGCGATGGCCCGATGGGTGATGTCGAGCGATTGTTGCTGCGATACTTGGGCCATGGTGTTACTTTTTAACGAGGATGGCAACGGCGAGGATGAGGGCGGCGGCCATGAGGGCCGTACCCTGCGATGCAGCCTGCATGACGGCCGGGACCGCATCGGCTCCGCTGAAGTTATGATACTCCCGGTCGCGTCCGCAGCCGCATCGGCCGCAGCGGCAGGTCTGCTCCTGGCCGGAGGCATTAAGGTACTTTCCGACATCTACGCGGGGTGCGCCGTACATTTCCATAAACAGCCCCTTGTCAGGATGTCCGTCAGCGATGTCGCGCAGGGCAGGCTCGCCTTCCTTGCCGACAAGTTGCTCCAGCACCCGGGCAAGGTCGTTAGGTGTCCGTACCCCCTTGGCATCATAGCCATACTTGGCGATGACGCCCCGGGCATAGCCGGGATTTGCACTTGCTACGGTCGTATAAATACTCATGCGGTTCGGTTTAACTAGAAAGGGGCAAGGCACATTGCATGCACCTCACCCCTTTATATGAATGATCGGTAAGCCGGGCGCGAATCAACCCAGGCGCGAACGGAGGGTCTCACCACCTACGACAGCGACCGAGGACTTCACCAGGCGAGGATTGGCATACTGCTGGGAGACAGCGCGGCCAGCAAGGCCCCTCGACAGGTTGATGTTGTCAGCCGGGTAGAAGCGGAGCGTCAGCGTGGTAGCCGCGAACATCGTCCGGATGGTCAGCTTCGTGAAACCGTCGATGCGGTAGGGCTGATTGAAGGCGATGACGGTCGACTGCTGCTGGTACGGGTCGATGGCGGGCGACAGGGTTTTGAGTGCCTGATTACCGTTGGAATCCCGGGTGTTCAGGGTCAGCGTCTCCAGGACCTGCGAACTGTTGCTCGACTGGATGTAGGTCAGACCTACGCTGAACGGCTGCATCATGGACTGATACAGAAATTCGCGGTAGTTGACGTTGGAGATAGCGGACGAAATGGTCACCGAGGAAATCGTCAGGTCGCCGCCCGAGGTGAAGCCGCTGTTGTTCATGTACTGGAAAGCACCCAGCACGTCGAAGTTGGACACGGAACCGGCGGAGGCGTTCGACACGGTGATGATGTACGGCTGGCTCTGCGGCGCAGCCGTGGTCGGGACGGAGGCGGGGGCGGCACCATTGCCATCAGCATCGAAGAACGTGGGGTCCTCGGTGAAGTACAGGTCGCCGTCGATGAAGCCATCGGCACCCAGCCACTCGTTATGGGCTGCGCGTTGGGCCTCGGAAAGGTATTTGCGGATGTTGCTCATTTTTTAAGCATTGACAGGTTTGATGAAGATTGGTTTCACTTGGTTGCGGGAAGGGAGGTCTTGGCCTTTGCCAGGGCTTCCTTGACGTAGAGGGCCACCAGCGCACCGGCAGCAACTACGAGGACATCTCCGAGGATCTTGCGATAGTTCACTTTGTATCCGTTTTAGGTTCGTTAGGGTGCATGAATACCGATTCACGCAGACGTGATAAAATTAAAACAGGATACGTTCCCGAAGGGTGTGAAAATATGATACGATTATGTAACATATCGGAGCGATACGTTACAAATGCCTATTCGTACAAGTAACATTTAGGACGCCTTGGCATCGGCGTTGCCGTAGTAGGACAGGTATAGCCGCTTGCGGACCTCCTTTTGGGCCGAAGCCGCATCGTGCATTTTCTCGCCGTCCTTGCCTATCTTGTTCAGCAAGGGCTTTATCAGAAACTTATGGTTGTCGGCGATATAGTCGTCGACCGCATCCATGAACTCGGCCTTGGTGAACTTCCCATAGACCTTCTCGGTCAGGATGTCGCAATACAGGAAAAAATACTTGTCACCGTTCATGAAACGGCGATTGACGATGCTTTCCGCGATGGACAGATACTCGAACTTCTCCTCGTACTTGCCCCGGTGCCGGGCGATGCTTTCCGTCTGCTTATGGAAACGGATGACCGTGGTATTGGCCCAAAGTTTCGGGGTGATGCGGCCGATGGACTGCACGTGTGCGATCAGGTCGACGCCGTTATGCCGCTGGGTGGCAATGTTTCCGTAAATGTCCTTCGGCATCGTCTCGGAAATATACCGGTTCACGTCCTCGATAAGCAAGAGACCGTTCCGGTAGTTGTTCAGAATGAACTCCAGGGCCGTCACCATCTCGTCAATCGTCATCTTCATTCCGCTGCCCTCCTTGAAGGGCCGTATGCGGCGGATTTCCACCCGGGGATGTATCGAGAAATGCACGATGTCGTTCAGGCTTATGGAAGGGATGCCGGTGTATTCGTCATTGACATCGTAGATAAGGGCGCGGCGGGGCTTCACCCCCTTGGCGGCATTGCCCCGGACATACTGCTTTATCAGCTCAAAGGTGGCAAAGGACTTGCCCGCACCCTTGCGCCCGAACGAAATCATCAATAACGGCTCTCTTGCCATCTTACATGCCCCCGTTCAAAGATAACCCATTCAATGCTTGTCGGATACCAGACGTATGACAAGGGTGACAAGCCCATGCACTCCCCCCCATAGTATCAGCATGGCGACCGACCAGGTCACAATCGCCACCCAGTCGGAAAATATGATGCGCAGGTCGTTCAGTATGTCTTGCAGCACGTTGTCGCTGTATCGGTAGGTTATCATACCGAACAGGATAAAGGCAATAGCGAGGGTCACCCAATGTAGCATGTCAGTTCTTCTTTATCGTTGTCTTGTTACGCGGCCGCAACTTCCGTTTGGGTTGCTGCGAATGATGTATCGTATCCTCCGCCTCCATGGTCTCTACCCGCTCCGCTTCCTCCTCCGGCTCGTATCGGTTGCCGTAGCCGGATGTGTCGTACTCCGGACGTACCCCGGAACCGCCTGACGGGCCGCCCGGGGAAGGGTCGTAGCCGCCATTCGGGCCTGCATCCGGTCCAGTGTCCATGCCCGCACCGCCTGTCCTTATCGCCTCCGTCTGCTCCTTCACCGCCTCAATGAAGCCATTGATAGTGCGCTTCATCTGGATGCCCGTAATGGCCTTGATGGCAATGTCCTTGCCAAAAGCCACCATTAGATATTGCTCGTCCGTCAGTCCGATGCCGCGTTTTTCAAAGACGCGGATCATCACCGGCTCGACATCCTTGCGGAACTCCGGGTCCACCTTGAACGTGTCCGTTGCCTGCACATTGTACTCGGCCACGAACTCGCCTGCGCTGATGGTATTTCCGGACATATCATACGGAATCTGCAAGGACAGGTCTAGTTCGCCCGCCATGGCCAACTTCTTCAGCCTGTCCTCGGATACCGTCACCATGTTGTTAGCCAACTGGTTGAGCATTTCATATCCGTCGAGGACAAGTTTGGCGACGAACTTGGCACTATCCCGGCGTTCCGCCTGGTCGAGGTCCTCTAGCGTGGGGTTGACCGGCTCATGCTTCTTCGGACGGCCCCGGCCGCGCTTCGGGGGCGGCTCGGCACCGCCCAGTTCGTCGGCGAAGGGGTTGCCCGGGTTCAGGTCAACGGGGGGTGGCGTGAAATGCGCCTCCGGGATAGTGGCGAATATCTCCTCCTTGGTCGCGTTGACAAACGGCTGGGAATAACCGCGTTCCTTCACCGGCTCGTCGAACGGGGAAGGGTCAATATCTTCAATGTGTGCCATAGTCCAGCGTTTTCAGTAATTGCTCAATCCTTACCTTCTTCTCCAGCACCCATGCCGTACTCTTATGCCGGGGCTTTAATTTCTCGATCAGCGATAGATAACGATGGACCTGCTGGCGCGACTTCGCCAATATCTCCATGACATCCTTCATCTGCTTGTCATATATCCGTACCATCACGTACACATAAAGGGCCGTGGCATAGGTCCGTGACTGCGACTTGTCACGGCTGAATAGCATCTGCTCCACCGTGATGTTGAACTCCGCGCAAATGATACCCATGCAATCGACCTCGGCCGGGCTTATCCTGCCCTCCATACGCGCCTTGGTGATGGCATCACGAAGCCTGTCCAGGCCGACATGCCGGACGGTCGTTGCCATCTCCTCAAATATGCCCGCTATCTTGTCGACTTCCGTCACCGGTTAAACTTCCTGTTGTAGTACACGTGCGCTCCTTCAATCAAATACTTGGCAGCGAAGTCCTCGCGTTCCATCAATTCCACGATGTCATCCCTTTCAGCCATCAACTGCATAAGGGATAGCATCCCATCCCGGTATGCCTGCATGATGACCTGACGTTCCCTTTCAAGCAAGTCATGGACTTCCAGGTGATTATACGGAATCCCTAATTTCTCTGAAATCTCCCGATAGTCGGCAGTATGTTCCTGCATCGGAGTACGCTCGATTTCCGGGGTTTTTTCCTGTATTGTAGGCAACTCCCCTGTATCACTACCAAACTGACGTCCTGCTCGCTCTATTTTCTCACGCAACGCTTGACGTATAAACTCCGATTGTGTGAGATTCATTGATGCGGCACAACTACGAACGGCATCTAACTCAGCGGGTGTGAGTGCGCTACTCATTATGTGGCTTCTCGAAAGGTGTGCAGGTTTCGGGGGCTGACCGGGGCCCCGTTTTTGTTCTGGCATAAGTTCGGACATGATAATCAGTTTGTAACGCGAATGTAACCTATTCGGGAATATGTATCACAATCTGCCCGGATTTTCCCCAGACCTTGCGCACGTTCCGGTAGGTATGGATGACTTCATCGGACGGACATAGGGCGTCCTCAAACGCCTTTACGAGGTTGGAAAGGTCCGGTCTGGATTGATGCGCCTTGCCATCGTACTCCATGCGCCGCGCCTCTTTCCATGACTTCGGCATCGGCAGTACGAATGTCAGTTCCAGTTCCGTTCCGATGCTATACCTCTGGGTGTTGCACATCAGCATGAGGGCCGTGCAGTAGCGGCGGTATTTCACTACCTCCGGTCGCTGCTTCCATTTGTCGGATTGGGTCATCCGAGGCTTCGCCACCGGGGTCAGCGATAGTACGAGGGTCTTCATAATAACCGTATTTCTCCCGGAACCTGTCGTCCTGGGCGATGCTGTTAGCGACCTGCTCGGCAAAGTCATTGTCGGTAGGATAGTGCAGGCCGAGATACAGACGGGATAGGGCATAGTCCTTGCGGTACGCCTCCAGGCTGTCAGATAGTTGCGGGTATCGGTTGGCCAGCACCTTCGTCACCAGATTCGCCTGCAAGGTCAGGCCGGATGGATATGAAGGGCTGTTCGCACGGGCGGAATTATACGGGTAAAGGGTCAGCCGATAGGCCCGTGCCAGTTGGAACGGCCGGGGCCGCTGGAAGGTCATTTTCAGCTTTACCACTAGCGGCATCGTGTCGTTCACGATGCCCCACATCAGCCGATTGATGTCATCCTCCGGTGCGCCTGCCTTCACCATGACCTGACGTAAATACTCCATCCCGGAAATGTCGTATTTCCGGTAGCGGGTCTTCAGCGTCTGGTCGGATTCCGTAACGCGGACGTAGTCGCGGAGCATGTTCAACTCCTCGCGTGTGAGCAGGCTGTTGTTCTTCGGCATGGGGGTGCGCCGGAACTCCTCGTAGTACCTGTCAAGGTAGTTTGATAATTTCAGGGCATGGGCATCCATCTGGGTGGGATTCCCATACTCGATAGCATTGATGTCCATATAATTATACGCGAACCGTCCGCTTGGCGGTGGCCTGCATCAGTTTCGACATCTTGGCCTTCAGGTCCGTGACCTCGTTGGCCAGTTCAACATGCTCACCCTTGTAGGTCTGGATGCGCAGCCGGTAATAGTAGATCATGTAGAAAAGGGCCGAGCCGAGAATGCCAATGACGGTCGCCTCCACCCAGTCCACATTCTTAAAGGTATCGCCCAAAAGGCCGCCTCGCGCCATCTGCTCGCCGCCTTCGGCCGCTGCCGGAGGGGCCGCTTCGGGCGCAGGGGCCGGGGCGGGGGGCGTGGATGTCATTTGTGCCGTACCGGCTTGAAGGTCGCCCAAAGAGGGTCCGGCGGGCATAGGGGTTTCCATCACTTACGCTTTTTATAGTACCACCATGCGCCGAGGCCGCCTGCCGCAACGAGTAACAGCCACCAGGGGAAAGCCTTTTTTTTCTGCGCGGCCGATGCGCCACCAGCCGCTCCACCTCCGCCGCCGCCTGCACGGGGAACGGCACCGGGCATGATGGGTGTCGGAATGGCCGTGATGACATCGATTATCGTCCTGACTTCAGGCTTCGGCTCCTCTACCACGGGCTTATCCTCCGACCGGGGCGGGGGGCCTTGCCTACCGGGTCCGGTTCCCCTGGGGGGCAGAACGGTACCAGGGTCCACGGGTTCCGGTTCGGGGGTGCCGGTGCCGGGAGGGCCGCCCAACTGCGGACCGGGGCCTACATCGCCGCCGGGGGTCGGTCCGCCCCTGTCTGTCCCACTACCCGGCCCCATGTCGTCCTTGCCGAGGCCGCCGTCGAGGCGATCTACGGCTTCCTGCGGGCCGAGGATGCCACGTTCTCCGGGGCTTCGCTCGGCAGGTACCATGCCTATGTACGGGTCATTGGCAGACATGCGCTTGTCTAGCACGATGTCGCCTTCCCCGGGAAAGGTCATCGGATCCTGAACGATTTTTTTCTTAACTCGCGGCATTAGCCTTGCGTTTCTTCACTACCTTGGCAGGCTTCTTCGGCATTTCATCCCATGCGCGGCGGACAGCCTCCGTATATGTCTCACGGCCCTGTCTCCAGATGCGCCTTGCGATGGCATGCACATCCTTTAATTTTTCCCCACGGGGCATATTTGTAATTGTTTAGATGCGGTCACTTCCTACCAGCGGTCCAGCCGGCCGAGGCTACACGGACCATCAGATACAGGACGCCGAGGGAAACGGCTACACCCACCACGGTCGGTACAAGATTCTTTTTCATAGCATGATTTTAGATTACAAAAGTATAGGTTTCAGTTCAGATAGCGAAAGTTACGAAAGTTTCAAACGGGCATTATCTTTTTTTTCTGGATTTGCTCGTCGAGCTTGATATTCTTAGCCACCACGGCCACTACGGCACCGGCTGAAAGGAGAATCAAACCAAAACGAAGTTTCTGGGAAGGCGTACCCGTGTAGCCGCTGACGGCCAGAAGCAGCATCCCATACCATGCGGCCGTAAAGTTATAGTACCCCACCGCCGACCGGGTCCAGTATTGTTTAGGGGTAATCTTCCCCTCGTCCATCAGTTTCTTATTCTTTTGCAGATTGCGGAAGTAGATGGCATCCGCAGGGGTAGGCGTGAAGTTGGATACCACGGCCGCAATGAGGGCCGTGTAAATGAGCGCACTCCCTTGTCCACCCTTCCATGCCCGTCCTATCGTGTTCATGTCCTAGATTTATGCCTCAGTAGGATACACGAATCCTATCAGGTTAAGGCCCCGGGCCGTAGGGGCAAGGCCCGTCCGGCGCGACTTCAGCAATGTGGCCAGGCCCTCGCGTTCGCCCGCCTTGTTCGTGTTGCCTTCCACCGTTTCAAACCGGGTAGATTTAGTTTCCACGAAAACTACCACCCCAATATGGCCCGTCCAACCGGTTCCGTGCCGCCATACCGCCAATGCCCCCACCCGAGGCGCACTTCCGGTCTTGAAAATACCGGACCCATGGAAATTACCATAGGTCGATACGGCGGACGGACTGAACAGCCGGTCGAGGGATTTCCATAGGGGATGCTTTTTCCCGTATGCTTCCTTCCATATCAATTCAGCCTGATACGCGCACCAGGCATGGCCGACCTTCCAGCCGACTTCCACCATCTTCGCCTCAAACTTCGGGTCCTCCCACCCCTTGTTGCCGGGCTTCTCCATCATGCCGATGTACGAACGGGCAGCCTCGACAATACGGTCCGCAATCATGCCCCGGGGTTTTCGTCGGTTTTCGTATCGGACGCGAACAGCCCCGTCAGCACCATCCCGAGACCGGCAAGGGCCAAGGCCCAGTCGCGGTTTGACACACCCTGAATGATGACGGGGATACCGGCGAGCGCACCGGCCGTAGATGTCTTGCGGTTCTTCGTGAGAATGTCAGTCAGCCATTTCATAATATGCGGTTTTAGGGTTTACCATAGTATCTGATCGGCATAGTATCCCGGCGTTCCCCGCTTGAAACGGTTATACGCATGCCGCGACTTGTACGCCCTGCGCTTCATATTGGCATACTCCGCGCCATACTTACGCTTGAAGGTAGGATAATCGCCGTAGCCCAAGGCTCCGATGCTTGCAAGTTTTTCGCCCTTCCGGTTATAGACGTCGATTTTCTTCCCCTTCACCGTGCTGGGCTTTATCACTACACCCAAGGCCCTGGCGCGACCATAACTGTATGTCGATATGCTATACGCCATCGCGGTTCGGGGTCTTCTTATGGGTCATGTAGTTGATGCCGTTATACACAATGGTACCCGTACCGATAACGACAAGGGCGGCACGTAGCCACCCGGGCAGCGTCCGCTGCGTCCCGGCATATATGATGACCGGACCGAATACGAACACGTCCAACAGCCGTATCGTCTGGGTATTCATCTGTCGGTTGTTGCGCTTTTCTTATTATTTTTCAAATATATATAGTATCCAACACAAGCGACTAAACCAAATACCGCCAATACTTGAAACTCTGTACGGAGAGCAAGTTGTGTCAATTTTTCTCTTACCATTTTGTTTTTGTTTTATGCCCAAACCACTTGGGTCGGTTTTTTACCAATAAATTGACCTGCGAATATCTTACGCTTTTCGCTTCCGAAAAGATCATCAAGTAGTTTTTCTTCTTTTGTTTTCATCGCTTCTTCAATCATTTTCAAAGAATAGTCGATTACAAAACCACCAACTATTCCCAAAAATAAAACGGCGGCAAGGTCTTTTCCTTTTGGAAATACGATACGAAAAATTCCAGCACCTTTAGCAGCGGCAACTGAATAAGTGGCGACATCGCCAATAAATCCGATGGCTGTACTTGCTCCTACAACTATGAGGGTTCTTTTTTCCATTTTTGATTTAGTTTATCTAAAAATACAAATTGTTCAATTAAATCAATTATCACTATTGTATTTTCATACTGCATCATACGGTAGCCTCTTGCTCACGAAAACGTCCAACAGCCGTATCGTCTGGGTCTTCATCTGTCGTAGGCATTGACTACGCCCAAAGTGACAACGGCAGCGAATGTAGCGAACAGGAACCAGCCGATGCCGCTACCCTCCTTCTTCTTCGGTGGCGGAGGCGGAGCCGCCTGCGGCCGGGGGGCCTGCTGCTTCGGGGCAGGTTGTTTTTCAGGCTCATCGTCGTCATCGTCGTCATCGTCGTCCGAGCCGGATTCTTCCAACTCCGATTTCCATTCGTCGATAGACGCATGTATTGTTTCTGTTATGTTCTCTACCGCAGTTTCATATTTTAGAATACGGGTTTCTATTTCCTCCCGCCCTTCCGTATCACTCTCCGGAACATCCTGTAATTCCAATTTGGCATTTTTGATATGCCCAAGCAAGGTTTTGTGATCCTTGATTAACTCTTGGATTTCTTCAGGTACCGGTTCGCCGATTTCCTTGATTTTCTCCATGTATGATGCCATAATCAATAATTTACATACGTCCTTTACGCCTCTCGATAGTCGCTGCAATGGCCTTCCCGGCCTCCTTTGCCTCCTCCTTGCTGTATCGCTTGCCGTATTTTTTCTGATAGGCGGACTTCACCGCCTTGCCTTCATATTTAGCCGCAATGGCATCCGCAAGTTCCTTGAATGAGGTCTTGCCACCCTTCGCCATCATGCCGCCATCGTCATCGAAGAATTTACCCTCATACTTGACAATTCGCACACCCTCGTACCCTTGTTTTTCCAGACGATTGCGTATTGTCTCGGCCTCGGCCATGCTGTATGTATATCCCATGAAAGGGCTGGCGTGGAAAACAGGCTTATAGGTACTCATGGATACAGCAAAGTATCGGCCATCCTTGTTCACCACCTGATACTTGTCCTCGGTCATGCCGCCTTCGGCCATCATGCCGCCGTCAGCCATTTGGCTCATATCAAAATTCATCGCCCATTCATCAAAATTCTGTACTGCGGGGGTATATCCATATTTATCTTTTAATTGTCTAAC
>Ga0169931_10013920_pt1 | contig 10934 bp, 5 predicted proteins | sample Kivu_15m_20L_FD_129675 | JGI IMG/M metagenome (GOLD analysis project Ga0169931, IMG submission 129675) | Freshwater microbial communities from Lake Kivu, Western Province, Rwanda to study Microbial Dark Matter (Phase II) - Kivu_15m_20L... | ecosystem: Environmental > Aquatic > Freshwater > Lake ... | reverse complement strand
TGGTTGCGGTGGTCCGCAGCCTGCGTGAGGCTCTGGGTGCTGCCGTCGGCGCTGCTGTCTGAGCCACAGCCGGCCGTGGGTCCACTGCTCTGGTTGCTGCAATGGCCGATCAGGGCCAGTCTGCTGCTGCTGGTGGCTCAGCTGCCCTTGGGTGTCGTGGTGCGCCGCTTCGATGTGGCGCTGCTGTCAGCTGTGGTGATCGGCCTGCTCGGCACCCTGCTGGCCTGGCCGCTGCGGCTGCTGTTCGGTCTGCCCTGGGCCATTGCCAGTCTTGGCGGGCTGCTGGTGCCGGTGAGCTGGCTGTTTGACGGTCTGATCGCGGTGATCCTGTTTGGGCTGGCAGCCTGGTTGATCGAGGGCTTTCAGCTGCGCCACGGTCTGCGCTCCGCCGTTCTGGGGGCGCTGGTCTACAGCCTGCTCTGCCGGCTGGTTCTGGGTGTGTTCGGACTTCCCTGACGCAGAGCCCCACCCATTGGCGTGAGAATGGCCGGATGCCCTACCAGCTCCACGCCCCTTACGAACCGAAAGGTGACCAGCCAGAGGCCATCAAGGGGCTCGTGGCAGGTGTGGAGGCCAATCAGCGCTACCAGACCCTGCTGGGAGCCACCGGCACCGGCAAGACCTTCACGATCGCCAATGTGATCGCCCGCACCGGACGCCCGGCGCTGGTTCTGGCCCATAACAAGACCTTGGCGGCCCAGCTCTGCAACGAGCTGCGGGAGTTCTTCCCGAACAACGCGGTCGAATATTTCATCTCCTATTACGACTATTACCAGCCTGAGGCGTATGTGCCGGTCTCCGACACGTACATCGCCAAGACCGCGTCGATCAACGAAGAGATCGACATGCTGCGCCACTCGGCCACGCGCTCGCTGTTTGAGCGCCGCGATGTGATAGTTGTCGCTTCGATCAGCTGCATCTACGGCCTGGGGATTCCGAGCGAATACCTCAAGGCGGCGGTGAAGTTTCAGGTCGGCGAGACCCTGAACCTGCGCGGCTCGTTGCGGGAGCTGGTCAACAACCAGTACTCGCGCAATGACCTGGAGATCTCGCGGGGGCGTTTCCGCGTGCGGGGCGACGTGCTCGAAATCGGCCCGGCCTATGAAGACCGTCTGGTGCGGATCGAGCTGTTCGGCGACGAGGTGGAGGCGATCCGCTACGTCGACCCCATCACCGGCGAGATCCTGCAGACGCTGGAGGCGATCAACATTTACCCGGCCAAGCACTTCGTCACGCCCAAGGAGCGGTTGGAGGGGGCGATCAAGGCCATTCGCGCCGAGCTGCGCGAGCGGCTGGACGTGCTCAACAGCCAGGGTCGCCTGCTGGAGGCCCAGCGGCTGGAGCAACGCACCACCTACGACCTCGAGATGCTCGAGCAGGTCGGCTACTGCAATGGTGTCGAGAACTACGCCCGCCATCTGGCGGGCCGCGAAGCGGGCACACCGCCGGAGTGCCTGATCGACTACTTCCCCGACGACTGGCTGTTGGTTGTCGACGAGTCGCACGTCACCTGCAGTCAACTGCAGGCGATGTACAACGGCGACCAATCGCGCAAGCAGGTGCTCATCGAGCACGGTTTCCGCCTGCCCAGTGCCGCTGACAACCGCCCACTCAAGGGGGAGGAGTTCTGGCAGAAGGCGCGCCAGACGATCTTTGTCAGCGCCACGCCGGGCAACTGGGAGCTCGAGCAGAGCAAGAGCCAGATCGTCGAGCAGGTGATCCGCCCCACCGGTGTGCTCGATCCGATCGTCGAGGTGCGTCCCACCGATGGCCAGGTCGATGACCTGCTGGGCGAGATTCGCGTGCGGTCCGCCAAGCAGGAGCGGGTGCTGGTCACCACCCTCACCAAGCGCATGGCCGAGGACCTGACCGATTACCTGGCTGAGCACGGGGTGCGGGTGCGCTACCTGCACTCGGAGATCCATTCGATTGAGCGGATCGAGATCATTCAGGACCTGCGCAACGGCGAGTACGACGTGCTGGTGGGGGTCAACCTGCTGCGCGAGGGCCTCGACCTGCCGGAGGTGTCGCTGGTGGCGATTCTCGATGCTGACAAGGAGGGCTTTTTGCGGGCCGAGCGCTCGTTGATCCAGACCATCGGCCGCGCTGCTCGCCATGTCGAGGGCGTCGCCCTGCTGTACGCCGACAACCTCACCGACAGCATGGCCAAGGCGATCAACGAGACCGAGCGCCGCCGTGCCATCCAGCAGGCTTACAACATCGCCAACGGCATTACCCCGATGCCGGCCGGCAAACGGGCCGGCAATTCGATCCTGGCGTTTCTGGAGGTCTCACGCCGGCTCAACGATGAGCAGCTCGAGGAGGCCGTCGAGCAGGCGGTGCACCACGATGTGCCCCTCGATGCCCTGCCCGAGCTGATCCAGCAGCTTGAAGAGAAGATGAAGGCCGCCGCCAAGAACCTGGAGTTCGAAGAGGCCGCCAACCTGCGCGACCGCATCAAGACCCTGCGCCAGCAGTTGGTGGGGAAGGCCTGAGGGCCCCTGCCCAGGGCAAGTACTGCAGGGCAAACACCGCATTGGGGTGGCACAGCAGCGGTGGTTGTGGCGGGGCCGGCACCGCCGTGAAGGGCGCCCCGGTTGCCGAGGTCTGACGAAAGGCTTCCCGCACGATGCCCACCGGGCAGGGCACCGCCTGCAGGTAGGTCCGGCGCACCAGTGCCGGCAGTTCGCCAATGCCTTCGCCGTCCTGCCACCAGACCTGCAGGCCGGCGTCCTGGAGTTGTTGCAGCCAGGCGCCGTTGGCGGCCGGAGACAGTTGGCCGGTGCTGTAGGCGCTGATGTGCAGCGGCTTGTCGAGGCGGCTGGCCAGCAGCTGCAGTTGGCTGCGGATGGCATCGCGCCGGGTTGTTTCGGCGAACAGGCGATCCGACAGCTCGGCCGGCAGGTACCAGCCGGCCACCGGTAGGCCCCGCTGGTTCAGCCGGGGCAGCAGCCGTTGTTGCTGGGCCAGCGACTGGCGTTGCAGCCCGGCCCAATAGTCGTTGAAGCGGTCTTTCCAGCCAGGCTGCAGCACCGTCTGGAAGTAGGTCGGATCGGCTGCCAGGCCGATCACCAGGGTCAGTCCCTGGCGATGGGCTTCGGTCAGGCTGGTCAGCAGCCAGTCGTCCTGTTCGAAGCGTTCGTCGCCATAGGCGCTCCACTGCACGATCACCTGGTCAAAGCCGTGGGCCCGCGCCTGCTGCCAGATCTGCTGCCACTGTTGCGGCCCAAGGCCGGCGTCGCGGTTGAGCGGCTGGTAGAAAATCGTTTCGGCAGCGACCCGCCCGTTCAGCGTCGTTGCCAGACAGGCCAGCAACCCTGCGACCAGGCCAAGGCCCGACAGCATGGGTGACCGGCGTCGATGGTGCAGCGAACGACGTGTCATAAATCGGCCTGCAGGCTGAGCACCACGCCGGTGCTGTTGCTGTACAGGTTGCCGCCCAGCGACTGCTGCAACTCGGCCCGGGTCGTGAGTTTGCGCCGGTAGGCCCGTTGCTGGTCCTGACCGAACCACAGCTGCCAGCGCAGGCCGAGGCCCACGCGCAGATCGGTCTGGGCGTTCTGCTGGGTGAACTGCCCCAACAGATAGGGGCTCAGGGTCTGGCTCGATTGCCCCAGTCGCCAGGTGCGGCCCTGGCTGTAGCGCACCAGGCTCAGCGTCTGGCCCTGGTTGACGAACCAGGCGGCGTCGAAATACAGCGAGCGCTCGTTCCAGGCGCGGCGATCCTCCTTCCATTCGGCGTTCCAGTGGCCCTGGTCCAGCAGCGAGCCGTTGACCCGCAGCAGCAGGTCGCTGCTGGTGAGTCTGCCCAGCTGGCCCTGGTAGGCCTCGGCGAACAGGTTGGTGTTCAGCCCCTGGATCGGCGCCCAGCGCAGGCCCAGACCTCCCGCCGTCTGGGTCTGACCATTGAGGGCGTCGTTGGCGCTGATCACCCGGCCGTAGCCGAACAGGCTGCCGGTCGCCAGCCGTGGTGCCACGCGGTGTTCGTAGATCACGGTGCCGACAAAGGTGTTGTTGGCATTGATCAGGGCTTCGTTGATCGTCTGGGCCACGCCGTCGGGGGCGGCGGTGACATTGATCAACCAGCTGTCGTTGCGGGCCAGGGCTTCGTAGGTGCGTTTGAGCCCGTAGATCCGCTGCCGCTGGGCGGGGGTCTCCAGGGGTTCCGTGGCGCTGGCCCCATCGCTCTCGAGGCTGATTGCCGCGGCCAGGTGGTGCAGAGCCGCCGGTCGGTTGCGTTGTTCGCGGTAGCGGTTGCCCAGTTCGGCTTCGATCGCCGCGTTGCCCCCCAGCTGCCGGTTGGCTTCGAGCAGCACCGGCACCGCCTGATCGCGCACGCTGCGGTCGGGGTCCTGGCTCAGGGTGAAGCCGGTGTCGCTCAGGTAGCGGCCGTTGCCGGGGCTCAGGGTGTTGGCCCGGCTGAGCCACGCGCGGGCCTGGTGCCGATCCCCCAGCTGGCGGGCGATCAGGCCCGCCTGGTAAAAATCGGCGCCGTCGCGGCTGCTCGCCAGCACCGGCGCGTAGCGCTCGAGCGCTTGGGCCAGCCTCCCCCTGGCCTGGGCGATTAAGCCGCCCAGCCGCCAGTGCTCGGGGGTTGGTTGGCCCAGTGCTTGCCAGTGGGTTTCAGCCTGTTCAAGCCGTCCCAGCTCCAGGGCCACCTGGGCCATCGCGGCCTGCACGGTCGGTTGGTCCCGGTCCCGGGCAGGCAGGGCGCTCCAGATCCGGTAGGCCTCAGCGGGTTCGCCGGCCGCGGCCAGGGCAAAGGCCAACAGGTTGCGACTGTCGGCCAGCCCCAGGGCCTCGGCGCGGTGCAGGTAAACCACCGCCTCGCCTGGACGGCTGGTGAGGCTGCATTCGCCCCGCGCCAGCCATTCGCTGGCGGCTGTCGGGCCCGGTTTGGCAGCCAGGGCGGGCAGCCGCTGGCACTGGCCCCGGTCCACCAGCTGCGTGTACAGGCGCCCCCGCAGCTCGGGCTCGAGCCGCGGGGCCAGGTGGGCCAGCAGGGCGCTGCTCGGCGGCCGCACCTGCGCAAACAGGTTGACCAGACGGCTGGCCAGGGGTTCGCTGATCGGCCCGCTGGCGCGGCCCAGGTGCTCCTCCAGCAGTGTCAGGGCACGGGCGGGCTGACCCGCCACGATCAGCTGGTAGCTGCGCTGATCCAGATCGGCTGCTGGGCTGACGCGGGTTGCGACAGCCGCTGTGGGGGTGGCCCTGGCAGGGGTGGGCCCGGTGGTCCGCGACGGTCTGGCCAGGGTCTGGCGCGCCAGCAGCAGGCGCTTCTGCAGCAGCGGCGGCAGCTGCCCCTGGCGTGCCTGGGCCTCCAGGTCCTGCTGCACCGCAGTCCAGTCGCGGGCCAGCTCGGCCAGGCCGGTGCGGTAACTCACGGGCCCACCACGGGGCTGCAACCAGCGCCAGGCGGCCAAGGGCCCCTGTTGGCGGCGCAGCTGCTCGGCATGGGCCACCGCCAGCTGGTCCCGCTCCTGGCTGCTGCGGCTCTCCAGCAGCCAGCGCGCGATCCGCTGGTTGGGCACGGGCTGGGGCTGGTTGAGCCAGCTCCATTGAATCTGCCGCTGCAGCGGCCCTGGGGGCAGGGGTGCCAGGGCATCCAGGGCTTCGCCAAAGCGCCCTTGGGGCAGCAGGGCTTCGGCCAGCAGTTGGCGTGCCTCGCGCGACGCACGATCGATCTTGGTGAGGATGTGTCGCGCTTCCCGTTCGGCTTCGGTGGCTTTGCCCTGACGCAGGGCCGCGTAGCCACGGGCCAGGTGCGGATAACTGCTGAAGCGGCGCCAGCTGCGCAGCAGGTCGGGCGCCGCCTGGACCGGCGTCACGCCCAGGCCCGTCGGTTCAGCCAGGCTCACCGCCACCAGTGCCAGGCCGGCCAGGGCCATCCGGGCCCGCGGTTGTTGGGCCATCAGGCCACCTCCAGAGCCGCCAGGCCCCGGGCCCGCAGCTGGGCCTGGTCGCTCAGCAGCTGCTCCAGGTTGGCTGGGCTCAGCAGTCCGCGCTGCACCAGGTGTTCGCCCAGGCGCTGCTGTTCGGGTTCAAAGCTGATCAGGGCCTGGTTGAGCACCGCTTGGCTGAGCAGGCCCAGATCCACCGCCAGGTCGCCCAGCAGCACCAGGTCGCGACAGACCTGGTCCAGCAGGGCGGGTCGGCTGCGGTGCAGCGTGCTCAGCCGGCGGATGCCGGCGGCCAGGGGGGTTGGTTCATCCGGCCGGTACCAATGGGTCAGGCCGGCCTGGATGCGTCCCTGGGGCACCAGCACCTGGCGGCACGGGCGGCCGATCTGACGGCTGATCACCCCCAGGGCCACCGCGCTGGCCGGGCTTTCGCGACCCAGCACCAGGGTGTCGCCTTCCAGGGTCAGCGGCAGCACCGAATACTTGTAGGCCAGACGCTGCGGAAAGGCCTCGACCTGGTGGGGATCCAAGTCGAATGGGTCAAGGTCACGCCAGTCCAGATTCTGTTGCTCGGCCAGGCCAGCGGCCAGCTGGACTCCGCTGATCACCCCTTCGTCCAACAGGGTTCGGCCGAGACGGCGGCGACCGCTGCGCTGCAGGGCTGCCTCCAGTTGCGCCTGACTGAGGGTCCCCTGGGTGATCAGGATCTGTCCCAAGGGTTGGCTGCGACTGGTCTCGGCGACGCTTGGGAACACATGGGTGGTCTTGTCCCAGGCCACCCGCCGCGCATCGCCCAGGGCCACAACCTGGCGGTAGGCCCGCAGGTTGGCAAAGAAGTTGATCCAGTTGCTCCAGACCATGCGGGGCACGGCCATCAGGGCGGGCCCCAGGCCGTAGTAGGTGCCGGTGAAGTAGACCCGCTGGATGATGCGGTTGAGCAGCAGCAGGCCGTTGAAGGCCAGCACAGCCTGCAGGTAATGGCTGTCGCCCAGCACTGAGGGGTACTCCCAGCCGCTCCACTGCTCCTGGGTCACCAGCCAGACCAGCCCCAGCTGCACCGCCAGCAGCATCGAGATCAGGCCGATCAAGTTGCTGATGCCGCCGCGGCGATCGCGCCACAGGAAATAGTTGAGCAGGGGATTCGAGGTCCAGGGAAGGGTGCGGGCTCCCTGAAACACGATTCCCGTGATCCAGCGGGATTTCTGCCGTACCGCGGTCGCCAGGGTGTCGGGAAAGTTTTCCCGCACGCAGATCACCTGACTGTCACGGCGGTTGACCCCGAAGCGTCGCTCGCGCAGCGGCGCCAGGGCCGGATCGCGTGGGCTGAAGCGCACGAAGATCTCGGCCATGCCCACCTGCCGCAGGCGAATGCCGATGTCGTAGTCCTCGGTCAGGCTCTGGGTCGAGAAGGCGATGCCGTCGCCTTCATCGAGCAGGCGAAGGATTGCACGCCGGCTGAAGCAGGTGCCGACTCCCGCGCTCGGCACCTGGCCCACGAGGGCCTCGCGGACCAGCACGTCCTTGCCGTGCAGTTCAGCGAATTCATCGGCGTAATGGTTGGCCGTGAAGTTCCACCAGTGGCGGTGCAGAAAGGGATACACCGGCACCTGGATCAGGTCCTTGCGCCCCACCAACAGGTTGAACAACCGCAGTTCAAGCGGTGAGATCACATCTTCGGCATCGTGCAGGATGAAGCCGCTGAAGTTCACCGAGGCCTCCCGTTCGAAGGCGAACACGGCGGCGATGATGTTGTTCAGGCAGTCGGCTTTGCTGGTGGGGCCGGGCAGGGCGCAGACCACCTTGTGCACGTTGCTGAAGCGGCGGCAGGCCTCATCGACATCCGTCTGGGTGTCGGGGTCGTTGGGGTAGGTGCCAACGAAGATCTGGTAGTTCTCGTAGTCCAGCCGGCTGGCGGCCAGACGGGCCATCTCACCCACCACGCCCACCTCGTTCCAGGCGGGCACCAGGATCGCCAGAGGTTGTTCGTCCTGCTGATACAGGAGCTGCTCATCGGCGAAGCGATGGCGGCTGTACACCGTCAGCCGCCGCCACAGCCGCCGGCTCCAATACAGCAGATCGATCAGCAGGTCTTCACTGCCCAGCACCGCCAGCACCGTGCCGACCACGCCGGTCGCCAGTCGCAGGCCGAACAGATAGGTCGAGCCCAGATCAACCAGCGTGTCGGGATCCATTCAGACCGGTGCTTCGCTGCCCTCGGCCCGGTGGATGGCAGTGCCGCCGAGGTTAAAGGCGTCATGCACCACCTGCAACGCTTTGACCCCGTCGGCCTCGGCAACCACGCAGCTGGTGCGGATCTCGCTGGTGGCGATCAGTTCGATGTTGATGCCCACGTCGGCGAGGGCGCGGAACATGCGTGCCGCCGTGCCGGGGGTGCAAGGCATGCCTGACCCCACCGCGCTGATCCGGGCGATCGCCGGGCCTTCCTCAAAGCAGGCACCGGGCCATTGCAGCAGCAGCGGTTGCAACGCCTGTTGGGCCCGCAGCAGGTCGTCGCGTTTGAGCGTGAAGCTCATGTCGCGGCTGCTGGCGCCGGCGTCGCCATGGGTGCGTTCGGATTGCACGATGGCATCGAGGCTGATGCCAGCGTCTGCCAGGGTGCGGCAGACCGCAGCGGCGGTGCCCGGGCGGTCGGGCACCCGGCGCACGGCCACCTGGGCCTGACCGAGGTCCAGGGCCACCCCGCGCACGGCGGGATCTTCGAGGTGGCAGGCCTCCGGGTTGTGGCGCAACTGGGCTTCGCCCAGCTCGAAGGCGTCGGCGGCAGCCCGCAGGGCCTTGGCGCCCAGGTGCCCTGCCACCAGGCAGCTGACCTTGACCTCGCTGGTCGCGATCAGGCGCAGGTTGATGCCGGCGCGGGCCAGGGTGTCAAACAGCCGGGCCGCCACCCCTGGCCGGCCCATGATGCCCGCACCCGAAATGCTCAGCTTGGCCATGGCGCCCTCGCTGCACAGGCGGGCACCGTCGCTGTTGGTGTCGCTGGCGAGCTCGGCCCCCAGGCTGAGCAGCACCTCCCGGCAGATCAGCTCGGCCCGGTCCCGTTCGCTCGTCGCCAGGGTGAAGGCGATGTCGTTGGAGCTGCCCTCGTGGGTGGCCTGCACGATCAGATCCACGTTGACCCCGGCAGTGCCCAGGGCTTCGAACAGGCGCGCCGCGACGCCGGGTTGGTCGGGCACATGGGAGAGGGACAGCACGGCCTGATCCAGATCCAGCTCGGCGCCATCGACCGGCTTGCCCAGTTCGAGCCCGCCATGCCCGATCGGCCTCGGCCTGCCGCTGGTGAGCCGGGTGCCGGGGGCGTCGCTCCAGCTGGAGCGCACGATCAGGGGGACGCCGTAGTTGCGGGCGATCTCGACAGCCCGGGGGTGCAGCACGGCGGCGCCGAGGCTGGCCAGTTCGAGCATTTCGTCGCAGCTGACCTGATCCATCAACTGGGCATCGGCCACCTTGCGTGGATCGGTGGTCAGCACCCCCGGAACATCGGTGTAGATCTCGCAGGCCGCGGCACCAAGCGCGGCGGCCAGGGCCACCGCCGAGGTGTCGGAGCCGCCCCGTCCCAGGGTGGTGATTTCGGGGGTGCCGGCGGCGCCGCCGCTGGTGCCCTGAAATCCGGCCACCACCACCACCTGACCGGCATCCAGCAGGCGCCTGAGGCGTTCGCTGCGCACCTCGAGGATGCGGGCGCGCCCGTGGGCCGATTCGGTGATGATGCCGGCCTGGGTGCCGGTCATCGAAACGGCGGGCACCCCCTGGGCATGGAGGGCCATCGACAGCAGGGCGATCGAGACCTGCTCGCCGGTGGCGAGCAGCATGTCCATCTCACGCTGGGGTGGATTGCTGCTGATCGCCCGAGCCAGGCCGGTCAGCTCATCGGTGGTGTGGCCCATGGCCGAGACCACCACCACCAGTTCGTGGCCCTCCTCGCGGCAGGCGGCGATCCTGGCTGCCACAGCCTGGATGCGCGCGACGTCGGCCACCGAGGTGCCCCCGAATTTCTGAACCAGCAGGGCCATGGCGGTGGACGGTGACCGGCATCTGTCAACGGCTGATTATCCGTTGCTGCTGGCGGCGCTCCTGGCCTGCCCCAGCAGAAAGCCGTCGCGAAACGCCTCGCCCGGCTCACGGCCCCGTTTCAGAGCGGCCTCCACCTCGAGCAGCTGGCCCAACAGGCTCAGCATCTGATCGGGCGTCCTGCCGCGGATCTGTTTGCGCATCACGAAGATCCGCTTGGGATTGCCGATGCCGGCGGCCTTGGCGATCACGGCAGGGTCCCGTTCGCCCGATGCTTCCAGCAGGGCCACCCACAGCCAGCCGCGGATCTGGCTGCAGAGGCTGGCAACCATGCGCAGGGCCGGTTCGTTGGCATCGAGCAGGGCATCGACCAGGGCGATCGCATCGGCGGGCCGGCCGGCCAGCAGGGCATCGCCGACGGCCAGAGCGCTGGTGCTGCGGCCACCCACCAGGGCTTGCACAGCGGTCAGGGTGATCGGCCCGGTGGACCGGCTGCCGGCGAGGGTGTCGCCATAAAGGCTCAGCTTTTCGAGTTCGCTGGCCAGGCGGGCGCTGTCGCTGCCGATCGCTTCGGCCAGGGCCTCGGCGGCCGCGGGTTCCAGCGTCAGACCCAGCTCCCGTGCGGTGCGGATCACCAGGTCCACCTGGCCGGCCCCGTCCCAGATGGCCGGCAGGGCAAAGCTTTGTTCATGGGCCTGGCCGGTCTTGATCAACTGCTGCAGGGCCTTGGTGGTGCGCAGCCGGGCATCGGGCTTGGCGCTGTTGACCAGCAGCAGGTGGCAGTCGGGGCTGACCAAGGCCAGGTTCGCTTCCAGCTGGGTGGCCAGCTCGGCCGGGCACTGGTTGCAGAAGGGGCTGCGTTGCAGCACCACCACCCGGCCGCCGCTGCCCAGGGGGGGCGTGCGGGCCTCGGCCAGGGCCGCGGCGGCCTGTGCCGGATCGCTGCCATCGAGCCGGCTCAGGTTGATTGCGGCCCAGCTGGGATCCAGCGTTGCCGTGATCAAG
>Ga0169931_10013919_pt1 | contig 10935 bp, 10 predicted proteins | sample Kivu_15m_20L_FD_129675 | JGI IMG/M metagenome (GOLD analysis project Ga0169931, IMG submission 129675) | Freshwater microbial communities from Lake Kivu, Western Province, Rwanda to study Microbial Dark Matter (Phase II) - Kivu_15m_20L... | ecosystem: Environmental > Aquatic > Freshwater > Lake... | reverse complement strand
TCCTGAATATTTCCGGGTTAAAACGCACAACAAGCCCGGCATAATTTAATCCCGCACTTGCAAAGGCTGTCGCCTGAGGAGTACTGAGATTGACCCGAAACGGATCGACCGGATTTAAGCCGATGTGATAAAATAATGCAATATCAACCTGATTGTGCTTCATTAGTTTAGTCAGGCCAATTTCCGGTTCAATAAATGGTCTGAGTTGCCTAACTGTATTTGTTTGTGCAACAAGCACACCTGTGCCTCCTTTTAGCGCATCATTTCCGATAAATCGATATCCGGCAGTAGCCGAAACAGACAGCACCGAATGCTTGTTTCGCTTTAAGGGAAAGAGTAAAAACAACCGCGTACGGGCATTAAATGCATAATAGGCAACGCTGTAATAATGATCGGATAATACTCCGGTGGAAGAAAAACGATATTCATTCAAAATCACACCTCCGCCCAAAGAAATACCGATTTTTTCTTTGTATCTGAGCATGTATCCGGAATTTAAAGCAACACTGATGCCGGGCCGCTGAGAAATTCCCTTTCCTGACACAGGTTTCATTTCGGCCAATGATCCGCCAATATGCGTATTGATAGGAATAAACTGACGAATTACCGACTGCGCGCTTACCACGCTGCTCAAGAAAAGCCATATCAATAATTGCAAAATTTTATTCACATCAACGTAAAATTAATCTTAATCCAATTAAGAAAAGCTGTGTTAATTAGGCAAACCTAAAGTTTTTTATAGGGCAAATAACACAGTGGCAACTTTAATGCCAAACGTTCGAAGTAAAACCCAAAAAGTTTAATTAACTCAACAGTAAATCGGCAATTATCACAATTTACAAATCAATCCAGGCTCTGAGCATTTTGCGTTTTATTCCTGCATTATCGTAATAGCGCGTCCTTCCGTGTAACAAAAAGGTATTATTGAAAAATATCATATCCCCTTTTTGCATTTTCACAGTAAATAAATTTGCAGAATTATTGAGATATTCATCGAAGTGATCCATGGCCAATGCAGCATTTTCACCAAGTAATTCGCCGGATTCAAGTGTTCCACGTTCAATCCAGTAGCGCATATAACGAACCAGAAATTCATTATAGCCTTTCTTAAACACCGGAAATCTGTTCATACGAAGTAATTCCAAACTCTTTTCCATTCCGGGAGTTACCAGGTCCCGAATAAAATTTTGTTCAAGTTGCCGAATTATTTCAGGCGAATTAAGTAGTGTGTCGGCATAATAATTTGCACCATTACTTAACATCAGCTCCCCCCCTTCAGCCGAAGGCTGCAAACAACAAAGTCCAACAATTTCCGGAAAATAATCATGGGCAGAACTATCGGTATGCATGCCTGTTTCCTGGTTGGTCATACTCACCGGAATCTTCGAATTGGTATAATCTTCTCCCTGATCCTCAACTACGTACAAGCTACCATATCGCTGGTTCAGTGTTCCTATCAGTGAAGCTAACTTTTCAAAACATGCAGTAATCTCCTTGTCTGTCTTCACCCTGCTCTTATACTTATAATAAACAAATCCGGGCGTCTGCAAAATTTTCGTATTTACAAAAGAATGCACCAATCTTTTGTAGTAAGGCTTTCCCATAAGCCTCAAGCCGTCTTTAAGACTGTACTCTATGGTATTTTCTTCTATTACCGGATTTTTTAACCAAATTCTGTTTTTCATTTCTCCAAACTAAATAACATGTGCAATGGCAGTCCTTTCAAAGGGCCAAAAAAAGATTCATTTAATCGCAATAATTCGGGTGTTACAAATAATTCTTCTACCACAGGAAACTTGGAGAAGCCGGCATTACTGAGCATTTGAAAATAATCGCCCAATGTTTTGTGCACACAGCTTACTTCAACAAATTCTCCATTGAATTTCCATATTTTACCTTCAAATAATTTATTTCTGGAATGCAGATAATCTCCTGTTGTCTTAAAATAAAAAGGAAATTCGTGCTTCGCCATAAATGGCTTGCACGGATGGGGAATCGTGAATAAAAATCGACCTCCGGGCTTCAATGTGGAGTATATCTTCTTAAGCAAATCTTCCGATTGTGGAATGTTTAAATAATTAAAAAGAAAAACGGCAACAACCAGGTCGAACGTTTCTGGCTTATATACATCCGCTTCAAGCACATCAACACAATAGTAATGCATGTTTTCTGCAGTAGCAGCCTCGCGGGCAAGAGATATCATTTCCATGGAAATATCAATTCCTATAACCGACTCCGCCTGTTGCTTTTTCATTAATCGACTCACATAACCTTCACCACAGCCTAAATCCAAAACGTGCTTATTTGTTAAATCGCCTGCAAGCTCAAGCACGCGTGGCCGGGCTGTATAATCGGATAATATTTCCGGCTTCGATCGTGCCCAGCTTTTGGCCTGGCGGTTATACAACTGCTCTGTTAAATTCATTTATCTGTAAACATCCTTGAATGAAACGGGTTATTTGTTGCAGCACGAAAAACCCGTCTCGCTATTCGAAACAGGAACCTCCACCACATAAACAAATGTATATATCCTTGATGCTTTTCATATGAATGCAAACCCCTATAATTCAATACATAATATGGGTGCTTCAGCTTATTTTGTAACACATGATTAACCGGGATATTTGGCAAAAACAAAATACCATGGAGAATCTTCTTAAAGAAGCAATGAATCACCGGGCGGTGAATCACCCTTATCTTGAACGACTAAAAAATGGGGAATTCGACAATATGGAAGCGGTGATTAAAGATTTTGCAACACAATATGGTGCATACAGCGCCTGGTTTCCTAGATATCTCACCGGAGTAATTTCAAAGCTTGAAAATCCCACTCACCGAAATTTATTAATGGATAATCTTGCCGAAGAAGCAGGACACTTACACGACGAGGATATTTTGGAATTAAAAAAACTGGGTATTGAAGAATCCTGGGTACAAGGCATTCCGCACCCTCAGCTTTTCCGGCGCTTTCAGGATGCCATGAACATTAATCGGGAAGAACAACCCGGTGTGGAAGTCCAGGTATGGAGAGAATTATTTTTAGGAATTATTCAACAGGGAAATGCTGCCGAAGCCGTTGGTGCAATTGGAATTGGAACTGAATCTGTTGTTAAATTTATTTATAAATATATTATTGAAGCCATTCGAAATCATACGAATTTAAGCCTCGAACAATATGTATTTTTCCCATTACATACTGAGGTTGACGACGAACATGGACTCATTCTTCTTAACATTGCTTCCGAAATGGCCGCAGAAAACGAATACGCAGCTCAAAGTCTTCGCAAAGGAATGCTCAAAGCATTGAATATTCGTGCCTCCTACTGGGACGACATGCTGGCCAGAGCAGAAAAACTTTAAAATTATGAATCAGGCCGAAGGAATTATTCATGCCATCCGACTCAAACATCTGAATGATGACGAATTGCTTTGGCTATCAAACGGATCGAAACAGATTATACATTCGTTGAATCAAGGCGAAATTCATTTTCCCGAAAATACCGATGCATGCTTTTATAAAATTTATTTTATTCTTAAAGGTATCCAAAGTGGGCTTTTTGAAGGGGTTTCGGCCTCATCGGCCGATGATTTTTTAAATTTTCTTTGCAGTCCCATAGCGGAATATCGTTTGCCTCAACAACTTAACGAATGTGGACAGGCCTTGTGGGAGGCCATTCAAAACCGAAGGTTGCAGAACATAAGTAATGGAATAAATTCGAAAATAAGTTTAACCGGAAAAGGTGAAGACCCTGTTTATCATGCCGAAATGGAGTCTCCTAACCGTGAGGCTTTGTACGACAACCAATCAGAAAAGCTGGGAATTGATTTTGGCGTAACCCGGGTTCCGTTCCATACCGAAGTGCTCGATCCACGCATTGTGACCATTGCACCCGGCAAGAAAAATGAATTGCATAAACATGCACACGAAACTGTTTTTATTTTCTACAAAGGACATGGATACGTTAAGATTGATGAATTAAACTTCCCGGTTAAACCGGGAGATATGGTATTTATTCCTCGTTGGTGCATGCACCAGAGCGTAAATGAATCGGACCAGGAAATGGTATTTCTGGCAGTAGCCGATTTTGGATTAACCGGAACATCGTTTGTTGGAAATTATCTTAAAACAGCACGACTTAAAAATTAATTCTCCAATTCAATTACTGGAGCGCTTTCGGTTATTGATGTTAGATTATGCGCCTGTTGCATGAAGTCGATTTCTTATTTGCGCTTCATGGTATGTTTTAATTTAATCAGGGCGAAATTCAGCTCAAGTGTTGTTTCAGTATCACTGGTATGTAGCTCATCACCAAGCAGGTCATTCATCAACTGTCCCGTTTGATTCAGAAGCGTTTTCTTTTTCTTCGGATCCGGAGAATTACTTAAAGCTGAAACAGCTTCCGACAATTGCCTCAGTTTGGTAAAGGTTTCAATAATTGCAATCGTTGTTGCTGTTGCCTGATCGCTTTTCAGAATGGTAGCCAGCATATACAAGCCTTTTTCTGTAAACGCTTTTGGTAGTACCCGGGACATGGATCGATTTGCGGTCAAAATTTTTGACCGCAAATCGATCCACTCTGTTTCATCCAACTCGATCACATAACCCGGAGGAAACTTCTCAGGATTGTTTTTAACTGCCTGGTTCACATGCTTGGTTTGAACTCCGTACAATTGTGCGACATCGGCATCAAGAATCACATTTTTTTGCCTCACAACGCAAATTTTCTGCTCAACAAAAGAATAATTTAAAGGATTCATAAATTCAGTGCCTAACTTTATGAATTCAAATGTGAAATAAATTTTTAACAACAAAAGCGGATGTTAAAAAGTCGTGACCAAGTAATATATATTCGCAACAATTTCGACTTATTTAAATATCTGCTTCCTGAGGATATCTGGAGGTTGATAAATCCATTTTGGAAAATCGAGTATAATGCAAGATAAATTCCACCAAGAACGCGTTTTGAAATGAAATGAATTTCACTCAAAATTCGTGTAAATCAAAATTAATTTCGAATTACATCCATCAAATAAAAAATAGCTGAAATGAATAAATGCAATTGGTGTGTGATGTAAAAAAACAGGAACATAAAATTATGTTCCTGAAAAATCATCCATTCAATAAAATAACACCTTTATGTAAGTCTATTTTGAGGCCGTCTTACCCATGGATTGTAAGCCTGATTTCAGGAACTGCAAATATTCAGCCGTGGAAGTATACCCAACCGGTTCTGCAAGCATCCGCCCTTCGGGCGAAAGTAAAATATACTGAGGCTGTGAATTGGTTTCAAAATTAACCACCTGCATATTACTCCATTTGTTTCCGACGGTTTTCACGTTTTTACCCGTTTTACAACTGGTAAACTGCTCTTCAAGTGGAAGCTCCTTTTTTTCATCCACATAAAGTGAAACCAATACATATTCTTCACTCATGATTTTCTTCACTTCAGGATCTACCCAAACGCCCTCTTCCATTCTACGGCAATTAACACAAGCCCAGCCTGTAAAATCAATCAATAATGGTTTGTTTTCGGCAAAAGCTCTTTCTTGCGCTTCGTAAAAGTCATGTTCGCAGGGTATTCCCTGCGGACAGTGATTGTCGTTAACACCTTCATCGGCCGGTTTAGCGGCTGCATAACTGTAAAACATAGGTGGTGGAAAGCCTGAAATTAGCTCAAGATTTGCACCAAAAACACCGGTGGTAAAATACACGCCCGAAACAAAAAACAATGAAGAAAGTACCCAGCGGACAGGCGTGCGCTTTTTTAATTTGCTATCGTGAGGGAACTTAATAAACCCAAGAAGGTACAAAGCAAGAGCGAAAGCTATGAGCGCCCAGATAACCAGGAAAGTTTCTCTTTTCAGGAGCCCCCATTGTTCAACCAAATCGGCATTGGATAAGAATTTAAGTGCCATGCCCAGTTCAAGGAAACCCAACACAACCTTCACCGAATTAAGCCATCCTCCACTTTTTGGTAATGAATTCATCCACGATGGGAACATGGCAAAAAGTGCAAACGGCAGCCCCAAAGCGGTTCCAAAACCAAGCATAACCGATAAAATGTTGTAAGGATCAGGATTGGTGGCCAGAGTGCCTGCTAAAAAAGAACCAAGAATGGGACCGGTACAACTAAACGAAACCAAAGCCAGCGTAATAGCCATAAAGAATACGCCCAAAATCCCGCCTACGTTTGAGGCACTGTCAGCTTTATTAGCAAGTGATGTGGGCAACTGTATTTCGTAATACCCAAAAAATGAAATAGCAAAGGCCACGAAAATCACAAAGAAAACAATGTTCAAAATAGAACTAGTGGCTATTTCATTTAAGGTATCGGGCGGTACCTTAAACACAATAAAAGGAACCGCCAGAAGGGTATAGATTCCTGCAATCGACAATCCATAAAGAATTGCCATGAACATACCTTTGCGCTTGTTTTCGGCGCTTTTAGTAAAGAAACTTACCGTGAGTGGTATCATTGGAAAAACGCAGGGAGTGAGCAGGGCCACCAAGCCGCCTCCGAAACCCAGAAGAAATATAAACCAATAGCTTTCTGAAGCAGCATCGTTCCCTCCCGATGCCTGCAATCCTTCAATGACCAAATCCTTGCATTCTCCGGTCTCGCCGCCGGCGGCTGCAACAACCTGATTTAGGGTGTCTGTATCAACAACAGTTTCATTTGTATCAATACTCAGAGGTGTAAATTCCTGTGCTCCTGCCGTTTTAAGCGTGCGGCCTTTCAAACTGAAACTAAACTTTGTTTCGTCCATCGGAATGCAGCCCACCTCATCCTTGCAAGTCATTCCATTGATTGCTCCTTTCACCTGGACAGGCTTGTCTGTTTTAATAAGTACTTTTTGACTGAATTTTACTTCGCTGCTTTCGAAAAAATGAACATCCACACCAAACACATCCTCAAATACGATTTTTACTTTGGGTTCCTTTACGGGGCCCAATAGTTCAAATCCTTCAGGTTTTTCAAAACTGAATTCGGTTGGCAAGGGACCTCCGTCGGGCGTTTTCTGGGAATAAAGGTGCCAGTCTTTTTCAAGCTGAGCCGTAAAAATGAGCTCGGCAGTTGAGTCGGATAATTGTTTCTGACTGAATTTCCAGGAAATGGTATTCATCATCTGTGCGTTTAGCACAGGCGAAAGAAACAGGAGAGAAAGAATGAAGATTCTAATCATTGTAAGCGAATTATAGCGTAGTTTTTTTTGCTGGTTGCTGCGATGAAGTACTCACCAATTTGTTTTTATCGAGCAGTTCTACAGCTTTCTTGACAAATTTATCATCTCTGTTCAAAAGACTATAGAAGCCGTTATTACCGAAAAGGGGCCGCCCCAGCAGGGCCAGCATTTGACCCGAAAGCAAATCGTATGATTGGTCGTATTGAATTTTATTAAACGGAACGCCTTCCTTTTGAGCGAAACTTGTGAAGTCTTGCATCACAGCACCGATCGGGAATCGGGCTGCGAAATCTTCGGCTGATTTGTATCTTGATTTAAGCTCATTTCTGCGTGTATCAACATAATCGAAGGCAAAGCGATTAAGCAATCCTTTGGATACAAGTTCGGATGCATAACGCGAATACCCCGATGTATCAGCCGGAATAAACACATCAGGCATGATGCCCCCTCCTCCGTAAACCTTTCGTCCTGATGGAGTTGTGTAAGTAAGGGTGTCGAAAACTTCTGCTGAATCGGGATTCAGCATTTCACCATGTTCAAACCGATCGTTGAGCTCATTGTAATATGCTTCGAGGCCATCCTTGTAAGGTTTTTGAATGCATCTGCCGGTAGGCGTGTAATACCGGGCAATGGTTAATCGCATGGCAGAGCCATCGTCAAAGCGAACCTCTTCCTGAACCAGACCTTTTCCGAATGAACGGCGGCCAACCACCCAGCCACGATCATTGTCTTGCACAGCGCCTGAAACAATTTCAGAAGCTGATGCAGAACCTTCGTCAATTAAAACCACCAGTGAGCCATTTTCAAACCCTCCTTTTGATGTGGCAACAAATTCTTCGCGTTTTCGGGCCTTGCCTTCGGTATAAACAATCTTTTTACCACCGGGCAAGAACTCATCGCATAAATCTACGGCAGCATTTAAATAACCACCGGGGTTTCCGCGCAGGTCAAGTACCAATTTTTGCATCCCATTCATGCGAAGCTGATTAAATGCCTTCAGGTATTCGCTGTAAGTGGTAGCGGCAAAGCGCGATATTTTTATATATCCCACCTGCGGTGTAATCATGTACGTAGCATCCACGCTGTAAATGGGTATTTGTCCGCGTGTAATTGTGTAATCGATTTTACGCTCTTCCGATGGTCTGAGAATGGTCACCTTTACTTTCGTTCCGCGCTCACCTCTGAGTTTCTTCATAACATCGTCGTTGGTTACTCCAACACCTGCAATGGACTTGCCTTCAATGGCAATGATGCGGTCGCCACTGCGGATTCCCAAAACTTCTGACGGTCCACCGGAAATGGCACTAACCACCATAATGGTGTCGCGGCGTATGTTAAATTCAACACCGATACCGTCGAAATTTCCCTGAAGCACTTCATTCATGCTTTCGGCCTCAACGGCCGGAATGTAAGCCGAATGCGGATCCAATTGCTCGAGCAAGGCAACCAAGGCATCCTCTTCAAGCGACTCCCGATTCAAGGTGTCGACGTACTCATGCATGATGTACTGCATGGCATCGCGGAGTTTGTCTGACTGGTGCAGACGTTTGAAATTACCCGCGTTTGAATCACTTTCGGGACCGCCAAGAAAATAACCAATAAAAATACCGGCGGCGATCGCTGCTCCAATTAGAAAAGGAACCAGAAAGTAAAGTTTATTTGATGTTTGATTATTCATGAGTAAGGAACAACGTTCTGCAATAAAAGTTATTGGACATTCATGTGAACTGTTTGATCCTGTGTCAAACTAAGTTGGGTGACCACAACCCCGAATTTTCTTAAAAACTCTACACCTTCATCAACTTCAATGCCCTTGTATGCTGCATAGGAATTAAGGTAAAACACTTGTTTAATGCCAACTGACAGAATTATCCTGGCACAAGGCAAACAAGGCGATAAGGTTACATACAAGGTGCTCCCCTCGAGATCCACTTTGTTTTTGGCAGCATACAAAATGGCATTGGCTTCGGCATGCAATGCCAGATAACAGCTTCCTTTGCGGTCGCGGGCACAGCCTGTTTCGGGCCATTCTTCATCGCAATTATGCGTGCCTGCCGGCGGACCGTTGTAGCCCAGCGATACAATTCTGGTATCTTTTGTTAGCACGGCGCCTACCTGCTGCTTTACGCAATGTGAGCGCAAAGCCAGGTTGGAAGCCAGATTCATGTAAATTTCGTTGAAAGAAGGGACGTTATTTTTCTTCATTGGGCCCGTAAAAATAGCAAATGCCTTTGATGATGGCATGTATCTCAAGTTACATTGACTTAATTTAAGGGGGTTTTAGGAAACTAAATTCCTTAATAGCAGGCAAGAAGATTGAAATCAATCCTTTATTGGCAATTTATTGCTCCGATTGCCGAAGCGACAATTCCTTTCTGGTGATATAATTAAACCGAAGATCGAAAAGGGCTTGCGATGCATCTTTAAAGTCGTGAGGAACGTAGCGAAAGGACAAGTACCGACTTAACTTATTCTTAGAATCGTATTCAAACCGATCAATTGAGCAGGACGATTTTTCTCCAAATCGAAAAATTTCAAAGGGGAGCCCTTTTTCATACACAATCGAATCTTTCAAAATTGATAACCAGGAATTACTGTAGGTTAAACAACGAACCAGATGGCTATCGTTGTAAGTGTATTCTATAAAAGCCTTTAGCTCCTGCCCTTCTTCGGGATTTGTTAATTGGTTGAATAAGGCATTTTGATCTTCATGATCCAAATAAAAACCGTCTTCAAGCCTGGCCGAGATGGAATTTTCTCCAAGGTACCTACCGGAAACTGACGTGTCGCTATAACTGATTACTTGCCTAAGGCGCTTTGCATGGTCGTAATTAAAATGTATGATCGTTTTAGGAGATACATATTCCGGATATTCCAAGCTTGAAAGCACGATGCGTTCGAATTGTTCATGCTCATTGTACCAATACTCCCAAAGAGTTTGGGGAACTTTTTTTTCGAGACTATCTGCATGGCGGTAAGTGCTTCCTGAAATAATAGAGTCGGGAAGCTGATTGCTTCCCCTCCTCAGATCAATGAAATAACTCGAAATCCACGAACCGCCGCGGCAATTGTAGCCGGTGCGGTTGTAGTTATAGGTTTCCCAAATTTTGGTTGTATCCTGAAAATAAAAGGGATTGAAAGGAAACGAAAATGGATAAAAATCGTTGCCGCCTTCCTGAAATGGAGAAATTGTGATTGCTGAGAATTTTTCTGTCTCCAACGCTTCGCCTTGCCAGTCAATGACCAGAGATTTATCGTACTCCTTTTGAAATCGCTTCTGTTTTCGAAGCTCTCTTCTTGAAGCAGAACAAATAGTATAGTTCAAGTAAAACGGAAACCACCCTGAGTTAAACAAAAAGGTTTCTGCCTCTGCCAAGGGAACATCTATTTGAATTCCTCCTTCATCCTCTATTCTCCATTCAAAGGAAATGGGTTGAGCATTAGTAATGAAGGCAATAAAAAACATTGCCAATCCAATTAAACCCTTCATATAAAAAGTATCTCTGCCAGCTCATCAAACGGAAATGGCCCCGAAAACTCATCCGAAGGACTTACTTCGGCAGACAGTTCGAGAAACATAGGACGGTCGTTTGCATAATGTACCTGTATGGAAACAATGCCATACAATTGCTCGGGCTTGTCGTTTAGACTAAATGCCGGCACATAGGGTTTCAATACATGACGTTCGACCAGTTCAGTATGTGAAATGCGTTTAATAAATTGTTTATCGCTGATATATAAATTGTATCC
>Ga0169931_10013918_pt1 | contig 10936 bp, 6 predicted proteins | sample Kivu_15m_20L_FD_129675 | JGI IMG/M metagenome (GOLD analysis project Ga0169931, IMG submission 129675) | Freshwater microbial communities from Lake Kivu, Western Province, Rwanda to study Microbial Dark Matter (Phase II) - Kivu_15m_20L... | ecosystem: Environmental > Aquatic > Freshwater > Lake ... | reverse complement strand
AGGGGGGCCGGTCGGTGTTGCAGGCGGTGGCTTAGGCTTTACCTGGCAGGGGCTACGGCCCTTGTCAGGTTTTTTTATGGGTGCAAGGGTCTCTGGTTGAATAGTTTGGGGTTAGGGGGGTGTCGATGGGGGTAAGGGCTTGAGGGATCAGGCCGGGCTGAGGCCCAGCCTTCTAGTTTGTTTGCTGGAGAGGTTAGGTGAGGTAGCGGGTAGGCCAGGCTGCGCCCGGCCACCCTCTGGGGTTGGGCTGTCAAAGTTAGCCTGTTAAGCCGAAATGATTCCCATAGCGGGAAGTGCTGAAGAAACGTGAAGTCACAGAGCAGCCAGAGAATGGGGGGATTTATACTGAAATTTTCCACCTAAGATCCTATATTCGGCGTTTAGACTGAAATTTTTCCACCTAAGATCCCTCCAGGGGTGTTTAGGCGGACAGATTTCTACCTAAGATCCCCTATAAGGGTATTAGACGGAAAAATTCTCTCTATCTAATAGTTGGGCGGATTAAGGTTGCCTGGTAAGGTAAGTATGTTGTCAGTGACACAGCACTGTGAATCCGGTAAAAATGCTTATTCACGAGAAAAATTTAAGAATCTTGAAGATTTAGCAATAGGGCGAATTCAGGCACGAGATAATAACTTAGATTTCAATTATCAAGAGATACTCTTTTCTCAGTGCACGAATCAGAGATTTAGCGTAGCATCTGATACCTGAAAGCCTGTGTTTGGTATCGGTACAGGCAAGATGAATCAGTAGCTAGCAACGTGAGTTGATATAAGCCCGGAACTCCTTATTAACAGTATTCAGACCAATCCTCGGTACTAGGCTCAAAATCGTTTTATTTAATAGTAACCACTAGTTTTAAGAGTTTTATTTAATGTTTAATTCTTCAAAGCCTGAATTGTCCATTTACCAAAAAAAGAGGAAGAGTTAGATGGCTAGAAGTCAATTCGTTGAGTATGCTGAATCAGCTGATCCCTACTATGCAACACGCCAATTCTTAATACCCCAGTATCGCTATCTACCCCCTGAAGACATCGAATCCTTGCTAGGTGAGACATTTCCAGAAATGTCTCCGGAGGATGCTGAAAGCTTCTTCCGAGATATTGGGCGTTCCCTAGGCAATTTTGGTCGTGAGGTCGGACGTCGCGCGCCGGGAATTGTGTCCGGAGCAGTCACGGGGGCAACAACAGGTGCCGCATTGGGGCCATTTGGTGCTCTCGGTGGTGCCTTGGCGGGTGGTGCTTTGGGTGGTGCAACCTATCGGCCCCAACCTGGAACCCCTTCAGCCGCAGGTATTGCTCGGCAAGTTGGTGGTCAAGCGTTAGGTGCGTTGGGTCGCAGTGGTGGTACGGCTGGCTTAATCGGACAGCTTGGGCAAACAGCGATGGGTGCATTAGCGAGTGGTCAGCGGGGGGCAGGCGGCCAGTTGGCGGCTATGCTATCTCAACCTCAAACCTTACAGGCGGTTCTTAATGCAATGGGGGGGAGTGCAAGCAGGAGTATTTCTGCAAGGGGGCGATCGCTGCCAGTACAGTCTATCCTTGGCACTCTGGGCACGCTAGCTACACGAGCTGCCGAAGAATACGAAATGGCTGGTGAAACCGCTCTGGGAGAGGGATTGGGTGAGTCGGCTTTTGATCGTGCCAATCCCGATGAGCAGGCAACCTACATTTTGGAAGCACTCTACCAGGCAAATGAGTCGCTGTTCAGAGAATACGACGAAGATTTTTATGAAGACGATGAAGCCTATGACGAGTATGACGAAAGCGACGATGAGTATGACGAGAACGATTTTGAATCGGATTTTGAAAACATTGAGTTCGACGAATCGCGCCGCCGTTTTCGAGATGGGCGAGTTGTAACGCGCCGCCGTTTTCGAGACGGGCGAATTGTGACGCGAGTTCGCTACCCCAGCGGGCGAGTTATGACGCGAGTCAGCCGCCGTCGGGGTAGGGGACAAAATTGGCCGAGCCCCCGTCGCGTAGTCGCCTCGTTGAATCAGGAGGAGGATTTGGATGAAAATTTTGACGAGTATGACGAAAGCTACGACGAGGTTACCGAATTCGATGAGTCTTTCTATGAAATGCTGGAGGATTTTGAGTATGATGAGGACTATGATTGATACCAGGCTATATCAATAACCCAAAAGCCTGAGGAGGTCTGAATGAGCGATATGAATCAGCTCCTGATGAATATGCTGTCAGGACAGTCCAATGCTGAAGATTTACTTAGTGGGAGCGATCTCGATCCGGTCTCGCGCATGATCCTCTCACAGTCATTAGCCACTGGCAATAATCAGGAGAATGATGAAGACGACACTGATCCTGAAGAAGAGGAGGATTACACCTTATCGCGTCGGAGTCGAGCTATCCAACGTCTTCGTACTCGTTTTGCCAAGATGCAACAACAAATTGAGGACATGCAGCAGCAGATTGAGGAGATGGAAGTTCGTAATGACGAACTGGCTGCTGCCCTGGGTGCTTGCTATTTGTGTTGGGGAGAAGATCCAGAATGCCCTGAATGCCAGGGCAAAGGTCATCCCGGTAATGTAATGCCGGATCGAGAGTTGTTTAGGGAATGGGTTCTCCCTGCGGTCAAAGCAGCACAGGCTGCCAAGCCCCAACACTTAAAACGTCAAGGACATCCTGTTCAACCCCAAAAAACGGAGGAAATGCAAAATGCTGGATGAAATGCTTGAAACCTACGATGAATATGACGAATACGATGAAAGCGATTTTGAATCAGATTTTGAGGATCTTGAGTTCGATGAGGCGCGCCGTCGCCGTCGCCGTCGCCGTCGCCCTAGTAGATCTCGAAGAGTAGGGACATCTGGTTCTGCATGGCGACCTCAACGACCACCCAGTCGAGGTGGGCGTACCGCTGACCAATTGAAGCGGGAGGCAGAAGCTGGACGAGTACGGGACAAGCAGTTGGCTCGGGAAGTAAATTCAACGAAAGAGGATGTTAGTGACGTTGCAGGCCAACTCAGGAAGGTTAACGCTGACCTAGCCGCTTTACGACAGATCTCACTGATTTCGATGATATTGCCGCGATCTCTCGAAACCCAGAATCTGACCATTTCTTCTCCTCAAGAGGGTCAGGCTCAAGTTCTTCAACCCACCAATCTACCAGTGGGAGTGGGGGTCGTCAGTACGGCATCGGGTAAGACAAAACTCGACATTCTGACTCTAGCGCTGTTCATGTCGATGGGGCGCAATATCGGCAAACCAGGAAAAGCCTCTGGTGGTATGGGTGACAACTCGATGATGTTGCCTCTGGTGTTGTTGTTAACGCAGCAACAGTCATCTGGTACTTCGGGTTCAACCTCGTCGGGCGGACTTGATCCGACGATGCTGGTTCTGATCATGATGATGTCTAACGGCGGACTCTAGCTGGGCACTCAACTATGCCAACGAAATCGGACAATCTTCTTGGAGCGTTCATCGTTGGCAGACTACTGGCAGAAAGTGCAGGATTAAGTTCCTCCCAAGCGACCCAATGGGGTGCTGTGCTGATGGCAACGGGTTTGTCTCCAGCCAGCATCCTGTTGGTCAGTGAGCTAGCCCGGTTGGATGCGATGCGGTTGTCCGAACAAGTGGATAACCAAACTCAATTGAGGGCTATGGTTCAGCAATCGTTGCAAAAGGCAGAGGAAGCTGCCGAAAATGCGACCCGTGCAGCAGAAAGGACTGAGCAGATCATCACTCGGCTCAATGAGTTTAATGAGCGAATAGCTAAGCTTGAGACATGGACTGGTAATCAATTTTGCAGTCGAGAAACTTGTGAAGAAATACTGGCAATTCTGCACCAGATGCAAGCGCAATCCGATTTTTTCGGAGTCTGTGCCTTCGATCCCCCACACAGAAAGGGTAGGCGTAGGTGCGGTTTTTCGCGATGGCTAGATCGAAGGCTTCAAAAACTGAGGCACGGCTGGTTCAGGTGGTATCAAAAGTAATCTTGTCGGGAAAGATGGACTATGGAACCGGCACTTTGGGAGTTAAACGAGGGGAATGAAAACGACGAGGTTGGTGTCATCATCCGATTACATCAACCGGCTACGCTGCCACCTGATGTGCGGCTAATTACTCAGTTTGGGGCGATCGCTACAGTTCGGTTGCCACGAGGGGCGATCGTTGACACTCGTCAGGATGAAGCTGTTGCTAGCATGAAAGCCCCTGACCTCCTAACTCCAGGGGATGAAGTGCCGCCTGATGCGGAACACTTCCATACTCCTTCAAGCACCAGTGACAACCGCCGTCCACTTCATCATGATGGCATCAAAGGCAAAGGTATTGTAGTTGGAGTCGTTGATTGGGGGTGCGACTTCACCCATCCCAACTTCCGTCACGCCGATGGAACAACGCGATTGCTAGCGCTGTGGGATCAAAGTGCGCCCTATGATGCGGCACGACCTAATCGTTATGGCTATGGGGTAATTCACACGGCTCAAACAATTAACGAGGCCCTTGCAACAGATGATCCGGCTGCAACACTGGGCTACTTTTTCTCCCGCTCTGATCCCAGTGGCAGCGGTACCCATGGCACCCATGTCCTAGACATTGCTGCCGGTAACGGTCATGCAGGGGGTTCCATCGGGGTTGCCCCAGAGGCCGACTTGGTGTTTGTGCATTTGCACAATCGGGTCTTTCCCTCTCAGGTGAATCTCGGTGATTCGGTGGCGGTGCTAGAAGCTGCTGACTTTATTCTGGAGATTGCTCAGGATCGCCCCGTGGTGATGAACTTCAGCATGGGGCGGCAGATGGGGCCCCATGATGGCTCGACGCTGGTGGAGCAAGGTTTTGACGCGATTGTGACGACCCAGCCCGGACGGGCAATTGTCCAGAGTACAGGCAACTACTTTGATCGCAGCGCCCACAGTTCTGGTCGAGTCTTGCCAGGGCAGATCACCACGATTCCATTTGTCGTCAGCCCCGCAGATATAACTCCCAATGAGCTAGAAATTTGGTATCCCGGTCGTGATGTTTTCACCATTGCAGTCCGTTCTCCCAATGGACTCATGTCTAAGCAAACCGGACTGGATGACCAGTCTACGATTCAGGTAAACGATCAGACTGTTTGCAAAGTCTATCATCGCGCTCGCGAACCGAACAATCTGGATAACAACTGCCATGTCTACATGGAAAATGGTGCGCCCCCTGGACGCTGGGAGCTGATTTTGACCGGGGTTGATGTTGTGGATGGGCGCTTCAATATCTGGATTGAGCGAGATGCCACCTGTCCCCATTGTCAATCGCGGTTTGAGCACAATTATGTTGTGCCACTGAGTACCACAGGCACGATTTGTAATGGTCTGCGTACTATTGCCGTTGGAGCCTATAATGCCCACGATCCGATGCGATCGCTAGGTCGGTTCAGCAGTTCTGGTCCTACCCGTGACGGTCGCCGCAAACCCAACCTAATTGCGCCAGGAGTGCAGATTCTGGCAGCGCGCTCTGGCCCTCACCACTCCGATGGGTCTCCAAATTTTCTAGTACGAAAGTCTGGGACAAGTATGGCTGCTCCTCATGTGGCAGGTGCAGTGGCATTGATGTTCGATCTTGCGAGCCGAGTTGGTCACAAACTTGCTATTCATGACACACTCAATTTGCTGTTAGGGAGTACCGTTGCTGTCGAGGCGGAGGGTGACGAGATGTACCGTATTGGCAATGGGATGCTAGACACGGATGCTGCTCTTGAGGCTACCCGAGACTTTTTAGATAAACCATTCGATATACCAGTTCCGAGTGAAATTTCTAATCTACCTGATGCTTCAGAGAGGATCGTTATGAACTCTAATTTGCCTGAAACAGTTGAAAGCGAAACAACAGGGGAATCTGACTGGTTGGAGGCCATTGAGAGTGAGATTGAGGCTCAAATTCCGGTGCAAACTCATTTCAATCGGATCCTCCAACATTCAGGATTGCAAACTATTAATTCGTTGCGCGATCTATTCATGATGTTTGCACGTCCTGGACTCACATCCTTTCATCCTCAGTTTGCTCGCATGTTTGATGCGATCGCAGTTCCAGGTGGTGTCCCGGCCAGAAGGCTGCGTCCCGGTGATGTTTTGCTGCGGTACATTCCAGGGGAAGGATACATTCATATTGCATTTATTAACTCTGATAATTTATTGCTTCCAGCCCAGGCAGCCGCCCAAGGCTGGACTCTTGAAACGATGCGTCCTGGATATTATGGCGTTGTGGTTGAGGCGGGTGCATTTCCCCATCGCGCCAATCAACGCTATGCCCGTCGTATACTGGATGCTCATGGAATCGTTCCTTTGAATCAACTCATCCTTCGAATACACCATTCACCAAAGTTTCATCAATATGAAAATGAGACTTTGAATGAACAAACTCAGTCGGGAGCCACAGTTCCTACTCTCACCTCTGAACAAATATTAAGACTTCGAGAAAGGACTCGTGAAAGATTCAGTATTCCAGGAATGGGAGTAGAGTCAGCCCATCCAAATTACGATGGGTGGCCTCCTTATGGTAGATTTCGGCAAAGAGCTGCATTAACGAAAAACAACGAGACTATCCCAGAGCAAATGTTTAATGCTCTTAGAAGCAGCGATGCACTAAACAGTTTGGAACGATCGCTTCGATTATTTGAGGGAGAAGGTCGAATAAGTAGAAGTAGTATTGACATACCTTTAGTACTTGTCATCGCTGCAAGGGAGGGCGGCCCCCGCCGAGTTTTTTCTAACAGGTCTACAAGAGTTATTTCAGCAGGAAGAGACACTCATCCAGATGGAGTCTCTGGACTAGACTACCTTTACAATGCAATAAATCTTTTCCCTTTAAGTATCAGAAGTGAAGTGCAGTTGGTGCAATCTGGTTATGTTAGTGGCAGAGAAAATCGACGTGCGGCAAGTCTACCAGAAAGATATCTTCTTGCAGGGATAATTGTTTGGGTAAAACATGTAGAAGGTTTGGTTCTGACTAACATCAGAAGGATCTTAGGACAAGAAAGAGCGAATAGCTTAATAAGCTCGATGAACAAAGATGCTTTGAGAGCGTGGATATCGTTAGGCTTTGCTGGAATTGGTTATGTGAGGAGAAGTTTAGATAATCTGAATAGGCAAGGTTCATCAAGTGGCAATTTATTGAACTTAATCCTAACTGGTACCGAGCTTCGACAGGATTTCCATGTGCGGGGCGCAATAGTGAGTTCCGCAAGGGCTTGGATGCTGGATCAAATGTTGGGGAATTCCCCAATGCGTGAAACTGTTGATGAACAAAATCAAATTGAAGACGTTGATGAGCATATTCAGGAACAGCTATCAAACTTGCGACAAAGAATTACTGAGATAGCTAAGAGAGAATGGGAAGGTTGGGGACGTGGCACCCAACAAGAAACACAGCCGGAAATGCAACCAGTACTTCAAAAATACTGGCGAACTGTTCTCAACACAGAAGTAGACGTTGAGAGAGCCATCCGAAACCGCGCAGCTTGGAGTGCAGCTTTCATCTCCTGGGTAATGCAAGATGCAGGTTCAGATACATCGTTTAGATACAGTGGTCTCCATTCTGCCTATGTTAATGCTGCAAAGCAATGGTATGAAGCGCGAGATCCTTCCAAATTTTGGGCATATCGAATTACAGAGGTAACGCCAGAAATTGGAGACTTAGTTGTTAATGATAGATGTGAGCAGCAGCAGGACGGAAGATGCATAAGATGTTTTGGCACAACTTATGATAATGTAGGTGACCGAAACGAAAGAGGTCATCTATTTAGAAAATCTCATGCAGACATTGTTGTTGATTTAGACCAAGCCAGAAATCGTATTAGAGTCATTGGTGGTAATGTAGATGACTCGGTTGGTGCAAAGTGGATTGATCTTACATCTCAAGGATATCTTCCAGAAAGCATGAGAAATGGGTGCCAGTACATTGCTGTATTAAAACCTCCTGTTCCCGAACGCCGCCCTGAATCTTCAACATCAGGTAGTGGCGGCTCTTCTATTCCAGCGACACTGATTACCCCACCTACGCCCCCTGTAACAAGCGATCTCCGTACCCCAGTGCCGATAACTCCCCTAACGAACTGGGTCAGCCTCAGTTCTGATGAACGGATGCGCTACGTTATGGATCTGTTGGTGCGGGAGTACTTGTACCCGGTCAAGGGTGCTGCAGCAATTGTTGGCAATTTATGGGCAGAGTCCCGTGTACTACCCAATCGGGTTGAGGGCAGTTCGCCAAGTACCCCTATGACGGCCCTAGACTTTCATGGCAGAGAGGTGGAGTTTACGGCTGAGCAGGTGATGAACCGGAACCGTGCCAATCGTCAGGGGCCACGACTGCCGGGGGTTGGACTAGCACAATGGACTAGTTCATCACGGCGGGCAGGTCTCTTTCTTCACACCTTCCAGGGTCAACGTCTGGGGGCTTATATTCTTTACAACATGGATGCTCAAGTTAATTATCTGGTGACCGAGTTGCAAACCCGGTATCGCCGGGTTGATAGTCTTCTAAGAAGAGCGAATGTGTCCCTGGAAGATGCCAGTGACGAAGTGCTTTACAACTATGAGGTTCCTAGTTCAATCCTTAGGCAAGAAGGAGGGCGTCTTCTCCGCAAGCTGCCACGGCATGACCCCGCAGTAATTGATAAATTTAACGAACGTCGCGGATTTGCGCGCAATGCCCTCCGGGCTTACACCAGTTCTGCTCGTTCAGGGCGTGAAACCGATGAGGTTTTAGAAATCCTGGATGATGAATCGGTGCTGCATCAGTGTCTTCCTGGAGAAGGGCCACCTGCCGCTGTACCTGATCCAGAAGGCAGAGGACTACATCCGCTGGTGTACCGTGGCACTGGTCAATTGCGATCGCGCAACCCCACAGTTGGGGATGCTCAACAACTGCTCAATCGGTTTTTAGAACAAATCCGCAGCTCCTTAGATAGCTGTGATGTTCGTACAGCAGAAGTGCAACGAGTGATTAGTCAGGGTCGAAATACCCTCCATCGAAGTGGGCAGGATCCCCTAATAGTGGACTGTCGTTTTGGCCCTAGCACAGAGACAGCTACCAAAATGTTTCAAGCCTGTAAAGGACTGGTGCAAGATGGCAAAATCGGTCCCAGAACATGGGAAAAGTTGGTGTTGCTGAGAACTCCAGTTCCACCTGTACCTCCCGTTCCGCCTGTGCCTCCAGTTCCACCCGTCTTGACCCTCAATCCTTCTCGCTGGGCACCAATATTGCGGCGCAGGATGAGTACCGCATCGAACTTACGAACAGGGAATGCTGTCAAATTTCTCATTGACGGTTTGCCTACCTTTCGAGAAATGGTTGATGCCATTAGCATGGCTCAAAGCCCTGAACACTATATCTATTTACTAGGTTGGATTCTGAAAGATAACTTTTCGCTGATTCCAGGAGTTCCATCTAGTTCATTCCGCAATCTACTCAGCGCGGCTGCCAGTCGTGGGGTTCAAGTTCGAGCAATGTTATGGGATCAAGTAGGCACTAATAGAGACCTGGTGCCGATCAACTCCGCAGAAGTGAACCGAATCAATAGGCTGTCTACGGGTGGAGCTATTTTAGACGATGAAACACCCAGACCTATTTCCGGTTTTGGCTCACATCACCAAAAGGTACTAATCGTGAAAGGAACCCAGGGGTTAATTACCTTCTGCGGCGGAATTGATGTGAATGACGATCGTATTCCAGCTTCCAGTAGCTCTGGTGGCTCTGGTAGCTCTGGTGGTGGTACACCGCTCCATGATGTCCATTGTCGAATCATCGGGCCTTCGGCCCACGACCTACTACAAACCTTTATTCGTCGTTGGGATCACCACCCCGATAGTAGAACAATTGATAGTAGACGAGGTGCGCTGTTGGGACGTGGTGAACCCCTTCCATCTCCGATTACTACATCCTTGGTGGGGAACTCTAGCACCGGTAATAGCAGTACAGTCTGTATTGCCCGCACCTTTAATCCCGTAACCCGTGGCAGCACTTTGCGGCGAGAGCGAGATATTCGTGAACTCTTGATTGAAGCGATTCGTAATGCTCAGCGCTTTATTTACATGGAGGATCAATACTTAATTCATCCAGTGGCAGCAACCGAACTTCGGGCTGCGGTTCCTCGTCTCCAACACTTGACCATTTTGATTGCGGCATCGGAACTATCTGATCTACCCTGTGGCTGGAAATTCCGCCGTGATTTTATCAACGCGTTAACCACTGGCTTAAGTGCGAGTGATCGGGCAAAAGTTCGGATCTTTTTCCTAGTAACACCACCGCCTAGTCGTCCGCCCAGGTTTGGCACCCATACCTATGTCCATGCCAAAACTTGGGTATTTGATGATGAGTTGGCTGTGATTGGTTCGGCTAATTGTAACCGTCGAGGTTGGGATCACGACAGCGAAGTCAATGCCTTCATCTTCGATGATCGTAACCCTGAGACTGGCACACCAACCTTTGCCCAAGAGTTGCGCAAGCAACTGTGGGCTGAACATCTAAATGTATCAACTAGTGCTGTTGATAATGGCGTTACTAGTGCTGGATTGTGGCTTACTCCGCCCGCCGGTGCCCGTGTGATGCCCTATGACCCCACAGCAGGGAGTGACCTTACTCCTGATGCAGTCTGCGATCGCACTGTAGGTATCATTGACCCAATACCCTAGCTCACATTCATATTCTTGGCGGAATTGCAGATCAGATTTGCCAGGGAACTTCACTCGTAAAAGCCCAAGACTTAATTCGGATATTCCAGCATTTGTGATGTCACTGCAGCCCAACAAATCGTTGCAGCGGCGGAACAGAGATGTTCGGTGGTGATGCAAGTCCCACTAGCCGCCGCTGAACTCAATCGTTATGCGGCTCCATACTCTAGCGAAGGCGTTAGCCTGAGAACTTTTCCCTGACAACCAAAATTTTGCCTGTTGTAAATTTGTGTATAGGAGACTAGCAATATGATCAGGTTCAATTAAGTT
>Ga0169931_10013917_pt1 | contig 10936 bp, 12 predicted proteins | sample Kivu_15m_20L_FD_129675 | JGI IMG/M metagenome (GOLD analysis project Ga0169931, IMG submission 129675) | Freshwater microbial communities from Lake Kivu, Western Province, Rwanda to study Microbial Dark Matter (Phase II) - Kivu_15m_20L... | ecosystem: Environmental > Aquatic > Freshwater > Lake... | reverse complement strand
TAAGCTTAAAAGTGGCAATGATACGCTTCTAGCTGAGAAAGATGCGCTTGAAAAGGATAAAGCTGCTTGGGAAACTGAAAGAGCTACGCTTCAAACTGAGAAAGCTACGCTTCAAGCTGAGAAAGATGAGCTTGAAAAGAATAAAGATGAGTTGATGAACAAAGTAAAAACTTTAACAGATGAATTAGCTGCAGCCACACCTGCTGCTGCAAGTTCATTACCGCTGACAACTCCATTACCTTCAACACCAGCTTCAACATCAGCTTCCTCGACCTCTTTCTCAACATCTTCGTACTCACCCTACAAAGACGGCGTGCTGACATTTTACAAAATCGAAGTGAAACAAGAATATAACGACGACCTCAAAAATCATGGTAGCGGAAACATAGAGAAATTGGCGATTTATTTGCTAAAAGAATACCTGGACATTGAAATACCTTCGACAAACAACTTTAAATTAAAAACAAGACAAACATCTAAACACATGTACGAAATTACGCCCATTACTTACAAACCAGGCTTCGAGTCCGTGAGTTTTTTTGACATTGCGAGCACAACTTCTTACTACATGTTCTATTGTGGATCTCATAAAATAAAAATTGACCCTGTCCATTCCTCTTTTGTTTCGGAGATGAAGTTTCCTTCACTTTAATTTCAATAAATTTGTGATAAACATTTACACGCAGTCACTTACAAATAGTCACGCCACCAGCCACTGCTCTTGCGTGTGAAAGACAATGTGCTTTGTCAGCTGCGAGGCGCTGAGGCGCGCGCAGATGCTCTGCAGAATGTCGTCATGAAAGGCCAGTAGTGGGCTTTTTGCGCCAAGGCGCGCATGCGCGCCCATGCACAGAGCCAACAGTAGTGCGCGGAACTGTGTGTCTGTAAAAGCTGTAAGCTCATGATTGTCGTAGAAGGTAAAGTTTCTCACAAGGAGCGTCGAGACGAAGCCTGAGCACAATGTGTAGATTGAAAATGGCATTGCACCTGAGAACGTATGCCGCACCTCCTGTTGCATCACGTCCAAGAGCATGTCAAGCGTGTGCGCGCTGCAGAAACGCTCGTTGTCGTTGTCGTTGAGTGCTGCTACGACGTCGTTAAAAATAGAAGCTGCACGCCGCACGCGTGTGTACACGAGGTGCGCGACCATTTGGCACCAAAACATTCCTTGGTTTTTCGTGAGCTGCATGATGATCGCAGGACCGTTTTCGCGCAAATGCATCATCTCCATCGGAAAGCTGAAAACCCGTCCAAGTACTGCGGAAAGAGTGTCGCGCTGCATTTCCTTGTGCACAGCCTTCAGCATACACGCACAGTAGTTGTCTTGCACTGCGTACACCAGTTCTACAAACTCCTTCCAACTTTCGTAATTGACCTCTGGCGTCACAAGCTCGTTCATGACGTGCAGGGCGCGCGCAGGCTTTTTGGAATTAACTGTTGCTTCTCTTTGCTGCCTACGGCACTGCGAACAAATATTATTGGCCAGCTCTTCGCCGTCTGCAAGCAACAAGCGCGTGATGTACGGCGGGTCGGGGCTGCTGAGCGCTAGCGCGCACACCTGGCACGATTGAGTTTGAAAAAAGCGCGTTGCTGACATGCGCGTTTTGCGGGAAATACCTAAAATGCTTTGAAAAAAAAGCTGTGCAGCGAGAAATGTTTTGAATGCTGTAAAAAAAATGCCTGTTGCAGCGGGTATATACGTCGGTACTGGCATGTCCGCTATCAAAATTACAGCTTTGCAGAGCGTGCGGTTGTTTGGGTGGTTTGTGCAGCCAGTGCTCACTCTCTCTTGGGTGGACGTGAAGCAGCGTGCGTTTACGTGGCGACAGCTGCGCTCGCTTGGCATGCCAGATGCAGACCTTCAGCGCCTTCAGCCAGACAAGCAAGAGTGGCTGCAGCGTGGTGGGATTCAGGTTGCTGATCTGCTGGACATGACCATTTTTCCTGTAAATCCGCTTACAGACTTTGGCGTTGATCTGGCCGAGCTTTGGGCTCTCAAGTGTTCTGCGACGCAAATGGCGTCCATGGGTATTACCTTTGACCAGCTGCTGGCCAAGGGCATAACCCCTCAAATTATGTCTGCATTCGCAATGCCGTTAAGCGACTGGACTGAACTTCACTTTGCCGTACAGCACGCAGAAGACATGCGTAATGACGACTGTCAGCGCGTCTTTGCTCTTAGCAAAACAGAGCTTGTGCGCATCTTGCGTTCATTTACAACACCCTCTGACTAGCTGTACTACACCGCAAGTGCAAAGATTACGAGCGCATCATGCAACAAAAGCAAGGCAAGTAGCGCCAGAGACGGCGCTGTAGCTGAGACGTACATGGCAGCGAGGGGTATGGCCAACAGAGCAGCGCCGCATACAACCTTTGCGTCGAGTCGTTGTCTTTGCACGAGCACACCAAACAAAATTACGCCGCTCACGAGTTGCAGTACGACAAGAACAAGAGTTTCATTTAGTTTTGAGCGCGCACACTGCGTCAAACCGCGCACTACTGGGACGGACTCTGTGTTCACATGCTCTTCAACACCTGCACTCTGCAATGCTGCTGTTTGCATTTTCTTATGCCGCGGTGTGTTAATCGAGGAGAACGTAAGCCTGTCGTTCAAAATATTGGCGCTTACGTCGAAGGTCTGCATGCATCACCGCTGTGAAATACGCAAGCGGAGGCAGTGCACAAACACAGCAACGCTTTTTGCGTGATTTAAGACGCGTAGCGTATGTTTACGGCTGTCAGCGATGACGGCGACATGCGCGCGAAAATGCATATGCTCGTTCAACTTGTGCGCCACAACCCTTCAGTACGCTCGTGTATACAGCGCGTATACAATGAGATTGTGCCTAACGCCGTGCAAGTCAAAGAGTCGGGCAAGGATCTTACGCCTGCTCTACAGCGATTTATTGGCCCATGGTTTGCCCAGTTCCTTGAGCATGCGCTGGAGATGGCTTACATGTGCGGTTTTGTCGTATTTGTGCGCAAAAGACACGAGGGTATCGAGGTGCCTGTCTTGCTGCCGCTTGGCTCCTTTACGTGGGGCGTCGACGTCGTAACGCAAAGGACCAAGAAACGCAAGCGCGAGCTTGTTAGTCTCTACCGCTACTCTGTGCGGCCCATGCATCCTGAAATAACACCAGATGACATTTTTGTGTTTAATTTTCAAGATCCTATCACACTTGGCAACATGCTTCCCTCTCCGCTTGACGGCCTGCTAGCGGTCGTGCGCGTTGTGAACAACATGGAGCGCCGTCTTGAATCTGTCGTTGAGTGGAACTCCATGAAGCATATTCTTACAAGCGAGCGCGTGGATAATCTAAAGGATCAAACAATCGAAGGAATTTCTCTGCTTGACTCATTTCGCCGCTATTTGCACACTGGCGAACACGACGGCATCAATCGCTTTTATATGACCCGCAGTGGCGACGCCGGACTGAATGCCAGGAACCCTACCGACATTGGCAGGGCAAATATTCATCACTCGTTTGACAGTAGCCAGGATCGCGCCTCGGACGTGCACGTGCTGCCTCCAAACACCGACATCTCCGAACTCACAAGCCTTGACTTGAAAACTGATATGCTGCAGATACAAGAGGTGTTTCAGCGTCAAGTTGTCCAGTTCTTTCAAATGACGGCACAGCCTGACATTAACGACAACACAAAGAGAATGTCGTCGAAAATCGGCGAGCTAAAGTATATGCGACACATGTCGCGCTTTGGGTCCAGACTGCTACAGTACGCATATGCTTGCGTGTATGACATCCATGAAGCTGATGTTGAGATACAACTTGTCGACCCGTCGGGCATCAACATAGAAGGCTGTGACGACATTAAGTCTCTGTCTGAGACCAATACTTTGCTGCCTAGTGACAAACTAAAGTTGAGAAAACGGTTTATGCAAAATGTGTAGATAATAAATTATAAATTCAAAACGTATGCTGCACACATACTTTTGCAATAGTGCTTCATACACTATTTGCCATTTCAAGCATATGCCCAACCAATGCTCTGATGCTTTGAACTGCTCAATCGCAGAAGCTTACCGCTCGCTTGCTCTTGCAATTTTTGGCACTGGAGCGCGCGACAAAATGCAATTGGCGGAAATGAGTGTTTCCTCAAGCATTATTGACATCGCAGAAGCAGAAACAAAGTCCAAGCGCGAACTCACCACACTTGTAAAAAAAGTGCGAGAGTTGGACCCTGTGCGTCAGCGAGCATATGTGCAGGAACTGGTCGGACGCACCCGCGTTCTTCGCGCATCCCTGGCAAACATGGCCAAAAAGCGCGCTGGCATGGAGCAAAATCTCGAGACTTTGCGTCAAAGCCAGCTTAACCAAAACATGCTGTTGTCCATGAAGCACACGACAGATGCGCTGCAGACGCTCGGCCTTAAAGTCAGCGACGCAGACAACATCATGCTCGATCTCGAAGAGTCTACTGGCGACATTACCTCCATGCAAAACGCACTAAGCGGAAGCTGGTCCGACGCTGATTTGTCTCAGGAAGACCTCGAAGCAGAGCTTGAACTGATTCTGTCAGACGACGCTCTGTGTCCAACAGCAGTTGCTCGACGCAAGCAGCCAGAATCGACTGTTCTTATCAAGCCAGAGGTGAAGCAGGCAGAATTCCAGCAGCCAGAGCCACCGCAGCAAGAGTCGCAGCAGCAAGAATCTGACAAGCAAGAGTCTGAGCAGCAAGAGTCCAAACCCGACGTTGTAGAGTCGAGCATTGAGTCGCAAGTCACAACTTAGACAACGTGTGGAATAGATACTTGATTCGTCGTGCGCTCTTCCTCGGTTATAAGACGTCATGCTCATGAATGAGCTTGTGTATGTACTCGCAGTCGAGGCTATCATTTTTGGAGCAGTGTGCACCTTGCTCATCATACAGCGCTTTGACATCTTCACAATGCCCGCAGATCAAACGTGGCCTGTGTTTTCAACATCACTGCAAATCCTAATACTCAACGCCTATCTCCTTTTGCTTGTGTGCTGCTTCATTGCTGCGGGACGTTTCTCGTCTTTTGCAGCGGACGTTCGCGACGCCTTTGCACGGTCAGCAGGCCGACTGTCTACAGCGACAGTTCTTGCAACCGCGTACGTTGCAACGTTGCTCGTGCTTAGAGGCGATGTAACAGAATGCGTTTTGTGTCAACTTCTCGGCACATCATGCACGCAGCCGTTTTCAACAACCATTGGCATTCCACTCTCACACACGGCTTATCTTGCAGTATTGTTACCCGTCGCAGCTTTTCAAACATGTTTGCTCATTATTGCTTCTGGTCTATGCAAGGAGCCTCGAATAGTACCTCGCCGTATAGCCACTGTCAATTGTGCACTTCTGCTGACAGTCCAAGTACAAAAAACTCTTGACTACAACATCTCGCGACTGCCAGTGCGATGCTCCACTAATGCAGCTTCTCCGTCTTCTGCTTCAGACACATCTCCACACGTTATAATTTTGTTAATGATACTATACGCTCTTGACGCCATAGCAGACCTGTTTGCACATGTGGTGCTTAACGGTTCAAGCGGTTTTTATCTGCCTGTTCTTTTTTCTGCTTCGCGTATAGCATCGCTTGCTGCGCCTTGGACTTTGCATCCGCTGCTGGACGATGGCGTCTTGCCATTTACAATACTTGTAGGACATACAGCTCTTGCGATGCTACTGGCAGTCTTTGACATTGGGGATGTCTGGCTTGCGCACTTTGCCAACGCCACTCTCCGCAAACCAAGCACACCAGCAACTCCAATTTCACATTTACAAGAAGTGCCTAATGAACAGCCTGTATCAAAGCCTCTACAAGCCTCGACAACTGCTTCCAAACCGTTAACAGCGTTTGAATTTGACCCAAACCGTCGTCGTCGGTTTGTTCTTTCCTTTAACAACAAAGCTCGATGGCCAGCTCAGCACATAGCCAAAAAGACAGCGTAAGTATTTAAGGGTTTGATATTATGCAAGATACCTCAGTTTTGTACAGTGGCAGCAAACCACAACTTCATCACCAAAATTGCAGAAACATAGATAAGAATTGCCGGTGCCAGCATGACTTAGAAAGAGATTTTGAAGAAGAGCAAGAATTTTCGGTTGACGCAATGACACAAGACTCACTTGCCTCAGTTTATGACAAAGCCAAGAAGCTGGCGTCAGCGGCAAAAGAGCGTGCTATGGCAAGCAAAGCTGCCCACGCAATCCGTCGCTCTAGCATTGGCAAGACCCTGAACAAGGCAGCTGAGAAAGCCAAACAAGCATATGCAAAGAGCAAGGCTGATCACGAACAGACAAACAAAACTGAAAATCAGTATTTGACAAACTTACACCTGATGCATACCCCTTGATTAAAATACTTATTTTTAATAAAAAAAAAGTTTATTTTTTTTGAGCAAAATAACTTACCTGCTCACACGCATGCAACACTGAAATATAAAAAATGAAGCGTCATCGCTTTTTTACAAGTCAAATTGACAAGTGCGCAGAGGACGTCAATTCGCCAAAACTAGTCTCTGATGCGCTGCAGTTTCTACCCGACTTTCGAAACAGCGAGCTAACTGTCTCCGGACGCCGCATTGCTGCGGCACAGGCAGCTGCCATTGTGCGCGCCTCTGACCCTCTGCTTGAAAAGCTGCTAGATATTCGCGTTATTACTGTTTACCGTTTGAGTGCATCAACCTCACCAAGAGCACATACATCAATCTCAACGTCGCAAACAAACCACATCAATCTTCGCGTCGCCCAACAGTTCACGACGATGCTACACCACGAGCGCGCTCGCCTTCAAAATAACGAGGAAGTAATGTTTTGCTTTCTGGCCTCAGATCAGCTGGAACCCATTGTCATCGTCGTCGTCATCCATCAAAAATTTGGCCGCATTGAGAAGCTTGAGCAAGAACACGTTTCTCTACTCGAGACTGCGATTAATCAGTTCAAGATTCGTTTTGGCTTAAAAGACGAGACGTATTCTTACACCTGCCTCAAAGACCGCCGCTTAAACTCCGTTCACTCACGACACTTCCACTTAAAAATTCGAATTCCGACAGAAATGTACCTGCGCGTCTTTCCAGCAGCACAGATTCTTGGAAACAACCTCGCATGTCGAAAAAGCCTTCTATCGCCTTTTATGCAACGATGGGAACCGTTAAGCTACAAATTTCAACTGCAGGATCTCGTGCCCTGGAGCATTGTGCGTCTTTTAATTCTCTCTGACGCCGAAGATTCAGAATATAAACCCTGACAAGATGTCAATTACTTGTATTTAAGACGCATAGTACAGGACTTATGTCTAGCAACGACAATCTTGCTGGCCGTACGGCACTTACCTTTTCCTCGTTTCAGATGGCTGAAAACTCACAGCAGCTGTCGGAAACCATACCTTACGCCATTCCGTATTCACTCCTGGAAGAGGAGGACGAAATTCCAGAGACTCAGTCACAGCCCCAACACGACCAGATTCCATGCGCTGTTGCTGTGACTGATTTCAGTTGTCTCGACTTCCACACAAATCCTCCGCAGCTTTTCAAAGTCGCTTGTCTCACGCAGGCGGGCAAGACCTCAGAATTTGCTTTTCTTGAATTTCAGAGGTTCATGGTCATCAGCTTTAACGAGCAATTTGCGACAGTGTCATACCTGACCAAAATCACATTGACGCAAACTGTCTACAAGCAGATCGACAACATTCCTCTCACCTTCCTGTATCAGCCAATGGACGCAGTGTTGGTGGAACCCTCTACGCAAAAGGACTACGACGAGAGTCTGTGCAAGAAAGCAAAGCAGGCCTTGGACTTGGCAGAGAAAGAAAGAAAGAAAGCGGTTCTTTTGGATCTCAGACGCGAGGAGCTGGAGGTGGAGCGCCAAAAAGTCTTGGAACAGATTGCAGCACGCAACGATCGCAAGCTGCAACTTGAAGAGAAGCTTCAGGAGAAAAGCGAACAGCTTGCGCAGCAGCTTGAGCAGCGTGCGGAGTTGGACGTCTTGATTTGCAAGTTGCAGAGAGAGCTCGAAACCTTCAAGCGCGAACGCGAAGACCAGATGCGGGCGTACGAGGAAAAAATTCATGCACTCACTGTCGACTCGGCTCGCGACACTCTGATTGCTGACTTGAGGACCCAGATTCAGCAGTTGCAGGAAGCCAATCGCCAATTGGAGGCCCACGTTCTTGATGCAAGGAGTTCGATGCAGCAATCTCCATCAGAAGGGCCGTCCTCGAGTCAGAAGAAGAAGCAGAAGCTTGACAAGTCCACAGGATCCGCCGCAGCGCCCGCCGCAGCGCCCGCCGCAGCGCCCGCTGCAGCGCCCGCCGCAGCGCCCGCCGCGTCGCCGTCCATTCGGCGCAGCTTTACGCACGTCTTCGACTCGCATGTTGTCGAATGGCTGCAGCAGGAGGAGAAGTCGCTGATGGAGAGTGTCGCGTTTCATGACAAATTCAAATCGCGTCTCGACTACAGCGCCGAGATGACTTCGGAGGCATTTCTTGCAAAGTGGGGTTACCGTTGTGTGCAGGATAAGTTTGCGCAGTACATCATGACCAGTCTTCCCGTCAATGTCCTCGTGAAGTGCACCAAAAGCCATTGCTACTCCGTTGAAGCCAAGTGCACAGCCGTGGACACGACATTTGCGACCTTCGACAAGGACACTGGACTTAACTGGAAGTTCATTCTCCAAGTGACGACTGCGCAGAAGGAGTACAAGATTGCAGTGAGTCACAAGCAAATCACTGGCCTTTTTAAGCCAGACGTCTTTGTCAAGCGCCACGGCACCAGCAACATCGCCGTCGGCGAGATGGTCTTCAAGGACTGGATTCTTCAGCAGTAGGTCATGGATGGGTAGAGATTGGTGGATGTAGCACAATCAGCAAGTTTCTGAAATTTGCTTTAATAAAAGTAACAAAATTTTATTTACATTCTACCTCAACCAGTCTGCAGCAGATGCATGTGGCAGCATCATGCAGCCAGCGTTCTGTGATTGCCACAATTGTGCAATGCGGCGCTTGATGCAAAACCGCTGTGCACCCTGCACACGCACAGAGTTTCGCGCAGCTGCTCGCACAGAGTAGTTTTCTTTTGCTATGCTTCGAAGTGCCTCCATCTCTGAGTCTTCGAAGAGACTCGCAAACATATTTCCAGGCTCCACAACTGTGTCCACTAGTCGTTGTAGCACACGGCTGTCGCACACGCTCTCACACCAGCAAAGAGTGCGTACAAACCACAACAACTTTTGCATGGGCAGTGGTGCCACTTTCAAAGAGCTTCTGCGCTCCACCCAATAATAACAGCACATACATGAAAGCTCGTAAGGCTCGACCATTTCCTCATCACTTTCGTCTTCAACTTCCTGCAACAAATCTCGTTTTGCAAGTTCCATGGACATGAGCTCCAAGACAGGTTCAGACACTTTCAAAGAGCGCTGGCGTTCCAGCAGATCCTCGACGTAGCTTCGAGAAAGATGCTTGTGCTGAGAGGGTTCGCGAATGCCACAAAACACACAGCATGTGCTTTTGCTGCTCGCCATGTCGTGCACCTGGTGATTTTTGACAATCGAAAAATTGGTTTCTCGACGTATTAAATAGGCGCAAATCAAACGCGAGCAAATCAAACGTACGCAAATCAAACGCGAGCAAATTACATTCCAAAAAAAAACGCGTTCCTACCTGCTCCTGCATGATTTTTTGGATAAGACATCATGCAAGCATCTACGCAAGCATTCATGCACTCTGAGCAAGCAGCTACAGAGCCTCCCGATGCCACGAGCACGAAGAAGAAGAAGTCGGTTGGGCGCAAGCCCGGACGCCCCTACCGCCGCCTTGCAGACGAAGCGCTGGGCGTGCGCAAAGACACCCTCATCAAGAAGCTCCAAGTGCTTGTCGCTAGAAGAACCCTTCTTGAAGATCGTCTACAGGCGTACGAACAAGAGCTTGCAGCGCGCAACGACAACTCCAAGAGCGTTCCTGCCTGATTCGCGCCTTTTGCAGGCTGGTGTCCACTGCAGTAATGCGCTGCAAAACTCTGTGTTTGTGTTTATTTAATAAAATTGGACACTATTCCTTCAGCGTCGCCAGATCCAGTGCGTACACGCGAATCATGTCTTGGTAGCTGGTAAACTGCACGTGGCTCTCAAACTCTCCTGCAAGAATGCGCCCTGCGTTCCAGTGCGAAGAGCCCTGGCGCATGAGCAGAGAGTCGACATCTACACTATCCATTGGATAAAAGCGCATGTCGTGTGTGTTCGTTGCGTAGTGTTTAACAAAGTACTCGCGAAAGGCATCGCACAGGATGTGATACGCCTGCCAGTCGGGAAAATCGGCACAGAAGCTCGACGCAAGCAGTGCGGCCAGGTCGCGTTGAAGCTGTTCAAGCACTGCTTGCTTGCTGCGCGCTATAAGCTCCGCATCTTGTCCGAGTCCAATTCGCACACCAAGCATATTGTTTGTAACTGCTGTCTGCAGCAGATCGTAGCTTGACGCCATGCCATCCGCACCGTCTTCGCCCTGCAGCACCATCACTGGCAGTGGAGGAAAGGGCAAGCTTGCTACCACCATGCTTGCTAACGCGCGCACCTCGTGCTGCGAATGCGGCGTTACAGTGTCTACTGCAGAAGGACTTACTGCCGTCTCCATGTTGTGTAAGCGTACGCATGAACAGCATCAGGTCCTTTTGTTTTTTTAAGTGTATCTTCATGGTGCAATCGACGCTTTGCGTATTTAGCGCGGCCCTTACATGAACCCCAGTTTCCAGCGTGGCAGAGGAACACGTGCGCGCGGCGGCATGATCGGCGGCGGCAGGGGCGGCGGCGACATGCGCGGCGGCGGCATGCGCGGCGGCGGCATGCGCGGCGGCGGCAACATGCGCGGCGGCGGCAGGGGCGGCGACATGCGCGGCGGCGGCATGCGCGGCGGCAGGGGCGGCAGCAGGGGCGGCGGAACCTGGAGAGGTGTAGATGCACC
>Ga0169931_10013915_pt1 | contig 10937 bp, 9 predicted proteins | sample Kivu_15m_20L_FD_129675 | JGI IMG/M metagenome (GOLD analysis project Ga0169931, IMG submission 129675) | Freshwater microbial communities from Lake Kivu, Western Province, Rwanda to study Microbial Dark Matter (Phase II) - Kivu_15m_20L... | ecosystem: Environmental > Aquatic > Freshwater > Lake ... | reverse complement strand
TGGTTATGATCTACTTTAAGGAAATCCTTTAAGTAATAAAATAGATCCAGGATTTAGACACGGAATTTTTTAATTTAATTATAATAAGAAAAAGACTACATAAGATGGAAAGTATTTGATACCAGATTAAGCTCAAGCTCATCAACCATCATCATGTTATTTCTCAACAAATGTTTAATCATATAGAGGAACGCAATCTTACCAATCATAATTAAAGACTAAAACTTCGATTTCTGGTGGATATAAAGGGTCATTAGTTTAAGCAGCTTTCTCTGTTTCAACGAGTTATTAAAAAATGCAAAAATAAACAATCGAAACAAACATGACTATTACTCATGCTATGGCTGAATGTCAAGCTTATGAACTATCCATTAATATATTTGATGTACCTAAATTTGAATCAAACTTCATTTTAGCAGTTAATTAATCTTATCATTCAAAAAATTGGGGTAAATTTATAACTCAATTTGGAACACATTATGTTTACTAAACTATTATGGGAGGTAGAGTTATTCAATAAATTTCATATGAATCACATGCAATATCAAAACTATAGACTTTGAATATTGATATAAATATGGCTGCGAAAGCATCTTTTGCCAAATTTTATATGGATTCTAGCTTTGATTGGAGTAAGCATATTGAATAAATAAATTATTCTCAAAATGTATCAAAATCTACAACTGAATTATACATAGGAGGATAACCTCCAAGAGATGGAAATGTGCATACATGGGTTGAACATGTTAAATAAAAACCTATGCCAATAACTTATAAAATTATGTAAATTTCAGATTTATTCAAAAGAGTGCCAGGAATAAATATAAATGCGACACAGGCTTAAAAAGATTTCTAATCAGCTATCATTGCATACTGTAAAACCTACAATTGTAAAAAACCAACTCCAGATAAACCAAGACCACCACCAGCTAAAATTGAAATTCATAAAACATCAGTTCATGGAGGTGACGGAGGTGGTCCTTTTTAATTTATGAAAGAATCACCAACTTTAAATGCTATCAAATTTTTAATGAGATCAGGTACGTAAGTAGATCAAATTGAGATTTTATTGAGTGATGGTATAAGATCTTTTTATACTCCTAAATATGGTGGAACAGGTGGAAAAGCTCAATAATTTTAAGTTCCAAAAGGATAGTATATTAGCCAAGTATAATATCATTGGAAATAACGTGTAAATTGTTTAATTTTTATCACAAACAAGGGTACAAAATCAATACCTTTTGGCTCTTGTACAGGAAATTATTATCTATAGCATTTTCCATAAGATTATAGAATTATTGGAATTTATGGTAAGAGTGGTCAAAGATTAGATCAATTGGGTTTTATTTTAGGAAAAACAGTTTATTCAAATGGATAATCAGAAGGAAAAGTTCACATAATATAAGCTAATTTATCAGTTTAATGATTTCATCTATGAATCAAATAAATATTTTTTTCAAAATTTTTTCAAAGTATTTCATCTACAAATTTATAATGAACTTATTAAAATTTTTTATGATACTTTTTATAATAATTTATTATATTATTATGTAGGTTAATTTTTATCCAGAGTTGTAATTAATTTAAATCTATATAATACCATTAATATTATTATATTATGTAAAACTTATACTACATTGGAATTCGTCGAGAAGATAAAAGTGTATGGTAAAGAAGAACACCATTAACACCTCAGCATATACAATAATTACTTTAAAAACATAAAGATTTGAAGTTTATTGTACAGCCATCCAAAAAACGAATTTTTTCTGATCATTAATATGAGCATGCTGGAGCTATTGTACAGGAAGATTTAGCAAAATGTTCATTGATTATTGGGATTAAAGAAGTTCCTGTTTAAAATTTAATACCTGATAAAACATTTTTATACTTTTCTCATACAATCAAGGTACATATTTTATTTAAAATTTAGGCACAATTGCATAATATGAATGCTTTAGACACAATACTAAAAAATAACATTCGATTGATTGATTATTAAAAAATTAGTGATGAAAAAGGAAATAGATTAATTGCTTTTGGAAAATATGCTGGTATGGCAGGTGCAATAGATTTTCTCAAAGGGATGGGTTAATATATAATGCAAATGGGAATAAGTACACCTTTTTTGCATTGCAATTGTTCATACAAATATTTCAATATATAAGATTGTTATTCTCATCTTAAATCTATCGGAAAACAGTTAATTCAAAAATAAATCCCAAAATAATTATCACCGATGATATTCGCAGTAACAGGTCGAGGAAGAACAGCCCAAGGTTGTTTATAAGTATTGAAAAACTTCCCAGTAACATAAATTCCACCCTAATAATTATAACTAATCATGAAAGATAAATAAAATCCAAAACATAGAAAAACTATATATTTAGTTTCAATTAATACTTAAGATTGCATAGAACCTTTAGATTAATCATTAAAATTCGATAAAAATGATTATTATAAAAATCCATCAAAATATAGATGTAATTTCAATTGGAAATATTTACCGTACATATCAGCTTTATTTCATTGTATATTTTGGGAAAATAGCTTTCCAAAATATATATAAAATAAAGATTTATCAGCTTTAGCTCAAGTTTAGCAATTAAGATTAATAGGAATATGTGATGTAAAAATATATAATATTTTAGGTTACTTGTGATTTAGATGGATCAATATAATGTTTAACTTAATATACTCAACCTGATCAACCTTTCTTTTACTACGACTCTTTATAAGATAAAAGTTCATTTGATGCTAGTTATAAATATGGCAAATTTCCATATTTAGCTATAGACTTTTTGCCATGTTAACTTGCTTATGATGCATGTATACTTTATATAATTTAGCCTGCCATTTTAGTAATTTATTGAAGGATTGGTTAGTAAATATAGTAAAAAGTGATAAAACTAAAGACTTATAAGAACAAGATCTTCTTCCTTAATTAAAAAGGGCTGTAATCGCATATAATAATCAATTAACTCCTAATTTTAAATATATTCAAGTCTTACGATAATAAAACTTGAAAAAATCTTTGACTACTATGAAAAAACAAAAATTATCCTTATAGTTTGATAGAACAAATTCGATTCTTCATACAAATGTAATATCTCCAACTGATATATAAGGATAAGTATTAGACTTTACAAAATGATTCATATATAATTGAATAAAAAATATCATTTATTAACTTTCTTTTAATTTTACAATAATTTATGACTTTAAGATTATGCTATGCATCTTAAAATAGGCGTAGGAATAAGACTTGTTATATATGATAAGAATCTATGCATATAATATCCGTTTGTTTAATAATCTAAACCTAAGTATTTTATAGCTGATTGTGCACATTAATTTTTCGAAGCGACAGTACATGATTTCTCCATCTTTGACATATTGCTTTATACATACATAGGTTTTAGTGATAAAATATCTATTTTTTATTTGTATTCCATTTGAATTGATTGAGAGAAGAAATCATTATATGCTTTAGTGGCACTATAATTAGCAATAAAAGGGATAGGATTTTATCCAGCGACTGAAGCAACATTAATAATTGCACTTCTTTTTTATCTCAGCATCATTAAAGGTATAATATAATAACTCATAAAAGTCATTGAGACAATATTAACATTTATCTAGTCTTTTAATCTTTTTTAAGCTATCTCATGGAAATATCCTATATTTGATATACCAACATTGTTTACCAAAATAGAGATATCTAAGCCTTATAATTGTCTAAATATTAAATTAAAAAAGCCTTATTTCTGACTTTACGTAAAATCTGCCACAATTGCTTTAGTTTATATTTATTTATCTGTATTTATATCTTTTATGTTCTTCAATGCCTTCTACATTTTTTATCGATTTCTTGCAATCATACAAATATTGAAACCTAATGATGCTAATTATTAACAAAATCCAAGTCCGATTCCATCACTTGCTCCAGTAACTACAGCCCAAGATTTCGTACCATATCTTTATTTAAAATTTTTGCTTGGAATGATAGCTTTAATTAAGGTCCATAAAATTTTAGAAATCCATATTACGAAAACAAGTCCTCCTATACATGCTAAAAAATATATGAAATTTAAAGCAGATTGTTCCATATTTAATTATTATATACAGATAATATTTTAAATTATTTGAAAAAATAATGATTATTTAAAGGGGTTTAAAATTATACAAAAAGGTTAAAATATTGGAGTAATAATATAAAACTTGGGTTCAAAAATCTTATTATTCATATTTTTTTTGATCATTTTTTAATTATTTTACTATTTTTTCTTATATATAATTTAAGTATAATAATAATAAAACTATAAATATCATAAGTATAATTTAATACTTAAATATTTTTCTTCAAGTATATTTTGAAGAAAAAGATGTTCTTTCATCATGAAAGAACATTTTTTGAATCGAATTATTATTAAATTATTATTATACTGAATTATTATGCATTATTATTATGATTATGTGATTATATGATCATCCGATTGATGAAGCTAAGCTCGTCTTATATCGTAAAAGCCGTTTTTGCAGCAGCTAGATACATCTACTATTATCTTTCATGCTTCCTCGTATCGATATTACTACTTCATCGCCTTATAATTTCTACATTTACTTATAAAATACCTAACTAAGCACCTTCACTGAAGATTTACAAAGTGATTAGATATAATTAAGCTATTTATGATCTTGCCCAAGTCGTTTAGGCACTATCATCTTCACCTATAACTGTTATTTATCGTGCTTATATTATACACTTTCGCTTTAGCTTCTTGGTTTTCTTGTATATTATAACTTTTTAATTTTCTTTTTTTATTTATCTCGACTTCTAGATCTAGAATTTGAATCACTTCTGCTTCTACTTTTTCTTGAAGCCTAATTACTACTTTTCAATGGGGTTATTATTTTTCGCGAGTAATCTACAGATTATTTCTTTTGTGGCTAAATTTTTTCATCTTCGTTTCTCTTTTATTCGTCTTCAACTAAGCCTTATTATTAGCTTAATTTTTATTAAATATTTTCCTTAGAATTTTATTGTTTCTACACTTTCTAAGGTTTCTAAGTCTTTTATTATATTATATTTTATTCATTTTTTATTTAATCTTCTCGAGGTGGCAAAGGCAGTGTATTTTTGAATTGTTGTGCTAAATTTTAATTTATTGATTTTCCACTTTGTAGGATAGGACCGCCATTCTTAAAACATTAAATTTGTTCGATGATAAAGCAGGCAGCATCAATTTTATTTTATTTGGTTCCATTAATAGAAATTATACATTATCTATCTTTTTCTTGTTTATCTGATAATATTTTGATTTGAGCTCCACCTGAACGTTCTATGATATCTCGAATCATGTAACCCTCTAAATAAAATTATAATTACTTTGTCCTATAAGTTTTGTGACATAATTGGCTGGAATAAGCATACGCAAAGTATAATCTATGTTGTGTTTATCTTCAGATAAAAATTCATGACTAATATTAATCATCATGACCACCATAGCTTGAACATCTTCAAGCTTTCCAGTCATAATACAAACAATTTATTATTTCTTCAATAGTCTATTATCTCTTGATGATTAAAATTTTAAATTACATTTAGTTTCTTCTTCTATCTTCATTAATAATCTTTTCTTTCGCTTTTATAAGTAAGTTAGTAATTAGTCAGGGAAAATAAACTTGCTTTTTATTTTACTTTGGGTATAATCAAGCTGTGATGGTTATTTTTCAATTGAATACGCTATCGATGATTTTTATTCAAGCATTTCATAAATTATTCTACAAGCCTTAGCTATATCTGAATGATATCCTTGTATTTTTGCAGTTCTATAAGTCATCCTATTTATAGGTTGATTTATAACAATAGTTGTATGAGATTATTTCATAATTTTATTTATTTGATGACCTTTTGCGCCTATTAAAAGCGATACCATTCCTTCAGGTACAAAGATAATAATCGAAAAAGCTTATCTTTTGACTCTTTTAAAAATTTGATAAATATCATAGAGCATTGCTTTGGCGCACTGATATTTTTTTTACATATCTACATCATATATCTAAATTGATTCATGTCTACTTGTATATTTCTTCCTCTCAAATCAGGAATAGTAAGTTAAGAGTTGAATCTAATATATTAAATTCTTTGAGAGACTGCAACTTATCTGAACCATTATTAAACAACTCCAAATTCATTCAGAATATCGTTGTCGATATATATTTAAAAGCCAAATATTTTCCTTTATTGAAGTTGAGGTTGAACAGTAGGATAGTTGCTGCGGCCATCGCTTTCATCATAGCTAAATATTTTTAATTATACCTGAATGGAGAGGTCGGAAAATCTGAGTATCTACGTTGATTGTAGCTGGTTTTATCATAAGTGCTTCTACGATGTAATATGCCCGGACTATCTGTCATAAATTAATTATTTAAATAATAAAAGTATGAAAGCTATTTAATAAATTTGAATATATTAATTCATAAGCTACCCGCCAATAATCATTTCCATTTTTATTTAAATACCTTTACTTTTTAAATTATTTCATCTTTCTATATAATTCGTTGCTAAATATGTAATTTTTCAAATACTTATGAGTTTTAATCGATAAATTATCTAATAAATATAAATACAAATACAAATCATATTGATATATTTTTGAAATGATATTGTTATCTAACTTTTCTATAGTCTTCCTATTTGCTATTTACTAATTTAATCCACTATTGATGTACTTAGTTAATTATTTCTATAGTTTAATCTTTTGAAAATATTTTTTATTCAAATGCAATTGTATTAGGTTTCTTTCCATCAAAAATCTTTATTCCTTTAAACCATCCCATAATAGCATTTATCTATTATTTTGGGTAATCTTTAATATTATTTATCTACAATAATTAAAAGATTTACTCTTGATATTTTTGCTTATTATTCATCAACTATAAGAATTTTCCAATCAACTTATCCTTGATCGATTAGACAAAAACTACCTAACACTTTAGCTCTATATATTTAGCCAATAGTCTTCTTTTTTCTGCTAAGATCACATATATCTATTGGATCATCATCACCCTAAAATTACATTAAAATTACAAATAATCCTTGTTAATCTTTTCTTATGTTTTGCTACCATGTTTGAGGGATGAATCCATAGTTAAATAAAGGAAATTGTGCATAATATCTCAATTACAATTATTTTGTAAAAACATTTTTTTTAGTATCCTGCATAAATGGATGATATTTTTAGCTTTTGATGACTTGAAATTTCGAATTATTTTATTTTGGAATTTATATACATGCATTTACTATATCACCTGATAATCCTAAAGGAATGTCATTCCAAAAAGACAAATAATTATTATTTTAATCAGTAAGATAGTATTGTATCATATTCGCTAATGGTTTACCATTATTACCATTAGTTGTTTTTATTACCTTAAATCCGAATCTCATAAAATTGCTTATCTTCATCTTGTTATATCAATTAAAATTAAATTGATCAAAATTAATATAAGGATTATATAATTTATTGTTACTTGAAACATAATAATTTTGTTGCCATGTCAATGAATAAAAATGATTAACGACTTTATCATTATGAATATCGTCGACCACGTTACAATAACCCTACATAGTAATTTTTATATAATTAAGTAATTCAAGTCATGTACATAATTCAATCAATATGTTTGTTAGATTAGATATGCCAACGCCTCTGATGCGATCATATGGAAGATATAGTCAACCTAAAAATTAATCATCTTTTAGTAATAATCAAAGCTAAGTTATGAATTCCCGTTATGCCATGTCTAATAATAATTTTTCAAGTAAAATATGATTAATATTAAGCCATTCTACCTCCAATATAAGCCCCTCAACATAATCTTCATCTTCATGATAAAGAATATACATATTTAAAAAGTTTATAGTAAAAGAACAAACAAATGAAATTAAGTAAAATAATAAATCAAAATTCTAATTCTTTCTAAGAAGGTAGATTAAGTAGGACTCTTGACTACAATATTAATCGAGATAGAAGTTATAATCCTGAACATGAATTACAGCAGGAATATAAATATTAAGATTCTTTGACTCCATAAATAAAAAAATATTAATCAATGAAAATATGATACTTTATTCATTTAATAATTTTATCAAATATCTTATATCAAATTAAATAAAAATAATAATAATTGAAAAATATATCAAAATATCAAATGACAATATTTGCATATGTTTTATAAATTAAATTTTATTTATTTGATTACTCTATATAAAAATCAAAATATATTATTTTATTAATTGATCAATATTTTATATCTAAATCTATTATAATTTGGAGATGATGAATATCAATTAAGACGATAATAAGTTAATAAATGAATAATAAGAATAGCCATATACTATATAAAACATAGATGCAAAAATATCAACCTTAGATCATGCAGTATAAGTATAAAACATAATATTTCAAATCAATTAAACAGGAATAACTTTACTTAAGTAATTACAATAGTAGAAATGGCAAACAGTATTCGCATCATTTATGAATACAACAAGTATGGGAATCAATAAAACTAAATTAATGATCTTTATTGGTGATAATTAAATATAAGAAGATTAATAAGAACCAATTATTTTACAATTAAATCATCAAGAACCATTAAATATAATACTCAATAATTCTAATAATTATATAATTGAACTATAATTTTCTAAATTAGGGTCAAATGTAATGAATGAAGTTCATGGGATATTGACGAATAAAATGAATGAAGCTGATTAAAATAATAGTAGATATGATGATGATTAATAATTTTAAGAAATGATATCTGCTGATCAAATTGATTAAAATGGGAATATACTGTCTTTAAATAAGAATAAAGATGGAGAGAAATAATAATAAGATGATAAAGATATGTAAGAATAAATTGAAGAAGAATAAGAAAAATGAAATTTATTAATGAATAATTTTGATAATTTGTCAAATTTTATTTCAATAATTTGTATATAAAAAATAAAAAAATAGAATTAATTTATATATATATCACTTTTTTTTCATCTGCTGTCTATTGAATACCATTTCTTGTTGTATACAATTAGAATATTGATAATTAGCTTTGCTTGAATGAGCTTGTTGAGCATTGACCATCCATTTTCTACCTTATTGTTGATAAGAATTTTTCTCACATTTTTGTCTGATCAAATTAAGATCATTGACTAAATATGACATTTTTTATTGTCTAGCTTTTTTATTTGAAGTTATACTTTGTATCATTTGATCAATACCTGCTTGAGCTTATTCAAATTTATTTTCTTAAGCTTTTTTCATATTTTATTAAATAGCTTATGCAGCCTTTACTCTTAGATAATTTTCAATCACATCAATATTTTCATTTATTTAAGCTATTTATTATTGAGGATTAATTAAAATTATTTTTAAATTGGCTGCTCCTGCTATTTTTTGACCATTCATGCCTGTTGCTTATAAAATACCTTATAAAACAATGTGTTATCTTTCCATATCTCCAACTTAACCTTCAATTTTAGGAACTTATATTTCAAATACATAGTCTTTAGATATTTATGACATCAGTTGAGTCAATCTAATTTTATATTAGTTTTAATTGATCTTTTGCCATTTATCACCAAAAAGTTTCTTTATTTTTATACCTTTAGCGATTCCTTAAGCTATACATCTGACATGAATTATAACTTAGCTAGCTACTAATGATATAATTCCACCTAAAGCATTACAAAATGCTTCATCTAAAGTACCTAATTATTTAATGAAATAAAATGAACCATCTTTTTGTGAACAAATTTTGTTCATCAAATCTTCATCATGATCTGTTCCAAAACCAAAACTATGGATACTGAAAACTCCGAGTTAATTATATTACTTGGAGGCTAAAGCTTGTTTTAATGAATTTTAAGCGCCTTTATCTTGTCCATCAGAAAGTAAAAATACTGAAGTTACCTTATTTGGTCTTTTTCTATCTCTAATAGTTCTTAAGGCAAGATCCATACCACTCATAATACTGGTTCCTCCTGAAGCATAAAGATTATTTATGTAGTTAGTGAAAGTAACCAAATTTTATTGCGTAACTGTTTTTAATCCACAGATTCTATTTCCACTACTATTGAATGTAATAATTGAAAGTCTATCTGATGGTGTTAAAGTTTCAATTAAAAATTTCATAGTTTATTTGACTAATTCTATTTTTTATCCACTCATTGATCCACTAACATCAATAACACAGATCAGATCAACACTTGTTCGTGTTCCACCTGAAGATAAGATCGAACACATTGCTGGAAGAATAGTAACTTATCCCATTTTAACTTGAGATCTTTGAGCAACGAGTTGTAATTAAACTTTTCCTTATTTTCCTACTTATTTTACACTTTATTTAAAATCTTAATCATCATTAAAGACTGGTAAATGATTTGTAGATGGCATTTATTGATGCATATTAGCTCTGTTCATTTGTCTTTGAGCTCCATAGTATCCAACTTGTTGAACCGGAACAGTAACTCCAGGTTGTATCATATTAATTTGTCCTGGATATTGCATAGGTTGTTGTTGCATTTGTTGCATTTGTGGAATCTGTTGCATTTGTGGAATTTGTTGTACCTGTTGAACTTGTTGAACTTGTTGTACAATAGGTGCTGTAGGTTTTTGTTGTTATTATACTTTAGAAATGGCTTTCTTTTTATTTCCTGCTTTGGATTGCATGATTTTATATCAAATTATTATAGATTTAATTCTTATATAATTGTATTAATATTTTGAAAATATATCTAATTCTGATTGGTAATTAATAATAATCTATCTTTGGTTTAAAATAAACATAATTTTTAATTAAGATATAAATTTCTATATATCAAAGATATTACATTTAATATTCTTGTTTTTATATTATTTAAGATTATT
>Ga0169931_10013914_pt1 | contig 10937 bp, 7 predicted proteins | sample Kivu_15m_20L_FD_129675 | JGI IMG/M metagenome (GOLD analysis project Ga0169931, IMG submission 129675) | Freshwater microbial communities from Lake Kivu, Western Province, Rwanda to study Microbial Dark Matter (Phase II) - Kivu_15m_20L... | ecosystem: Environmental > Aquatic > Freshwater > Lake ... | reverse complement strand
GATCATCCGCTGGTCGGATTGGCGGCGGGACCGCAACCGACGCGCGGCAGAGAGCCATCGGAAACGCCGGGCCAAACGCAGCCGGCGGCGAAGGAATAAGTAACCGGCGCTGTAGTACTAGGCGGCGGAGCAGGTGGGTTCCGGCCTCGCGAGGGGCGTAACCGGTGTATCGGCACCACTTACTCGACAGAACCAGCGTGACCGCGTCCGGTGGAGCCTCCTCTTTGGCGCGCGTGTAGGCCGTCGCGGACCGGAAGAGTTGGTAGGCCCGTTGTTGGAACTGTTCCAACCTCGCTTCTGCTCGGCGCAACCGCCGGTTGGCGATCTGGAGGCGGGTCGGCCGCCGCTTGGCGCTGCTCATTGCGTTCCTTCCTTTCGAGTGACTCTGGATGACTGCGAATGACAGAAACGCCAAGTAGGTGGGGAGTGTTCGGACAATTGTTCCAGAATTGTGGGAAATCGCCAGCGGCGAGCGACCTGACCCGGATTTCCACAAAGCAGTTGCCCTCGGCCAACTGCTCGCGTTGGACACTCATTGGCGCGCTCCTCAAAGGGTTCGGGGCGCTCATGCCGGGTTCCCTTCGGTGGTCGATGCCGTTGCCGGGGCGGAGTCCGCTGGGGCCGCCCGCAGTTCTTGCACCACCCACGCCAACACCGCTAGGCACGACCGCAAAGCATCGTCGTTCGTGAGTGTCTTGAGCGGGATCGTCGGGTAGCCCGTCATGCGCTCCGTCGCGACGCTGACGCCGGGGATGGCGTTGAGCTTCGCACGCAACGCCTCGCGCTTCGCCTCGTCGCCGAACGGCGCGCTCTCGCGGAGCCAGCGCATCTGGACCCAGAGGCTGCCCGCCGTACTGGCCGAGATCGGGTAGCGCGGCCCGCCGGCCACCCGCACGGTCGGGGTGAACGACGAACTCTGCTGCGCGCGGGTGAAGGCGTGGTCGAGTTTCTGCTCACGCGCCCACTCGATCAGTCGTCGCGCGACTTGGCACTCCTCGGCCCCGCGCTGCTGGAGCATCTCGGTCAAATAGCTCGCCTCATCGGTTTTCTGTTGCTTTGGCGCACCGATCACCTTCTTCTGCTGGGCGACCGCCGTTTGGCCGACCAGCCGGGGCACCAGTGTCGTTAGCCCGCGCTCGCCGGTGAACTGCTTGACCTCGACGGCCAACACTTCGGCCGGGTCCATCTGGCCGTTGAGGAACTCGACCGCGCGGCGCAATTCCGGCGGGATCACGTCGGCTACGAACACGAGCCGCACGCGCCCCGCTTGCAGGTTGGTCTTGGTCCGCTGCCAGAACCCGTCGGCGTCGGCGTCCACGCCCAAGAACGCGGCGAGGGTCGCCGCCGCGTATTCTTTTCGGGCCGCGCACGTCTGCTCGAACCGGGCGCGGATCGTCTCGACGGGCCAGTACACGACGGCGTTGGCCGCGTAGTCGATCATCTGGCCGACGACCTCGCGCCGGATGCGGGTGTCGCTCGACCGCTTCACCTCGACGAGCGTGGGGATCGCGTCCTGATCGAGAAACAGATGATCGAGGGACCAGCGGTCGCCGCCGTCCGCCTCGGCCGGCACGCCCATCTCGCGCGACACGAGTAACCAGCGGCGCGGCTCCGTGGCGTCGATCTGGTCGCCGGCTAGGAGGTCGGGGTACTTGGCGAGCAGTTCTTGGAGCAGCGCCTCGGAGTCGTAGGGCGACTCTCGCATCCGCACCAACCCGCCGCCGTCTTGCAGCAGAAAGATGTTCGCGCTCACAAGTAGCCCTCTTGTGCTTGAGCCTCGTCGTTTCTCAGGAAGTCGTTTCGGCCGTCGGCATATCCTTCGCGTCATAAAAGTGGGCATCAAGAAACGCGGCCCTCGCGTCCCACACTTCACGTTCCACGCCGGAACGGGGCGAAGGCGCGTTCCACCACGCCGAGTCTCGGATTCGCTCGATAACCGAATCCCAATACGCCTCGGCTCCGAGGTCGCGGCGAACACCGAACGCCGCACACAGCCCGGTCTTGTTTCGAGCGTCCAAGCAGACGAACGTATCCGGCCGCTTCATGGCGAGCAGGCGGGTCGCCGTCGCGAGGCGGTTCCGGCCGTCCGTAAACGCGCGGCCGAACTCTTTCTTGAACGCGAGGTACGCATTCCGCGTCACATCACCGGTCGCCGGGATCGAGTCGAGCGCGGCCGACAGGTGGCCGTCGTTCTCATTCACCGCCTGCCAGAATTTCCCGTCCCCGCGCATGCTGCCGAAGATCATGTAGTTCACGCTGTCTTTCTCCATAAGACCGGCGATCAGCTTCCGTTCGTTTGGGTCCATCCGCTTCAGTTGGCTGTACCGTGCGAACAGTTCCTTTGCTTTGCGGATCACCGGAAGCCGAGATTCCATTCCGCGTTCGTAGGGCGCGGGAAGCCGCTCCGACTGGACAACACGAAAGTAGTTGGTCCAAGCCATACGGAGGAGCGGTACGGTGAGCGGGGGCGCGCCTCGGTCGTCGTGGTTGTCCGTGGGGCTTCCGAATCGGCCCCGCAGGTTTTTCTGGAGTTGCTGCTTTCGCGCCCAAGCGGCTCGGTACACCTCCAAGTCCTCCGTGGTGAGAGTTTTCGCGGCCTCCCAATATCCATTGATGGCCGCCCTGATCCGACCGAGCGCTTGCTCGGCCTCGCGATCCGCTTCCGAAATCAGGACCGCCACCTCGTCGTTCTCGGACAGCCCGCCGTGGGTAAAGTTCATGCTCCCGATGACACACTCCCAACGCCCGCGAGGTTTCTCGAAGAGGTAAACCTTCGGGTGGTACACGCCGTCCGGGTTGAAAACGAACCGCACACGGGGCGTCGCAAGAAACGCGGACATGAACTGTGGGTGCGTTTGGTAGAAGTGGGTGCCGACGACCATCCGGGCGACTTTAGCTTGGTCCTTCACCAGAAGGTCGAACGCCTCGAATCCCACCGAGGCCCACGCAACGGCGAGTTGACACGAGGAACACGTCCGAATCAGGCGGATGAGTTCGGTACTGATTTCGGGGGCCGTGCCGAGTACCTTCATCGTAAGCACTCCTTAGCCGGGTCGCTTCTCGTCAACCATTAGTGCCCGTTGCCGTACCGGGCAGTGCAAGCCGCTTCAACAGCCCCGCGTCGGCGAGTGCGCCGAAGTGGTCGGCCAACCGCGCCGCGAACCGGGGCGACCGCACGACCACGCCGGCCTCGATGTTCCGCTCCTGTGCCGCCTCGGTGAAGTTCGCACTCGTGACGAACGCCACGCGCCGGTCCACGATCACACACTTGGCGTGCAGACTCGACCGCTTTGCCGTCTCGGTCGCGAGCGAGCGCGGGTCGTAATACACCTCCGGCAGCGGGAACCCCGCCGGCCAGTCCTGATCGACGAACCGTCGCGCGAACCGCCGCAGAACTTCCGAGTCGAGCGACGTGTCTTGGTGCGCCCGGTGAACGTCGAGGTAGAGCCGCGCGCGCAGCCCGGCACAACTGACCAGCCGCTCGGCCAACCCCCGAAACACTTCGCGCCCTTGGTAGACTGCGAACCCCGCCACCACGACCGACTGCTCCGCTTGGGCGAACAGTTCGCGGACAACGACCGCCGTGTCGCGGTTCGCGACGCTCGCCGTCTCCGGTCCGGTCCACACGAGTTCCACGGCGTCGTCGGCCACCGGTCGGCCGGCGCGGGCGGCCAGTACCGCCTCCGCCAGCACCGCGATGTGGTCGGGCCGCATCCCCGCGTCGGCGAGTGTCTGCATTCGCTCGGTCAGTTCTCCCGAAAGCGGTCCGGCGACGACCCGACCGACGCCGACCGCCGCGAACGGTGGTGCCAACCGCCCGGCCCGTAGCGCAGCGGCGAGTGCGCGAAGGTCGGCGTCGGTGAGCCGCTGCAACGGGTCCACGGGTCACTCCGCGAAGAATTCCGCGCCCAAGTCTTCGACCGTCGGGACAGCGAGGGCGCGGTCGAGGAAGTCGTTGTGCTGCTCGCACGAGGTCTCTGCAATCAACAGACAGCCGTGGCACGCGGCCCCGTGCAGGAACCGGCACTCGTGGATGTTGGTGGGATCGTGCTGCGCGCACACCGGGTCGTTCGAGCAGAGGCGGGCCAGTTCGAGGGCCGCCCGGAGGTGGCAGTGGATTTGGCGACCGGTTTCGACCAGTCCGCCTAGTGTGCCTTCGGCGTCGGGCGAGCCAGTGTACAGCAGGATGCCGTAGCCGGCTTCGAGTGCGTACACGCGCTCGCGCAGTGAACTGGCCGGGTATCCGCACTCAAGCGACACGGCCGTGAGCAGCATGTGGGAAATTGTGTGCAACAGGTAATACTGAACGGAAGGGAATGCCCGTGCGCTGTGCGGGTGCGCCTCCCCCCACGCCTCGAATCCCGCGCACAGCCGCGCCGCCCGCGACTTCACTTCCGGTTTTCCGGCCCACTGGTCGATGGCGGACCTTTTGAACTGGATGAACACCCCTTCGCCCCGGTTCTCGACCGCCGGCAGCCACGTCGTCTCGCGCGCCAGCGGCGCGGCCTGCACGCCGACTTCGAGTTCGCCCTCGACGTTGGGGGTACTGGCCTCGAACCGCGTGAACCCGACTTGGGCGACTACCTCTCGCAACCGGTGAACCAGAACGACGCGCTCGACGGCCGACATCCACGGCGCGTCCCACGCGGCGGGGGGCAGCGCGCGGGCGTAGAAGTCGCCGTCGGGGTTGTCGGCTCCGGATTCGTCCTTCGCTGCCCCCAGTACCTCGAACTCCGCCTGCTTGACCGACTTGGCCGGACCTTCGAGTGTCGCGCCCTTCATGGACTCGATTTGGGCGTACACGTCCTCGTCGGGGAACCCTTCGAGCGCGTTCTTTACCGCCGCCATCTTTTTGCGCATGAACCGTAGGTCTTCGACGGACTCCGCGCCTTGCAGGTAGTCGGTCCACACTTGGTTGACGGCCTTTTCCAACGTCTCGTTGCGGTCGGGCAGCGAGATGACGCTCATCACCTGCGGGAAGTACGAGTTGCTTGCGGATCGCACGAGTAAGCGGTTCGGCTCGTCGCAGGTTTCTTTCGTGTACGGCCCCAGCCACGGGCGGCACCCGTCGCACGAGCCGAGGGGCTTGGTGCCCGGTTTGAACTGGGCTTCGTTCAAGCGCCGTTCTTTTTTGCACTCGCAGCGGATCACGATTTCGGCCAAGTCGCCGCTCGTGCCGCGCTCGTCCACCCACAGTTGCCGGCGGCACTCGGTCACCCCCCGGTGGGCGAACCAGAACCAGTCGATGTCGCCGATGTGCCCCTTGCGGCAGGCGCGCACGAAGCGGATCGGCACCACCGGGTGCTTCTTGCGTTGGTCGTCGATGAACTGGCCCTTCGTCAGCGCGCGCCGGTGGACGAGCATCCGCGAGCGCGTGATCCCGCCCTTCGGCCCCCCCAACACGTCTTGGGTCACGAACCACTCAGGAAACTGAAAGGCGGTGATACCGGTGCGCGGCCCGGTCGGGTCGTCGGTGTCCGCCGGCGGTGCGAACAGTTTCAGTTGCGGCACATGGACGCTCTGGCGCAGTAGGAACGCCTTGAGCTTCTCGACCAAGCGCGGCTCGCGGATTTCGTCGTTCACGCCGGACCAGTTGTCCAGCCCGCCGACGACCACGGAGTGGTTCGGCAGGTCCACGAGTGAGCCGGGGCCGAAGGTGGTCACCACTTGGCTGTGCCGGACTTGGCCCTGCGGCCGGGCGTTGGGGCGCTGGCTCATTCGTCGTCCTCTACTTCGACGTTGTCGAGCGTCCGAACCCACAGGTTCACGGGCGGTTCAACGTCCCGCATCGAGCGGTTGGCGCGGAACTTCTTGTGCCGGGCGTTGAGCTTCTTCAATTCGGGGTCGAGGAACGTGTAGAGCAGCGGCCGGGCCGCGCCCCCTTCGTTCGACTGGTACTGGAGGTTGGTCCCGACTCCCTGATACTCGGTTGCGATTTTTTCCCACTCGTCGAGCAAGTCTTTGGCGCGGTCGAGAACCCGCTGGCGGATCGCTTCGGCCGCGTCGTTGTTCGTTTCCTGCGCCGCCGCGCGGCTCGCGAGGGCTTCGGCGACCCAAGTGAGCTTGGCCCGCTCCTTCAAGATTTCGGTGGCCCCCTTCGGGGCGGTCAGTGGCGTCTGACCCTGACGGGCCAGCGCGACGAGCGTGCCGGCCAGCCCCCGGTCGAGGGCGCGGGGCGAGAACGGGGTGACGCTTGTTGCCTCGACGCTCCGGTAGAAGGTCTGGTGGTACGCCGCGAACCGCTCGTAGTGCGAACGGTCGCGGGAGCGGTGGACGTTCAAGATGGTGACGACGAGGCCCGGCTTGTTGTGGTCGCGCCCGACGCGGCTGGTGGCCTGAATGTATTCGGCACTCGCCTTCGGTTGGCCGAGGACAACCATAAGGCCGAGCCGCGTGATGTCGAGGCCGACGGAAATCATGTTGGTCGCGAGGGCCGCGTCAACGTGATCGTCGTCGGAAAACGGCAGCGCCAGCCGCCGCTTGGCTTCGGCCACCTTGTCGGTGCTGACACGCGAGGTCAGTTCGACCGGCTCGTAATCGACCTTCCGACCGGCAAACAGTCCCTCTTGCTCGCCCTCGCGTTTCCGCGCCCCGTACCCTTCGAGCCGGCTGCCCACTTCGTCTTCCACGATCCGGCGGCTGCCGCCCAGTTCGCGCAGGCTGTTGAAGTATCCGAGTAGCGTCATGTACGGGTCGGCCGGGTTGTTCGCGTTCTTCTTGCCGCCGGCCGCGACGTACCACTTCTGCGCCGCGCCCAAGAGCGCGAGATAGGTGCGCAACAGCACGACTTTCGGACTGCGCCCCTGCGCCGCAATGCCCAGATACAACCGGGCGTTGCTATCGGTCGTCGGGTGAGTCAGGGAGAAGAACGAGTCGCGGCGGTCGGGGCCGGGCGGCGGGAAGATGTCCACGCCCTGCCGGCAGAAGATCGCTTTGATCTGCTTTTCGGCGCGGCGCACGGTCGCGGTCGAGGCCACGACCTTCGGCCGCACCTTGTGTCCGCCGTCGTCGCGACAGCACAGTTCGTCGAGGGCGGTCTCGTAAAGGCCGACCATCGTACCCATTGGCCCCGAAATTAAATGCAATTCGTCTTGTATCACGAGGTCCGGCGGCGGGAGCGAACCGCCGGGCAGCGGGTTGCCGGCGTTCGGGTGGCACGGGCCGTAAAACCCGTTGTTGTCCTGCCGGGCGACGCGGCCGAAGAACCCGCCGACCGGTCCGGTCCACGGCATCGCCGCGAACTTGTCCACGGTCGCGATCAGGAAGCACGGCAGCCGCCGGTAGATCGGCTCGTCCACCGCGATGATCGGAAGCGAGGCGTTGCGCTGAAAGTCGCACTGCCGGTCGCGGCCGGTGCAGGTGATCCGCAGGTCGGTCGGGTTGTCTCGATTCGGGACCAGAATGAACGACCGATTGGACAATTTCTGCCCGCACCACGGGCAGTCTTCGAGCGGGATCGGAGACGCTTTGGACTTCCCCGATTGATAGTCTTCGGTTCGTTTCCGAGCGGTGAATTCTGGGTTCTTGTGGCCCTTATGCCCCATCTCATTGGGCGTCGCGCCGCGCCCGACCCACAGGCCGATCTCGAAAGGCCAGTCTCCGAGCCGGTCGGCGTTCTGCTGCCGCTCGCGTTCGAGGGCGCAGATCAGCGTCGCGGCGCGGCCGAGTTGGTCGAGGGTGAGGAGCCGCAGCGTGTAGCGCATCAGGACCGAAAGGCCCGCGCCGGTCACGCCTTTGTGCGTGAGCCGCCGGTACACGAGCGTGAACGCCGCGAGACCGAGGTACGCTTCGGTCTTGCCGCCGCCAGTCGGGAAGAACAGCAGGTCCACGACCTCGCGGTCGGCGTGCTTCGGGTTCGCGACGCCTTCGAGGTTCATCAAGAGGAACGCGAGTTGGAACGGTCGCCACGTCGGGGGCGCGGCCTTCGCGGGTTCGGTCCCGTTGCCGATGAGCGCACGCCGCCGACCGGCGATTGCCATCACCTTGTTCGCGGTCCTGAAGGCGTCGAACACCACTGGGTCCGCGAGCAGTTTCACGCCGGCCTCGATCCGCTTGGCCGCGTGGTTGGCGTTCTTGAGCAGTTCTTCGGCGGTCACTTTTCGGGGCTTGGGCTTGGCCGGCACGTTCGCGGCCTGTTTCTCGATCCACGCGCGGTACTGGGTGGCGAGGCCCAAGAGCTTCGCCGACGCGGTGGCCGCGTCCGGCAGTTCGGCCAGTTCTTCCATGCGCAGCTCGACGCCCTCGATAGTGGCGGGGGCCACGCGCTCGACCTCGGCCGACGGAATCCACCGCGTGTGGACCGCGCGGCAGGTGCGCTCGTTCATTTCCGCGCACGTCGCGACGCCGTGGCCGACCGCGTACTCGCACTCGTCGCGGTACTGGAGATCGGCCACGCGCTCGTCCCACTCGTTCGACTCCAGCCCGCGCAGGTTCGGGCGGGCCACGAACGGCACCTCGCTGCGGACTTCGAGCGCCGCTTGAAACGCGAAGCCCGCGTCGCGGATGCTGGAGTCGCCGACCGGCTTGCGGCGGTTCACGAGGAACACCGACACCGACCGCGTACTTTTGGGCAACAGGTCCGCGAAGGCCGGCATGTCCTTCACCGGGCGGGACGAAATCACCACCTCCAGACCGTTGCTGAGGTGGACCGGGACGGGCCGCTCGGTCTTCGTGCCGGCGGGCACCTTGAGCGCGAGCGTTTCGGTCCGCTGCTTGCGCCGCCACCGCTTGAGCAGCGACGTGACCTCTTGGCCCCCGCCCTCTGCGCCGGTCGCGTCGCCGCCGAACGCGCTGCTGGCGTCGCTCACGCGGGCGACGAGTTCTTTCACTTCGGTGATGCCGTCGGGCAGGTAATCGCCCCAACTGACCGTGACCGCGAGTTCCTTTGCCTCTTTTGCGACGAGCAGGCTCACGCCCATCGACGAGGGGAAGAACGTCTTTTGCGCGGCGGCCGGTTCGGGGGTGGCCTCGTCGTCCACGCCGGTGCCCTTGCCGAGCGCGTCTACGCCCTCGGTGCCGGCCTCGTCGGACTTCCCCTCTTCGTCGGCGTCGATGGGCACGAGGAAGCCGGTCAAGTACCAGCGCGACGGGGCCTGCGGCAGCACCTCACCGTGCAGGTCGGTGCCGTCGCGGTCGGGGCCGATCAGGTCCGTGCCGAGCGCGTGAACGAGCTTCTGGCGCACTTCGACGCTGGTCATGGGCGGGCTTTCGGGTGGGTCAGATGTCGTCGGGTTGGAGCCGGTCTTGCGCCGCGTGCCGGACGGCGTGGACGTTCACCGTATCGCCGTCGATGGTGAACAGGACGCGGTACACTTTCGGCCGGCGACCGAACAACTTGCACCGGAGGTCGAGACCGAGATCGCCGGCTTCATCGGCCTCCGGCCACTGGTCCGCGTCGGCCGACAGAGCGCGGATAACGGCTTCGATCCGCTGCCGCCAGTTCGTCGCGGAACGAAGGGAGACGGTGCGGGCGATGGTGCCGGCCACGCGCACGATGTCCGCCGCCGCACGGGGGCTGATGGCGACGGTGCGGGCGGTACTCACTTGCCCCCCTCTGCGGCGATCCGGCGAAGTTCGGCGTCCACTTCGGCGAACACCTCATCGACCGAACGCCCCTTGCCGGCTTTTGCGTCCGCTATCGACTGGCGCAGACTCGCGAGGTACTCTTCGCGCGTCTCTGTTGTGGGCGGCGGGGGCGCGTCTTCCCAGTCGTCCGGGGTCTCTTCGACAACCTCCATGCGCACGCGCGCGCCTTCGGGCGGCGGCGGGCCGTCGGGCACGATCAGCCCGTTCTTCACGGTCCCTTCGAGTGTCATCGCGATCCTCCGGTGTCGGCACTGCAACACATCGTACCACGGCGCGCGGCTACTCGAACAGGTCGGGCGAGCCGCCGGCCTTTTTGGGCTTCTTCGGTGCGGCCTTCTTCGGCTTCGCCTTCGGGAGGGCGGTGAGCTTCTCTTCGTCGGCCCGCTTCTTGTTCAGGTCGAGCAGCAGGGCCAGCACTTCGTCGCGGAAGGCGTCGGGCCAGCGGTAGCGCCACGGCTTCTTGCGCTGGCGGCCACTCGTGGGTTCGTCTTCGTCCTCTTCGTCCTCGTAGTCGAGCAGGAACTCGCACGGCGGGACGGTGAGCGCCGCGAGGTCGCCGCCGTAGGCGTCAAGAACGGCGCGGTCCATCGCCGCGTGCAGTTCGCGCAGCTTGATGATGTCGGCGGACGCTTCGTTGGGGTCGTGGAAGCGGTTGTACGTCTTCGTCAGCCCCTCGTCGTTCCGCACCATAAGGTCGGCGCGGAACTCGTAGTACGCCTTGCCCGCCGCTTCGAGTGTGGCACTCGACTCAAAGTCCTTTGGGAACGGGAACGTCTCAAAGCAGTCGGAAGGAGTGTACCGAATATCGTCTTTCATCGACGAGGCGAAGAATCGCACCCAGATTTCGTGCGCACGGGACTGCATCGACGCGAAGAACGAGAACTGGCTGAAGGGAAAAACAATGACGTAATTCGCGAAGATGATCCCGGTGGGAAGAAACGCGAATTGGTGGTGCGTACTGACTTGCGAACAGGTCAGCACACGGGCCAAGCCTCGGATCGCAATTCGCAATTCGGGTCGAGGAAAGTTGTAACGCCACCAGTACGTTTTCAGGCGTTTTCCGTGATCGTTATCACGAGTTTTCATCCGTTCAGGGCGGACCTTTTCCTCCACCACCGTCAGCAAGTCGGGCCACTTTTCGCGCGCCTCCTGCTCTTTCAGGTCTGAAAGGTCGATTGCGTAACGGTGAGGAGCATGTTTCGGGTCGGTGTTGATTTCCTCGCCGCCGATGTAGGGAAATATCCGCTCGGAGTTCTGTGGGTTACGTTCAATCAAGTCCCGCATTAGCGAGAGTGGGTTCGTGGTTCCGTCAGTCACGGTATCGTCGAAGGTGAAGCCCATACCGTAGAGGT
>Ga0169931_10013913_pt1 | contig 10938 bp, 7 predicted proteins | sample Kivu_15m_20L_FD_129675 | JGI IMG/M metagenome (GOLD analysis project Ga0169931, IMG submission 129675) | Freshwater microbial communities from Lake Kivu, Western Province, Rwanda to study Microbial Dark Matter (Phase II) - Kivu_15m_20L... | ecosystem: Environmental > Aquatic > Freshwater > Lake ... | reverse complement strand
TATCCACAGTATGGGTAGCGATTAGGCCTGCAGGCCGAAGTTCGGCTTTCGGCTTCGGCTTGGCCGACCGAAAATCGTCATTTTGAAAAAGGCCGAAGCCGAACGAAAAAAAAACTTCGGCCAGCAGCCCTATACAGTAGCCTCTAGTAGGGTTTGCTGGTAACTTGTTTTTTTCAAATTGACCGAGGGTAAAAATTTACTGTAGTAATAACGTCGTAGCTTTTGCGTATGTGGAGTTATAGTACTTGGCTTTCCGAGAGAGCATTGGTATACCCCGATGGTCACGGAAAAAGTGTTGTTCACGTATTTACACTAAGTTGTAAACAACTGTGGTGTGATAGGTGTCACTGTTTGGGAGATTTTCCGCTACAGATAAAGTCACTCTCTCATCATTAGATTGATCATCAATAGGGATCTTAATGTTCTAGTGAGATCGAATCGGAAGCAACTCCTTATCTTCAACGGAGCTACGGGGAACGAAGCCGAAGCATTGAATCAGCTGTCGTCGTCGTCGTCGTCATAGGGACGGTGTGAAACACATGTCTGGTCCGCCGTCACAACGGCCTCATCCGTCGTCTTCTCAGATGGTATCATCCGGACCAAGTTCAACATCCGTGGCTTCACATGTAGGTAACCGGCAATCGATGGGGGTCCCTCCATATGCGCCTGGACATCCAATCAGCAGATCAGCTCAACAGCAGCACATGGGGTCTATGTATCCACCAGCTCCGTCACCGTCATCTCGACAGGGTATGCCTGGACCTACCGCATCAATGCAACCAGGGAGTGTGCCGCCTCCGGGGTATCCGTATCATCATCCACATCCTTCTGGGATGCGCAATGCGAACGGTGGTGTACCACGGCATCCCAATGCAGGTTCTATGGCACCTCCACAACATGCATATCATCCGTCAATGGGGTATTCTCTACCACAATCACATCCTCAAAGTCATACAAACCCTCAAACTGGAGGCATGCCACCACCGCATGGGCAAACTATGCCTCCATCAGCTACACATCTTCATGGTCCGTACCATCATCCATCAGCACCGCCACAACAGCAACCCTCACACATACCCACAAGATCGGCAAATACTTATCCTCCTTCTTCTCATTCTCAATCACCCACAGATCTCAATCGATCTCAACCATCTTTAAATGGTACATGGCATAGTAATAATCATTTAGAGCATAGGAAGAAAATGATTGAAGAAATGTAAGGCAGTTTTCTAAAAGTTTGTATTTTATTTTGATTCATGAATTTCCACATTTATTGTTGGCTTTTTATGTCATTAGTAAAAAAGTACTTCTAAGGAAAGATAATAATCCCTCTGAACAATGGTTGCGTAAGCTTCCTGACATGGTCCGTCATTTGGAGGTGCAATTGTACAGATCTGCATCATCCTTTGAGGAGTATATCGATTATTCAACACTGAAAGTTAGATTGCAGCATTTAGCCAAGGAAATCGCAAATCATTCAACCTCTTCGGCGACTTTATCTGCCTCCAAGCCGCCGCTAGATTATCCACCTCGAGAATCTGAACATTCGAGACGACCTGATACGTACCGTCCTTCTCATTCCGGAGTTGACATGGGAAAATTACCCCAATTTTCTTCTCAACCTTTACCTCCTAATCCACCTCCCTATGCAGGAAATCACCCCCAGATGCAGATGCAACCATCTCCTTTACACAAGCCTCCACAACTCTCACAACTATCAAACAACTATCAAAATCCAGTCAGTAGAAATGCTACGGGTGTGGATAAAAAGAAGGTTGTGAATATGGAGGAGATTAATCCCACACTAGGCTCATCTCAAATGGCAACTTCTGCGTCACCACCTATGAGAGACTCACGAGGAGGCACTTACAACATGGACATACCAGCAATGAAAGGAGATACTCAAGAGGGTGGTGAAGCGGATGTTCGAGTTAAGTTTAAGCAACAACGACTTTTACTTCTTCATCATGCTTCTCAGTGTAACGCCCCAGATGGACAATGTTCAGTCTCTGAACATTGCAACTACATCAAAAAGCTTTGGCGGCACATGGAAAATTGTCAAGACTATGAGTGTTCCTATAGTCATTGCGTATCTAGCCGTTCTATCCTCAGACACTATCGTAAATGTGATGACTCTCGGTGTATTATTTGTGGTCCTGTGAGAGAGTCAGTAATACGACAACGACGACAACAAGAAGGCCATGAATCAAATATACCAGATCCTAACCATCGAGCTTATCCTCAATCTATACCACCACCATTGTCATCATCTCCACCCAAACATTTAGGGAATCCGCACTATCGTCCTGGTGAGGAAGGATATGGTTATTCTCAGCAAAATGGGTCTTATCCTACTTCTCACCCTCATTCATTACACCACAACATGCATCCATCACAGTATGTCCCACGCACATCTTCACCTTATAGTGCTGCTATGTACAACGATCCAGATAGACGAAAAGAGATGAGTTCTCATTATCCATCTTACCAAGCACCTCCTTCTGAATCGACTCGTTTCTCATCTTCCATGAATCAAGAACCTTCTGTGATGAAGCATAGCTCATCATCGGATCAGCCAGCTTTTTCAGCCAATGAACGGATATTGTATAAACAACAAAGATTACTCTTACTTCGTCACGCGTCTCTTTGTACCGCCAACGAGGGAGAATGCAAACGGACAGCTCATTGTTCTGGTATGAAACGTCTGTGGGAGCATATAAAAACATGCAAAGAAGAGGAATGTTTATTTCCTCATTGTATCAGTAGCCGATATGTTCTTGGCCATTATCGGAAATGCAAAGATCAGTCCTGTGAGATTTGTGAACCTGTACGGCAGAGTAATCGTCCCAAGGTAAACGGGTACCATCCAGAAACGGATTTTAAGAAAGAGCCCTCAGGAGATGAAATATGTCGACCGGTAATGGAAGATCAGCGATCAAACAAACGGCCGAGATATGAAAAGGATATCCAAGAAGATTCTACACCTCGACAACCGATGGACATGGACAAAGAGGTAGCGGCTGCATGGTCAGGCACAAAACCCACTTCTGTCCCGACAGAATCGCAAATGCTTTCCACAACCTCATCGACATCCAAGAAAAATGATGAAACATCGTATTCCTTAATCAATACGTTCACCGTGGAAGATATTCAACAACACATACGATCTCTCAATTTTGAACTCCCAGCAATCTTCATCAAAGGGAAGTGTTTGGAGTTATTAAAGGGGTTACAAAATCATGATCATGGTTGGGTCTTCAACGAACCAGTAAACCCAGAGGCACTAGGGATACCAGATTATTTCGATGTGATTAAACATCCGATGGACTTAGGGACTATAGCGAAGAAGCTCGAAAACGGAGCATACTCGACCTTTCATGATTTCTTTCTAGATGTACGTCTGACTTTTGCTAACGCTCTTCAATACAACCAGGTAGGATCACCAGTTTACGAATGGGCGCTAATTTTGAAAGAAAAGTCGGAAAAGGACTTTCAACGCCTCCTTAAATGTATTGAAGAGGAGATGGAAGAAAAGATGAGGGAGAGCATTTTGAACGAGAAAGGATGTGTCTTGTGTGGCCATGACATGCTTTTGTATGAACCCCCGACACTCTTCTGCAGTGGAATTAATTGCCCTAACCAAAGAATAGGGAGAAATCGAAATTATTATAGTGCTGGGAGTGGAAGTAATTGTTACTACTGGTGTACTAAGTGTTACGATGATTTGGATGCCTCTACAAAAGTAGAGTTGCCTGATCTGCAAGTTACGAAAGCTGATCTAAAGCGGAGGAAGAATGATGAAGTTATACCAGAAAGTTGGGTACAGTGTGACGATTGCAAACGATGGGTTCATTACGTCTGTAGTCTCTTTAATTGTCGACAGAATAAAGATGCGTCCAGCAAATTCAGCTGTCCATACTGTTTGATCAAGGATTTAAAATCTGGCAAAATAACACCTTTGTGTAATGCAGCCTCTGCCGAAGAATTACCCCGGACAAAATTATCAGAATACCTCGAAAACTATATGAGACAGCGAATTTCATCGAAATATGACGAACTGGCTGTAGAAAAAGCAGAGATTGAGGTATGTCTATCTTTTTGTTACAATCATTAGTGAGATCATTCTTGGAATCTTGGCTGAAATTACCAATTACCATATAATTCCATGTCCAGAAAATACCCTTGGAAGAAGCGCGAAAAGACATTACCAACAGTGGAAAAATCACTATTCGTCAAGTTTCAGCTACAGATCGTAAGTTGGAAGTAAGGCAAAGAATGAGACGTCGTTACGCACACAAGGATTATCCTGACGAGTTTCCATATCGATGCAAATGTATAGCAGTATTTCAGACTCTGGATGGAGTGGACGTTCTTCTCTTCGCACTATATGTTTACGAGCATGGGGACAATAACGCGAGCCCTAATACAAAGAAGGTATACATTTCATACCTAGATAGCGTTCATTTTATGCGGCCACGCAACATGAGAACCTTTATCTATCATGAAATATTGATCGCTTATCTTGACTACGCTCGGAGAAAAGGTTTCATTTCAGCACACATTTGGGCTTGTCCTCCATTGAAAGGTGATGACTATATTTTCTATTGCAAGCCAGAGGATCAAAAGACTCCAAGAGATACTAGGCTACGCCAGTGGTATATGGATATGCTTGTGGAATGTCAAAAACGTGATATTGTTGCAAAGATAACAAACATGTATGACTTGTACATCGTAGATTCCACCCTTGATGCTACAGCGATACCTTACTTGGAAGGTGATTATTTCTCAGGGGAAGCAGAAAACATCATAAAAGACCTCGAAGAAGGGAAGGGCTCCAAAGCTGTTATCGCTGGGAAGAAGAATAAAAAGAAGAAAGGTAATGAATCGCATTTCTCTAGAAGTAACAGCATTGTTACTGAAATCGATGATGAATCAGATAGGAAATCTATATGCTCAGAAATCAGCAAAGAGGAGGAGAGAGATGCTGTCCTTGTCAAGCTTGGTGATATAATTAGGCCTATGAAAGATAGCTTTATAGTTGCATTTCTCAATTTGGAAGGCGTGGAACCGCTAAATGACACAGCGAAATCGGTAGCATCGCAATTACAGAGCAATCAGGAAAAAATGCCCGCCACCATCGATGAATCCTCTTCAGTTAGGATTATAGATGACGATAAAGAGGATATTGATAGTGACATAATAAACAATCGCCAGGCATTCTTGAATCTTTGTCGCGTCAACTACTACCAGTTCGATCAATTAAGACGAGCCAAGTACAGTTCCATGATGATTCTGTGGCATTTACATAACCGAGATGCACCCAAGTTTGTACAGCAATGTTCACTGTGCAAGAATGATCTTCTAAGTGGTAATCGGTACCATTGCTCTGTCTGTCCAGACTTTGACATTTGTGAGGAATGCTATCAAGATCCTAGTGTTTGCCGTGGTTCTTGCACCCATGAACTTATGCCGCAACCCGTTGACGGTGATGCACAAAATGCCAGCAATGGAAGATCTCAACTCACGGAAGAACAGAGGCGGAATCGACAGGAAATGTCTGCCGCTCATATTCAACTTATTGAGCACGCTTCGCTTTGCGACAATCCTAACTGCCCCTCTACAAATTGTCCCAAGATGAAGAAATATCTTCAGCATCATCACGAATGCAAGGTAAATTACTATTTTAGCTCGTACCATCACAATCATACGTTAAGCTGCGAAACTCAGCATTTTTTTCCATATTGCATCGTACAGCTTCCGAATTGCAAGATATGTAAGAATATCTTACTACTATTACGTATGCATGCAGTCAAATGTAGTAAGAGAGATTGCCGCTTCCCTCTGTGCATGAAGTTTAGGGAGCGACTTCGTCAGTTGGCGCAACAACAGCAAGCTATGGATGATCGTCGAAGACAGGAAATGAATCGTCATTACAGATCGGGGGGATCCATGGTTTCAGAGGAGTAAAATCGTCAAGTTCAATTGATAAATTATGCAACAAAGAGTACTGCTAATTTCACTGCTTAATCAGAATACGGGAGTAAACCTAATAACAAGCGAAAATTTTTGAAATCGCTGTACTGCTATTATGGGTTTGTAGAACAGTCACTTCTCGTAAAAAAGGCTTTTGGGTACCCCTGAACCACAAAAGTAATCCGAAAAGAGTTATTAGTGGGCGAATTGAAATACCAAATTGGTGCTGCACCAAATTCTATGCGCACAGTTTTTTTGAATACATAATACAGAACCAGAAACCAATCTCAGCACGACCCATTGGTGCATCTCTTGAAAAGAAAAGGCAGGCCGAGCCATCCATCATCATTATCACATCTCAACCATCTTATCCACCAGCATCCAGCAGCTTGTTTTTCAAGTGACAAAAACTGTTTAAGATTAGAAAGGCAACACAATATTTGACATGGCGGATCAAGTGGAAGCTGTTTTAGACCATATGGTCCCAACTCTGCGTGACCTTTTAGATCGAGGAATATTCTTAGAGGTACGCAGCTGGCGGCATCGATAGAGTTGTTGTGTTATTGTTATACTTAACATCCTAACAATTTTTTTAATTTGTAAAACATAAGAATGAAATACATGCAATTGTCTCTAGACGTCGTGAATCAGAATATTTGATACGACGTCGAGATTGTCGTAAAACAGACTTTGCTCGATATATCGAAGCGGAAAAAAATTTAGAGAAACTTCGAAGTTTGCGTAGCAAAAAGATTATCAAGTTGAAGAAGATTGATGAAGACAGTAAGAAAAACAAGAGTAAGGAATCAAACACAGCTTCACGATCCAGTTCTATGGCTGATGCATCCATCATACAGCATATACACTTCATTTACTCACGAGCGAAACGAAAGTGGAAAGAAGATCTGACCTGGCATCTTCAGCATGTTGACTTTGCTAAGAGTGTAAAAAGCTTCCATTTGCTCGGTAAGATTTATGCAGAAGCTCTACAGGTACGAGATGTATAGATCAGATTCAATTGATTCTTTGTAGTAAGAAGACTCCTCTTATCTATAATGTCATAACAATTTTCTGAATCGTTTTATCTTTTTATTATAATGAAAGCTTCATCCACGATGTACTCATCTTTGGATAGAAGCAGCCTCGCATGAATATTTTGGATACAGCGTTGATTCCTTGGGTATGGCAGGGATTGGATCTATTCGTAACGCTCGAGTCCTCCTACAACGCGGTCTTCGTATCAATCCTACATCGGAAGACTTATGGATACAATATTTTCACTTGGAATTGCATTATATTCAAAAGTTACGTGGCCGCAGAAACATATTACAACCGGAATGGGATAAAGAAGATAAAATTCGGCAAACACTAACATCGGAGAAGAAAAGTGAGGAAGTAAATGAGGCTGAAGAAGCATTGTATGATAATTTGCTTCCCCTGATTGTATACAAAAATGCAATCAAGGCCATTCCCAAGACTGTATCCTTTCGATTTCGATTCTTAGATCTCTGCTCAAAATTCTCCGACACTGAATCTATCGAGCAGGAAATTCGCTCTTCGATTGAGCTTGATTGCAGTGATTCTGTTGATGCATGGTTAATTCAAGCTAAACATGTACTAGAGTCAGGAACGGTAAGACAAGACGTCGACGACACATCGAACATAGAAGATGACACTAGTGATGATGAGAATAAAGTGGTGGGTTCTGAAGATTTAAGAAAGCGGAAACTTGAGGCAAATCATGATACTTCCAATATCGATTGGGATACTATACTAACGAAGCTGAATAATATCCTTGAAAAGTCAACGGATAGAATCAGCTCGAATGAAATGTATCTTAATGCTATTCGTTTCTTAAAGGAGATGATAGTGACTTGGCATCTGGATGGAAACGATAGGATGGTCAATATTATAGATCAACTGTTTGGAAAAGCCAGCGATAGAGGTATTGAATCATATAATCTGACTATTGAAAGCGCTCATTGGCTCGTACTTCGTGGTAAAATATCCGAGGCGAATGATTTGTTCTATAAGACCTTATTGATTGACGGACGCTTTGTAACTCATGCACAGCTATGGATACAATGGTCAGATGTTTGTCGTATGCATAAGACCACACTATCACCAGAATTCATTCTACAACGTGCGTTGGGACTGGTTCCGATGCATGACAAGGCTCACTTTGAAATAGCATCAACCTTGTTCGTTTATCAGTTACAGAGTATTGGTTCATACGAAGAAAATTCAGCAAAGATTCAAAGCCTGACAACCTTGTTTGATAAATTACTGTTGCTTTCAGCGCAGGATGTTTTTTCTACAGCCGATGACATATCATTGTCGTCAAGAATGCTCAACATTTGTGCTTCATATCTGCAATATGCTATCCTAGCGAAGGATACTGAATTCATAAGAAGCATATATACTCGCATATTTTATTCTTCGAGTTTCTTAAATAATTGCGAAATAGATCATGGGGATTCCATGGAGAAGATTCAGTATATGTTTGATGCATCGATATCTGTAGAACAAGAACTTGCTAGAAAACCAAGGAAAGATTGGAGAACTAGAGCGCAAAGCGTTCAAAGTCGGCGACTAATTGATACAGCCGTAGCTTTCTTCGAACGCAAAGGTATACATAAACTGACCATGTTCTACAAAAATCGTTGTAATAATTAAAGTGTGTGTGAGTGTCTTCGTCATATATGGATGGCATCGATAACTGTGCTGTAGCGCAACACCTTGTAGAAGAAGCTAAGAAAGACTTGTCTGGGTTGCGTATTGTTCGAAGTCTGTTAAGCGCTGATTCAGCCATAGCTTACGCAATAAACATGTCATATAAGGATCATTTCAGTAACTAAAATGATCGATAAGTAATAATATAAAGTGACTCTTCTTCTACTCCAGATTGACTATGATTTGATGGTACCATATTATCGCTGTTCAAGATTCGCCGTCATACCTTTCTTTGAGAGAAATAAACTTAAAATGAAATGACCAAGTATCAAAAGGACAGTTTAAGTAACTAAAATAAGTCTATAAGAATTTATATCATACAGTAATTTCTCTGTTTCTCCAGATGATTAGGTCGAAATTTCTTCTGCACTGTTTTTGAATCGCGACTTTGATTGGATGGTATCATATGCTCATTATTCGCATCATCACGACTTTCCTTAAAACATACCCGCGATGGCGGTTGATTGGACTCGGCGTTCGTCCTTACCTCATGATTCGTTTCACCACTAGCTGATAACAGCGCATGCTCGAGCAATTCAAGCTTAATATCAGAAGGAAGGTTTCGATACGCCTTCGATTTGTCAATCAAATTTACGCTGCTTGGCTGATCTAGCGACGCGCTAACAGCTGGAAGGAGACTGTTTCTCCACTGACTAGTTATGGCAAATATACATCTTCCTTTTAAACTTCCTTTGGTTCCACCAAAAGATTCATCTACCAGAATACCTCTAAATGTCTCCGCACCATAGTTCAGGTACCAAAAAGCTTCATTTGCTGAAATCCTCGGTAGAATATTAGCATTTGTCAGCAAAAAGAAAAGTTCATGGTTCATTTCTAGAGGATGATATCTAATGTAAGCTGCAATAATTTCGGAAAGATTCTCAGGAGTAGTCATAATAGCCGAATGTGATACCAAACGTTGAAACAAGACAGGAGATAAATCCATCAATGATTCTTGAGAGAATTCCTTGAAATTTTCTGCTGCCACTTTCATGGCGAGGTTTGCAATATCTCTATCTTTCATTGTGTCTGCCTCTTGAACGTATAATAACGCTTTTTCAGCAGTAAGATCGTGTTCGATGAATGCAATGGTCATCGTATATAAAGGACGAACGTCAAAGTGATTCGCCAGAAATTTCAGTGCTACAGCATTGTTTGAGTTAAGATCAACTTCATCCATGTAAATATAGTCTAGCAGATTTGGCATACATGACGCGGCCTTCGCTGGAAGAGCTACTTCTGATATACTGGCATTTGTGATATCGATCCCAGCATGTTGGCGTTGTCGGCTTTCCTCAAATTCCTTGATAAAAAACATACTTCTACGAGGACCAAAAGAGAGAATACTTTTATGCACCTCATAAATCTTTGCATCTGATCCGTTGTAGACCTTAACAGTCCAGTCTGACATGCTTTTGACACCCTTTGGTATGCGATCTCTATTCCAATCTAGGATAAATGTTTCATCATGGTTGAAAGTAGAAGGAGCTTCGCGATTAGTTTCACAATTCAAGTTGATTTGAGGCACGAAATCACTGACAGTTCCACATTTCATTTCATCTGGAAGGGAAATACCAAGATGCCCAGCGAGGTATCGACTCCATTCTTCGACCTCTTTGAATATTTCCGATGATTTTTCGGATCCCTGTCGCTTAGTTTTGCCTCCTTCGCTGTTACCACTCCTTGCAAATAAGGGTGATTGCCAGTCATCTTGTTGTTCATACGACGAACCTGATCGATAGTTCATCGCACAATAAATAACTTCATCTATAAGTTCTCCAGGAACTTATCTACAGATAGATCAGATATGTTTTGTATCTAGATGCTTTTGTTATAGAAAGTCCCGATACATCATCAGATGTCAGTCCGAAAACTTCACGCTTCGCGGAAAAACAATACGATCGCCAAGAATTGATCCAAATATAAAAAAATGTATTTACGTATACGTGGTACGTAGCGCAGCCGTAGTACTCCCCCGAGGGTTGGAAAATACAAGTAGGTCCTATGTACGTATGTATTTTCGGCTGGTACTTCCACGGTGGATTTTAACGAGGGCTTTGCCCGAGTTAATTAAATTGAGATGCAGCAGCACAGAGGTTCAAGGGTTAGTGTTATGAATGTTGGACACACCTAGGGTTTGGAAGGAGAAGTGAGTTGTAAAGTTTCTACTGTACAGGCTGTACAGTCTCTACAGTAACGAATCAACTAATTTAGCTATAATGACAATTAGTT